>Ga0265797_10000698_pt1 | contig 61084 bp, 43 predicted proteins | sample P2T30metagenome_FD_192433 | JGI IMG/M metagenome (GOLD analysis project Ga0265797, IMG submission 192433) | Plant litter microbial communities from East Loma Ridge, Irvine, California - P2 T30 | ecosystem: Environmental > Terrestrial > Plant litter > Unclassified | place: USA: California... | reverse complement strand
ACAAAAACATACAACAGGCGGGATTCCCAGATGGTCACCCACTCTAGTACTAGTCGCCCGGTTCAGTGCTTATGTATGGCAGAGCGGACGGGATGCCCAGTTCTCACTGACCTATGGTCGTATGTGACTGTTGAACCGTTTGCCTACTACAATGAGTCTAGTTGTTGCTAGGCAGGTTCTCGACTTGATACTACTGTACCTGGTACATCGGGTGTCTGTTGGAGGCATCAACTTCTTACACAGGATCGTAAGTCAGCCCTCCCAGCTTCTCTCGAAGAACCGACATGGTGAGCCTCCAACATTGCTCCTGCAATTCCTCATCCTTCGCTTTTTTACTGACATCAGTCACCTTCCGATCAGGAACAATGTACTGCCCGTCAATACTGCCCTTGACTATATCGTCACCCGCAACAGCAAACAGGGCCGATCGGCACCCTTGATCCACCGGATCCTTCATGAACGGTCGAACGGCTTTGACGCCCAATTTTCCCATCATACCATAGGCATCGACCGCCTGCTCCGGCTGGTCAGTAGACACACCGCCTGGGTGCGTCGCATTGATGAGCGGTGCTCCGCCGGCCAACAGTCCCAATTTGCCTTGCGTTTTTCTGCGCGCGAGAGCTTGCACGAGGAGAATCTGAGCGAGCTTGGTGCGACAGTACAAGTTCGTGGGCCCGATATCGCGGTTGATCTCGGCAAGATCAAGGAATTTCTCGTCTTCATTTCCTAGACGGTGCATGTCGCTGCTTTGCAACACAAGACGGGAGCCCGGAGTCTTTGCCAGGATGGGTAGCAGAATCATGGCGAGATGGTGTTGCGAGAAAACGTTGATCTGCATGTGGGAGTCGATGCCGTCGGCCGTTTCGGAGTATTCGCCTACTCCTATCCCGGCGTTACAGACGAGTCCATCGAGTTGAGTTAGGTGGCTGGCGAGGTCGTTGGCGACGCGGTCGGTTTGGTGCAGGTCTTGTAGGTCGACTTGGATGGTCTCTATCTTGCTGGTGTCGCCGAACTTGGAGAGACCTTCCTGTGCTTCAGCAAGGTGCTGTTCCTTGTTGCCGAGGAGGTAGAGCTTGGCTGGATTGTGTTGGAGCAGATGAGCGCAGATGCCGTACCCAATGCCTGCGCTGCCGCCTGTCACAATATAGATCTTGCCACTGAGATCAGGTATGTCTTTGTTCGGATCGAAGGTGTTGTGTCCGAACATGCTTTCGTTGATGGATAAGTGGGTTGGCGATGTTTTCGATAGGCAGGGCAGTAGTGATGTTTGATGAACGCCAACAGAGAAGTTGTGGAATTAGACGACACGCCATCCTTTCGAAAGACACCATGAGCATAATATAAACGTGCATTCCCAAGCCTCGAATGCGATGTAGTCGTTCTGACGTCAAGATAGACCATATCGGGGATTGACGTGGCCTGCATTGCCACTACTGTCTTTCAGGTAAGTGTTCTGGTCCAACTATTGGCTACATGTAGGCATCGTAGAAGCTCTGATCATGCATTCTCTGATCATCTATAACCTCCATTGTCACGATATGCCTTCACATGTCAAGTGTTGTGATGAGATTGTGTCCTCGGTCGTACGATCAAATGCGAAGTCGTGGAGTGAGACCCTGACGTTCACTGTCCGAATTCGTTTGGAGGAATCATCTCTCTCACTACGCTGATCGCAAACGAGCAACGACCGACAGGCATACTTTACATCAAACACAAGACATGGCGGCTGGCTCTTGGGACAACAGCTGGACAGCCTGGTCCTTTTCGCCGACCATCTCTGCCATCCTGGTGACCTTCCTCATCAGCCTCCTCTCGCCCCTCCTCTTCCATTATTTCCTGTACCGCAAAGCTGCTCCCAAACAGCTTCCCACCATTCTTCTCCTTGGACCTAGCGGCGGGGGGAAAACGACCCTGTTGACTTCCGTAAGGCAGAAGCACCATCCGTCACTTGTTGAACATCTGCTAACAGAGGATCGTCTCCAGTTCTCAAATGGCGAACCCTCCGTAACTCACACCAGCCAAGCGCCGCAAACCGCTCTCTGCCAGCTACCTACCGACTACAAATCCTTCGAAGACCGCTTCCGCTCCGAGAACGATACCTCCTCCCGCCACCAGCCTAAGTTCCTCATCCTCGACACTCCCGGCCACGGCAAGCTACGACACCATGCCATCTCCTCGCTCAAGACTTCCACGGCGCTCAAAGGTCTCATCTTCGTGGTAGACAGCGCGGCCGTCAGCTCTGCGGCCGGCTTGACGGAAGCAGCCGAATACTTGCACGACGTTCTACTCCTGCTGCAGAAAAAGCACACCCAAGGCAAGACGTCCAAGACAGACGCCATGCCGGTGCTGCTCGCGGCGAACAAACAAGACGTCTTCACTTCTCTTCCGACTGGACTGGTAAGGACGAAGCTGGAAGATGAAATTACAAAGGTGCGCCTGACAAGGAGCAAGGGCCTTATGGACAGCGGAGTGGGAATGGAAGATGATGTTGGTGGAGTGGACGAGGAACAGAACTGGCTTGGAGAGTTCGGCTCCGTGAAATTCAAGTTCGCGCAGATGGAAGAGCACGGTGTTGAGGTCAAGGTGGCGGGAGGTAACGTTAAGGGTGATGGAAATGATGCTGGAAGGGTTGACGAGTGGTGGACATGGGTGGGAGATAACTTGTGATCTCGCGCGGTATCACATATCGCGTAGCGACTTCTAACTTCAAGGGAAAAATTGACCTTTCTCGGGTGGATGTTTTCAGGCAGTTCATCTACACTAATACCTTTTACGGCATATCTGGAGTATTTTGTCGTTAGTGAGGCACCACATGCAACATACAAGTTGCTATACGATCTCTTCATCATGAAAGGGCAAGCCGGACACAAATCACCGACACTTCATGAGCGGAGCCTTCAAGCGTGTGCCTTCTGAATGTGGTCCACAGCATCAAGCACTGCAACAAAAGTCAGCAAAAATCTTTCCTTACATTTGCCGGTATGTCGACACTCACAATATCCAACGAAAACCCTTGGATTCTCCGTCGCTGGGAAATGGCCCACGCCTTTCATTGCCTGATGCTTGCCACCGTTGATCTTTTCGCAAGTCGCCTGGCCCATCTCTGGTGTATTGCTCCAGTCGTACTCGCCCGTTAGCATGTACACAGGACACTTTTTAGTGTCGATACTGGACATGCGGCTGCGGCCATCCCATCCACCTGCGAGGAATGTCAGTCTGGGTGTCTGTTAACCTGGGTTGATTTGTCCGTAATTGTCGCTTGCTGCATGCGAAGAGTCTACTTCGAGGATGAGACGGAGGCATACTGCGCAAGTGTTAGTCAGCTGTTCATCGTCGGTGGCATGTATTCGGATTCCATACCCGAAATACATGTCCAAGTCGCCGTGGAAGATGCCGTAGGCTTGTGCAGAATACAAGTGCCATATGAGCTGTCGGTTTGCCAGCGGCGCAGTCGGAGACATCATCTGGGACAGTCAGCACGAGAACCAACGAAAACAAACAACATGGCATGCTTACGCCGTAGATCCACTCGGGATTGAAGAGGGCTTGATTGTGGAAGGGGGTTTGATCGAACCACTGCCTCTTCATGTCGAGGAAGTCGCTGCCCTGGAGAGGGATGGTGCCAATACAGCCGAGTTCATCGGCTCTGATGGCACAAGCGAGAGAGATCTGGCCGGCCATTGAAGCGCCGCAGATGATAGGCGATTTCAAGTTGAGCTTCTTCACCATGGCGGCAATGCATCCGACGTAGGCATCCTCGTTATTGGTGTGGCTGCCGGGATTGTAGCCCTCATACTGCGAGCGATCAGAGTCAGACAGGTTTTCGGATAACGGAGTTTAGCTGGATCTACCGGAAAAGATCTCCCATGAGCGGGAAGATCGAAGGCGGTCATGCGAAGCTTCTCGCGAGCGCGAGGGTCGTTCATGACACTGCATCAGGTCAGCCAATGTCTCAGACTCCCTACTGTCCCAGCATAGGGAAAAGCGTACCCATGATACTGCCGGCTATCACTGCCCGCGGTGTGCAGAAACACGATGTCTTGAGTTCCTTCGCCCGACTGCTCATAGAAGATCTTGCATTTGCCCCACAACGGCGATGTGACATACACATAACGTCCGACAATGCAGTCCTCGTCGGGCTCGTCTTGCTCGTCTGCTGGGGTTGGGCCTGCGAAGGAATCGTGCAGGAGTTCCAAGGTACGACGCCAGACATGAGTCCAACGAGCGAAGGCATCCTAGGTCTGTGAATGAGCTACTCGTTTCACAAAAGTAGACGGGCTCTATGTCGGAGCCGTTCGATCGAAACGCGGGATACCATACCTGATCTCCTAGGACTTCGATACCCTCTTGTTTGATATTCATACCAAACATCTGTTCAACGTTTCCATCAGCAACCGCTTTCTCCCACTTTCGCATGGATAGCCTTCTTACTCCCCTGGTTGAACTGGTCAGCACTGAAATGAACATGAGGGGAAACGACACCAACTCACCAATAACTCTGATATGGCATAACGGGCGTCTGCTTGAAGAATTCTTGCCATTGCTCCGGCAGAGCAGAAAGGGTGAATTCAGTATCAGACGGACTGCCAGAGCGGATGTCAACCTTTCCTCTTTTGGAAACAGTGACCAGGACGGCGTTGTTGCTACCAGCACTTTTGATACCGAAGGTGCTCGAAGAGGTGATTGCATCGGTGCGGAGGAAAGACGAAAGCTGTCCGTCCGATTGAGCTGCTTTGTTCGCTTTCTCAATGGCACCAGAGAGCTGGGACGGCAAGTCTGCCCACGGGTGACTGCTGGAAGAGTCTGACATGGTCGCCTCGGAGGTCTTTTGGCGTTTGGGACGAGGCATGTTGTGGAGATTCACGACAATTATATGTTTGCTGAGAGCTTTGAGTAGCTATCCACCACTATATCGGCAGATGCTTGGGAGATGAGGGGGAGTCGCAGCGCCTTGTGATCTTTTAAAGTCACCTTGCTCCATTATGGTTTGAATCCCACATGTGCTTTCGCCAATAACGCTGCAGCTGGGGGGCGTCTCTCGAAATCAGTCTCCGCATGGAGCTCTCTTAGCCTTTCCACTTCCCCACGAGGCCGATCACTGCGGATGGCTGTGGCGGGTCGTCGACGGTGGATTGCATAGAGTTTGGCATGATGGTACTCACTGGACATAGTAACCGGGACAGATAACCACCAACGTCGCCCGTTTCTGTCCCCGGCTACTTGTCCCGCAAGAAGATGCTTATTCTATTGGAGATGCTGGTGTTAGCAACGAATCACGATAGAGCGGAGCGGAAGCCTGGACTAGACTTCTCGTCGGACAGATATCGAGAGCTGCTATTGCCGGGCACCATCGAGGTGCTGTCTGCCTTATTTCCGTCCACGTATCAGTCATGCAACAGTTGGCGTCGGTATTATTGATTTCCAATGATGTTGTTGTCAGACGTCATGCCACTGGTGGAGAAAGTGGCTCCCGGGTGATAGATAAATCGGAACACATCTGGGCATATTCGCCAGCGTCCTGTCCCGAATGATCTGGTACCTTGGCTCCTTAAGAAAGTGGTGCCCCGCACGACGTCTTTCCAGCTCGGCTACTTGCTATCTTCGGTTCTGATTAACTAGAGCCCGAGAGAAGAGACATCTATTGTTTCTCGAAAAAAGATTAACCTGGTCACGAACGAATAGTCATATAAAACATTCAACCAAGAGTAACGAAGCGAGAAAAGACGCGTGCCAAAAACAAAACTGTTCAAGATGGCCCCCAATCTGCCCTTCAAGGTAAACCAATGTCTTGCTATCATCGAGTCATGGACAACTTTCGACAACGGCAACTAACATCTTTACTCAGCTCAACAACCCAGACTTGTTCAAAGACAAGTCCCTAGTCAACGGAGAATGGGTAGAAGCAAAGTCAGGCAAGCGTTTCGACGTCTACGGTAGGATCTTTCCAAACCAACTCAACATCGCCATATCCAACTCACAACCACCACCTCAAAACAGATCCAGGCAACGGCAAAGTATGGGCAACAGCCCCCGACAATGTCGCCGAAGACACCGACGCAGCCGTCAACGCCGCCCACGAGGCCTTTGAAACCTTCCGCAAAGTCAGCCCCAGGACCCGCGCCCAGTGTTTGCTCAAATGGGACTCTCTGATTCGCGAGAACCGCGACGACTTGGCCAACATTGTCACCTATGAGACTGGCAAGCCTCTCTCTGAGTCTCAGGGCGAGCTCGATTATGCTCTGGGTTTCACTTGGTGGTTTGCTGGAGAGGCCGAGCGTGTGCAGGGAACGGTTCAGGTGCCCGCTGCTCCTGGCAGGCGAGTCTTTACGATCAAGCAGCCCATTGGTGTTGCTGTTGCGCTTGTTCCGTGGAACTTCCCTGGTAAGTGGTTTGAGAAGATGTATTTGCGAGGACTCCACTAACGCAATTGGCAGTATGTTTCCTTCCCACTTGCCCTGTGAGAAATATAATGTTGGACTGTGTGTCACGCCTGCCATGTCTTGTGGCGGCGAGATATGATCGATCGTCTGAACAATCGCTGGTTTGCATAATACCTATGGCATGACTGACATTCAATTCACAGATTGCCATGTACGTTCTCCAAAAGCGTCTTGACGCGACAACACATGATCAAAGACACCACCACGACAAAAGTGTAACGCAACGCCGAAACTAACTCAACCCTTACAGGATCCTCCGCAAGGCCGGCGCGGCCCTAGCAGCAGGCTGCACGATGATCGTGAAACCCTCGCCCGAGACCCCTTTCTCAGTGCTCGCGCTCGCCCACCTCGCCGAACAAGCCGGTTTCGCCAAAGGCGTCTTCAGCGTCCTGACAACAAGTCTAGACAACACACCCGCCCTCAGCGAAGCCCTCTGCCGCCACCCATTGGTCAAAAAAGTGACATTCACCGGCAGCACGCGGGTAGGAAAGTTGGTGGCCAAGATCTGCTCGGACGGCTTGAAGAAGTGCACCCTTGAATTGGGCGGTAACTGTCCCTTCCTGGTCTTCGATGATGCCGATCTTGAGCACGCCGCCGCGCAACTGATGGCTCTCAAGTGGCGACACGCGGGTCAGGCGTGTATTACGGCCAACCGCGTGTACGTCCAGAAGGGTGTGTACGACAAGTTCGCGCAGATCTTGGCGCAGAAGACGAAGGAGCTTGTCGTGGGTCACGGTGGGAGCTCCAAGACTACCATGGGTCCCGTCACAACTGAACGCAGCTTGGACAAAGCTCTGGCGCAGGTTGAGGACGCGAAGAAGCATGGCGGCAAATTGGTGCTGGGCGGCAACAAGTTGCAAGGCTCGCAGGGGTATGATCAGGGCTACTTTTTCGAGCCGACGATCATCACGGAGGCGAGTAAGGATATGCTGATTGCTAGGGAGGAGACGTTCGCTCCTGTGTTGGCGCTCTTCTCTTTCGACACGGAAGAAGAGGCCGTGAAGCAGGCGAACAACACCAGCATGGGTCTGGCGAGTTGTAAGTCGTCTAATGTATCCGGTAGGGTGATTAGTGGGGATCCGGAATTCACTGACGTGCGATACAGACTACTTCACGAAGAATGTCGACCGCACCTGGCGACTGTTCGAGAACCTCGAAGCCGGAATGATTGGCATGAACACCGGCAACGTAAGAAAGCGCATCTACATGTGCATGTTGATACTGATCATTGTACTAATCACTCGCGCAGAGCTCCGCGGCCGAGACTCCGTTTGGAGGCATCAAAGAGTCCGGCTACGGCAAGGAATCCGGCAAAGACGTTGCCATCGCCGAGTACATGGTGAGTACCTCGTTCATCTTGTATTGCTTGAACATGTCGTTAATACTCAGCGCTCCTGCACAGATTACCAAGACTGGTACTCTCACCTTGTCGGGTCACTACTGAGATTGTTGCAATTTGATGCAGGGCAAGACGTGGTTGAGGAAATCTGTTGGAAAGTACTGTATGGCGTAGCGATTGGCGTGCAGAAATGGTCCCACTTCATGAATACATGCGTGCACAACTAAAACTCATGCCTACTCATCAAAATTGAATTGTGCCATTGCACATGCCCTCGATGTCGTCCAAATTGCTGCTCACAGTGGTCAAGTTCTCGCACCCGTCCTCCTTGACCACGACGTCGTCCTCGATCCTCACGCCACCCACGCTCCAGTAGCGATCCAGCACGCTCTCATCCACGATTCCCTCCCACGCGCCATCTTTGAGCTCCTGCCTCAACGGGAACTCTCTGAAGTAGATGCCAGGTTCGTTGGTGATGACGGAGTTGACGGGCAGTTTGCCGCGCACGCGGAGATAGCAGAGGAATGGGTCCGGGTCTTCATAGTCGGCGTTACCGCCACAATCGTGGGTGTCCATACCGAGGTAGTGGCCGAGACCATGCGGGAAGAAGCGCGTGGTGATCTTGCTGTCCAGAATCTGCTCGACGGAAAGGTCCTTTTTGAAGATCCCGAGATCGCGAAGTCCAGCTGCGGCGATGTTGTGGGCGCGCATGTGGACGTCCTCCCACATCACGCCGGCTTTGATCATGCCCATGCACTCGGTCTGCATCTTCAGCACAAGCTCGTAAATCTCTCTGCTCTCCTTTGTAAAGCGGCCATTGAGCGGGAAGGTACGAGTGATGTCCGAGCAGTAGCAGTTGTACTCGGAGCCAGCATCCAGGAGCATGTTCAGCTTGGCATCAAGTGGCAAGTCGTTGTGGACGTAGTGAAGAGTGCTGGCGTTTGTGCCAGCGGCGCAGATGCAGCCGTACGCCATCTCTTTGCAGCCGTTGGCGTGGCAGTGCATGACAAAAACGGCGTTGAGCTCACGCTCGTTTGAGGCTGCGTGCACAGAGGCCTGAACTTGTTTGTGTGCATAGGAGGAAACGATGTTGGCATGGCGGATCATGGCGATTTCATGCTCATCCTTAACCACACGGCACTGCTCGATGGCAGGACGAAGCATTTCAAAGTCGATTTTCGGCTGCATGGACTTGACGCTGTCCGTCTCGAAGACAGCAAGGTCTGCTCTGTCCTTGATCACCAGGATGGTCTGGGCGGGCTTCTGGAGCATATTTGGAATCGGCTTGGGAGACTTGAGATCGTTGGTGGTAAGAACAACATCCACGTCGTATTGCTCCAAAGCTTCCTCTGGCTGCAACGGCATGCCGGCCCACATCACAACTTTAGGATCAACAGGGGGGATCCAAAGTGTTGCCTTGTCGGTGGCGATATCGTATGAGAAACTGCAATCCGGGACGTCGCATCCTGTGAGGTAGTAGAAATGACGACGTTGTCTGTAAGGATGATAGTCAGCACCTATCGTTCAAAAGGGCATGTATGCATCTTGCAAACAGAACAAGAACTTAGCTTACCTGAAATGCATCTCGGTATCATCGTCCTAATGAATCAATGTCAGTATCCTTCACAGCTACACGCACAATCTCATTAGCCGACGCACCTCGTGTTCCTTCAACGCCTGTCCTTCCAAGTAGATAACGCCCTCCGTGGGGCCGCCATTCTCTGCCAGCCACTTCGCAACACGTCGACAGTGAGATTTGGCGGGATATTTGCCCGAAGGCGGTTGAGGCAAGGCCGGGTTCGCGATCTGTTTAGCCATTCTTCCAGTATGTGAGGTGGGGTGTCGAGTCAATCTGGAGGAGCCTTGAGCGTTTCAGCGTGTTATCGAAGTTCGTTCGTATCTAATCGGAAAAGCCGAAGCTAAGCGGATGCACTATTTTGAGCCGCGATCAAGACATACATGACATGTAGAGATAAAGAGAGAGAGAGAAGCCTAGATCAATAAATAGGTACATGTACCTGGCATCATTCTTTCCTCTCCATTGACAATGCGAAACTGAGAGTATCTTGAGAATGTCTGAAAATTACTTGCACGGAGGTATCTACTTGCACACAGATTTGAATTGCCCAGCTCCGAATTCATGCTTTACAACCCCAGTCAAATAGGCTGGTACTGTGTCCTGAACGCCTATACATGCAACATACGTAAACCGTTAACCCTTGACAATTGTGTTTGCCACGCCGTCACACGAGTACACAATTGTAGGTCCAGCGTCTAGTCCTTCCAACGCATCAAGAACCTCTGCATATCGCCATCGGGACCGGGCACGGGCGACGCCTGTCTTTGTATTAGCTGAGTGCTTCTCCTCGAGGTACTCATGTCTCAAATTGTCTTGACTCACGGTGTTCTCCATGCTGTCCGCGCTGAATGTTTGACTTGCAGTTTGGGTTTTGGTAGCCGATGGTGTAGGCAGGAAGGCTGTCGCAATCTTGACGCTGCTCGTCGGGTAAAGTGGCTTGGTGTCCTTCTTTGTGATCTTGGTGGGCGGCACCGATTGCATCGGCGCGTACCTCATGAGGCCGGTTTGAGACGCGAATGGGATGCCAGAGTTTCCGTTCGCCGCATCCCCGACATCTGCGGCAGCATTGTTTGAGGTGCCGTCGTCCATCGCGGGGACTTTTGTTCCTGCGGCTGACGCAGCAGTAATATAGGCCTCCGGGGTTGTACCAGTCATGCCAGTGAGCGTGAAACGGTCGGAATAAGTAGTCACGAGACTGCCCTCAGACGCGACAGAACTCATCTTGATATAGCTGCGGGATTGAAGTTAGTTCTGCGGAGATCGTAGTTGGCTGGCTCTATAATCAGAGCGTAACGGTGCACTCACAATCCGTTCTTCACCTCATCGGCCATACCAGGCTCGACCTCGATCGTCGCTGAGGTCGCACTGCCGAAAGTGGTTGACTTGCCAGCAGTGACAGGCAACTGATCAGAAGTTAGCAATATATTCCCTACACTACAACGAACCAAGCAGTACAACCCACCGAATCCGTGGCTGTATTTCCTCCAACAATCAACTGCAAAGTGAAGCTCTTCAAATTCGAGATCTTGGGCGCCTTGCCATCGTCTTCCCATTCCACCTCGATCGTGCTCCCAGCAGTGACGGGAACGGAAGCTCCAGCAGCAGGCGCAGTGAGCTGAGGAGCGGCAAGAGTAGAGACCACAAGAGTCGCCGCCACGAGAGCGGAGCGGAGGACGAGCATGGCTGGGTGTGTGGGCAGCACTCGCTGGCTTGCTGGTGGACGTTGGGGAGTAGTCGGCGCGCGACTGAGATGGTCGAGGCTTGGCGAGGGTGAAGCAGGGGGGTAGTGGCGCGAATATCGCGAGGGTTAATCGTCTTGTCGAGGGTGCTTGTCGGTGTTGGAGAGAGTTCAGGAAAAGGATTGGCTTGGGTTTGGTTTGGCGGGCGAATGATAGCAAAGATGGATGTTTGTGAGTGCGCAACGCAACGACTGGACCGCGCAAGCCTGGGGAAAGAAGCGGAGACACGAAGGCTTGAGCTTCTAGCCTCGCAACTCCCGACAATTATAGACTTTTAGCACCGCACTAAGGATTAACAAGTATGTTGCTAGTATGCTTAGTACGCAGATACCTTGTAATTGTCATGAGATCCATTGTAGCCATAGATTGTTGTCTTAACGTGTGGGCATAATTAATTCATTGTTTTTCTTAGACCGGCTGTCGGTGCCGACGAATGACGAGAAACCATGCATGGGAATTTGATTGCAAGTCCACCAAATACAATGGGAACGAAATATTACTTTTTCCCCAAGTCTACAAACCCAACAGATCACCCTCTCCCTCCCCAAGCCCGTCCCTCCCATCATTGACCTGCCGCATTGGCTGCACAGTTCCCATCGGCTGGTTTGCATTCACCGTATAGCCCGCAGCACCGGGACCACTCGCAAAACCATCGTCATTCAACCTCATCGCTGCAAGTTGCTGGGGTCCGCCAACCGACGCAAAGTATGCGTCAGCTTCGTTCAGCACGTCGCCATTGTGTGCACCAGCGCCTGCTGCACCTGGAACGCCCGCGATGCCGTCCACCACGCCGTTCTGCGCCTGAAACTCACGCGCTTGCTGTGCTGCCTGGAAGGACGGGAGCTGTTCTTTTTGCAAAGCGGCACTTTCTTGCAGCTTACGAGGTCTTGCAGTGCGGAAGACTGTGTGCACTGGCTTGAGGTAGACGGTGGCAAGCGTTCCGACGACAAGACACATCTCCTCGAGGGTGACGGGATCGAGTTTCTCTGACTCGGCGGTGATGGGTGGCTTCTCGCCCATGACGACTTGCTTCGCGGCTGTAGGGTTGGAAGACAGCAGTCGCCAATACATGTAACCTCTGTCGCGTAAGTCTGGGTTATCGGTATCCTCCGTTGCCCACTTGAGCACTTTGGGTACCAACTCGGACCCCTTTGTGGGGCGCTGGATGAACAGTTTGACCGTCGCCGTGAGCAGCGCAAGTTGGACGTCGTGAGTTTCATCATGCCACGTGTCAAGAAAATCCTCGAGAAGAACCTCAGAGTTTTCGATGCGATCAGCATACTGCCCGATAACCCAAATCATGGCAGCCTTTGCCTCCGGCTCATCGAGAGAATCAAGGTTTTCGCATAACGTCGAGATGATACTCTCGTACTGATTGGGGTACTTGCGGAAAATGTTCTTGATGACAACGGTCGCTTCCTGAACGATGTAGCTGACTTTCGTCGCGACAAGATCAAGCAGGGTTGAGATGCACACCTTGGCCGCTGGCTCAATCTTAATTGCCAACTTGCCAATCGCACGAACAGACTTGCGGACAAAGTGGACATCGATCTCAGTAGCATATTCCCTCAACTCGGCTAGGACTTCTTTGATGTTGTCGGCCGAAGCAAGCATGAAGATCAGCTCCAATTTTGTCACCTTGACGTAGATGGGGTCATTGTATTTGCAAAAGAAGACGCGGATGTCGTTCCTCAGCACTTCGGGTCGTCTTTGCAATATAAGCAACGCATTTCGTAGTGCGAGGTACTGAATCTCTGGGCCCTTTGACAGCAGTGTCACCAGAGGTGGCGAAAGTTTTGCGCAGAGCCCGGCGATCGTCTTTTCGCTCTCAATGTAGTTCATGAGATACAGTACCACTCTTATGCAAGTCAACACAACGGCACTGTTCGTGTGTGAGAGTCGAGGGGTGATGCGCTCTGCGAGGAAAGCTGCCTCTGAAGTGTCGTGAGGTACGTATGATGTTAGTGCTTCGAGAATGTAGGTTTGTCCCCATCTGTAGGTTGTTAGCTCATTTTTCGTCTCCAAAGAATGGGAAAGACGTACTCGGAGCAATCCGGGAGAATCTGCACAATTTTGCTTGCGCTCGTGTAGTCGATCGTGAGCTTGATCGTCTCGCTCCGTTCCCAGATGTCCATCAGCGCAGCCAATGCACTGCTGACCACAGTCGGGTTTTCATCCCTCAGCATCAAGTTCAGACGATCAATCAAATCGCTTGCTTCTACCATAGTCCTGTCATGGTCGTAGAGCTTGGCGACGGTAAAAGCGGCAGTCTTTCGTACGTATGGGTCCGAGTCCTTCAGCAGCTTCTTCAAGGGGGTAACCGTAGCTTCCACAAATTGACGAACGTGGATGTAAGATATCGTTCGAAGCGCAAGGGCGCGGGTCAAAGGGTTCGAGTCGTTCAAATCCTCTTGTAGCGTCGGCAGTGCTTTGAGTGCGAGATCCGGCTTCATCCGCGCGTAGTTGACGAGGTAAAGGTAACACCTGTGTTGTCAGATAATCAGCCCTGGTCGCAATAACGCTGCCCTAAATAGTCAACGACATGACATGTTGTCCACCCACATCTTTTTGATCTCCAAGCTCTCAATGCCCATGCACCCGATGATATCAGGAAACAGCGCAACCATGTCGTTGTTGCTCATGGTCATATTGGCCACGATCTTCTTCAAAGCGATCTTCTTGCCCAAGAAATTCTTGTCCTTCTTCGTCGCCGGCTGGAGGAGTTCGGCGCGCAGCTCCGCGACTTTGCCCTGTTGTGCGCGATTCCATAGTAAGCTTCTGTGCGCGATCGGGACGTTCGAGGAGTAGTATTGCAGGGAGAGCTCGTAGGCGATGTACGGCATGAACATGCTGGGTGCTGCATGAGGCTCATGTGTTTATATGTAAACGTACTCTTGCGAAGAGCTTCGCATCCTGGCCGGAGGAGCTCATGTCTGCTGGGTATGTGTGGTGGTGTTGCTGCTCGCCCTATATACGGTGCCGCTGTACACACTCATGCGGCCTGCCGCCGCGCGCGAACAGGATTCACGCCCTGGGCGGTACTACTGTACAGCAGTATCTTGGTCTTGCGCGGGGCCAATGAGAGCAGCGGCGCGGTTGGGTGTAGATTGAGGGAGGTGTCTCGTGATGCTGGTCGCTGTGCGGGGCGGAGAGGGGCCTGCAGTTCAAGGTATGGCGAGTGGTCTCGGCGGTGTACGGGGTGGTGTCCGAGAATATGCTTGGTTGTCTAAGGAGAGTGGACGTTTGTCAGACTCGTCGATGGCCGTGTGGTCTCTTGCGGGAACGTCTGGGGATTGCGGAATAGGGTGCAGAGGTGCAGAGCCGCGTTGTTAGTGAGCTTTAGTTTCGGGCTTGACACTGTGCATTTACAATCTTTGTCCCTGTCGAGCCATGCTCGCCCCGCCACCTCCATTATACTATTAGATATGATGATGATGATACCTCAACTAGTCGAATAGCTGCAACGGTCTCATTCCAACCGGGTACTAGACAGTTGCCCCTTGCGAGAACAAATGTAGACTTTAATTGACTGATATTTTCTCCTCTCCCCACACGCCGTGGACTGTCTACCTATCGATCAACATCAAAAGATCAAAAAATATTTACAGTAACTCACAACATGGCCAACCTCATCATACGCCCTCCAACATTCTCCAAGGCCACCGCCCCAACAGCCTTCGCTCTCCCAACCGTGGAATGGCTGACGGAAACCTGGCACGTCACGCACTCCAGCCTACCCATGTGGAAATCGAAACGCAACGTCCGCATCAAGTACACTCCCCTCCCGCCCTCATCGGCAAAAATACCACCGGAATCGACAGACCGCATCGCCGACCTCGTGAGCTACCAGTCATTGACATCCACCAAGCTGAGCACGATAGCGGGGGTAGACAGCGCCAGTGGCGAGGACAGTAGAGGAGAGTGGGATTGGCGAGGCAAAGGGTGGCTGAAAGTGGCTTCGAGCCATTGGGAAGTTCTGGGTTGGGGCGAGGAGGTGGGCACTGGTAACAAGTGGGTTGTGACTTGTTTTGCGAAGACGCTGTTTACGCCCGCTGGCGTTGACTTGTATTCGGCCGGGAGAGGGGGTTTGCAGGTGGATACGGTGGATGCTATCAAGAAGGGTCTTGCGGAGATGGATGATGGCGAGATTCGGAAGATGGCTAGTGATTTGTTTGAATTGACGATCGATGGTGACAGGGGCGATGAGTGAGTTTGGGACAACGATGTTGCTGGGAATTGATATAACATACGACATTGCAAGACCAATCTCTTATAAATGGTAATCATACATGAACTTTTTCTTCTTATACACATTATACAATCTGTACACACAGCGAAGTAGGATGACCGTCTAGAGCCGATGTTCAGGGCTCAAAAAGTTTGGGCAAGTCCTGGAAGGTGCTATAACGGTAGATCGAATGCGATCATTAGTCAAGGTTGTTCCGGGGTACTTGGCTGATCAGCCAGGAGACGCCGGTTCGATGGGTGAGTAGCAGGGTGTTGACTGGTGATCCCCGAGCGTGGCACTACATCCAGACGCCGGTTTACACGTTGCCTAATCCTTCTCGAGCCCATTGAGTCAACAAATTTAAATTCGTTCCGCCTCCGGTCCCGAATGCGGCCAGCATATGTTGATGCGGGCTCGTCCCACACACCTTCGTCTTTGGCAGCAGCCCAGGCCTCGACGTCGACCCAGATACCACTCTTCTGATCAGCGAGACGCTGTTGACCGAAGACGGTAACAAGTAAAAGTGCGTCTTTGGTGGCATTGCCGTCTTGAAGGGGCTCCGACGGAATGTCGAAAAGTGGTTCATCCCAGACTTGGTTTGCATGCTCGACATAATGCGCGAGACTTAACTGATTACGTTGCAATATTTCCATGTTACGACGCAGCGTGGAATGTCCGGGCCCAAACAGAGGCCAAAGAAGCTCTCTCATAGCGCGTTTGATGTTGTTTGTTCCGACTTTGACACCTAGGTGTTTCAGTTGAAGAACCAGACTTAATCCACGCGCCCACAACTCAATATGAGGTTTGCTGTCGGTGAAAATATCAGCAATGTGCGCCGACGGCCGCAGCTTGTCCCGCATGCCAGCGCTACGGAAACCCCAGATGACAAACGCCCGAAGCGAGACCGGATCGAAAATCTTGGTCCGCATGTATCTTTTTCGACGATAGACCTTGTATAGCCCGCGGCTATGAAAGCTTGCTTCTGGAGCGTAGTGATGCGCAAGCCACGGTGCCAGACGTGCAACTCCGACCATGTTGCCTTTCATACCAAAACGTTTCAGCAGCTCGAGCCAGCGCTCCGGCGAAACGTATTGGCCGTTTGACGCTGCGTGAATGTGGGCATTGGCCACTATGTTGAGGGAGTCGAAGTTTCCCGCGGGCGAATTAGAAGACACCATTGGACGCTTGCTCGGCGAGCGGATTGGTAGCAGGTATTTGCCCAGAAAGTTGAGACTTCTACTGCTTATGGCCAGACGCTCAGAGAACATGTGATCGCAGATTCGAACCACTTCGCGGTGATTCTGACATTTCGCGTAGTGCTGCAATAGTCGGTTCCAAGCTCGGTCGGATCTCTGGTTGCCCCTGTGAGACAATCCAATGAGTGTAAGGTAGGCCAAGTGCCACTGTTCTGCTTGTAAGAAGTCACCCAGTAGTGTTTCCTGTGTGTGCTGGTCCTCATAGCTTTCTGGATGCTGATCGCTGTCAAGCAGAGTCTGGAAGAGATCATGCTGTAAATTGGCGACTACGTTGTTCAGAATGTGGCCGTACACGGATGGCGAGATAGTCATCCCGGCATCCCGAATATCGGCCAATTTTTCCTTAAGCACTTCTGGCGAAGCCGCTCGTATTGCCAACTCGCGCAAGGCGATGGGACCGAGAGCTTCGGTCCCAAGCAAAGCAAGGCCGCGTATCACCGTCTCCAGCGAAAAGGTTGTCGTTGCGAACATGCGAGCACAAAACTGGTCACTGATCGCTTTGGGTTTGATACCATGAACGTCGCCAACGAGGCCGTTCATCGAAGCGCGAGAAAGCATAGGAGACGTTGACTGCTCGGCGGCATCCCAATCTGCTTTGGTGATTTTTCCAAGCCGTTCCAAATCAATCTCGCGAGGTGTCGAGATTTGCTTCTCCCCTCCTGGTCCAAGGGTATTCGAGAGGTATTGAACAGCTCGAGTCGATGACAATCCTGGCCCAGGCATATCGCCGCTAGAAACGAAGAGTTTGTGCCACGAGGCGATAAGATTCGCGTTGTTCGCGGCGTGTGATAGCACTGTAGGCATGCATGAATCATACAAATTGCGATCTTCGCTCTCATGGTACATCCTTCTCCACCTCGCGAAAGCGGTGTTGGTGTCGAGGCTTTTCACCACGTCCATCGTCAAGTCAGCCAGATAATGGGCGTCACAGAACCCAGCATCGCGAATCCGCTTGTGCCATTTGTAATGCTGGCCTTCGTTCGGGAGTTTGCCTTCGCGTTTGCGCTCGTAAGGTGCGGTACGCAGGAAGCGACCGATGAGGACTGTATGCAGTCGGCAGTAATGACCGACCCCCGAAGCCCTGAGATATTCCGCGTGCTCAACTAATTCTTCCAAAAGCTTCTTATGCGATTCTCTCATCTTGCTTTTCACCGCAGCGTGTACAAGGATAGTCCAGAAAGTGTCCGCAAGGTGTCCATCAACCGGCAAGTCGACGCCGCGGTTCCGCATGCCAGTCCACACATCTACGACGCCATGCAAGCCATCAATTCGCTCGCGGTGTTGCAAAATGTTACACCATGCTTCAAGGTTGGCGAAGTTCTCGGGCTTGTCGATGAGAAGGTCTCTTGACGGCGATTCGTTACGAACACGGGTTTCGGAGTATAGTAAATCGGAGTAGCTCGTCGAAGATGGATTTGGACCGCATGCTCCGTCGATTGAGAATCCGTCATTATCATGACCCTCAGGGATATGCAGTCCTAACTCTTTTGCGACGCGGATCCGCTGTTCATGGAAGGTCTCCAATGCTGCTGCGGCAGTGGCGGCAGCAGAGGTTCCCTCGTCCGTAGATTGATTCAGTGGAATCGATTTTCTTGCCACCACGGTAATGTAACAATTTGCATTCGTCCTAGATGCTGCAGTCCATCGGGGTGGTTTCGTCGGGCTTGTCGCGTGTTCAGGGCCTACGAGTCGGCGCAGGAAGTGCAGTGTTGAAGGCCGAGCGAGCCATTTGTCGAATCGCGCACCCATTGCAATGCGCACCTCAAGCCTCCACCTCGATCGAGCGCCATTGCATCTGTGAAGTGGTAAGACCTTGAAAGTATTCTAGCGACTGTACCCTTGTACGTTGGAGTGCCGCGAACTTTTGATGATTGACCATCAGCATGAACGCTCCATCTACGGCTAACCTTCCTTCCTTCCTTGCTACAGCGCTGACCGGCTATCGCCGAACCCGACTCCGTCAACCTCGATTGCCTGTACTATTGTTGCTTCGTCCAGCCATTGCACTCTACCATCACCTCTAAACACTCCACTCCTCGCCACAATGCGTTCCACTATCGCTCGCCGCGCTGCGTACGTTGATCCCGACACCCCATGCGAATCGCCGCGCCCGATCTGCGACCGCACCTGCGACTTCAAAGGACTGGAGCATACCAGCTAACGCGGCGCGCAGCATGCCCAACTTCCCGGGTCTTTACCGCAAGAACAACGTTCCCGCCTGGCAGAAGCTTCACCAGACCCACGACGGTCTTAGGCAGTGGCAGAAGGTGGGTTGACTTCCGGACGCGAGTGGGAAGAACAGAATGGACAAGACGACGAGAAGAGAAGCGCGTGAATACTATAGAAGGCGCAAGAACGAAGTGCTGATGCGCAAGACTACAGGGCCCCAACGCCAAGTACATGTTGTACCCCTACTACGCCACCATGATTGCGACCTCTGCTGGTACGTTCACCCACGCGAGCTCGAATACAATTGTACTGGCACTGACAACTGGATAGCCTCCATGTACATGATGTGCCGCATGGTCCTTGGACACAAGACCTGGTACTAGACAACTCGCACAAGGAGGTGAATTGAAGGACCTGGGTCAAGTGGAGGTGACCGTACTGTAAACAATCTAGAGGGTCGAAAACGAGCTGTAAATCCATACCCTGGCAGCCACGAGCGCAATACGACGTCGAATTTCTTTTGTGTATTCTGTTCTCGTCGGGTCATTTCAGGAGGCTTTGCTGTGTGCTTTCCATTTACAGACAAATGTGAACAACTGCGTGACAGCGTCACAGTACTAACTTTCTCATACTTTGACTTGCGGCAGGACTACCAATCCTATCAGTCTGTGAGCACAAATTTGCGCAAGACGAGGTGTCAGACTCGACGGCGCCGTCAGCCCGGATATCTCCAGCTCTTCGCGAACTCGCTCTCTGCAGACCCGTGGGATTCCGATTGAAATCCGTCCAAGTCGGTATTCAACATAAACTGAGAATGCATGGTCAATTTCTTTTTGGACCTTTTGCAATTGGGAACCCTCTTGGGATCCGTGGCTTGCAGATCGACATCACATAGTGGGAGTTCCATGGATATTTGACTACACACAAGTCCACAAAATCTACTTTACATTTTTAACACTTTGTTCACTCAGAACTGATGGCCAGTCTTCTCAACAGCCTGCTTGTAACTCTCAGTGGCCTCGCAGTCCTTGAGATACCTCTCCAGCCTTTCCCACTTCCTCCCAAGAAGACCCAAGTCCCTTGCCAAGATGAAAGCAATGGAGAAGTGCATCTGGATATCAGCCAAAGTAATTTCGTCGCCAAACAAGAACTTCCCGCTGCTCTTCTCGAGCTCCGCAGTCATGAAGTCAAGGTCGTTGTGGATGTTCTTCGACAGACCCTTCTCGGTCTCCTTGGGGTCGCCGGTGTGCTGGTGCCAGCGAGCATACATGACCGAGATGGCGTGGAGAGCGAAAGTGCCCTCGGCGGCGTGAACCCACTGCAAAACCGCGTACCGTTTCGGGTCGCCTAGTGGTGGGAGAAGACGGTGCGATCTGTCGTATTTGTCACACAGATATCTGGAAAATGTTGTCAGTCATGCTATGGCTATGTTCTGGTATATGACACGACATACTCTCCGATGTTGCCACTTTCTGTCACGGTCACATCGCCGTCAACCAGAGTCGGGAATTTCCCCAGCCCGCCAACTTCAGCTCGGAATGTTGGCGGCGCGAGACCACCCTCGCGATTGGAAAACTTCACGGCGTAGTCCAGACCAACCTCGTGGAGCTGCCATGCTGTGCGGATGCAGCGCGAGGCTTGCAGGAAGTAGAGGGTGATTTGTGGTGCCATCTTTGACGTTCAGAAGACGTGATTCTGGTAGAAGATGTATATGTAGGGGAAACGAGTTCCAGTCTCAGTCATAACCTAGGACCAAGATAGGTTTATTTCTGTGGTCTACCGAGGTCCGTAGACATCCATTTGATTGTTACCTTGCAACCAAGGAACCTTGGATCTAATTGATCGTTTAAGACGCCTGAGCCACCAAGCATATGACGTTCCAGTGCGGGGCCCAGGACATTTGGAATCTCTCTCGATGGAGCAGAAGAACGTGGTTGAGTTGGAGCTTCCGTGCAACGGGCCATCTCGTTTCTGAACAATTGTTTTCCCTGGTAAACATGTCACAGAGCTTGTAACGTTTCAGTAGTTGGCACGGATGCCGTGACCATCACGTGTCCGGCTAAGATGCGGTTTATCGAAATCGGATTACAGATCTACTCTAGATCAAATTTCTGTTCTTCCCCCTCCTTCGAGAACATTTCTAAGCAATTATATGAACAGCCAGACCGACACAATAATTCACGACTCACGACTTTACCTTTCATACCTCTTCCAACCGATTCACACGTAAACGAACATGGCCGACCGTGACGACAAAATGCACGACGATCGCGACCACGAGTCCGAGGACGACATGCTCCAAGAGGACGAGGCCGAAGAGGTGGTGGAGCAAAATGACGACGACGCAGCCATGGACTCTGGCGACGAAGGCGACGACAATGGTATTCTGGAAGAGATCCAGCTTCAGAACGACAGCGTGGCGCATTTCGAGGGACACAAGGACAGCATTTTTTGTATCGCGCAACACCCCACGAGGCCCGAAATCGTGGTGACCGGCGGCGGCGACGACATTGCCTACATGTGGGATGCGACACCACCCGAGGGTCCTTTACTGCCACAAAGCTACGAGACGAACCCGCAGCCCAAAGAGAGGAACGGCCAGAACACGCTCTCCGCATTCGAGGGTCAGGACGAGAGTGTGAACGCCGTCTGCTTTACTTTGCCCAAGGGCGAGTTCGTCATTACAGGCACGCTGGCTGGCAAACTCAGCGCGTACCACACACCGACTGCGCCTGGCCAGGCCACACTCGTCGGCTCTTCCAAGGAAGTCGAGGAGATCAACTGGGTCCTTCCATGCCCGCACCCGGATTACCCCAACACATTTGCACTCGGCGCCAACGACGGCAGTGTCTGGATCTATACTGTTAACGCCTCGGACCCCTCTAGCCCTCTCACAATCGTCCAGACTTTCTTCCTCCACCAGGGCTCTTGCACAGCTGGTGCCTGGACGCCCGATGGCAAGCTTCTTGCTACAGTTGCCGAGGACTCGAGTCTGTACGTTTGGGATGCGTTCGGTGATGCTGCTGCCGCTGGTCTGGTCGACCCCCGATCTGGCCAAACCGTTGTCGGCTTGACCTCCCAAGACGAGCGCTTCTTCGTCGACGGTGGTCTGTACAGTGTGGCCATCTCTCCCGGCGGAGCCATTGTTGCGGTCGGCGGCGCTGAAGGTCACATTCGCGTTGTCGGTCTTCCCCGCCTATCACTGCCCGCCAACAGTGTCAGCGCAACCTCTGGCGCAAAGGGCGCTGGTCCCCGTGGCAAAGCCGGCGGCTCCAAGCAGGCTGGAGGTCCCACTGGTGGAAAGAGCACGGCTGCTGCTGGACAATCTGGTGTGATTCTTGCATCTCTTCAAGCTCAAAGTGACGGTGTTGAGACTCTCGACTTCAGCCAGCCTCCTCTCACCTTGCTTGCGGCAGGCAGTGTTGACGGTTCGATCGCATTGTTCGACGCCGCACACAACTTTGCTGTTCGCAGACAAATCAAGGAGGCTCATGACGAAGAGGCCGTAATCAAGGTCGAATTCGTCAAGTCTCTCAACAATGAGCGCAACTGGATCTTGACGTCTGTCGGAAACGACGGTGTTGTGCGTAGGTGGGATACGAGGGGCGGTACTGCTGCTGCCAACAAGGGTCTCATGAGCGAGATGAGAGGCCACCGTGGCGGTGGTGAGGGTGGTGGAATTCTAGGCTTCGCCCAAGGAGGCGGCGGCAATGCTATTATTACCGCTGGCGACGACGGTGTCGCTCTTGTGTTCAAGGCCGAGTAATGTCATGTACATACGTTATAGACACGATTACCACGCCTGTTCAGTCCATTTCTCTGACGGCTGTCAACCGACATGTATCTCACTTCTTCTAGATCAAGCATCTTGCACCCAGGACGAGCAGATCATCTCAGCCCGATCTCTGCTCCGTCTCCACAATCCGCTGATTTCTAGAAAATTCAGCATGGTCTTTAACCTCAACACTCTCGCCTTTCATGGCCCTCTCAATCCGCCCGACCGAAACTTGGTAAGCCCTGGGCAGACCAGTCGACTCCCGCGCAGCCTCAACAGCAGCCTCCAGGTCACCCCCAGACATATTCTCCCGAACCATCTCCGCCACCGCTTTCCCGCTCAACCACGTATTCGGCATGCCATGTCCGGTATAGCCCGCCGCAACAAAAACCCCTTCCTTCCCCGGCACAGGCCCAACCCAGGGTACTTCGTCACGCGAGAAGCCCATAACGCCTGTCCACTGCGCCACAGCTTGCATTTCGACCGACTCGCCACCAGAAGCAAGTCTCTCCGGCAACTGGAAAGCTTCCACCAACTCACGGCGGAGGTATGCGGCGGTTTTCTCGTCAAAAGTCGAATCGTCAGTGACGCCTACGCTTTTGCCGAACGTTCGGCCACCGCCGAACATTAGGTGCCCGCCTTTGTCGTTCGGCCGCTGGATTAGATAGTCATCTAGGCCGTCGCCTTCGAATCCCATTGAAGTCTTCAGGCGGTTGGGACCTGAGATTGATGGAAGTGGGGTAAGGGCGCTCATTTGGCCGCGGCAGGGAACGATCAGGTCGGCGAAATCGGGGAGGAGGTGCGAGGTGTAAGCATTGGTCGCGAGAGCGATTTTGTTCGCGGTGATGCTGCCTCGTTCGGTTTTCACTATCCATCGGCCGTCTGAGGTTGCTTCTAGATGCGTGGCTGGCGTGAGTGTTTGCAGGTTGAACGTTCCGTGGAGTTTCTTTTCGGAAGAAGACACGAGCAGGTCTTGCAGAAGGTGGGCTACGAGCTTGTAGGGCCAGACTCGGGCGGCGATGTCTGTCACTACGGCTGCGAGAGCTTTGGGGTGGTGGTAGGCGGCTAGCTCTTCCTTTTCCGTGACGAACTTCATGAGCTTGCCGAGTTCGGGTGTCGTTTTTTGCACGATGGCAATGTTTTCTCTGGCTTGCTGGTATTTGGCCTCGCTGTAGATGCCGCGGACGCCTGGTTGGGCTACCCATTCGCAGTCGATTTTCTCGCTTTCGATCGTGTTTGCGAGGGACTTCCAGTTGGCGAGTTCGAAGTGGCCGATTGAGGGGTCATGGGGGTATTCGAAAAAGATTGGTTGGCAGTGGCCGCCGTTCTACGATTAGGTCCAGGTCAGAACATTGTCATTGGTTTTTTTGGCGGGCGTGCATTGTCGTGTTTAGCTTACTCTTCCAGTTGCACCCCAGCAAGCTTCCCGAGCTTCCAGCATGACAACATCAGGTTCAGATGTCTCCTCTGAGGCGCTATCACCCTTCTTCAAGAGGTGGCGAGCAATGCTGGCTCCTGTGATGCCACTTCCAATGATGACCACATCGGCAGTTGCAGGCAGGTTTCTCGTTGACCGGTGGCCGAGGAGCAGCGGAGAGGGCTCAGTGTGCCAGAACGAACTGGTGGAGTTCGGAACTGGAAGTCCTGCTGGCTGTCCGAGTCTGGGAAGATCCGGGATTGTTCGAGCCATGGTGAGTGATGTATTAGTGAGTTGACTGAAACTGGGTGATTCGAGAGGACAAGCAGGCTGTGGGTCGGGCGGGCAAGACTTGATGATCGTGTACACCGATTTGATGCAGTATCGAGGGTTTCAAGATGATGTTTGGAGATTTTGGGTCCTCTTTGGTCAATCAGGCTGTCAAGCTGTATTACAAAGCAGCAGGCAGCAGGTGTCGCTGTCGGTGGGGTTTTGATCGTGTTATCGGCAGAGGGCGAGATGAAGTCATAAGAGCTGCCCATCCATTGGGTGGCCTTTATTCGAGTGGAGCAACTAGCTCATTGCCTTATCGGGTGTACATCACTCATAGTTGTTCTTGCTCCGAAGAGATAGCTTTCACATCTGTATGCGTACTTACATGAAACCTGATGAAGTCCAGTTGCGGAAGGCCAGAATGCTGAAGTTGGAAGTTGGAAAATATCTCGGGTACACAGAAAACCAAAGCTCGACAGCATCGATATGAGAGCATTCCGGAAACACACTTTTACCGTTACGTTATTCCAGGAACACATCAGATCATTAGTTATTCGTGAATAGACAGCCACCAAGTTTAAACAAAGCAACGCAAAGCGCTAAAGTGCCGGCAACATATCAAGCAAATAGCCGACTATTGGAAAACACAGTACAAGTTCCTCCTCATTAGACTGTCGTTCCGCTTAGAGCTTCGCGCCTTGCTTCTTCATCTTCTCCTTCTCCTGATCTCTCATCATGCGCCTCAGAATCTTGCCAGAAGGACTCTTCGGCACGATGTCAATGAACTCGATGCCGCCCCGCAGCCACTTGTGGTTGCTTTTGGCTTTCTCGACGTGCTTCGAAATCTGCTTCTTGACCAAGGCGTCGCTTTCCTCAATCGAGCCGGGCGCTCGCACAACGAAAGCTTTGGGAACTTCGCCTTCGCGGTCCGAGGGCACGCCGATTACCACGCAGTCGCTGACGGCTGGGTGGGTGAGAATATGGGCCTCGAGCTCGGCGGGGGCGACCTGCATGCCTTTGACTTTGATGAGTCTGTTTAATTGCTTGTCAGTTGGCCCCTTGTGAGAAGTTGGTGGGATTCCAGCGGACACTTACTCCTTGATGCGGTCGACGATGAAAATGTGCTCGTGCCCATTAGGGCTTTTTCGGACCACGGCTTCGTCGCCGGTCCGCATGTACCGGCCATCGCTTTCTTCCACAAATGTTTCTTTGGTGGCTTGATCGTTCTTCAGATACCCGAGAGTCACCGAGGGAGAGTTTACCCACAACTCGCCGGGTTGGTCGTAACCTGTGATTTCGACGCCTTCGACGGTGACGATGCGGGCTTTCACACCAGGCAACAGACTGCCTGAGCTGCCAAACCAAATATCTCCGGGAACAGTGGCGCACACGACGGTCGCAGTCTCTGTCAATCCGTAGCCCTGGCGAATGTCCATTTTCGGGAACATCTTTTGCAGCTCCTCTGCGGTTTCTTTGCCTAAGGGTGCGGCTCCGGTGAAACAGCCATGCACCGAGGAAAGGTCGTATTTCTTGACAATTTCAGGCGAATTTGTGAGATGGATGATCATGGGCGGTACGAGGTAGAGCATGGCGATTCTGAATTTCTGAATCGCCTCGAGGAGCAGTTTGAAATCATACTTGGGCAGCACCACCACGCCATCGCCTCTGTAAGGTCCGACGTGTGCAATGACAATCAGCCCGTAGATGTGCGACAACGGCAGGAGCCCCAGGCAGTTCTCGGTCCATTCTGGAACGCCGGCCTTCTTGCTTTGCTGCTCTCTGCTGGCCGACTCCTGGGTCCGCATCTGCAGGGTATTGGCGATGACGTTTCTGTGCGAGATCATCACGCCTTTGGGTAATCCTGAAGTTCCGCTGCTATAGCACAAGAAGGCGACCTTCTTTGCACCCTCATCGTCGGTCCAATTTAAAGCATCCAATTTCGGCAAGTTCGATCCTTCCGCCACAAAGTCATCGATCGTCTTGTATCCCGGCGCAGGCAGCCCACTGGCAACCTGTTCGGGAAGCGGTAAGATGAAGATCCTCTCTTCAGGAATTCCGGCTTTGGCGCAAGCCTCCTTGGTTACCTCCAATTGCAAAGCGCTGGTGAAGATGGCTTTTGCGCCAGAGTGCTTCAACTGGAACTCGAGATCGCCCGCGCTGTAAGCAGCGTTTGCCGCGGTCAAGAGGCCTCCCAATTTGTGGGTTGCCCAGCAAAGCGGAAGGTAGTCGATCGTGTTGACACTGAAGACTGCGATCGTCTTGTCCCATTCGGAGCCCTCGTTCGGTTTGAACCCGAGCTGCTTGCCCAATGCTCTTGCCAGGTAGTCTACGCGCTCTTTGACTTCCAAGAAGCTGTACTGTTTACCGGAGAGACCACATTGGAAGGGAGCCTTGGAGTAGCCTAGTGGGTAACGACCGTAGTTTTCGTCGAACATGAACTGCTCGAGTGAGATGTGGCTAGGGATATCTGGGAGGGCGGGTGCCCATGATGGGGTGGTGAATGGCATCTTCACAGATGTGGATTGGATGCGATGCAATGGAATGAAATGGAGGCGGGATGTGCAGGAGAGAGAGAGCGAGGAGAAAGTAGGCGGTAGGGTCTCGACAAGAAGACTGGTAGATCGACTGAGTCTTACAATGCCTGCAGGTGGAGAGGAGGGCCGAGGCTATGGGTAGGAGCACCAAGGGAGCCGAATATAAGAGTTTCCAGTCTCGAGCACGAGGCCAAATGGACGCTTGTGAAGCATGTAAAGTATAGAAGAGGCTTGTGGAAAGCCTAAGGGACCTACTCAGCGCCGGGACATGCGCAGAAGAACAACGTCGCGACGATCGCCATGTTTTCGAATTCTTCGTCGCAAGTCTCACTGTGCACGTCAATCGAAACGAGACGAGCCAGACGAGCCAACCAGTGCGAAGACACACAAAGCTTAACCGAGGATGAACATGGCTGGGAATGAAATGCATGACAGCATCTACAAGGGAACAGAAAACCCTCCCCACGACGACCACGCCCTGAGAGTGTGGAGTGCAGCGTTTAGCGCGTCTTTTGCCTTTGCCATGACGGTTAGCGCACCTGTTCTCCCGACATCACGGCGTTGTTTCGGAGTCGATGCACAAGTCATCTATTCCATACTCCGAGATACGACCTTGTCACGACTTCCATGCACAGATGCGATGATATGCTATCTGGACCTTGCAGCAAACAGTACAGACCTCTCGTAAGACACCTCACTTGGGAAAGAGTGCTATCAGTGTCGCCCGAATCCGTCCCGATCTATGTGACCCCCGAGAGGAGAACTCCGCGCGGCCCAAACGTCAGCTGCAGGACAGAGAAAAGCCATCAACTATCACGTGGTCTGTTTCCGTCTGCAAGTAATTCGGATCCACCTGACCGATCACCGGGTGAGATGCGAGATGCACGGACGACATCATGCAGACCGCAAGCTGTTGTGAGGATTGGATGTTTCAAGACGCCATGATCCTCACGAGTACAGGCTGTGGCTGATTCAATACCGGCTTGCTGATATTATTCCTTGGCTGACATCTGCTCTGCTGGACGACAGTGATGGTCGGGGCTTCTCACATAATATAACGTCAAGGTGGGACACCTCGGCAGACTCTTCTCGCGGTCGAATACCTTATGCACGGCCAACCGATTGATTACCTGGTGGGATTTATTCAGTGCGATTACTGGAAGGCCAGAGATTACACGCATCATTCCACAATTGCCCCTCAAGGGAGCAAGTAATTGACAACAGACTACCCGAAGAGACAGGACGGCGGCCCCAAACGAAAGCGGCTTTTCATCAAAGTCTTGCAATACAACATCCCCTGTGCTGACCGTCAGGCTTGCATGCAAACAGTGTTTTGGCTTATTTTCAACGTGAGCAGTATCAAATGCCCTTCTTCTCAACGACTGGATCGGACGAGTGTGCAGCATGCTGGGTCAGGTTGACATCCTCCTCAGTCACAGTAGCCTTTGCGGTCTTGCGAGCTGGAACGCCCTTTTGGAACTGCGAACAACGTCAATTTCAGGTGCAAATACACCCAGTGAGGCAAAACAAATCTTACCAAAATGTCCATCTCGCCAAACGTCCGATCTTTCGTCTCGGGCAGACGGAAGTAGCCCCAGGTCAAAGTCAAAGTCGCAAGAACAGCCCAGAAGAAAGCCTGTCACCAAGTCAGCCAGTTGCAGTCGCAAATCGATTGACTGGAATGCAAGGTACTAAACACTCACCGTTTTCCCCTTCAAATTCCAATCGCCCGGCGCCATGAATTTCGGCTGCAAGATCCCACCGAAGATAATGTTGCCGAAGTAATACAGACTACGCCCCAGCACAACAGTCTGAGTGCGCAAGCGAGTAGAGCCGATCTCCGCAACGATAGTATATACGATTGGACCGACAGACATCGAATATACGCCAAGCCAAACGACGCAAAGCAGCGCCTGGCCCCAGCCAAGCCCAAGCGGCCCGTTCTGATCTCCCAGCGAAAGGAATCCGATGGTCCAAAGGATCGCGGTCAGGGTCGCGAAGCCGTACAGCCAGATGGTGCGCCGCCCGAGGCGGTGAATGTAGAACCAGCTGAGAGCTGTCCCGACAAAGCACAAGCCCTGACCGCCCAGTGTGATGGCATATGATATGTCAGCATCGATACCTACCTGCTGGAAAAAGAAACTTCCGCCGTAGCACAGCGCACCACCATTGGTAATGTGCGACATGAACGCCATGCAAGCGATCTCGGTGCGCCGCAGGTTGGTGCCGCGCAAGGCGTCCCAGTACGTCGCTCCCGCACGCTCCTCTTGCTCTAGCTTGTCGGTATGCAACATCAGGGCCACGGCGTTGTCGTAGTTTATGTTGTGCTCCGGCTCCGAGAGGCGCTGCAGCGACTTTTTGGCATCTTCGAGACGGTTCTGGCGTACCAGAAACCAAGGCGATTCTGGGGCGAAGTAGGCGGCGAGTGCCAACGGCAACGGCCATATCCACTGGTCAATGTTAGCTTGCGATCATCCCGGCAGGAAGCATCGAACGAGTAGGAGCTCGAAAAGGACAAAGCAGCCCTTCTTACCTGCAAAGCAAACGGAATCCTGTAGCTCCACGCCGTGTCGTTATTGACGAGCGAATTCAAAATCAGTGCACTGAGAAACTGACCGATCACCCAGCAAAGGTTAATATAAGCTGCGAGAGACAGGCGAAGCATTAGCCAGATCATTTTCCAACGCAGCTCCTTCAAGCCGCCAGCCCGAGTGGGTACTCACCGGTAAGGTACCCTCTAATCGCCAAGGGTGTCACCTCTGCCGCATACGAGGGCCCAGTCGTGGCAAAGACCCCCCAAGGCACGTTGCAGAGTGTCTGGCCCACCAACATGACTTCGATGTTTGGAGCGAAGAACACAACAAAGATGAAAGCTGCCAGCCAAAAAAGCGAAGCGATCAGCACTTTCCTATGGCCCCAGCGCGCCGTTGCCCAGCCGTTCATAAGGGCTCCCACGATGTTCGCGACAGCCGCAAGACAGTTGAAGCGCTGCTGCCAGGTCGATGAGATCTGGTAGCCGTTCTCTTCGTCGAGATATTCGCCGTACTTTTGCCTGAACATCGGGTACCCGTAGAAGGATCCGAGGAGTGTAACATCGTATCCTTCCATGATCACGGTCATGGAGATGACTGAGGTTGATGAAGGAGTCAGCTTCGGCATATTCATATCTCAGTGCTTGTTCAACTGGTCTTTTCACTCACGGAACGACCACATCGCGGCCCGCTTGTAGGTCTTGAACCCTTGGATGAAGCCGATGCTGTGCTCATGGGCCGTGGCTTCCATGGCGCTGGTGTTGAGCGCTTTGTCGTGGATTCCGACATTCTCAAGGCGCTTGAGGTCTTGCTCCGTGTTTTCGACCCGAAGGTCACTGGGGTCTTCGGTTTTCCCAGTTGCCATGTCGATGTCGATGTGATATCGGTGCGTTACCTAATTTTGGTCGTATCGAGAGAGAGCCCAGAAAGGAGAGAAGACTTTCAAGCTAGAAAGAGTAGGAAGTCGCTCATATACGATCAATTTGCAGATCGGATTACTAGGTGGTCTAGCACAGTAGGTATGGAAAATCGCTAATAACGCGCCAATGATGGTCACTAATAGCTACAGCACTTGCATGCTTGTTCGCTCACATGGTCCATATTGGCAGACTCGCATAGAGTCAGCCCTCTCAGTCAACAATAAGTACAATGCAAAGCAACAGAAAGGATATATGCAATCCCACCAATGAAGCGCAAAGTCTACAAGACCGTACCCAAAGGCACCGGCCTCGCAAGAATTGACCACCAACAGGCGTCGCGAGACTACTCTCGTGTCCTCAAGAGGATCAGACAGGGCTTAGGAACTTCGGCCCGGAATGGAATCAATCCGCCTCCTAAGAAGTGATGCAAGTGGTTTTCGACCTCTGCGTTCCGCAAGTACAATTCGTGGAACAAATCCCGTAGCCGACTCGGAAGGGGACACGGCTGTAAAGATCCCGGGTATCCCGAGCAAAAAAGCCATTGCCCAGCGGTGCCGCGTCGCCTACAAGGCTACTGTTCCGTCTCAGGTAGGCAAGTCGACGGTAGAGCAGCTGCTTGAACGGTTCGCGTGTGTGCGTGGGAGCTTTCGCTTAAGTACATATATGAGGGCTTGGGAGGGGTAAAAGTACCGGGGGAACGGTAGACGTCCAAAAGAAAAAGTGGTCACATTGTTGCGGCGTTCACATTAGACATATCATAGGCACTAGTGTGCTATGTGTTGTGCAGGTAGATCGCGTGAGGTTGCTGAATTTAGGCGGAATGCGATCCTGAGGGCGCGAAGGATTTAGAGTTTTCGCGGAGTGATGTGTGCTGGACTGGCAAGATTGAACCGGTCTGGACTGGATTGTAAGAGGGGTTAGGTAATGTGCTTGGCTCTTGGGCGGGTATCGCGCTCCCCAGAGGCACGTAGAAGGACCTGCAAGAGCAGTAGCTTGTCCTGAGAAATATAGCTTTTGAGAGCCGTGGTACTTAGACAGTCACAAGCATGAAGATGAAGAAGTGACTATTGCGTAAGGCAGTGTAAAGGAGACTTCGTGCGCACATGTAGTTATTAGGTCTGCAAGCCAGCCAAGTCAAGACGCACGAGCGCCTTCCACTCAGCTGTTATACTTATAATAAGGTGTGACAACTATGTATGCCTGTGCTAACCAAAACAGATGTATTGGACTTTTTAGTTTCCCTCGAAACGACAAATGCCATCACCACTTTACAATTGTAAACACGCGATCCGCTTAGTCTTCAGTCAAATCGCCATACTCCCACTGGCCCCTCCTCTCATCCTTAGCCACAGCTTCCCTCTCCTTGAGATCCTGCAGCAACGCGGCATTAGCGCGCTCGAAAGGCTTCAGCTTCTTGGGAACCATAGCAAGACCCTCACTGATAACCTCAGCATTGAGACTCTCAGTCTGATTCTTAGCCGCAGGATCCAGCAGAGTGACCCAGAGCAAGTTGCCGTCACGGGTGTCGGTGGAGTCGACGTTGGCGACGAGCTGGCGGTCAACGGCGATGTCGTTGAGGAACGCGACCGAGTCGGCGAGGTATTCGGGCGATGTGGGGAACTGCACAAACGACATGGCGGCGTCGAGGGCTTGGGGGCGGAGCTTTTGCACACCAAACTTGTCGCTGTTTAGCACGCGCAGGGCGCTCCAGGGCTGGGACTCGCTGTTGCCGTAGTCGATGTAGACGACTTCGCTCGTCTTGGCGTCGCGGTCGTTGCGGCGCACGCGAGCGCGGTACCATTGGCCGTCAGCGGTGAATTTGGCGGAGACGACATCACCTGCTTTCGGAGGGCCGGGGAGCGGCTGCGAGTTGTTAGGCGAAATATGGAAGGATGCAAAGTCTTTCATCAGGCTGTCAAGGTTGGCCTTGTTGGAACCCAGGAGCTGGAGCTTCAGACGGGCGGTGGTTGGGTCGACATGGGTGATGGTGACGTCCTTGTAGTCGCGCTTGGGTGCAGGAAGGGAAGCGGCGTCGCCGTTGGTGTCAGCGGGGGCCTCGTCGTAGTTGTCGCCATTCTCCACGACATCCTGAGATGGGTCCCAGCTGTGCCACATGCCTTTCCTGCCCTCCTTTGCTTTCTGCTCAGCAGCGAAGAGCTCGGCCGCGTTGCCAGTCTTCTCGGCGCTGTAGGCGTGGACGGATGCGAGACCTTCCTCAACAAGGAGTTTGGCAAAGTTCTCTCTGTTCACGTAGAGCGTACCAATGAATCCACCAACCTTGTCGTTGTCCTCGACGTCGATTTCAACATCACGCTGCATGCAGCGCTTGTTGGCAAAATCGTGGGCTTCCTGGCCGAACGGCTCAGCAGTGTCTTGAGGACCGCGAGCGGAGCGTGGAGCACGAATTCCACCAAGGACAAAAGTGAGCTTAGAGTTCTCGCGAGGGATGAGGACAGTGAATCTGCTGCCACTCTTGACGAAGTCGACAACGGCGGGCACCCGCTTCTGTCTGGCGAGAAGGGACATTTGACGCTTGGCCTTCTCGAGATTCTCGCTGTGGTCGACGTATTGCTGGGGCTTGGGTGCTTTGGGGTTCCACATGCCCTTGCCCTCTTTTTGTGCAGCCTCCTCAGCGGCGAGGAGCTCGTCGTAAATGGGGCTGCGGTCGGTGTCATCCATGCGGTGGCGGATGACTGAGCAGTAGCCGCTCTCAACCATCATAAGACCGACATTCTTGCCGTTGTAGGTGACAGTGGCCATCTCACGCTCGTCGTATCCCTCAGTGGCAGGACGCTTGCCATCAATCACAACCTTGACATGCTTTCCAATAAGCCTCTTGCGGAGGAGCTCCTTGGCTTCGGTGCTGAATGGCGATTGCTTGGGGTCGGTGGGTTTGGGCTGGCGCACACTGGATAAGTTGATGCGCTTCTCGGCACCGTTCTTGTTGCGAATGTAGATGGTGTCGGCACTGAAGACTCGTGATACGACAGCCTCGATCTCGCCCCCAGCAACATTCTTCTTTGCGACGTTGTTCGTGAACACGCCTTGTTGGCGCTCTCTGGCCAAACGCTCAGCTTGGCGCAGCTTGCCCATCTCTGCGCCTAGCCATGTCGAGTGGTGGTCCACGCAGCGTGCAAGACCTTCCTTGAGCAAGAATTCCGCAATGTTTCCGACAGGGTGCCTGACCTCACCGACAAGGAGCTGGTTCGGCGAGACGCCCAATATCCGCACAGAAACTCCCCTCTGCAGTATCCTCTCCTCGACGAATGCCTGGCTCTCATTTCCCCAAGGCTCTGCGGGCTGCGAAGTGCCGTCTGACGGATTCTTCCTCGCGGTCGCGGGTGCCTTGATGCCAGCAACAAGCACAGTAGTCTGCACGTGGTTCGTGGGTGTGACCATCAGTCTGCAGATCAACCTGTCACCACTGAGGACCCTCTCGACAATCGCATCGATAGGCTGGTCGTTGTACTGCTCGGAGAAGGCCTTGGCATCCGAGAGCTCTCTTGCATTCTGAATCTCTTGCTGCTTTGCCGCCCACAGGCCTTTCTCGTCGGCCTTTGCATGTGCCTCCAACGCTTCTAATCTTTCCAGCAGCTCGGTCGATTGGGGGCTCTCGGCCTTGCGGTCGGCGTCGTCTCTGAGCTTCGCCCAGCCCTCGCTCACGATTGCGTCGGGCAGAAGTTGGCCGTTTTGCAGCGTAACAATGCCGTAGTCTCGCGAGCCGCCAGTCTTCTGCGGGATCGTGTAGAGTATCTGGAATCGTAACGTTTTGCCGACGCACAGCTTGCGAATGAAGTCGCGGGATTGGAAGGAGCCCGGCTCATCGTTATTGAGGCGGGGAGCGTTGATGAAGGCCAGGCTGAGAGTGCGTTCCTGTTTGTTCTTGTTCTGGAGGATTAGAGTGTCGCCGGACAGGACGCTCTTGACCTTTGCTTCCATTGGGATAGACATGATGGCGGTGCGGGATTCGTGTATCTAAATGTCGAGTTCGAGGCCAATGTGTTGGAAAGGGTGCTTGAACCACCGGTTGGTTTCGATGTATTTGTACGATGTACAGAGGACAGCTTATTGAAGCCGAGTAAATGCAAGGAAAAAGTGTGGTGTGTTAAGGTAGCGAGCTTGCTTCTGTCGCGTGTGTTGGTCGGTCGAAAAGTTGTCCAATGGTCACGCTGTGCTGTGGTGGGCCAGCTGGCAAGAGGCACTCATGAACGTGGGGTCCAAGTCCAATAGCAGGGTCAAGTTCCAATGTTTGCTTGTCGCTGCGTGCACACCGAGTCTGCGGAATCACGAGCAACAATACTGCACAACATGTGAGATTTTCATGTCACGTCCAAGAACATCCAGTATGCAGGCAAATTGACAACAAATTTAACATCACAGGAAAAGGACAGTGAGAAGGGAAGTCATTGTCAAACATTGATTTATCTGGTCATCTATCCATTATCGAAACCCGGAAACAGAACACCAAGTAAGATACACAGACCACCAAGGTCACCGTGTTTGTCTCTCACATATCTCAAGGCTTCTCCGGAGCCTTGTTGAGATCCTTGGATCGCGTGCAGAGATGAGATCGAAAAGCAGAAAAGCAAAAAGTCAAACGCCAGAAGTAAGAGAGCCAAGGCTCATGGGTATCTCGAGGTAGTGTGACCGTATCATGTCGTCAATATTCGTGTGATAGCGGGAGATGTCGATGGCCAGCATCAAGACATTGCTCGTGTCGTCGTTTGTTTCGTTGATGTACGATTTGGTGGTGTGCTTTCAGTTTGAGGCTGAGCGGCCGCGGCGGGCGTCGTAGCCAAGGTCCTCAGCAGCGTCGTTGAGGAGGCGCATGATGGCCATCTGATCCTTCCAGTCGGCACGGAAGCGAGGAGCCGGTGTGGGAGTCGGAGGCTCATTGTCGTCGCTCTCTTCAACTTCGGTCTCGTCAGGGTCGTTGACGACGGTCTTGGAAGACTTGGTGGCTCTCGGAGCTGGAGAGGTGGTGATGTGACGAGAGTCAGTGGTGCCAGCGCCAGCGACAAGACCAGCGACGGTGCCGGCGATGATGGCGGTGCGGATGACCTCCCAGTCAGCGAAGTTGTTGGTGACATCGTTGACGGTTTCGTCAGGCTGAATTGGGTTGATGAGGAACTCGGCAGGCACGAAGACGGTGCTGTTGCCGGCGTTGATCTCAGCCTCAGACCAGGTGATGAGGGCCTCGATGTCGTCGTAAGTGGCAGTGGCTTCTTTGCCGGGAGTCGCGAAGCGCTGGTTGAAGACCTCTGAGAGAGCGCAAGGGAAAGCCTCTTCAGGCTTTACTTTCTTCGGGTCCTTGGGAGCCGGAAGAGCGGCGGCAGCAGCAGCCTCATTGCTGGCGTGCTGGCGAAGGAGGGCGAGGTACTTGTTGAGGCGATCGGTGGCGCCCTTGTCCAGTTGGACTTGGAAGAGTGCATCGGGGCGCCACAGCTTGAGGCGGATGAGTTGATCGCGCAAGTTGACAATGACCCGTGTTGCGAGTTCGGTCGGTGTGCCGTGCTCGGCCGCGTACCTGGAGCGCTGGTAGTCTTTGCGGCAGAAGTAGTGCCAGACGTCGTTGGGAATTAGCTTGGTGGGGCCTTTGTTGCGGCCGAAGAATTGGCTGATGACCTTGCGACCCATCGGTCCCTTGCCAGTGACGGGGTCTTTGTGATCGCGTGGAACCCAGGTCATGCCAGTGGAGCAAGTGAGGTTTGCGCAGCACCACGGCTGTGCGAGGGAGGCATAATCCGGACGCTCGAGGGAACTTCCGTGGTTGCTTGGGGTGCCGATGAAGGCATGCTCGACAGCATACTCAGGGGTCTTCTTGACTTTGCCGTTCTTGGTGATGACCGGGGCACCCTTTGACTTTGTCTTGACGTTTGTTGAGGTGGTAGTAACTGGAGCAGGAGTTGCTGGGACCGGGGCAGGGCCAGGGTTGATCTTGAGACGCTTTGCCGGCGGCAACGTCGCAGTGACTTTACTCGTGTCCTTCTCGACGCTGGTAGAAGGTGAGATCTTGATGGTGAGCTTCTTCTTGACCGGTGTGACGGGAGAAACTTGGTCAACGTTCTCTCTGGCACGCTTGCGTGAGGCGCGGGTGGTGGTTTGGCTCTCGCCGGTGGTGATGGGCATCATGGATCTCTTAGAAGAAGCCCCGGTGGCTTTCTTCAGATTCCTTTGCGGTGTCTTCTTCGCGGAGGAATCGCTACGGTTTGGCTCGTCATCGAAGTCGTCAGACTGGACATGCGACTGTTCGAAGTTGAGACCACGTGCTTCGTGGAAAGCAGCAAGCTTGCGTTGAGCCACGCTGTCAGGCTCGCTGTCAGACGATTTGGCAGGTGATGAAGTTGGAGTGCTGACAGTCTTTTTGCGAAGCGACGCCTTGGTGATGGTCGGGTCTTTGAGAGCACTGCTCTTGTTGGTCGACTTCTTCGTGGTGGTTTCCTGACCACTTGAGCTGGACGTCGCAAGAGTGGTAGCTGCCTTTTTTTCAGTGACTTCGAGGCCCTCCGGAACAGTCTTGGAGGAAGAGGCCTTCGGCTTGAGTTTGAAGGCCGGAGCGGACTGGGAGTCGATCGTGGCGGAGTTCTGAGTGGCAGCGCGTTTCTTGATGGCGCTTCTGGTGTTCTTGCCAACGCCAGCGTTGACAGAGACTTTGGAGCCGGTCTTCTTGGGTGCCATGGTGATTGGTGATTGGTGAACGGGAAGGGGAGAGATTTTTGTCTTGAAGGATGCAAGAAGGTGGTAACCCGCTTTGAAGATGTGACAACGTTCGATTGCAGGTAAATGGTTCTGAAGAAGGAAGGTTCTGGTGGTAGATGAGTTGGCGAAGGAACTTGAGTATCTTGAGGTGGGCCAGCCATCCAGCAGTCAATAGAACAATTGCGACAATAGCATGAGGTGTTAGGCGGCATCGTGTGACTTCGGTTCAGCTGGCATTGAATAGGCTGCCGGTTTGCTGCGCCGTCGACAAGAGCCAGCGTGACTCCACGTGGTTGTCGAACAATAGGGAATTGACATCTGAAACGCAGCCAGGACCACTGCGGTACATGCGGTATCTCTTCTGCGTGTACCATTGTAACAATGCTATTGTAGGCGCACGTTCCTTGTTTCAGGACTTCAGACGAGTGCTGATTGGTCCGCTGTGGCTTGCGATGAAGTGAGGTTGGAATGAAGCTTCGGGCCAAGCTTCGTTTGTCCCTCGACAGGCCCGTAGATGTCGGGCGCATCTATTGTTGTGGCATGTGTAATCGTCTCGATGGGACTAGCTTGTATCCATGCTCTTCCTGCACAAATGGAAAATCGCGATGTCGAATCGGATGCATCGGGGAAGCTTCCCAAAGGCTGTTTCTCATCATTCAGAGACGTCCGCAGCTTAGCGATATCGTTCTGTTGTACTAACGACTGCGGCTGCAATCCTCTGGTTGAATACAATGCGTTGAGGCGTGCGCGGTCTGCATCGCAGATGCTCATCACGGTCGAGTCGGATACGTGTAGCCCAATTCGGCGAGCATGTGCCATTTTGGCTTGTGAACAGTGGTCGCAGCTTGCGAGACTCCTCTGATGTGCCCACCATGAACAATAGCATGGGTTCGAACCTCCATTGTGATTGTAGTGAAGGTCTCATCGAGGGAACCCGACTGCCCTGTCACGTCTAGGATGCTCGCGCGTTAGTGCTTATCTAATTCTTTATACCAATGGAAGGGAGAGTTGAAGAGTTGAGAGACGATACATGAGAGAAGCAAGAACACAGAGAGACAAGAGATAAGGGCAAAGGGAAAACATGATGATAGCAAGCATGTGACAAACGCGATACATGTACCGTGGCTCTTTGACTCACTTACGCATTGATTCAGCTTTCGTTCCATCACCCAAACAATACCTACTCTCTCTCTCTCTCCCACTCGCTTTCGCAAAGGGTCGCAAACGGCCGAATGCATCAGCTGGGAGGAACCGGTACGAAGACGCCCACAGTTTTCGCAATTCTCGATTGACGACCCAGTGGTGCATAATGAGCCTTGGAGTCGATGGCGTGGCTGCGTAGTTGAAAGTAGGTCGCGTCTCCCGGGCGCCACGCGAAAATGTACATGTATGTATGTCGCAGACGACGAGATAGCTCTGCCGTGATATCGAAAGGCGCGCGGGTGGTGAGAGCATTTGTTTAGCGAGACGAGAGCAGCCAATGGCAGGTGGACGAGGTCAAGGAGTGCGGTTACACGACATGTGCTGCCAATGGGGGCAAAAGGCGAAAGACGAGAAGTCGACGACCTTCCCGTCCTCGTCCTCCTCTACACAGCATGCCGTCCCTGGGTCTCATGTCAGCCAGGCCATTCTTCTCCATTGAAGCTTATTACCTGCGAGATGCGAGGCACACCGCCACCTGCTGCACTTTCGACCGGCGACTGCTGTCAGTAAGGTACAGTACCTAGTCCAGCGTGCGCACAAGGGTCCAGTCACTGTATGGTGCCTTCTGTGCCTTCTCAGCAGCCAATATTGATCGATGGTGATAGGTAATGCCTGCCTTCCAAGGTTGTCGTTGTGCACTCACAAACACTGGACTTCCAGCTCTCATCACTCACTCACACAAAGCCGGCCATCTCGACGTCCACGCCCGCCAGCAGCAACAACTTCATTGTCCTAGACCTGTAACCTTATCCGCTAATCCACACCTGAAAGACTCTCTTTGTCCTGTTCTCGACCTAGGTTGCTCGACAAGGCCGCACACGCACTCGCGACACACAGACACTGACGGCGCGGGCATCCTTCCGGCAGTCAAGTCGTCTCGTCACAATCGGCGCAGGCTGACTCGCACTGGTCGCTGGCAGGTTGATCCACTCACAACACGTCACAGGCCAGATTCACCCATTCGAAAGACCCCACGCACACCACGCACCCAAAGCCCAGCAAAGACTCGAGAGACGCCTATCAAAACCACCTGCGACCCTGCAGTGCCCGCCCCAGTCTGATTTTCTACCCACTACTTGTCTTACCGCTACTACCTCCATCCCACCACCGCTCACCCATCTCTTGCCAACCAAACCCTACACTCCCAACCCAAACCAAGCAACAGAATCTCGTGGAGCATGAGCTCGCAGAAATCGGATCTCCCCATTCGCAGCAACGGACATTCCACTGCCCCGCATGCTGCTGTAGAGGACCTCCGCCAGGGAGACCGATCCCACCCTGGCAAGATCGACCTGGGCGAGCAGAAGAGCTTTGAGATTGATCCGTATGCCAGCCCTGCCATCTACTATGGCGAAAGTCACGGTCCGAGAAAGCCAACCAAGACTCGCACATTCTCATCCGTAAGCATTCCACCGCCCGTTCTCGCACACAAAAGCTTGCCTGTTGCTCTGACGACTCCATAACACTGACACTTTCCAATTTACAGGTCGACGGAAAGAGAGAACCATCTGCCTACTCGGCGCCTAGCCGCCGCACGAGTGTCGATCCCGTAGCATCGGCGCCTCGCAAATTCCTGGTCAATGTTCAGGCAACATTGGACACGCTATTGAGCCGCGAAGACTCTGACGGAAACTTCCAAATCACCGTCGAGGACAAGGGTCCCAAGGTCATCTCCCTAGGGTCTGCCGACTCTGGAGGATACCGCTCGTACGATGTGCGAGGCACGTACATGCTGAGCAACCTGCTGCAAGAGCTGACTTTGGCGAAACAATATGGCCGGAAGCAAATCGTGCTCGATGAAGCCAGACTGAACGAGAACCCCGTCAAAAGGTTATCCCGTCTTATCAAGGACTCTTTCTGGAACAACTTGACCCGCCGCATTGATGGTTCCAATGTTGCCCGGGTTGGCAAGGATCCCAAGGACTGGACGGATGACCCACGACCCAGAATTTACATTCCTGTCGGTGCACCGGAGCAGCACCAGTACTACACTCGTGTCGCTAAGGAACACCCCGAGATGCGTCTGGACGTGATCTGGCTTAACGAGAAATGTGACGATGATGACTATGTTCGCGATCTCAACGAAGCACCCGGGCTATTGGCCATTGAGATGGAGCGCGTGGCAGATACCCCTGCAGGTGAGCCCGACTACCGTGGTCTGCCTTTTGTCGTGCCGGGCGGTCGATTCAACGAGCTTTACGGCTGGGACAGCTACATGGAGACTCTTGGGCTCCTGGTCAACGGTCGCGCGGATCTTGGTGAGGCCATGGTCAGGCACTTCTGCTTCTGCATCAGGCACTATGGCAAGATCTTGAACGCCAACCGCACCTACTACCTGTGCCGCTCTCAACCACCTTTCCTGACCGACATGGCATACCGCGTCTACGAGCACATCCAGCACAAGCCTTACGCGCTCGACTTCCTGCGCAATGCCACCCTTGCAGCCATCAAGGACTACCACAACACATGGACTTCCCTCCCCCGCTACGACGCAGAATCGGGCTTCTCCACCTACCACGCCGGTGGCAGGGGTGTGCCGCCCGAGACAGAGGCATCTCACTTCGTCCACGTTTGCGAGCCTTACGCCAAGAAGCACGGTATGACTTTCAAAGAGTTTGTCAAGGCATACAACTACGGAGATGTGGTCGAGCCCGAGTTGGACGCCTACTTCGTTCACGACCGCGCCGTTCGCGAGTCTGGTCACGACACCTCATACCGATTGGAGAACAAGGCCGCCGACCTTGCCACTGTCGACCTCAACAGCTGCTTGTACAAGTACGAGATGGACATTGCAAGACTCATTCGCAGCTTCTTTGGCGACAAGCTTGAGATCCCTGTCGAGTGGCGCGGTGACAAGCAAAAGGATGACACGCACGAGTTCTCCTCCACCTGGGAGCGCAGGGCTCGCAGGAGACGCGCGCAAATGGACAAGTGCATGTGGGACGAGGAGAAGGGCATGTACTTCGATTACGACATCAAAAAGAAGGAGCACACTGGATACGAGTCGGCGACTACATTCTGGGCTATGTGGGCTGGTGTCTGCACGCCCAAGCAAGCCAGCCTCATGGTCGAGAAGGCACTGCCGAAGTTCGAGAACCTCGGTGGTCTGGCGTCCGGCACTGAAGAATCTCGCGGCCCAGTGGGTCTTTCTCGACCCAACCGTCAATGGGACTTCCCCTTCGGCTGGGCTCCACAACAGCTTCTGGCGTGGATCGGCCTGCAGAGGTACAAGTTTGACGACGAAGCGAAGAGGCTGGCGTATCGCTGGGTCTACATGGTCACCAGAGCATTCGTCGACTTCAACGGTGTTGTCGTCGAAAAGTACGATGTCACAAACCCGTCCGACCCGCACCGCGTGACCGCTGAGTACGGCAACCAAGGCTCTGATTTCAAGGGTGTGGCCACTGAAGGGCAAGTCGCCAGCAAATTTTCTACGTTATCAAAGCACGTTGCTGACTTGAAATGACAGATTTGGATGGGTGAACGCCTCTTACGTTTATGGTCTGAACCTCATCGATGACACCCGCATGCAGCGTGCCTTGGGCACCGTCACCGACTGGGACACCTACAAGAAGATGACAGACCTCAAAGATGGCCTCCTCGACGAGAAGCACGAGGCCGAGGCCAAGGCCGAGCTTGACAGAATTTCTCGGGCTGCCGTTCGACGAGCATCGGTTTATCACGCCGCATCTCTCAGGCCCCAAGCACTTGCAGCAAACGCTCAGGCGGTTGGTGAATCGCCGCTGGACGCTCACCAAGGCCCTCACCCTTCGAGCGATCACGCAAGCGGTTAGAAGGCGCATTTGGATTCGCCAACCCACGTTGCAGCGCACGACGGACACGGTGCTCTGTTGCCTTTGCCCGCCCCGACCCCTATCGCTTTTAAGAATCGTGTCAAGGAACAAGATCAACAGCCCGAGATGCATGAGGATGAAATCGTCTTGCGCCACGATTCTCAGAAACGACCCGATCGTCCGCAAACCTCGCGCCACTCATCCCAACACGGCCACAAATCAGCTGCGCGCGGAGAGAGAAGGAATTCGCACTGAATGCATACGAGCCATCTGACACGCAACGATTGACGACTCCCTACACGATTCGCCCAAACATATTTTCATCATCCCTGCTATTCTCTTGAGCGGGAGACTCCCGTAAATGCATCTCGAGCTTGGCAGTTTGAAACCCCTGAGACTCTATTTCCTCGTTTGCGACCTTTTTTGTCTTGTCTACTATTGCATAGGATCATGGGGATAGATTGCATATAAGCCCGATAGAATAGTCATCGATACATCATATATGGAATGGGTTCCCTGGTCATTCGTTCCTCTGTCGTCTAACCATTTCGTCATGTCTGCTCGCTCGTCAACAAGAATCGAAATCTCAAAATCAACACCACTACGTGTCACTATCGAGACTTGACGTCGATGCCGGTGTCTCGCTGCGCCCTGTTGTTAGGCCTCTGCTTTCGCACAAGAGCCTCTTCCTCTTCCGCGCCGCCAAACATGGCTGCTCCGTTCTCGGCATCTTCATATCCTGCCTCATCTTCACCAAGACCAGCCACATTCATCTCTTCCTCGCTTTCATTGCTATGCTCGTCATCACGCTCATCACCATAGTCGTCGTCGTCATTGCCATCGCCATCACCGCCAGAAGTCACTCCTCTATCATGTACATGAAAGTGCTGATGCTGTAGCTCCACAAGTCCCACCTCGCTGCCAGTGCTTTCCTGAAGCCCCAGCTCTCGAACCTTCTCTGGCGCTACGCCGTCGCGAACAACTTCCTTTGCTTTCGCCGTGTCGTTGTCTCCCTCTTTCTCCTCGCTTTTGCCGTCTGGCAAATTCGCCAACTCCCCATTCTCACCAACACCATCGCCGTCGCCCGTCGCAATGTCGGGAAAGGTAGTGGGCTCCGTAACGAACGTTACGCTTCGTTGTTTGCGGGCGCGGGAGGCTACTTTTGTCTTTTCGCTTGATTTGTTTGATGTTATCATTTCTGCGCGTGACGGGAATTTGTTGAGTGACGAAGTTCGTGACAGAGCGGGTTTCAAAGGTTTTGATGGTTCGTACGACGGTTGATGTTGTTGTTTAGCGGAAGAGACTGAGGATATGGACGAGGTTGAAGAGGCGAGCGAGGAGAAAGACGTGAAAGAGGCAGCAGAGCGGATGGAGGAAGACATGGTTTGGTCCTGGTAGTGGGGTTGAGTTTTGTGTTTGAATGGTGAGGGCAAGGGTGATGGTGTTGGATTTTGCGTGGCTGGGTGTAACCTCGGGACAGAGTCTAAGACGTATGGTGGGAATGGTTTGGAGTTGTTTCTAGTTGCGGGACGCGGAGCATCGTTCGTATTGGTTTTGCCGACGGTCTGTGGTAGCGTTATCGTTTCGTCTGAGTCAGAAGACTCGCTTGTGAGTTTCTTGACTGGGAGGCCTGCCAGGCTATGGTTGGTGGTGGAATTCTTGGTTGGGAGGCTTGCGAGGCTATGGGTGATGGCGGATGTTTTGGAGTAGCTGAATCGCTCGAGATCTTCCTCGAAAGCGTCGCCGCCGCAGGAGAAGAACTGACTTTCGTCGTTTCTGATGTTGTGTCCAAGATCTGTGTGTTGTGCATTAGCGTAAAATCGAATCGACAAGAGATCCGTGTACTCACAGGCCCCGACAAGAGTGCGAGTCAGACGGAACAGAGGATCAGTCAAGTCCTGCACCGACTCAGGAAGACTCCAGCTGTCGAGCATGTTGACGCAAGCAAGGATGCACACCGCGGACCCGAGCAGCCACGCGTTCCTAACGAGGGCGCTCCTCACGATCATTCTGGTGACTTCCTCGCTTGCGTAATCGATCACCAGAGATCGAGCTTCGAAGGCTGCCATGGTGTTGCCTGTCGCAAAACCAAACGCCATGAAAGTGACGAATAGTTGGACTAGCTCGAGGACAAACGCGTGCTGTTTGTACAGCCGCACAAGTCGTTTCTCGTCTCGGTCACCGATGGATCGCTCGCGGAGCATGGAGGTGAAGCAGAGAATGAGGGTGCTAGGCAAGGCCAGCAGTTGCAGGCCGATGGCCGAGTGAACGTGCATTGTCGGGAGTAAGTCCATGTTGTCCATACCCTTTGACGGGATGAGGCTAGCTGAAGGCCGGCCAGGATGAGAGAGGAAAGATGGGATCAAACAGCAGACAGCTGGGAGAGATAAGTTTACGGCTTGGTCATGTCTTACAAGCTTGTTACAGGTCTTGCCGGACATGGGAGTCTTGATGCTTGCCTACAGAGTCTGGCAGTCCGGCAGCATGCACATATGTCTCAGACCTGCGGCGAGCGTGACCGAAGGCCGGGTGTGTTGATTGCTACTTGGGTAGTCTCACGTGCTCTGATTACTTCTTTCTATTCCTGTGAATGGTCTGAAGAGGCCTTGTCAGGGTCATGGCAGTCATGACTGTCGGTGTGTATTTTTTTTCTTTGGCTTATCTTTCGTCCATGTGACGAAGACTGGCGTAGCGTGCGGGTGTTTGGGTTGGCGACATGGTACCGTGACCGTTTCCGTGTTGCTGTCCTACAAGCTATGCGGTTTGAATAGCAACATGTAACTATCCATGTGAGGATATACATGTACACGTAGTCAAGATATGAGTGAATATATCAAAGCCGACCACGAAGAATGGAAGGTCGTTGAGTGTTTCGGAGCGCTGACGTCTTCTTGCAGATCAGATCGAAGGAGCTCGGATCAAAGCGCGCGACAATTCTGGCGCTTCACACCTTAAACTTGATGCTCCGTCGACTTGTACCATCCATCATCAACACCGCGCCACCACCAACACCGCACTCGACCCCCGCGTCACTCCTCACACATCCCATCTCTCGCGCAGATATCCCCTGTCATTGCCGCTGCAGCCAGGCGCTGACATTCGAGCCCGCCCCACCCCGAGCCCGCCATGGCTTCAGCCCGTGCTACCACCGCCGCAGTCGAGGATGTATCTGCAAGCGTCGCCGGCGCAAGCTCCTCCACCTGGGACCGCATCTCCTCGTGGGCATCAGACAACAAGGTCGCCGCCTGGACCATCGCTGGTGTCACTGTCGTCGTGGCAGGAGGCTCCGTCTACTACCTGACGCGCCCCGGGGATGCACAGGAGTCGGCTTCGTCAGGCAAGAAGCCCGCCAAGAAATCCAAGAAGAAGGCCGCAAAGAAGGACGCCGAGAAGGTCGCAGAGGAGACTCCAGCAGAGAGCAAGTCTGGTAAGTAGACAATGGGGATGCGCCGACGGGACGCAGGCACACTGACCAATTCTGACAGCAGCACCCAAACCCGCCGCAGTGGAGGAGCAGAATGACGATCTTCCTGAAGTGACTGAGGAAAGCGTCGGACAATTGTCTGAGCAGCAAAGGAAAGACTACGCCGCGAAGCTGAAGGCTGCTGGCAACAAGGCCTACGGCAGCAAAGACTACAACCGCGCCATCGAACTCTACGGCCAGGCTATCCTCTGCAAGGCCGACGCCGTCTTCTACTCCAACCGTGCTGCCTGCTGGAACGCCATGAGCAACTGGTCCAAGGTTATTGATGACACCACCGCCGCTATCTCGATCGACCCCGAATACATCAAGGCCCTGAACCGAAGAGCCAACGCTTACGAGCAGGAAGGCCGTTTCAGCGAAGCTCTCCTTGACTACACTGCGAGCTGCATCATCGACCAATTCCGCAACGACGCCTCTGCGCAGGCCGTTGAGCGTCTGCTGAAGAAGGTCGCCGAGTCCAAGGCCAAGGCTATCATGGAGGGCAAGGACAAGAAGCTCCCGTCGCCCACATTCGTCTCCAACTATCTGCAATCATTCCGCGACAACGGTCTTCCTGAAGGTCTCGAGGAGACTGCCGATCTGCCCGAAGGTAGCGGCAAGGCCATGTTGCGCAAGGGTCTTAAGGCTATCAAGCTGCGCACTGGCGAGGGCTACACAGAGGCTGCTGAATCATTCGAGAAGGCTATCGAGGCCGGCGATCTTGACAAGCACGAGGCATTGGCATACAACATGCGCGGTACTTTCCGCTACCTCAGAGGCGACAGCGAGTCCGCTCTTGCCGACCTCAACAAGTCCCTTGAGCTCGACCCGGCTCTTGTTCAGTCTTACGTCAAGCGCGCGAGCATGCATCTGGAGCAGAGTAAGTCTTGTCCCTAATTCTCCCATAGGTCATTGCTAATACAACATTGCAGCCAAGCGTGACGAAGCCGCCCGTGACTTCGAGCTTGCCATCGAGCACAACCCCACCGACCCTGATATCTTCTACCACCGCGCTCAGCTTCACTTCATCCTTTCCGAGTTCTCCATGGCCGCCACCGATTACCAGAAGTCTATCGACCTCGATTCTCAGTTCATCTTCTCGCACATCCAGCTCGGCGTTACCCAGTACAAGATGGGTTCCATCGCCTCTTCCATGGCCACCTTCCGTCGTTGCATTAAGAACTTCGGCGACAAGAGCGATGTTTACAACTACTACGGTGAGCTGCTGCTCGATCAGCAGAAGTACCAGGAGGCAGTCGAGAAGTTCGAGACGGCTGTTGAGATGGAGAAGAAGATTGTTGGTGAGCAGGGCGGCGGAATGAACGTGCTGCCTCTCATCAACAAGGCACTTGCGCTCTTCCAATGGAAGCAGGACTTCTCTGCCGCTGAGGATCTCTGCCAGAAGGCTCTCATCAGTAAGTTCGAATTCCCAGACTACCAAATCCTCAGCACACTAACAGTTATGCAGTCGACCCCGAATGCGACATCGCCGTTGCCACTATGGCCCAGCTTCTCCTGCAACAAGGCAAGGTCACCGACGCCCTCAAGTACTTCGAGCGCGCCGCCGAGCTTTCCCGCACCGAAGGAGAGATCGTCAACGCGCTCTCATACGCCGAGGCGACACGCACGCAGCTCGAGGTCCAGGAGAAGTACCCTCAGCTTGCAAGCAGGCTGCAGGGTATGGGTGGCCCTCCTCCCGGTGGCATGAGGTAAAGCACGATCTAGCTCGACGGTGACTGTGTACGTTTTGTGGCAAGTAGAAAGAGGAAGAGGAGTGATTGGCATGTCTTTCTGATCTCGGAGCATGTCCCGCGGTCGACTGCCGGGATTTCATTTCCCCAATGTTGCATGTCTTTACCTTATTTCCGCCTTTCCAAGAAAGGGCGGTGAAGAAGGAAGAAGGGAAAAAAGTGCTTCGATCTTGTACAATAACTGTTTGTTCTGTGTTTTACGGACCTCCCCCTCTTCTGCCGACCGACATGTTGATTCGTTGTGGCGTTGATCGGATACATATCAACATAACGCCCCTTTCGCTACGCTTGTGTAATCTATGTGGGAAAGAAATCTTTTTGCTGATGTCTTATCTCTCTACTTTACTTCCAACGTCATTGCTCTGTCCGTGATATCGATGGTGGAAGAATCTGGCAATAAAATATATCTGTGTGAATCCTGCGTCTTCACATTCGTATTTACCCCATGTTGATCTAAACGTCTTACGAGATATCTCTTTTTCGTTAAATCGTCCAGCCTATCCCACCCACCCACCTTTCACCCCAAGCACAACCGTCCAACGGAACCAAATCCAACGTGACACAACATGACACAAATCAACCCACCCTCAACCCTTCAACAAACTCCACAAATGCACCCCGTTAGCCAATGCAAGCAAACCCCCCACAGTAACCATATCCTCCCTGTTGTCGTGCACTCTGGGCCTCAGAACGTCGAAAGCATCGCGTCGGCTGCTGTACGCAATCGCTAGGAACAGAATGCTGCCGCGTAGTAGCAAGTCGAGAGCGGTTATGAGAATTGGTAGGCCGAGTGTGAGGCGCTGTGCGAGGAAGAGTTTCGTAAGCGTGCGGCGGTAGGGGGAGCTGATGCCGTTGTTGCGAGTGAAGAGGTCGAGTTCAGAGAGAGGGTGGGTGCGAATGTCGACTATTGTCATTGAAGGGTCTGTTTGGGCAGTGTTGGAAGATGGGTAGGCGGGTGCGGCGGGCGGGCAGCGCAGTTTGCGCAGCATGGTCCAGCGGAGGGAGTCTAAGGGATATTGGAGCAGATGGCGGGAAGAGGGAGATGGACCACTGCTGCTGCTTGAGCCGTTTAGTGGTGGTGACGACAGGTTGCTGCTGGCCGTGGCTTGTTTTATTGCGTCGAGCAAGATTGGGAGAAGATGAGGCGGCTCGATGAGGAGCGTGCGGTTCTTCTCGTCCGTCGCCAGGGCTTCGCGATCGAAAGCTTCTTTCGCGTGCGAATAGTGGATGAAACGGCTGTAGAAAGCCGGCGAGAGGATTTTCACGGTGAGGGTCCGCTCATGCTCTTTCTCTCGCAGATAGCCGGAGCTGTACAGCACGAGCTCGGAGTCAGAGTGGTGGGCGGCTTGGTAAATGACGCGCAGTGATCTATCGGCTGCTTCGACGACACTAGTTAGGAAAGCGCTGAAGTAGGCTTCTAGCTGGGCTTCTTCGAGTGTGTAGACGCGGCCAATGCTGGTGGGTGTGACTTCGGGCCGGAACCAGACGTGCAATTTCTTCGTGAAGAAGAGCTTGGAGGCCTGGGCTACGATCCTGGGGAAAGTGACGAATCCGACCCACCACCATGAGGCGACGAAGCGAAGGAGTTGGAGCGTTTCGATAGTCAAGGCGGAGGTTGGAGGTTCGGTGGAGAAGACACGAGCGACTAGTTTGGGATGGCCTTTGTCGGATCGAAGCACGATGGTGTTGTCGACTTTGACGTGGCCGTAATGCTGAAAGGCCGCCACTGGATCGATCGCGCGGAGCGAGTATGTTCCTTTGCGGCTGTTAAAGGGTGAAACGTGGAAGTCTTTCTGCCACGTCTCCTTGAAGAAGAGAGCGTTGTCTGAGTTTTTGTCGTCCAGCGATTCGAGATTCTCGTCTGGACTACCGGGACGGAGCAGGTAGAGCCTTCTTTCATCGAACGTGTTGTTGACTTCGAGTATCATGTACTTCAACTGAGCGTCACCGTCGTAAATGTACCAGAATGAGACGGGGTTGAAGCTATAGCCCAAAAAGCGTGGGGCCGTGACCAGGTAGGCAAAGGAATAGTGGCGTTCGGATATTCCTTGCTTGTCAAGGTAGAGTTTCAACTTCTCTGCAATACTCAACTCTTCCATTTCGCGGAAGAGGTAGTCGGATGCTTTGATGTTGAACCACGACGGCGGTGAGCCATCCACGGAAAGTGCCTTGCTGCTGCGGCCAGCCATGCCGACGGGAACACCGACGAAGAGGTACGAGTACCCGAAGCTGTGTTTCTGTGGAAACATTCGCGAATGAGTCGTCTTACTTGGGATGAGTAGTGGAGGGAGCAAGGCCTCTTCGATGGCCGCCGTGCGTTTTGGTCCGTGGAACTCTCGTTCCTCAAGACGTTTCCCTCGATGCACAATCCCTCCGGCAGACAGACCACACATGCCCAACATGGAGAAGAGCAAGATGTAGATCTGCATGGCTTCATCTGAGCAGCTCGTCGATACTGAATGGTAGATCCGCGGTAGCGACCATAGACCGGTCGATAATGCATACACTGCATGCAAGACTAGCATCAGGGTAAGATCTTGCAGCCATGTTGCATCGTCGACGAAGACCCGAACAGCCCATGCTGGCTGGAGTAGGAGCAGTCTGGCTGCGAATGTCTTCTCGGGAGGAGTGAAGATGCTCCACCACAAAGTCAAGAATGCCCAGGTCAGGACCAAGAGCATCTTCGTAGGCACGCCGCCAGCCTCGCGTGCCATGGTCGTGCCAGCCGCAAGCACACGCATTGTGGCTTGTGATGCCGTATCGCGGACGACGACGACTTGCTACCGGATATTTCTCGATTTGCCGCCGTGCATATTCCGATGTCACTCTGATATCTTGGTCGTGAGTCCTCTTCCAACGGCTATACCCGACATGTATATCCATGACGTGCCTACTGTGGGACAAATAATTTGGGACAGGGTGTCGGCGAAAGCAGGCAGACACGCCCCGGTTTATCTGTAGCCCGGGAGCGTGCCAAGTAAAATGGATCTCAGCACTTCGTACCTTAACCCTATTAACCCCAAATCAAAGAAGCACTTTCCAAGACTGCATCTCCATTGACCGATTACCGACTCTTCTACCCATCTACAACTTCAAACTGGACTGAAAACTTTGCATTCACTCACCATGTCAAGCCATGCCTTGCATTGTGCGCCGGTAGACAATGATTTCCACGTTTTTACAACATTCAGACTGGACTCCAATCTTCTTACGAATTCCGTCCACACTGAGGCATGCGGTGATAGAGTTTCCGACGTCTATTTGCTACCATATCATTATCGCCGCCTCAGAGGTGCCATCGCGAAGATGTCTGGCTTTGAGGTCTGTGAGGCACTGACGAGTCTGGAATCGTTTGAGCACCAAATCCGCACCGCTGCCGAGAAGCTTGCCATCGAGAGCCCTCCAGACGGTTGTCAAGCAGACGGTGAACCCCAACTCGGGATCGTAAGGCGCGGCAAGGCTTGCATATGGCCCAGAGGGCACTTTGAGATATCACTCGTGCCTGTGCCTTCAACATTTCCCATCCTTCTACCAACACCTGAGACCTTCACCAGCCATCAAACTCCCACGTGGACAGTTGTTCTGGACGTACAGGCAACAGAGACCAATCTGTACACCGAAATCAAGACATCCCACCGCGCAGCCTACGACCGAGCCAGGCAGTCCGCCGGGCTATCTCCATCCTCGATTACAGAAGTTCTGCTTTACAACGAGCTTGGTGAAATAATGGATGGGTCGATCACCAACGTGTATTTCTTCCGAAACAACAAATGGGTCACTCCGGATGTGAGAGGACTACAAGGTGTGGCTCGCCAATTTGCTCTCGATCGGGGCATCTGTTCAATTGCAAGTCCTGCTGTGTGCAAGGATTCACTGAGACCTGGCGAGATCGTATGGCTGAGTAACGCGTTTCGTGGATTTTTTTCCGCGACCTTCGCCAAAATTTGAATCACGATTACCCGATCCGATTTCCGATTCCACTGGATCAGTGTGCTGCTATTCTTGCGGTACATTGATGTACAGGAAAGAGGTGATGTTAACGCGACCCAGCAAATGCTAGTGCAGAAAGTCTAGCACACTTCCTTGTTGCATATACGACGGCAGTGGCATGAACCCTGGCACTACGCATCTCCATCGAACCCTCCTCAAGGCCAATCTCGGTCATCATCTTCCTACCCTCCCAAGGACACGGGTCGTTTGCTGGACTAAGAGTCGCGAAGCGCTCCATGGGCGTCATAGAGCTTGCGCCGGGTGGTTGGTACATTTTCGAGAGGAGTTCAAGATCTTGGGATGATGTGGCAGTCGACATGGAACCATCGGATTTCGTCGGTGACCTAAAGTGGACCATTTCAGAGCGTGCCTCATTGTACGAGGCACGCTCGTGCTTTTGCGCAGCTTCGGCACAGATCAAGTCTGCGACGTATAGGTCGTCTGGCTAGAACATATCAGCTTCCAACGTTCTCTGGAGCTAGGATAAGGCTGTTGAATACCAAGGTTACAAGCGCGTTATGTTGATTGACTGACTGCTCGGACAACAACGACAGAGTTCCGAGCCTCAAAGCTTCGGCAGGCTTTCCACGTGCTGCTTCCGGATGCATGATGTTCGTCTTCGAGAAAAATTTGTCGGCAAATTGGTGAGCTTGTACACACAGCTCAACACTCCATAAGAGTCTTGGAAATTCCCTTAAGCCATCTTCAAGTCTTATAGCACCATCTGCAGGCGCCATACAGGCATCTTTTCTCGCGAGACAGCCAATCGACCATGTCTGAATGACGAGAAGCGGTTGATCAGCCCTTGAACGGTAAGGGTAATGAGGAACGGCGGCGACGGACCGAGTCGCACCACATGGTCAATTACCGAGATGGAAGACATCACTCGTTCTCTATGCATGTGCAGGCCGCAAAAGTCCCGGGCGCTGCTTGTTCGCCGAGTGAGGCGCATTACAATGCATGATCAGGCTGTGGGAACGAAAAGCTCGCGCAAACCTGTTCCCCGGGCTCAGGATCCAATACGGGAACCGGCATTTGTTCTCATGCGGGACAAAAGAGCCACGTCAACGCGGCTCGAAAATGGATAGCAAGCCACCATCAGGTACAAGGCGGCGAGAGCGGCGCGCGTTCTCCAAGTACCCATCTGCAGGACTGGTTGTACTTTGATCTTGGCACCCGCCTGTCGACGCAGCGGAATGCGGCTGCAAGCTTCCATCATGCTGTGTTACTTGAGTTCAGGAAACGTATATGTGACTTCCACAGCAGGAGCCGCTCGTTCCGAGGTGGCGGTGACCTGCCAGCAACTCTTTCCCACGGGAATCCCTCTGGACGGTTTGGCATGGGGAGTAGGCGGGTGACACCCCCGTTCTCTTCACATCACCTCACACGCTAACCGATCGAAGACTCGCCATAGCGATGACACTCTCGTGGCACAGCGCCTGTGGTATAACGAGGCAGGTTCTCAGCATGGAAGACAGACGTGAGCGGCGCTGCCAGTAATCCGTCCCGACCAGCCTACCCCCTGCGAGGCATGTCGAGCCAGGTTGGAATCTGCATGGTCGGAAAAGTAGCTACTCTATCGTCGGAATGTTTGGTTTCACTTACATACCTGCGCATACTTTCATCAAAGTCACCCAGCGACTGAGGTCAAGTGTATGCGTCTACCTCACGGTGGGGCTGAGGAATGAACACATACGTTGGGACTTTCCAATAATCACCCAAAGGTCCAGACTGCAGTGAGCCCGATCGATGGGTCGCTTCTGCAGTCTAGGCTTTGCTGAAAATATGTCTTGAAGAACAACCGGTGATCAACGAGGCATGGACCACTTTGTGTGTCTCGTAAATTCCGGCGGAGTACTTCATCAATAATCACTGAAAGATATCAAGTGTAATTTGCGGCAACCAGCAATCCAATCTCGGTCACACAATTGTGACGCAACATCATGGATCGTTTGTTAGCTGCTTCGCAGAAGACGGACTGGCAATAGCGAAGTCCACCGACGTTGGAGCAAGCGTTAGCACTTATGCAGGCTTAGGGAATCCCAGTTGCTTGCGCATTTCAACACCTGGACTGCTGGCTACGAGAAATGAATCAATCGCCGAGTCGCTTCGAATAATGATCTTCATTGGCGCAGTAGTAAGTGGGGCGCTTCGATGCACGACAGGTATAGCAGTTTTGAGTTGCCCAAGGATTGGACATCCGATGTTCGGTTCACCTCACTGTCCCGGTACAGTCGAATCGATCCATCTGGACCTAGGGCACAATCCGACGAAGGCACGAGGGTTTGTATAGCTTCAACGAAAGAGCATACGGAATCCATCGGCGTCCAGAGTGCGACAACACGATGCTGCTCGCAACATCGATTGACTCCTGTCAGTAGGAAACTAGCGGCATAGCAGCTCTCAGCTACGCATACCGAGCCTACTGACCCGTCGCACTACGTGGTGGGAATCCCTGGTTCACGAGGATCAGTCTATCGACTCCTTGGCGGACAGCTTCTCCGTCATTTAGAGAGGAGTTCGGTCAGAAGTCAGTTGTAGCATTGTGGCTAAGTCGCTTTGCCATGCAATTATAGATTGACTGAACACCCATGTCACCATTAGCGGCATGCTGTGGAGGAATAGCGTGTGGGCATTACAACATACTCGGGCTCCAAGACCACAAAACTCTGTGGGATGAGAGTTCCCATGTCTCTCGAGTCGCCAAGGGCGTCCGGCGTATGTGGCTTGGAATATGGACTCGGGGCATATGATCAGCGCGCGACACTCGAAGGAGTGGTCTTCTGACGCAGGAACAAAGTCACCCCGTGCTTTTCCTGGAGAAACGGCTCCGAACATTTCTATCGGGGGCTAGGCCTTGTGTCTGTAATGATGTCGCGAACATGAGCTTCCTTGCCGATTTTGATACAACGTCCGGATAACTCTTGACCCGACTTTGTCAAAAGCTCACCCTTGTCAAAAGTCTCCCCTCACACTCACTGCTCACCGTCCGCGTGGTCTTTTTCCATGGATTCTCCCATCAAGCCAAGCAACCACAAGTCAGATAAAATTGGAAGCCTGGTGCTGATCTGACGGCTTCTTGTTGCTGCAGGCAGATCGCCTTGGCAGTCATCGTGGCGCAGTTGGCACTTGTGTTCTTGGGTTGTCCTGGTGAGTTCGTAGGAACCACGGAAGACGGAAATGTGGCGATTCGTCCAAAGTATTTGACATTCGAAGTCTAAAAGACTCAAGGAATGCCATGCGTCTTGGAAGGTCGGAAAGTTCTCGATTAGGAGCTGGCGTCATCCTTTTTGGGTGATCGACACGCCATGCCCGGACGAAAAGGGAAGTGCCGTGTTCGTTTGGGAAGACATGTCTCAAAACGTGTGATAAAGTCGGCATATGCTTTTTCTCTGCAGGAACTCGATGCTCCGGCTGCTCTCTCTAACAGACGTGCACTCCAGCATACGATGCGTAAGGAAAGTTCCTCACGCGGTTCCGCTCCGTCCGAACCAGGAAACCCACCATTTTCAAGACAAATGAGAAACATTCCCCCTCACGCTTTGAGACGACGTCCCAAAGCGGCGGTTTGCCAAGATCCAAGGAACTTGGGGTTAATCTGGGTCCTTGGGGTTTGGACGCCTCCGAAGTTAATGCAGCGACTACATCTCTCGTAGCGTGGTGGGATGACAGTGCACGATCTCGTAAGTCGTTCACAGAGGCACGCTTGAGGAGGAGAACCGTTGGCAGCAAACCATGGCGCTCATGCTCTTTGGAATACAATGCATGGCATTGGCGTTGCGGTCGTCTTGTCGTCGTCTTTTGACGTGAGCCAAGTGGAAAGGAATGAGGCCCATGTCCACAAACCGTGTGCACGGTTCTGACCATAACAGTATATAGAGACGCGACATTCATCGTCCTCAATACATTCTTTCTCCATCATCATCACGCCACTCCACCAGCAATCACTACCAATACACTCACCTCCAACCAATCAAGCACTCGATCAATCAATCAACCAACCAACAGCCCAATAACTCAGTCAACATGAAGTTCACTCTCGCCGTTGCTGCCTCCATGGCCGCCACCACCTTCGCCAACCCCATCCTCAGCAAGCACTGGGGCCAGAAATGGGGCCACAACAAGGAGGAGGGTAAGCGATTCCAACCAATTCCCATCACATCAATCGATCAATCAAACTGACTCATCTAACAGTCGCCAAAACCTCTCCCTTCGACTTCACCTCCACCTACGAGGTCATTGCCGTCCCCGAGGAGGTCGTTGACGCCAACAACACCTTCACTGGTGGCCTTAAGGGCGCCCGTGGTGTCTACAAGTTCGGCTTGAACAGCAAGGAGAACGTCATCTGCTACAACATCACCATCACTGGCTTCCAGGGCGAGTACCAGTCGCCCGCTGTCTCGGCCACCCACATCCACGAGGCTGCCGCCGGCAAGGCGGGTCCTCCCCGCATCGCCTTCCCCAACCCTGTGGAAGTCTCCAACTGCAAGAACACCCGCCGCAGCATCGGCTGCATCACCGGCACCAAGGATGGCTTCGTCACCGGTGTCATGAACGCCGCCACTGGCAAGGACAACGGCTTCGGCTTCAGCGTCAAGAAGATCGAGGAGAACCCCTCTGGCTTCTTCGCTGATGTCCACTCTTCCAAGGCCGTCCCCGGTGCCATCCGTGGCCAGATCGAATAGATCGATCGCTATTGATCGATAGTGATCATGGCGACGATTAGAGTTGGGAACTATGGTCTCGGTGAATAGAGGAGACCGGTAATCTTTGGATCAGCTTGGAAGAGGGTAATAACTTTCGTATCTTATACAGTCTTACTGTTAATTTCTCTTGTACGTCAATCAAATTTGAGCATTATGCTCGTTAATCATAAAACAATCATCATCTCCCACGTCTCCCAATGTTTCGCGTTTACCCAGGTTCGCATTGAGAGTTACTCTGTTTGACAGTTGATGCAATCGCCTGGCGAGGATATGGATCTGTTCTCAATCCAACATGAATCTCGATGTGTGCGTCTCTGTTTGAATGTCACGGTGCTACTACTTCTCAAGCTCGACTCAATGTGATGGCACGTGTCATCAATTCGACTACAGTGGCAGATGATATATATAGTGACGTCCGACGTTAACTTACCTACCAAACGGACCGCCACTTTGTTAGGTGAACAGCACACCTTGCGTTTTCGACACATTGGAATGACATTTGATTCAATGTTGAGCTCAAGCTTAGTCATGTCCTCCGAAGTTGCTGACTTGTAATGTACGTGATCTGTTTTTACAGCTTTCATTTGAACTACAAGAAGTATTGTGGCGCAATATTACGAATAGTACATCTACTTGGAAAAAAAGGAAATAGGAAAGCGTTGCGTAGACCCGTGGTATCAACATACTCAAGGAAATTTTGCGTGATGCAAGGGGTAAGTAATGGAAAGAAAATAAAGGGAGCCATTCCCGTTATGCAATCAGAGTTGGAAAAAGTGGAAGAGGAAATACTTGTTCGTAAACCCAGCTGCCGCCCCGAACGCCATGCTTGTTGTACCTGATGCAACGCGAGGAAGGACGAAACGCTGGTTGAATATTGCACGTAGTCGGAAGGAAGTCTTCAACAGTAGAATGTCGTCAGTATAGTGCTGCAATTTGGGTAGCTCAAAGCATAGGCGATTCATCGTAGTCGGCGTTGAGTGCTTTTGGTTCAACGACTTCGACTTTGTGTCCGCCGTAGTTTTCCTGTTCCTCGGGTGGATCTGATAGCGAGCCTCTTTCTTCACGGGTCATGCTAGGGGCGATGGACTGGACTTCTCTTGCGTCTTTGAAAACTGCATCTTCGTCTTGATGCTCTTCGGCGACTGCTTCTGCGTGTGCCTCGCCTTTGACATCTTCCTCGAGGACGCCATCGATACCGAAAGGCGTAGACTTGCCTTTGCCTTTGGACGTTTGGCTGCTGGAATCGCCGATAGGAGTCTCCGGTGCAGTCATGAAGATTTCGCCATCCTTTTCCGATTCGGCATCGTTCTTTCTACCCAGCTTCTTGGTTCTAGATGTCGATGTCGCCGCCGTGACATAGCCGCTGGCATCGGTCTGACTGCTGTGCTGCTGTTCGCGTCGATTTTCATGCTCGGCGTGGGAATGGAGATCTGGCGCTGGTTCTGTGTGGTGTTGTTTACTGCGGAAAGATCCCTTGTCGTGGCCAGGGGATGCTGGGTCCAGTCCTTGCCAATTCATCTGGTTCCACTGATCACTATCAGTGGCATGGAGAGTTTCGCCGCGTCGTGCCATGCTCTTGATGTCAGACCAATACTCCAATCTCTTAACCTGCAAGTCTGCGGCCTCTACGGCCCTGCCAAGATTGCTCGCCTGCTTTGTAGCGGCTTCGTGCTGTTTCTTTGACTGTTCGTCCAAGTGCTCGTGTCCAGACAGACTTTCCTTCCGTGCAGTGCTCTTGTCAAGGTGTTGCATAAGCTCGGCGAGCAGTTGGCGGCGAGAAGACTGGTAGATGAATAGCGACATGATATCTGACATACGGTCGGATAGGTAGAACAGCTCATCTCCACCTTGATCCACGAACTTGCGTACAGCAACGAGTTTCTCGCGGTCCACGGCTGACTTCCGCAGTATGCGGACCAGCGTTCCGATGTCTGTAATCTCGAGGTCCTGAACGTTGACATCATCACTCTGGAATCCTCGGGCTCGCAAGGCGGAATAAGTGAGGCTACCACTGGGAGAGGGGCCACGCAGGATCCTTGGATGAATGGTGAAGTAGTCGGCGGTGAGCTCGTGGCCTCGTTCCTTCGTCTTGTGAGAGGTGTCTTTGCGCACTCTCTTACGCAGCCATCGTCTTCGCCGCACAAAAGAGTGGAACCATGGATGGTTGCCGTGCCATGCAAAGCCTTTTTGGAACGAGAAACTGTATTCCCAGCCCTCCTCATCTACATCACGGCTCATGTCGACATACCAGCTCTTCCAGTCCCATGTCCAGCTCGGATCAGGAACTTGAGCGTTGCGGATGTCTGAAGGTGAAGTACGGAATGCGGAATTTTGCCAGGGCTTTGGGTCGAAGTTCAGCAGTGAGCTGCTGCTGAACATCGGTACGCCGAAGAAGAATGCGCCACGTTGGTTTTCGTATAGTATGTCAATCACGCTGTCCTCCCCGTCTCCACGGCCCAAAGTTCTTTTGCGGTTCAAGACTTTCCTCGCTCGTGCTTTGCCGCGCTCCAAGTATCCCTTTTGCGCAGGAGAGGCCTCTTCGCCGCCCGATGAAGCCAATTGAGCGTCATCGCAGGCAGCAGAGGCGTTGTCAGAGTAACGGTGCTGTTGGTATCGCCGATACTTTTGTCTGTTCACCTGATGCCGTACGGAGTTCTGTAAAGAGGTGCGGCTTATTTTGTGGAAGAGAGGGTCGGTGGAGGAAGTATCCACACGAGTGGCTACGCGTTCGGTATCTTCAAGTCCATCGTCAGAGGCCGCAGCGGACACGCGCTCGGGCGTTGTGTGGTCGACCAGGGTGACTTGGTTTTGGGCTTTCAATGTCGCAGCGTCGGGGGTGTCCATGACGGATCGTCGCAGCGAGGATGAGTGCGACATGGTTCCAGATTGTCCGTATGGTTGTAGCGAGAAACGAGCGTGGTTGAGTAGTGGGAGCGAGCATGCATATCCAAGTCTTCTTCCAATCGAGTCCGATCTCTGTAGCCTGGCGCCTCGAGGTGTCCTATGTCGCCTGGGGCTGTGTCTTGTTCTTGCGCTCGCCGGTGTCTGTTACGCCGATCCGATACATGGCCCTCTAGGTGAGCGTCACCATAGCCGAAGACTGTATGTGAAGTCGAAGCCGACTAATGGTGGCGGACGAGTGCAGGACGACAGCGTTGCTGTGAAGCGGCACAGTGCTCAGTCTTGCCAATCTTGAGATGGCGAGCAGCATCCCGCCTTCCTCTCTCGTCTCGCTGGCGCCGGAAGCCAACTGCTAGTCTAACGCTTGCAGAGATCAGATCTGCATCATCTATGCATGCACGTGATTGTTCCCCGCAAGATCGCGGTAAAGCCGACGTCACCGGCGTAGCTGTCTTATGATGCGCGCTTGCCATTGGCAGCTGCCAACGGCAAACAAGGAACACGCCGGGAGCCCAGCCATCGGAAAGTGAAGCTCTTCGATAAATACCGTCCTCTCCGCCATCCTCGACCTCAGTCAGCTGACAGTCAACCGCTCAAACAATCACACAACATCATAACAGCAGCCATCAACAACATGTCCAGAGCATTCAAGATCGGTGGTGGTATCGCGGCTGTCGGTGCCGGTTACTACTTCTATCAGGCTGGTGGAGATTCCACAGCCGCAAAGAAGAGATTCGAGGGTACGTTGGAATCGTCACTTTCCATCCGCTTAGCCAGATCAAGACTGACCTACTACTCACAGCCGACGCATCCAAGGTCTCGCACATCGGAAAGGAGGACGCCTCTAGCAAGGGGAAGGAGATTCGCAAAGATGCCGAGGTGTTCGCTGCGGACGCTGGCAAGGAGGTCGATAGACTCGCCGCCCAGGCCCGCGACGGCACCCACAAGGTCGACCAGAAGTTGGAGGAATACAGGCGGAGAGCAGACCAGTCGATCGACAAGACCGTCAAGCAGACTGGCGCTGAGTTGAACAAGGCGGTGGACTCGTTTGACAAGAACGTGGGAGAGGCAAGTCTAGCCGTCATCACCCTTGCACATTGCGCGGTCGCTGACATTCATACACAGGGCGCTGAGAAAGCCAAGAACGGTATCTCCAGCTGGTTTGGCTCTGGCAAGTAGAGTCGGCGTCGGACGACAGACAGCAATCACGAGGAATCAGCACGAACGTATGTCACGATAAGACTAGTAACTATTAATCAACACTTCACTTCTTTGACATACTGGTTTTACCGCCTGAATGATGGAGTAGCTTGTATCCGATAGTGCCACCGATTCTGTGACAGTGCTCTGTTGGATTGCGTCACCTCTTTAGCTCGTGAGGTCCATACAATCCATCCATCAATGACTGTCGTGTTGGTACGTACATCCCGTCCGACTTTCATCATCAATTTCGTGAGCTTTGTACGTAGAGCATAGTACGACTAGATTAAATATAACCTGCAAACTAAACTTAGTACTGTAAAGCTTATACTATATACATAATACATAGTAAAATTCATAATCTAAAGAGAAAGCTAGCTAAAGCTCTCTATATTGTATATAAGCTAGTATAATATATATTAGTAACATGCCTGTAGGGGATTCGGGTCAGTAGGGGATTCGGATCACTTTTTTGATTTCAAAATTTTAAAAATCACTAAATCACTTACTAACGCTGTAACTAACTATCTAATCAAGCTAACTCATCGACTGAATCTTCTTCTTCTTCCTCTGAAGAAATCAATATATATTTCATATTTTTTCCTCCTTTTTTTATCTTTTTCTTTTTAGTCTCCCCTTTGAGATCCTAGACTAACATGGGTGTAGGGGAAGTCGGTCAGTAGGGGAAGTCGGTCATTTTTTTGATTTTAAATTTTCAAAAAACACTAACTTGCTTACTAGGAAAAAAAGTTAAGATTAAGACTAACTAACGTTAACTTCTACTATCTAAGAGTATCATATCAAAATTTAAGATATCTTACTCTATAACCTATAGAATAGTCAGTTTATATAATCTTAGTTTTTTATAGCTAGAATCTAGAACTTTTAATAAAGCACAGATTTATCTACTATTTAGCTATATCAAAAATAACTCTCTACTAATTAGTATATACTACTGTATAAACTATAGTATAGTCTATTAGAGATATTAATATATATTTTATATAGCCTAATATAGACTAATCAAGCTTAGAATTATAGATTTCTCTCTAAGTATTTTATAGTATAGTCGTAGCATATTATAGAACACCCTCTAATTTTAAGCTTTTTACGCTACATAAAAGTATATGATAGGCCTATAGAGATTCCTTTAGATGATTTAAGTACATAGGCGTAT
>Ga0265797_10000697_pt1 | contig 61092 bp, 45 predicted proteins | sample P2T30metagenome_FD_192433 | JGI IMG/M metagenome (GOLD analysis project Ga0265797, IMG submission 192433) | Plant litter microbial communities from East Loma Ridge, Irvine, California - P2 T30 | ecosystem: Environmental > Terrestrial > Plant litter > Unclassified | place: USA: California... | reverse complement strand
GTCAACGGCGAGGAGAAGGAGGCCACTGCCAACCTGTTCGTCGGCAACCTCAGCTGGAACATCGACGAGGAGTGGCTCACCCGTGAGTTCGAGGAGTTCGGAGAGCTCCAGGGTGTGCGCATCATCACCGACCGCGACTCTGGCCGCAGCAAGGGCTTCGGCTACGTCGAGTTCACCAACGCCGAGAACGGTGCTAAGGCCCTCGAGGCCCGCAACGGTTACGAACTTGACGGCCGTGGCCTCCGTGTCGACTTCTCTGCTCCTCGCGACGCCAACGCCCAGACCCCCCAGCAGAGGCAGAACGACCGCGCCGCCAAGTTCGGCGACGTCAAGAACCCCCCTGCCCAGACCCTCTTCGTCGGCAACATCTCCTTCGAGGCCGACGAGAGCACCCTCACCGAGTACTTCCAGGAGCACGGTTCCATCAACAGCATCCGTCTCCCCACCGACCGCGAGACCGGTGCCCCCAAGGGCTTCGGTTACGTCGAGATGGGCTCCATCGAGGAGGCCCAGGCTGCCTTCGAGGCCCTCCAGGGCGCTGACGTCGCTGGCCGTCCCATCCGTCTCGACTACGCCGCTCCCCGCGACAACAACAACGCCGGTGGTGGACGTGGTGGCTTCGGCGGTGACCGTGGTGGACGCGGTGGCCGTGGCGGCGGACGTGGTGGCTTCGGCGACCGTGGCGGCCGTGGTGGTGGACGTGGCCGCGGTGGCTCTGACCGTGGTGGCCGTGGCGGTGGCCGTGGCGGCTCTTTCAACCGTGGCGGCTTCGGCGACTTCTCTGGCAAGAAGGTCTCTTTCGACTAAGCGGATCGCTTTCCAGCTTTGTTGGGGGGATGTTGTACGAAAGTGCGAAGATAACAAAAAAAGGCGTTTGGGTTTTTGTTTTTAATATTATGGAGCGTCTCGCGCGTCGTTCGCTTTTTTATGAGAGGATTGAGCATTTGTATGCTTGAATGGATGGGATGGGACACCTAACTATGCCTATCCGTGTATCGAAATTCAGAAGAAACTCTTACTACCTTACTTGTCTTGTCCCTGTATTCCTTGCTTCTTGTCTATGTGTTTGATGTCTACCATTATTGAAGCTGTAGCTGACTTGCACTGGCCATTTTGTTTACTACTCTACTCTACCCACTGAAGGCTGTTCAGTGGTCTTGGTAGTGCCAACGTAACTAACGTTGACCCAAACAGCAGCCGCATGATCAAGCTTCAAAAAAAGCTGCAAAGCTGCAAAGCTCCAAAAACAAGCTCTCCGCGCCTCCACAAAAACCGCCATCCAAGCTCGAGGCTGTTTGCAAGATCTCGATCTCATCCTTTCTTGATTCCATCTTCCCCGCCCCGATCTACAGGAACGGCTACTTCATCAAGCTATGAGCGACACCTTAACCTTTCGAGATGTCTTTTACAAATACCAGAACCCCGGCCGATGGCTCTTACAATTGCCTTCTGAGAGCACCGAAGGGCGGCTCGGCGGCACCTGACGCGATGCGATCTGCGTTCAAATGTTCTTTAGTGCCGAGATGGTGTTGGTTCGAGGGCCGGGAGACAGCTTTGGGGACCTCAGATGGGTAAGAAGTGATCTGCGGTTTTCTTTTGGGTTTATTGTGTGACGGACTGTGGTCTGCGGTCGGTTGTGTTGACGTGTGGTGATGGGTGGGTATGACGGAGGGTGGGTGGGCGGTTGGCGAGAGGGAGATCTGGTGGTGATGAGGTAGGTAAGGTACTAATAGCCTACTGCTGCTCGTCGTCGTGGAGGGTTGAGGCATGAGCTTGTTGTCAATCGACTTCTCTGCTACGCATGATGTACGGCACTCGCGTCTTGGTTTGGGCTCTGCCCTTGCTGGTTGCAGGTATGTGGTGTATAGTGATGACCTGAGAGTAAGATGGAATATAGCTAACACTTTACCAAACAGCACAACAACCGCAATTCCCTCCAGCGTTCCCACCAACACCCATCCTGCCCACGTCAGTGAACTACGCTCCCAGCGTGACCCCCAACGTCCTAGACACCACCGCGCCAAACGCCCAAGACGTGTGTTCCGGCTACAAAGCCTCCAACGTCGTCGAGAAGAGCAACTGTCTCTCCGCCGACTTGACCATCGTGGGCGCCGGCTGCAACGTCTACGGCAACGACATCGCAGACTTGATCTTATCCGTCGAATACCAATCCAAAGAACGCCTCTCCGTCCGCATCTACCCCAAACACCTAGCTCCAAACAACCACTCCCAATACATCCTCTCCCCGCACCTCACTCCCCAACCCTCCACCGCTCCTGACTCCAGCAAAGACGCAAGCGACCTCGCTTTCATATGGACCAACGATCCAAGTTTCCAATTCCGCGTCACGCGCGCGAGCTCTGGGGAAGTCCTCTTCGATACCTACGGGCACAAGCTCGTTTTCGAAGACCAGTTCCTCGAGCTCGTGACGAATATGGTGCCAGACTACAACATCTACGGCTTAGCTGCTAGTATCCATGGTTTCAGACTGGGCAACAACTGGACGCAGACTTTCTGGAACGCGTATAACCTCGATAATGATCAGGAGATCGACGTCAACGGGCATGATACGCATCCTGTTTATGTCGAGACGCGGTATGCAAGTGGTAATGGTAGTGGCAGTGGGGACTCGACGTCACACGGCGTGTACGCGCGGAACGCTCACGGGCAGGACTGGTTGTTGGGGAGTGATAGGGTCGTTTATCGGACTATTGGGGGCAGTTTCGATTTGTACTTTTTGAGCGGGCCGACGCCGAAGGAGGTTATTGCTCAGTATCATACAGGGATTGTGGGAACGCCGGGGTTGCAGCCTTATTGGGCGTTGGGGTTCCATCAGTGTAGGTGGTGAGTTGGACATTCTTGTCGGAATGGTGTGAGTTCTGGTGCTGACTGATCCTGCTTGTAGGGGATATTTGAACTGGACGAACCTCCAGGAAGTCATCGATCTGTACGCGCAAGCTGAGATTCAGCTTGAGGGGATTATGTCGTGAGTATCGACCTGAGTTCGACCTGAGGTCGTCTACAACACTACAAGAAGATTGCTGACGAATATGCAAAGGGATCTGGACTACCTCTATCTCAACCGCATCTTAACTCACAATGCCAACTATGATGTTGAAGAGGGCCGCAAGTTTTTGGCCCGTCTGCACGCCAACGGGCAATACTGGCTACCCATCTTGGATCCTAATGTCTACGTTCCGGACCCAACGAATGCAAGCGACGCTTTCGCTACTTACGATCGCGGCAAAGCTCTCGACCTTTACATCAAGAACGGAGACGAGGATTACGTAGGGACGGAGTGGCCAGGCTTCAGCGTGTGGCCTGACTTCACCGCGGATCCTCACGTCCAGCAATACTGGACTGATGAGTTCAAACGCTACTTCGAGCAGCTCGAATACGATGGTTGGTGGCTCGACATCTCGGATCCAGCTTCCTGGTGCACGGGCAGTTGTGGATCTGGGAAGCTCGAGCTGAACCCGATACACATCCCGATACAGCTCCCCGGCGATGCAAACACGAGCGTCGCAGTCGACTACCGCTATCCAGAGTTCTTCAACGTGACGAACTCCACCGAAGCAGCTTCTGCGAGTGCTGCTTTGGCTTCCCAGTCCGCGGCGTATCCTACGCCTTCAGCTACGCCGACACCTGTGTATGCTCGTACGCTGCCGACGCCGGGCGTGAGGAACCTCAACTTCCCGCCATATGCTATCAACAACTTCCTCGACGGGCACAGTTTGGTGAAGCAGGTCATCTCGCCGAATGCAACGCACAACAACGGCCCTTACAACAGCACAGAGTACGAATTGCACAATTTGTATGGACATGCCAGTGGTAACGCTTCGTACAACGCTCTCGTGGCTACTTATGGTGGAAAGAGACCTTTCTTCCTTGCGAGAAGCACTTTTGCTGGGAGTGGAACTTTCGCTGGCACTTGGGGTGGTAAGTGATACTCAAAATGCAACGAAGACACAGTACTGACAGAAGATCACAGGCGACACCAACTCCATGTGGGGCAACATGTACTTCGGCATCTCGCAGGCTCTCGCCTTTGGCATTGCAGGCATTCCGTATTTCGGCGTGGAAACTTGTGGCTTCAACGGCAATGCTGACATGGAGCTCTGCACGCGCTGGATGCAGCTGAGTGCTTGGTTCCCGTTCTACGTGAGTTTTAACCAGATTCTACCATATCAATCTGAGGGGAATCATAGACCAACTGTGACGCGCAGCGAAATCACAACAACCGCAACACCATCGCCCAAGAAGCCTACCGCTGGGCCGACACCGCCGAATCCACCCGCCGCATCATGAACATCCGCTACTCCCTGCTGCCATACACCTACACGCTCTTCCACAAAGCCCACCAAGCAGGCGAGACCGTCCTCCGTGCTCTGGCGTGGGAATTCCCCAATGATCCGCAACTAGCCGGTGTTGACAACCAGTTCATGTCCGGGCCCGCTCTGCTCGTCACGCCGGTGCTCGCTCCGCTGGCGACGACTGTGCGTGGTGTCTTCCCTGGCGTCGCTGAGGGAACGAGATGGTACGACTGGTATACCCTTGGTGAAGTCGAAGCTGCTCCTGGTGAGAACAAGACGCTGGAAGCCCCGCTGTTGCACCAGCCTATCTTTATCAGAGGAGGATATATCCTACCGATCCAGAAGGCGGGCAATACAACCAAGACGTCGAGGCTGAATCCGTGGAGTTTGATCGTTGCGCTGGATAAGGAGGGCAAGGCCGAGGGAAGCTTGTACTTTGATGATGGGATCAATATTGTACAGAAGGCGACTAAGGAGGTGAAGGTAAGTTTTCTTCGCTGGGAAGACGGTTTTGTGCGGCTGAGAGTATCGACTGATTTCTATCTCTTTAGCTGTCGTACGCGAACAACACCCTCCACACTAGCGTCAGCGGCGAGTACAACGACGACTTGCCGCTCGCGAACGTCACGATCGTGGGCGTCAAGGGCAAAGTTGGTGGTGGCGGTACTGTCAACTGTGGTCATGGGCACACCGGCTGGGGTGCAGAGCATGGCAGCGGTGAGAGCGGCATCCAGTCTCGCTACGAGAACGGCGTGGTGTATGTCACAGCTCTTGAGAGCGCGACCAAGGGTGGTGTTTGGAATGAGGATTTGGAGATTATTGTGGAGTGAGTGTGGTGGATTAACGTGAGTAGTGAGTAGGAAGGAGGACTAGTGGTGAGTGGTGTAATTGAGAGATGTGTAATGTTTGCTCACTAGTTTGCGGGTGCCTGCGCACAACTGCAGTAAGATGTGCTTGAAATGGCGGTGCTGCTCCAAGTGCTTTGGTCCGCAGCATATCATGCCAATCTATATCCGAGTGACATGGCTGAGTGGATGCCAATACCGTATCAATGAAACCATGGAGTCAGGCGGGTTTAAAATCATTTTGACGAATATGCCAAGTGAGAATGAGGCCACCGCAAAGAGTACTCCGTGTGGCTTTTGTTTTGTTTCTGGTTGTAAAGGCCTCCAGGTAATTTGCTTGACTAAGGCCGCGACAATTGCAAGCAACTCACGTCTTTGAGCCAATGTATCAGCCAGGGATACTGTGCGAATTGTGCTTACTACCGGTTTCAAGCGTACGGTATACAGAACCCATATAACTGTATTTGAGCTGTGCATGTAACCGCCGAACAAGTTCATCGTGGCAAGATGTGAAGTCTGGGGGTCGAGATTCAACAGTCTAATAAGCAGGGGCTGGGTTTCATAACACTGTGTGATGCTCCGCTTTGTAGCATCCTTTGGAAGTTGTGGTGGGTCATGGCAGTTACGGATTAGGAGGTCTGTTGAGTCTGTGCTGTCGGAGAGGCGAGATGGCAATCTCGCGAGTAAGGTTTGATGACTGGGGGGCTCTTGCACGCATCGACAGACCAGAACATCCATCGATTTACACGTGCGTGATGTTTCCGGACGCCCCTCTAGCCGTTTGCGAATATGCAATCAGGTACTGTATATGCATACTGCAAACATGGTAACATCACGACCTTCGGGCTCCGGTGTTTGTTTGTCAAGTCTTGGGCGACCAAGGACCTAGGGCAATTGCAAGCCCGCCACTACACGGCCGATCGGGATTCTGGGCGATCGTCTCACAACTCCATCTTCCTCCCAACCAACCAAGCAGTATCTCATACCACAAGTCCACCACGCGCTGCGCCACTCCCAAGACCACTCCAAAACGAAGTCAAGAAATGGTCTGGGACGGGCCTAACCAGCTAGCAGTCGCCGTCGGCCTCTCACGATAGTCAGATCCGTGGGTTGGCATGGCTGGGCAGCGTCTGCGTCTGGTCTTGGCTACTTGGAACTACGCGTCTGTCGACTCGGCAGGGATGGAAAGTCTTGTGTATGCCAAATGTGTTGAATAAGTATACTTTCAATTGAGAGCTGTGAGTTTCTGTGGTTTGTACCTACCTTTTCCCGTCGCTTCTTCATCTACTCTGTGCTTGTTACAGGCATATTTCTTCTCTACCACCTATTTTTCTAATTGTCGGACCCGTTCATACCACCACATTCGTTACACCCACCTGGCAGTCGCGCCGAAACCAACATAATGAAGTCTGCTTTCACATCCGCCGTTGCGGCGGCTTCCCTTGTATCGGGTGCTGTTGCTGGCGTTATCAAGCGCCAGAGTGGCAACCTCGCTCCTGTACGACTTGCCATGCTTGGGGAACTTTGTACCGAGACTGACATCTCATATAGATCACCGTCGAAGGCAATGCCTTTATGGCTGGGGACGACCGTTTCTTCGTCCGTGGTGTTGCATACCAGCCCGGTGGAGCTGCTGATGCCCAGGACCCTCTCCTCGACACTGAAGCTCTCTCTGCCGACATTGAGATGTTCAAAGAGCTTGGAATCAACCTCATCCGTATCTACACTGTCGACAACTCTGGTGACCACGATGAAGCTATGAGGATGCTCGACGAGGCCGGCATCTACCTCGCCCTCGACGCCAGCACTCCCGACTACTCTCTCAACCGCGAGAGCCTGGAGACTCTCCACCAGTCTTACAACGCCGAATACTTGCAGCACCTTTTCTCCACCATTGATGCATTCGCAGGCTACAGTGAGTCATAGACATCTATTGGTCTTCGAGGAATCAAGCTGACAGATTGATGAGACAACCTCTTCGTTTTCTTCTCCGGTAACGAGGTCATCAACGCCAGGAACAACACCAACGCTGCCCCCTACATCAAAGCCGTCACTCGCGACATGAAGCGTTACATCGGTGCCCAGGCCGACCGTCCCATCCCTGTTGGATACTCCGCCGCCGATGTCGAGGAGAACATCTACGAGCAGGCCGTTTACTTCGCTTGCGGCGATGATGACAACGCCCGCAGCGACTTCTTCGCTTTCAACGACTACTCCTGGTGCGACCCCTCTGACTTCCAGAAGTCCGGCTGGAACAGGAAGGTCGAGCTCTACAGCAACTACTCTCTTCCCATCTTCCTCTCTGAGTTTGGCTGCATCACCAACCGCCGTGACTGGAACGAGATCGAGGCTCTCATGAGCGAGAACATGACCGCCGTCTACTCTGGTGGTCTTGCTTACGAGTTCACCATCGAGCCCAATGGATACGGTATTGTCGAGCTTGGTGACAACGGTGCCGAGCCCAACGAGGACTTCGACCGCCTCGCTGCTCAATTCAAGGCTCACCCTGCCCCTACTGGCTCTGCAGGCGCCAAGTCTGCCGACGAAGCCACCCACCTCGACTGCCCGGCCCAGAGCGAAGACTGGCCTCTCCGCACCAACAACCTCCCCGAGATTCCTGAGAAGGGCGAGGAGCTCATCAAGAACGGTGCCGGCGAGGCTCCTGGACTCGACGGTCCTGGCTCTCAGTGGGGTCCTTCCACCAGCGCTACCGAGCCTGATCTTAGCAACGGTGTCACCACCAGCGAGAGCACCAGCAACAACTCCAGCAGCAGCTCGAGCGGCAACAGCGGCTCATCTGGCAGCAGCGGTAACAGCGATTCCGCCGAGAGCAGCGCCACTGTCACCAGCGCTGCCTTCGGCACTGTCGCCATGGCTGCCTTCGCCGCTCTTGCCCTCGCATACTAGATCCACTAGTCTGCCGGTCACCTTACGCCCGTACGGAGAGATTGTCTTATCACTTTACAGCACAGCACTCGGCGCAAGATTGGGGAAGAGGTTGGCACATTTGTCTGTCCGGCTTGAGCCATGTTTTCTAATCTGGCGAGGAACAAGGCTTCTCGACCTTTAAACCAGCGACTTTTTTTCTTTATCTGTCCAAAACTTACTACTTCTCACACGTGGATGGTTGGGTCTCTATCTGTCTGTAGTAGACTTCTTTTTGCATTGCATATGAACAATTGAATATCAGACATGGATTTTTTGTGCTCACCTTCTGAGGTTTTCATTCTCATTCATAACAAGATGGCAGTTGAACCAAAAGACGAACTGCCTACGAATATCCATTTGATACTCTACTGATCAGCGATGATATGTGCTCGCCGCCCGACCGACCCAATCAGCATTTGTAGTCCGTGGAACTGAGCCCTGAAGGATGCTCCAAGATCGTGGAGAACACCTGGTCCAAAACACGACCCTTTAGGGCACAGCAAGAGACTTGTAAAGGTGCCCTATACCAGCAACCACAAGCATACAATTTGATAGCCGAGTATCGCAACCGCAGCGATTCCGGTTGTTCTCAAACCAGCTAACATCAATGTGGTCATCTCGACGACACAGCGCCAACCAAGGTAACCCCCGAAGACATCAGCGATCGGACTGCAGCCCGCTCTCTAGTATCCATTGCCTCGAGTCAGTACGCTCCCTTCAACCCAGCAACAGGCACCTTGTGTGCGATTTGAACATATTTAGCCAAAGAAGGCGAAGATCCCTGCGCAGATCGTACGGCGATCCGAAACTTTCACTGTCAGTCGTCAGGAGTTATTAGGGCACATACATATCTTTTACTGTAGCTAACTGGTTTCTACTGACGACACGATCATGTCCAGCCCGCATGCTCCGTCACACGCGATTCTTCGCGAATTCGACAGCCAGTACCTCTAGTGGCGTTCTTGGTGTAACGTGGCTCGCGTGGCGAGTGGTGGAGACACGAAGTTTTCCCAGCGCAGAGACAGGGAACGTGGCCTCGAGTTCAGGCGCATAGACCTTGGATCAAAGGATGGACGACGTTGGTATCACAACAGTCTAGCGGTGAATATCTTAACATTGCTGTGTGATGAGCCTCGCCCTTCTTCGAGGGGTTGGCTGTATAGCGCCTGATGACTTATGTGAGTGAGGTCTCACAGTCATGGCAACTCTAAACCTTGACGTGCAATGCGGAATCACACGACGAGTCTTCTCTGTCGCGCGCATCTGTCGATCGTATCAGACATCCTCGTCACCTTTCACTTGTGCGTGCCAATGAATCGGCCATCCGGTTCTCGGACCATCTTATGCACGTGAAGACACATCGAACATGCCAGAATTCGGGACATGTCGGCTGTCGTCGATTTAGTACTGCAACATCCCAGATATCTTATGCAGAACCCATCACATCAAACCTATCACGAGAATCTCCCTGACTCGCGGAGGGACGATCTTCCAGAGTCAGACAAACCACAACGTCTGCACCAAATTCGCGCCCCTTGACCATTCAAATTGCCGGAGTGTGGGAGTGTGTTCGGCTTAGTCAAGGAGCAGCGGTCGACATCGGCCATTACTTAACAACACTCAAACGGACAGGCCGCAAGCATGTCGAGTATATTAATACTGCCTGCATTCCTCGTTGTGCATGAGAGCACTGCCCACGGTTCAAAAGCATGGATACACGACATATGGCCGAGCTCCCTGCGACGAACCTTACAACCAACTAATTGCCACTCCCTTTACTCGATGTAGAAAAGGCACTGGAAATCCAAGCCCCGGGTTGTAGACGGCGCTGCCGCTACAGCGATTCGTGTGCGACCTCTACCGTCAACTGGGCTTGATTTTGGGTTGTGCACGGAGTCCACACCGTTCCTTTTTAGATGCCAGCATGGCGCCGACATGCCGCCGCCACTCCCGTAGCGAATGAAGTACGCTCAATTGAGTCAATTCGAGAACAGGGTTCATGATCTTCATGGTATACAGCACGGACTGCCAATCAGAGAACCCGGCATAGCGGATACACGTCCAACGTCCAGCACACGCTGTAGTCGAGGTGGGATTGTGGGCAGGCACGTGGAAGACACGTGTGTAGCGTGTAAAATCCTGCTCCTTGTGCTTCCTCCGTATAAACTGAGAGTGAGTCCCCAGTACTACCGTGAGCTAGGGCTTGCCTCCCTTCTAGCCACTCTCTTGTTATGCATTTATTTAAACCGACGTTGCTGACATTGGCAGCGAGCTCCAAGGCCAATGCGGGCTTGTCAGACCTCTTGGGCGCCATAGGCCTTGGAGGATCTGTCCTCAACCCTATTCTGGAGACGGTGGACTCAACCCTTCAAGGCAAAGGCTTGATCGATAGCACACTTGGAGCTGTTGGAGGTGTCCTTGGAGAGGACCAGACTTTCGACTATGTGGTTGTTGGAGGTGGAACCGCTGGCAATGCCATAGGCGTCAGGCTGGCTGAGGCCGGTCACAGCGTTGCCATCATCGAAGCAGGAGGAAACTACGAGGTCGAAAAACCGGTCCTTGGCTCTACACCGGCAGGAAGCTTCCTGGGTATCGGGTCAAGCTCTATTGACCAGGTCGTCACGACGGATTGGGGGTTCGAAACGGAACCGCAACCCTACCTCAACGGCCGCAGGATCCATTACGCCAGAGGCAAATGTCTCGGTGGCAGCAGTGCGTTGAACTTCATGGTCCATCACCGAGGCAGCACAGCCAGTTATCAAAAATGGGCGGACACTGTCGACGACCAGAGCTACACCATGGACAACCTCACCCCTTACTTCAAGCGATCGGTGACTTTCACCCCTCCAAAGGGCAGATCTCTCACCAACGTTACCGAGAAATACGACGCATCCGACTTCTCTAGCTCCGGTGGGCCTGTACAAGTCGGATATGGTCAGTGGTTGACCGTTGGTGCGACCTGGTTGCAGAAGGCCTTCGAGACTATGGGCCTCCAGGAGACATCGGGCTTCAACCACGGCAACCTTTTGGGATACCACTTTTCTCAGAGCACAATCCGAGCAAGTGACCAAACACGTAGCTCGTCAGCGGCCTACATCCATGCCGTCGAAGGAGACTCGTCGACATCAAAGAACCTCAAGGTGTTCACTCACACTCAAGCCAAGCGCGTTACTTTCGACACATCATCCGGAAGACCGAAGGCCACCAGCGTTGAGGTCACCGCCCTGCTCGGCTTGTCAAACTACAAGATCGCGGCTCGCAAGGAAGTGATTTTGGCCGCCGGAGTTTTCCAGTCTCCTCAGTTGCTCATGCTCTCCGGCATCGGACCCACAGATGCGCTTGCAGAGTACAATATCAAACAAATCGTCTCGGCACCTGGTGTCGGCCAGAACATGTGGGACCACGTCTTGTTTGGCCCGTCCTACTCCGTCGTTTTCCCAACGGTCGGGGCTTTCCTGCTGAAGCCAGTCGCCTTGGCCGCTGCTCTTGTCGACTACGTTGCCAGTGCGATTGGCCAGCTTACATACGCTTGTGACATGCTGGGCTGGGAGAAGCTGTCCAAGCTATCCTCCTACCGTAGCAACTTCAGCTCCTCGACTCTTGAAGCATTGTCCGACTTCCCCGACGACTGGCCAGAGGTAGAATACATCAACGCAGACGCCTACGCCGGCAATTTTCGCTTCCCAATCTTGCAGCAACCTCTCGACGGCAAGATGTACGTCGGCATCCTCGGCGCAATGGTCGCTCCTCTTTCTCGCGGCAACGTCACCCTCAGGTCCTCCAACCCCCTGATCAAGCCCGCCGTCAACCCCAACTGGCTCTCCCACCCCGCCGACCAAGAAGTGGCCGTCGCCTGGTACCGCCGCATGCGCGAAGTTTTCGCTACTCCCGAATTCGCCGCCCAGCTCGAGAAGCCCGGAGTTGAGGCATATCCTGGTCTCGACAAGTCTAGCGACGAGGAGCTTCTCGCCGTGATCCGCGACAGCGCCATGACCGTCTGGCACGCCGCCGGAACCTGCAAGATGGGCAAGAGCAAGGTAGAAAACGGCGTCAAGGTCCGTGTCGACGAGATGGACGTCATCGACTCCGAGGCCAAGGTCTTCGGCGTGGATGGCCTACGCGTCGTGGATGCCAGCAGTTTCCCATTCTTGCCGCCTGGACACCCCATGAGCACTATCTACGCTTTGGCAGAGAAGATCGCCGACAAGATCATCAAGGGTTGAAGACGATGATGTGATGTTGCGGTCGTTGTTGTTGTGGGAAGGCATGGTGAAGCTTCCCCTTTTTCCCATTTGTCAATTTCTTTTCTCTTCCCCCCTCTAGCACAATTGAGACGACGTTTCTGAACGACATTGTATATTTCTTCGTTTCCTTACTTTCATTGCGATCGAAGGCTTTCCCACTATAAAACCTACTACATAGAAGCCTAGACGAATTTAATTATAATATCAGAGCGCACCATGCAACGGCGTTATTATTCTTGACGAAAATCTCATTTCGAATTACCTCACCACCAAGCGAATGTCGCCAATAGGAAGCTTTCGAGGCATGTCTAACATTACGCAAGGGCTCTCGAGGTATGATCAATGATGCTATGGCTTCTATCTGCACGTGTTTTGTGAGCAGCAATCGAGAGAGCGATGCTCCGGATTTGCCGAAGGCACTTGAACGGTAACAGGTTTCAAGTGGCTCTCCAGAGTCGTAAATGTCCAAGCAGGCAGAACGTCTCTTCTACCATTATATTCTCCTTTCGTGCTCACAAACTAGCCTTGTATACCAGGCCAACTGAGTATATGTGTGAGGCTTGTAGTCTGATTGACGTTGCTCTGCTCCATCGCCATTCAACGTCAAGAGTGCTCTTGTACTTGTGCTCTCAAGGGTGGCAATGTCAACTTACTCTTTCAAAGCAATGACAGAACCTCACAAGGTACGCCAAAACTCGAAGGAGACTCCTTCACAGTATCTGAAGTCTCGCAGCGCAGCGCAGCACAGCCAAAGCACTCCTTACGGCATGCCTCCCACAAGTCCACGAGACTGCAGCCTGAACCAGAATCTCATCAGCGCCCATCCTACCTACCGTCCAGGTACGCACGCACAGATCTCTGCACCACGCAACACCGTCGGCAATCTTGTCCCGATCTTGAACGCAAAGTCATCAACACACATACATGCCTCGCCCATCACCTCGGGATTTTGCACGCACACGGTTACAGACATGGAAACCAACATGGCGAGGAGGCTGGTAACTGCTTCTCGACCAGCCGGCACCTGCCCTTCTGCAAGCAGCTATGCCGTGGAGCTTTGGCGGCAAAGAAACAAAAACAGAAACGGATACGTACACCTCTCGTCCTACCAACTCAATCGTCTGCCGGTCCGATTTACCGAAAATACGAGAGCACGAGCAGAGTCCAGCAGAAAAGAGGTAAGGCCCAAAGAGAACTGATGCGAAATCACGGAAACCTGCAGTCTCAGAAGCTGGCCTGTCGTACATACCCATCATACCTTGATGCCTGCTTGAAGGAGCCAGCATCGCACAGCGCGAGCCCCGTCTCCCCGTGAAGTACCCCATATGGAGTAGACTCGGCAGAGGGATATCTTTTGCGGGAGACCACGCGGTATGGTGTCGTTGCCGCCGTATGAGCTGCAGACAGATGCAGGTGAGATTTAGGGGAAGTGGCCTTTCCCCGTTCCACCGAAGACTGATCTTGCGATGGAGTCTTGGAAACAGTGAGCGCCTGGTGGAGAATCTAGGGCACGTCAAGGTGGGTGCATAATCTGGCAGTCGAACATAGGCGCAGGAAGAAAGCCCTAAGCACGCTGTCTGATGCCGGCAATGTTGTCACAGAAGGGAAATGTATGCGGGCGTGCGTGCAGGCGCCCGGGCAAGAGAGTCGCTGTAGGAAGCCATGCTCCATGGTTGCGGAACAAACCGGGCTTGCAGGTTCGATTCGTGGGAGATGCAGCGATGTCTGTTCAGCCGCACGACCGCGTCCGTAGTCCTGGGTCGAGTGCAGTTGGTTGCCTGCCTGCCGTTCCGGTACTGTATTTCCATGGACGATTGCAGGCAGCGATTCACGTAGCCGGCCGTGGTGCGGCGGATATGACGGTGTTGCAGAATCACATGTCGGAGGCGTGCGGGCGAATGGGTGTAGCCAATGCCATGCCCGGGCCGGGAAGCGAGAATGCCATCCTCGGCAGGAGACAGATTGTACAGATACATCGGCAGACATCCCGGCTCGAGGGGGATGCCTTTTTTGTTTTGTTTTGGAGGCGAAATTGTCCGCATGGGCATGTCGTTGCGTACTTTTGGAGGTGTCTGGCCAAAGAAATCTCCCGGGCTGACTCATGTATTGCGTTGAGCCGCATGTTGGCCCTATTTGGCGCTCAGTCGCCACAGTGTTGAAGTTGTTGGAGGACCAATCTTGATGCTGCTGGCTGGGCACCTTGCAATGACATGCATGTTGAGATAGAAATGCAATCCTGTTGAAACTGGCATTGCAGTAAGCCTCGTCACACTTCTAGATTGTCAGCTGCGGGGCGTATGTAGTTGTCTGTGGGACCTCGAAAGATTGACAAAGACATGGGAATCGACTGGTCCCAGTCGCCGCACGTGCGGGCATGAAGCTGGAAGAGGCAAGTGAACGGTCTGCAGATGTCACAGAACCTGCAACGTCTCGTATCATAAGTGGAACGCTGCTTCATCTTCTAGACGTGCTGTGCCTTTTGTCGCGCAAATAGTGTAAAGCGGCAGAGTTGTTAAAGGCCTCTTCGATCAAAATCGACGTTCACATGCTTCGGCGCAAGCCCTTACAGGAATGCAGTACAGTATGCATGCATGCACGCCGGCAGCTACCCATAGCTGAGATGTCGCAACAGCGGCAGTGGCTTGCATCTCAGGCGTGTCGCAGTACAGTAGTGAGGGCGAGCTCGGACCTGTTGGGTAAGTGTGTTGAGCGCGGAAGGTGTGAGAGTCTTTCTGTATGGCGTCTGTCAAAGTCGCACACTATTCGCAGACCTGCAGGCTGCTACGCCCACATGCCGGCTGACAGTCTCGATGGTCGACAGGCGACCTTTAGTGGGCCAGGGCGTCCGCGGATGTCGCTTCCGAGTGTTGAGATGGGATCCTTGTCCTGGCAGCAAGGTTGGCCCGGGTGATAGCGACGACGACATACCACAGCTCAATAATCATCGAGGTGCGCGTACAGTATTTTCTCGTGCAGGCGTGCCAATTTTGGCAGACGAGCGATCACGATGTGCGATCGGGAGGCCCATGCCCACGGTCTGCATACTCGCGCTGCTCATCGTCAGATGTCATCAAGTTCACAGTGCGCAGAGTGCAGGTTGCAGACTGCAGACCTGGACGCGCATGCACCAGCCGAACCAATGCGCCGCCGTTTTGCTGGGCGCGTGGTGGTGGCTGCCAGCCAGCGTGGTGCGCTGGCAATTGGAGACGAGGATTAAAGTACAGCCCTCTTGTGCCACACAGCAGATCCGAACAATAATAATATAGAGCTAGGCGCCACTCGCTATATTGCGCGCCACGCCTGGTGGAGCAGCTGGTTATTCTGTTCAACATTCTCCGCGACGACCGAGACGGCGATGGCTTGAGGCGAGACGATATCACGATTGGCCATTTCAGCCTCGAGGTGGAGAGGAGCTGGGTAAGGAGAGGTCTCGGCACCAGAGGTCGAAGAACCAGGGGACCTCACTGCGATGCTCCCAAGGCTCACAGGGTAAGCAGTGGAGACGGGAGATACGGTTGGAGAGATAGCGCCATCGCTCTCTGAGATACATCAACGACTCCCCCATATCAACGAACAGGCGGGGCGAGTCAGGAGGATTGCTATGGTCATCTACTACTGATATACGGTCTTGCACATGGAAGCCGCGAGGATGTTTGATGGAAGCTGGTTAGCTTTCTCTTCGCATGGCACACACGCCGTGGTCTTCCTCCTGGCCTTCCAAGGCAAGAGCCAGAATGCTGAGAACAAGAGAGTTCGACGCAGCATAAAGTACTCGTTACCTATCGGAAGCGTTGTGTTCGCCAACAGCTGGGAGCTGTGCCCTTCATGCAGCCACACAGCTCTGGCGTCGATCATCCCTGCGTTCGCTCCAACTTACTCGCGCTGGCTCGTAACGCTGCTGCATGGCAGATCATCCAATCTACCACGGAGAGCGTAGATGAATTACAGGGCTGTGACTGGTGAGATGCGTGCTTAGAGATAGAGAAGAGCGCTGTGGTTGGCACGAGCGATGGCGTATCGCTCGTTCTCTGGGACACGTTTGGGAGACGATGCCGTGTAACGACGCAATGCGATGCGATGTGTGTGCATGGCCCATGGGTGCTCTGGGGGACACGGTCGGCGCGGATAGGTACATTCGTGTACATGTGTATAATGTTGTTGCTTTCTATGGGGCCCTGAGGGCTTGCGCAGCGCACAGAGCAGGCATTGGTTTCTACACACATACATACGCGATACTTCTGACAAGGACGTGACGCGGCTGGACGACGAGGGAGGAAGGCAAAGAGGCAATGTCATGTTGTTGTTATGGAGCCGAGGGAGCCAAAGGGCGCAATCGGGCCGGAGATTTATGCAGGTCAAGGCGTTGAAGTGAAGGGATTCGTGATGAGACGGCAGGAGAGCGAGAAGACATGGAAGGTGTATGTAGCTGTGTTTATGGCTCAACTATCTTCAGATATGATGTTGAGGTGCAGGTATAGAGCATCGAGACAATCAGGCCTCCTGCTACTATGTTGCGGATTCGTGGCTAATAATGACGCGGGCCCGACCTTGATCAGGTCAGAGCACTGCCGGACAATGGCAGAAGCGATTTGGCTTTGTGTGCGGCCGCGTAGATCAGAGCAGAGCAGATCAGAGTAGAGCCGAGCAGTTTGAGCACGTCTCTCCTGCTGGCCTGGAAGAAAGAAAGACAAGCCGAGCGGTTTTCGCACGCGCGCGGCCACGATGGGCTCATGCTATGTGCGTTGTACCTTTCCAGTCTCTCCGCGCTCAATAACGTTCATGTCGTCGGCCTAGCCGGGGTGGTCATCATCATCGTGGTCTGAGAACATAAGGCCTGAGCGCGTATATGCAACAGCGTTAGTAGTTGACAGTGGGCGAGCTGCAAGCCTGCAGGAAAGTGGAGGACGGAGGCATTTGATAGTGGCATGGTGCATATCGCTACGCAAGACACGCATGCATCCCAGTCTTCAACATCGAAGACCAGGCGTCTCTCGCCCAATCTCTCTGCTGCCATTGACCACGGCACTGCCAATCTCCTCATTCGCAGGTGGATGCAAAAGCTGCGGGCGTGGCATACAAGCCGCCGCCGCCAGCATCCCCGATAACATCACACTTCCCGCCCTCTCTCCACCAAGGCACCCAGGCACCCAGGCACCCCTCGTCGCGCGGCACCGCGCAGGATACTCGCTCACCCGTACCTCGTCCTCCTCCTCAAAGCGGCGAGAGTGTAAAGTCAAACGTGTGCATCCACACCCTGCTTGCCTTGCCTTGCCTTGCCTCGACTCCACACCTGCTGCAGGCTGCACGTTGCTTGCTCGTCGCCGCCGGCAGCAGCAGCACAAGCAGCAGCTCATCATCGCCCCCGCCCCCCGCAAGAGAGGCGCCTTGATTGCGGTTTTGGCCGACGGGGCTAGCGTATGCTCAGGCTCGTCTGGATCGCCCATCCCACACTTCCGGACCCACCCTGCCGGACCAGATTTCCAGAGCGAAACCAGCAGCGAAAGGAAGACAACCTCTCCTTCATCTCACCGTTGCACCTCCACGCTGACACCACCCATCGCATCGCCGCCCGTGTCTGAGAGCACGCCGCGCACACCATCCATTCGCATCATCCGCCCTCGCCCTCGTGCCTCCAACCCGCGAAACACCACTCCCTCGACGGCCTCCGTTCTGCATTGCCTGCCCGCCTGGACTAGCGAACAGGCAGACGCTGTGGACTGGCCTGCCTCTGGATCTCTTTTCCCATACACATGACGATTGTCCTCCAACGACCGAGCCGCACGCTGCAGGCATCGCTGTTCCTCATTCTCAAATCGCGCTCTTCGACCGCGCTGAAGACAACAACACTCTGACCCACCCGCTGCGCACACTAGCCGCACAATAACAACACTTTCGCGTCCCCGCGTCCCGAATACCGCAATACCAATACCACAATATCACGCCACCATGGCCGAAGTCCTTGCGCCTAGTCAGAACGGGGAGGGCTCTTTCTATAACTCTCGAAAGTCTTCGCCTGCATCCTCGTCACTATTCCTGGGCAGCTCACCACCTACACCAACTTCCGCATCGTCAACTCCTCGGCCAACAGTCCAGTCTCCTCCTCCACAATCAGATAACGCCGAGCACAACGAGCGGATATCGCTCCCACCCGCCAGTCTGGCACCATCAAGAGCATCAACATCAGATATCAGCAGTCTTGCCCGCCAGGGTTCCGGAATCATAAGTTCTGGCATCTCCTTGGCCGACAAGTACGGCCAACAGGACGATTTTGAGGACGATTATCCTTGTTTCGATGGATTCCTCCAGTCCAGTGAGCCGAGCGACTCGAGTGATGACCACACAGAGTCAAATACCACTGTTTCAGATACAACAACATCGGACTCCCCTCTGCCAACGCCCGTTGCAGACGATACTGCCATCAAGCAAGAGCCATCTCAGCACGTAGACTATCTTAGCCACGACTGGAGAGAAGAGGATGTATGGTCATCCTGGAGACACATTGTCTCCCAACGAAAGGTCTACGGACAGCAAAGCCGCTTGGAGAATGCAGCTTGGCGGACGTGGGTGAAAAGCAAGTACCAGCTACCAACTATCAGTCCGGAGACGCTTAATTGGTGAGTAATATTGAGCATCATGATCGCTGCTCCACATGTACTCACAAAATACAGGCTCAAGGAAAGTGACGTGACTTGGCTATATGGACCTCTCAAGCCCGCCACCACACACCCCATCACCCAACAAGAAAACGCAACCAGCACCGCTGTCTCCCGGAATGCATCATTCACTCACAAGAAGCCAATCCTGAAGAAGCGAAGCATGTCTGAGGTGATGTTGCAGCGGTCAATATCGGCATCTTCACTATTAAAGCAAGCAGCTGCATCCATCGAGGCACAGGGCCGTAGATCTGTCCTCAAAAAGTCCCATGAGCGTGCATTCTCAGACTTTATGCCAGGCGCCAATTCTGAGATACCAAGCCGGGATCAGATGGACTACTTCACCAGCAAAACCACATCAGGCACCGAGACTCCTTCGGAATGCCGAGAGAAGAGGCATATCCGCTTTGCCGACAGGGTCGAACAATGCATTGCTGTGGATTGCAAGCGAATTGATGAAGATGACGAAGAAGCCATCGAGAGCGAATCAGCAGGAAACTCAACTTCAGACAGCGAGGACGATGGCATGGTAATGATGAAACGGCTGAGACGCCCAATTGCAAGGCGAGGTACGTCAGGTGCCGGCATGGCAGGAAGCAGAAATGGCTCGCACAGCAACCTCAAGACGATCGAGACTTTACCTTCTACGACACTCAAGTACAAGCGCGAAGCGGAGGAAGAGCGCCAGGAGCCACCCCAACCCGCCGGACTTTCCCGTTCTTGGAGTTCGAGCAGACTCAGTCCAAGTGCGAGCCAGGAAACTCTCCGACCTGCTCGTCCAAGCCGCAATTTCCTCCTCGGACACGATGACGAAGAAGACGACAGCGCTGCAACTTCTGGTTGGTCATTCGGTGCATCAAATCCGAAATCTTCTCTTGGTGCTGCAGCGTCTCCTTCAGAAGAGACTCCTCCGACCTTGACCACCCACAGGAGTCGAGATGCCTCCAACGCAGCAGCGGTCAATGAAGCCCGAGCTAACGGCGGTTACACCATCTCTCGTGATTCTTTCAGCGATGACGAAGAAGATCCGGTACGACGTGCCTACGGTGTACCCTCTTCAACCACGTCCAATGACTCGAACGAATCTTGCGAAATGGAAGGCATGCGCCGAACAGAAAGCGGCATGTTCATGCCGTACGAAGAGGACGAAGACGATCTCATGGCTGCGGGCATGTTTGGCAGAATCTCCGAGACTGTGAACACGGCAAGAGATATTGCGCACGTCCTCTGGAACGTTGGGTGGCGCAAGTGAGCGCGCGGCCTGACGCGGGGTGCTCATTGATTGAGCTCTCCCGCATTTTACATTTACCACAATCTCGTGCTGTGTGTTGCTACTTGGTGCATAGTACATACCTTGCCACAGCGGAGAACCACATCTGGACGTCAGCATTGAAGCAACATATACGGCAGCTGACCTGGCGCTCATGTTAGGCGGCGGCGATTCGTTTGGCGAGGCCACCGGAAAAGGCCCGGTGTATACAGCCACGGCTATATTAGCCTCGGACTGTCAGACCTTGCTTTTACGCGCTCTCCAATCCGGAGTTGCGCTGCAACGTGCTCACCTGGAGCATTGTGAGACATGATTTGCCATAATCACCCGGTCGCATACATGCTGCTGTGGCAGCCTTTGTCGGGGAACAAGCTCCTGGAACATCATGCATACGCATATGCATACCATCGAGGAAGACATAAACCTCAAACAACTCTCCGGACTCATTCCCGACCAACCATCACCACCAGGTCGGAGGTCCGATCAACATCTTGGAATCGGCATGGCGAAAGTTCTATGCGTTCGCGCTCAGCGAATTGGAAGGAGGCTACATACATGGATTGCATGCACTTTCCGGTAGGTTTTTTTTCTTTTTACTTTGGCGAGGCTATACAATGGACTACGGATTACCCGCAACGGTCAGAATGCGGATGAGAACTGGAGTGAGAGAGACGACATTCGCATTAGCGCATCATCTGCTTTTATGTTTTTGCATCTTTTTAGAACGCGAATGAGTCGTGGTTGGGGATGATGAGGAAAGGGGAAGAACGGGAAGACGGTGTAATTCAGATTGGGGAGGATAGACGAAGAGCACTGCCGGATGGCGAGCAAAGGGAAGCTTTCCCGTGTGGGTTTTGTCGTGTAATGTCTTTTCTGTTACCTCGATGATAATTTACATTTATGGCTGCCATCCTCTTTCTTGATTGACTGAGAGCAGCCATCGTTCTTCCTCACACGAACTCGATCACATCTCACACAATCTTCGCATTTCTCACTGCCTCCATGAACGTCCCATGCGTAAAAGTCGACGGTATCTCCTACATCCAAACATTCTTTGACGAAGCAACCGCCGACGAAACCAAATCCATGAAACTCACTCCTCTTCTACGAGCGAACGAGGCGACCCACGATGGCGTTTCTCTTTTCTTTTTTTCGTTTGAGACGCAAGGACAGCTATGTTCTAACTTGAACGCGAGGATTCGGATGTGGGCACATGTCTGGCGGCCGAGGAATACTGTACATAGGTACATGTACGTGTGATGATCTTCAGTAGTGGTCGTTACAGCACTGCCGAAAGCGACAACGGGGAGGGATCGGCGAGCGGGCTGGTTTGAACCCAATGGCTGGTGTGAAGAAGGGGGTAAGTGAATCTTGGTGTTTTGATCTGCGCTGCATGGTTTATATTGTTATTATACATCTCACGTCGCGATAACTATTGTTTGCGCTATTGTGGAAAGAGAAGAATACTATTTATTGTTGGGTTGGTTTGCTCGTGATATGGTTGGTCTGTTGGTGTGACGATAGCGCTTGCCCCCCGTGGGGAGATTTGTTGAACCGCTCGCAGCGCATGTGAAGACGGGCCTCTTGGGCGATCACCAGGGGTTCAATACTGCTATACGGCGATCACGATCCTTCGAGTCGCGACTCGACAATACTATTGGACTGGATTAGACTGGACTGGAACATACTGGAGTCTACGTGGTCGGAGAGAAAAAGAGCCAGGAAATCATACCACCCGCAACCCTCACTGCATACGACACACCATGGACGACCCTCCCGACGTCGCGACCCTCGTCGCCGGTCTGGTCGCCGACAGCGAGAGCGCGCGCAAATACGCCGTGTTCAAACTGCAGGGTCTGCTGGCCGATCCGTCGTTCGCGGACGCTTTCATACAGGGCGATGGGTTGCCGGCGCTGCGGCTGTGCGTGCTGGAGGCTGGCGGCAATGCGCAGGCGTATGCGCTGGGCAGTTTGCTGGTGTTGTTGGAGTTGGATATGGGGTGGGAGATTGTGGATGGGGATGTTGTTGAGAAGGTGAGCAGATTTGACGTTGGAGGGACTTTGAATATGTAAGAGTTGGAGGTGCTGCTATGTGTCTGGGTACATTTGCGGTCACGGGCTAGGATTCTGTTATGATGGAATACTGCAATGGGCATAAGTGCTGACTATGATATGATCTAGGCTGTTGAGCTCGCTGTCACACACCCTCTCGTCAACATCGTGCGCAATGCACTCACGCTGCTTGTCATGATTGTCAGCCGTCCACTCGCTGGGGCATCGGACTACGTGACAGCAGCAAACACAGGTTTCGGTGCTATCAGGCCTGCCCTTGACGAGTGGCCGACCTTCCTGGAATCTTTGGTCCAACGTTTGAGCGCCTCTGACCACGCCCTATGCGCCAGTGCCCTACACCTAGTCAATGCGCTGATGCGAGATGCTGTCGCTAATGGCGGCGAGAACGAGTGGCCCAAGTTCATCAAGCGTCTACAAGACCTGGGGGTCATCGGCGGGGTGGGGATGCTCATGCGCGGCGAAGCAGCTGTAGACATGAGCTCGCCGCTGGCCGGCGCTATTCTGGAATTCCAAGGTCTAACCAAGATCCTGCTGCGCAAATGGCGAGGCGTCAAAGTAAACACTGAGCTTTCGGAGCACAAGCGAGCGCTCAAGACTGTACACCTCTTGAGTAGGCCAGAGAAGTTTGAGCCGGCTGCAGAGGAGGCTAACGGCGATCTCAATGGGCGCAAGAGTAACAGAAGACATGATCCTGAAAAGTGGCGGAGGCTTGGATTCGAGACTGAGCGTCCTGCGTGGGAATTCGAGGAAACCGGCTACCTGGGTATCATGGACCTGGTTGACTACGCACGAAGAAACAACGACAATTACCATAAGATCTTCCTGGAACAGGCTGTGCAGCCGCGAGAACAACGATGTCCTGTTGTGCGTGCGAGCCTAAGCATCACGCTCATCCTGTATGAGCACTTTGAAGTCGATGAGACTGCTGAGATGGAAGCGCCAGTGACCATGGGCCACTCACGCAGTGTTTCAGCGGGCGGTCAGTTCGACCAACCAAGGAATCTTAACAAAGTGTACCGCCCGCTGCTGTTGCAGTGGGGCAGACTGCACACCGCAGCTCTCAGTGCTTTCCTTCGCTTATGGAAATTATCCGGTGCAGAAGTCGACGATTTCTACAAGATCGAAGAGCTCATCCGCGTTGTCGTCGAACGGGTCGTGGGAATGGCCCCTCGCCGAACAGATATCGCGAAAGTGGAAGAGGACATGCGAACTGTGACGCTCGAGGCAGCGCGCAAGTGGCAGATGGACAACCTCAATGAAGTCTACGAAGACGCATGGGGTCCGCATCTTGTGCAAATCCGCGAACAGCTCCACCACGAGAGCTCGCAATTCATGAAGGAGCAGCGCATCAGATGTATGCTTCAGGGCAGCTGGTTCCCCACTATCCCCAATGCCAATCCGGATCGCGACTCATCTTTTTCCTGGCGATTCGTTCGCCTCAGTCACAATCGCCGCTGGCTACACCACCAGGTCTTCGCAAGCAGAAGCTTGAAGAATCCCAAACTCGAAGACCTGCGCGAGACCATTGATCTGAATACAGTCACGAGCGTCGACAGTAACGTCTCGGCCTCAGACCCAGCAGCAACCCCCGGTGCCGGCGCCAGCATCACCTCCTCTATGTCAACACCACGCAACTCCACTCATCCCTCTTTACGGCCCCTTCAACCCACAACCAAAATTACGATCCTCGGCGGCTCCGACTCAGCACCCGAAGCCACGCTCCTGGACCTCTACCCGCCTTCTGCACATTCGGCAGCCGAGTGGCTGGATGGTCTGCTCATGCTACTCAATCAACAACCGATTACGAAGAGTACGACGAGCCTGATACAGATGATGACTGATTGGGGCGTGCGGTTGCGGATGTTGAATTTGCGGTGGGAAGATGTTGATTGGCATGATTTGGAAATGAGGGTTAAGGGTTTGAATGTTGAAGGAAGGGAAGTACCGGACCGAGAGGGGTTGGATGAGGAGTATTGGTATGCGATGGAGAATGAGAAGCGATAAGTGTGGATTAGTAATGGTTTAGTCGATGGGATCTGATATGCTTGATGAAATGTAAATTCATCTTGATTCTTCTGAAAAGGGCCTTGTCTATGCTTTTTGTTCAATAAATTGTGGCTGTTCGAAGTCGACGAGCACGGTGAGCAGCACTTTGTGTCGACAGTTGAACCATCATACTGCTTTTGAGGCTTGTGCATAGTAGCAATCCGGTTGATCGTGCAAATACACGTGCGGTGTTGAAAATCCACATCGTAGAGCTTCCTCGTGCCATACTGTAGGCAAGGCCGAAACATGACAACCTAAGCACTTTCTGCGTAGAGCCAACGGGGACTCCAAGAAGGCACTGGCTGGTTGTCTACTTTTTCACATGCGGGTATCACACTTCGAAAAGTGGTGCGGCTGCCAAAAAGCAAAAAATTGATGCATGTACGGAGAATCGAACTCCGCTCTGCCGCTGATCTGAAGATGGAAGGCGGCAATCATAACCACTAGACCACACATGCTGATCTCGATGTTACTCGATGAAAGAACAATAGTTACAGCCATTATATCCTCAAGAATGCAAATACCCGAAAGTGAGGCGTGAATCCGTTCTGAATAAATGGATCTCTCTCTGTTCAGCTTTCCAATTCGAGTAGTTGATGACAAAGTAGCATTACAATGAGCTCGAAAAATCGTTTCCCCTCAATTGGAATGCAAATCGCGATATCGTATAATTCATTTGATGTATAAACAGAACGATACAGTTGTCTTCGCGGTTGGCGACAGATACACATGCGAGGACAAAGCCGCTCAGCTGCAGGTGGCCGTGGACAAACAGCTGGATGCAAAGGTCGCCTCGCACAATTTTGCTTGGACCACTAAATCTTCGAGCTGAACTTATTTAAGGTATGCAGCGAAAACAGCAGGGTTTCCACTATAAGCAGCATTGACACTGATATCCTTCATAGCACGTGGGACAAGAGTATGTTTTGGCAGAGTTTATAGGACCGATGTAAGGCGTACCTTCTACAGCAAGCTGGTCAACTCTAAATAACAGCGATTCTGGCCGACCAGGAGAGGGCTGTATCCGTCGTTCCACGTGGCTACTATCAGAAAGTTTGCATACCCACAGACCTTTAAAAAATCTTCCGACAAGATTGCGTACGCCATGAAACTTCAGTGGACCGAGATGCATTGAGTGCCGAGCATAGATCGCACGAACACGGACATCGACACCGTTACAACGTAGAATAATCCACGAAGACTCTCTTCCAAGGGTCTCGACTAGACTTACTCCTTCTCACTACTCGGCGGCGGGTTCGCCTCCACATCTCCACGTTGGCGATCGGGCAAACTCGTGGAGAATGCATAGTACCGCCTCCACTTCCATGCCGTTGACAGCTCCACTACTGCAGTATAGCAGGGAGCGATCGTGCAGGCGAGGAGCGCGACCGTTGGCATCGGCAGGCCCTGTATTTGTCCGATTGCACGTCGGGGAACTGTCCCGTTGACAGCGTTGGCAAAGTCGCTTGGCGGACCGGGGTTATTTCGACGTCGGTTGCTGTTCGGGTGGACGAGGGTCTTCGGTATTTGATCGTTTCATGTCACGGTGTTAGCCTTGTAGGCGAAGAGAGGGGGTAATAGAATCGAAGGGTATCGCGGGGGGCATGGGCAATTGTCAATTGCATCAGAACGAGACGTTAATGTGTCACAGCGTTTGTGCTCTCTATTCGGATTCGACCATTGATGCCAGCTCATGGAATAATTTCGGACACTATTTATTTGAACTTATGTACAGTAGAACAAACAACGAATCTCGAACAGTGTGCTTAGAAAAGAAAACCTCTAACCCGCTAATCTCATCAACGACTTTCAATCGAAATAGACGCCAAGCCTATCAAACGTTGACACTGTGCATCCAGACAGGCTGCTCCTCCCTAGCGCCGTAGCGACTAGCCTTGAGAATGGATCGCATCTGCTCCATGCTGGTGAAGATGTTCCGACGCGCCACGAACCACCTGATCGACTCTGAGCAGGGTGGGGTGGTCAGGCTGCCCTCGTAAGTCCAGAACTGGTCGAAGTTGTTCACGCCGTTGAGTACCAATTCGAGGTTGAGGTCTAGGGGTTCCTCGACATCGGTTTCGTTCCAGTGAATCATAGGCGTAGGGAGCTGCTCAAAGAATGTCGAGTTCGTGAGACCGGGCTCAATGCGGATGCCTAAGACAGCCGCTGGGTTGCCTTCTTTGTCGACGTGTACAAGGTGGAGCTCGGCTCGAGCGCGGTGTGCATCGACAGTGTGGTCGGCCGGAGTATGAATATGCCAGCCAACAAGGTAGACGGTGGTGTTGTCGTATGTGAAGCTAGGGTTGTCGGTGTAAACGCCTTCTTCGTGGGAGAGTGTGAAAGCAGGACCGTGGCCGCCGTTGTAGAAGTTGCCCTGGTAAGAGCCACTGTAGTTGAAGGTCGGCTTGTGGGATAGTGCGGAACCATGATCGGCCATCAGATTGATCGGGGATTGGTGAGCACCTGAGTGGCACAGCTCATAGTCTGAAGCAAGTCAGTCATAGTTAGAGGTTGAATCGTGATCGTTATATCACACACCCGAAGAGATGCTTCCCCAATCGTGAGAGGCTGCGTAGTCCCAGTCTCTCTCCTTCCCTGCGTCTGCACGCTTCTTGATCTGGGCCCCAGGGTAATGGTAGTTCTCGTGCTGTGGGCATGCCAACACAGAGGCGGTAAACACTGAAGCAGCGATGATAAAACGCAACATGATGAAGAAGTGATGGTGATCGATGTAGAACGAGAAAGTGTGTCTGTTGAATACGATCGAACCTTTAGAACGCCCGGAATACAACGAGCTCTTATACATAACACGGCATTCAGGCGTCTCAACTCATCAGCCACTGCCATGGCTAGGCCTCCGAGGTCGAAGTAATACCGATGTATCAATGTCTTGGGATGTCGTCAAAAGCCAAGGAGTGTTTAGGGTTCTGGGCCTTGCGGGGAGGAGCTGTGAGGAGCCAGCAAGGATTGATATTGATAGCATGACCAGCGAGATGCTCGTCATACATCGATGCTGCTCTGACGACGAACTACGCTCAGTGAGAAGGGCGGTCTATTGTGGTTGTGTGTTCAGCCAGCCTTTGTGGTATTCTTTTTGGGGTCATTTTGACTTGTGCAAGACTGCTTTGATGAAGTACGTATTGTCCCATATTGTCCTCGCGACCAAAAAAGACTCATGGCTGACGGGCTTAGTGTTCTTGCGATGCTGCCAAGCACCTATAGTGATATTCCAGGGTTGCAGCCCCGGTCAGTGAGGCTCCAGCCGCTTCCATAACCCCTGTATAGGGAAGGAAGTGGCAGTCTTGGGAGCATCAAAGAATCGAGGCCTACTTCAGTAGTTTTCGTAGGGTGCAGGGGAGTCGCTGCACAATTCCGTTGCCAGCCGCAATTTCAGAAGCTTCCGGTTCTTACCATGGCGTATCGCTAGCAATTTTGGCAACACATCTATGGGCATGATGTGAGCCTCACTCGACACTGCCTGCCTTGGCTCGACACGTGAACATTGTCTTGAGTAGATTGTAAGGTTAAATACCTATCGCACAATATCAATGTCGAATTGATAGCCACAGTGGAGGTACCAGGCGCATTCGTGGACTGCAAAATGCACGTGGCCGCTGAGAGCGGCCGTCGGCAGGCGTCGGCATCATCAACATGTCAACCGATTTAGCCTGCATATAACGGTAACGCAGCAGGATAAGCAAGCAAACGTAAGTCTTGGTCCGATGTTCGGATCCTTCAGGTGGAGTGTGAGAAGACGGTTGGAGGCCGAGAGTTAGAGTGACATCTTGGCTCTCGTCAGCCTCATCAATTTGATCGGCCTTCGACCTGCCAAAAGCGATTGCCCCGCAAAAACACCTTAGGCGCGTCTCCAAACAACCTCACGCGTCGCATGTATACTAGCTACAAACAACCATGCCGCCTTTGCGATGAGCAGCGCCAGGAATACTCGCGTGGAGAATGCGCTCCAATCGCTGCTGGAGCGCCTCGTGCCGCAGCAATACCCAAACGAGAGCGAGGAAGACGCTGAACGCCGGTGGGAGGATGCGAATGTACTGGCACAAGATCTTGTCAACACACAGACGGAACACGAAACTGTCGAGGATGTCAACCTTGCAGCAGACTTGATCAGGGAGAGGCTATCTCGGGGTGGTGCAGGCCGGGTGAGTCTGGAGCGCGCCACAAGTTTCGGGAACCTCTACTCGAGACTGCTTGCACAGCCCGTGTTAAGCCAGAAATGGGGCATCTTGTACTTCCTATACCGTGTAGGACAGGAGGAGGACCATGAGGACGATGACGAGACAAGAGGCGCCTCGCGCGAAGACTACGAGGATATGGACGTGGATGAGCCAGCAGAAGTGACAAGAAGACCGAGTGCGCACAAGAAATCATACGACGACGCATTTGCGCGAGACGGTTTACAGCGGATACCTAGAGCTGAGGGACCAAAAAGCCCCAGACCTCCACCTGTACGAGATCGACCGGTAGCTCCGCGACCAAAGTACTCGTCGGGTGAAGCAGTATCGCAGCAACTTCCCAATGGATCTCATGACAATGCGGACCCAAGCGAGCCGGCTCTCCTTCGAGACCTTCCATTCACACTCCAAGGACTTTCTTCCAAGAATCTACCGTTCGAAGATGATCTCGCACTGAAGTTACCCACAAACGTACCAACACCGCTTGTCTCATTACTGCACACTCTCGCCGAGCCAGCTCTGTTGTACCGGTCACTCTCACAATTCGTGGAGAGCAGTGACAACAGCGGCTTGGTCAGCCAAAGCTTGCGCTCTGCCATTGGAACGGAACTTCGGTCGTATTTGTCGCTCGTTGCACAGTTGGAAGGGCAGATCCGCCGCGCACTGCAACAACTAGACAACAACATGCCGCATTGCGGCTTAGGCAAAGCAGGCGTGACTTTGAAGCGACTCGTGGTCTGGACCCGAGATGCTACAACAGGACTGCGCTTGATGAGTTTGATCGTCGAGAATGCAAAGGGCAAGAAGGGCGGTGAGCTCATCAGCCTCGTTCACACATATGCAACCTCACATGGCGATCCGTTCGTCCACAACTTCGCTGAGCGACTGCTTAGCGATATTACAAAGCCTTTCTACAACATGCTACGCGCCTGGATCTATGATGGTGAACTAGAAGATCCATACCAGGAGTTCTTCGTATACGAGAACCGTGATGACCGAGACGGCTTGGGTGGAGGCGCAACCAGTGTATGGGAGCAGAAGTACGCTTTGCAGTCCACCATGATACCCAGCATTATGACCTCGGACTTTGCCAACCGAGTGTTCCTCATAGGCAAGAGCTTGAACTTCATCCGCTACTCTTGTGGCGATTCAGCCTGGGTGGAGAACCATTCCCGAGACGCCTCCCGGGAGCTGAGCTACAGTGATTCTGCAACACTATACTCGAGCATCGACTCGGCATATTCGACTGTCATGGCAAGACTGCTGAGTCTCATGGAGGACAAGTTCGCTCTGTTCACACACCTTACCGCCCTCAAGAAGTACCTCCTACTGGGACAAGGCGACTTCATTGCCCTCCTGATGGAGTCTTTGGCCGACAACCTCGATCAACCGGCCAATTCACAATATCGTCACACTTTGACTGCTCAGCTCGAGCATGCTATCCGCAACTCGAATGCTCAGCATGACGATGTCGATGTTCTCCGTCGCCTCGATGCAAGAATGTTGGAGTTAAGTCATGGTGAAATTGGATGGGACGTCTTCACACTCGAGTACCGAATCGACTCACCGCTCGATGTAATTGTGACACCTTGGGCCAGCAAGCAGTATCTCAAGGTGTTCAATTTCCTATGGCGTGTGAAGCGCGTTCAGTTTGCACTCGGCATCACTTGGAGGAGGTGCATGACAGGCGCGCGAGGTGTACTGGGAGCTGTAAGCGATAAGCTCGGCGAAGACTGGAAGATGGCTCGAGGTGCTATGGCAGAGATGATTCACTTCATCGACCAGCTACAGTGGTACATCCTCTTCGAAGTCATTGAAGCAGGTTGGGAGGGCCTCCAGAAGGAGCTCCGCAAGCCTGATGCTACCCTTGATACACTGATCACAGCGCACACATCTTATCTGCGATCGATCACGCGCAAGGGTCTATTGGGAGGCGGCCATGTTGACTTTACAAGCCAGCTCCATGAGCTCCTCAAGCTCATCCTCGCTTACAAAGATGCTATCGATTCCCTTTGGTCACACAGTGTGGATGAGTTCGGTCGCCGGCAAGAGCGCGCAGCGAAAATTGAGACCCGCACAAAGGCCGGCAGATGGGGTCTAACAGAGGCAGACGACGACGTCGGATCGCCAATGCTCGGTGCCTCGTCTAACCGCCGCGGCGCAAGAGAAGGCGAAGTCGACTCCCCGATACCGCCGCTGATTCCTCTGCCCGGTGGCCCTGCTGCCGTTGCTGGCAACGAAGGCGCAATCCTCGACCACCTCCGCACACGGCTGAGAGCACTGAGGGGTGATTTCAAGGCGAAGATCACGGTCTTGTTGGGTGATCTGCGCGACCAGCCTGATACTGATATGAGGTTCTTGGGTGTCGTGATGAACTTCAACGATGTGTACCAGCCTGCCCGGAGACGTAGGGCGAAGGCCAAGGCATGATGAGGTGTTGCAGGCGGAATGTTAGCAGCTCTAGTACAGCATGAATTTATGAAGCTCTCACAAAGCAACCTTTGACCCATATGAGAGCACTCGAGTATACATACCATCTCGTGGTGGTGCCAGCGGCCAACTTTCCTATAGTATCAAATTGAGCGACGATACTAAACAGCCTGCACAAACGTATTGTCGAGGGCGTCTGATGTTCTGAATACATGTACAACACGTATAGATGCCGTGAGAGTTAATTGCCATTGGCCTTGTGACAGAGTGCTGCAGCACAAATGATACGCAATGTCACAATGTCCTCATCGTACAATGCACGATGACATGGCTAGATAGCTTGAGCTCGAGCTGGTGGGTACTGAGGTACATTGCTTGTTCGCCCGGCGGGTTTGGTTTGGCGGGCTCCGAACTCCGCTGACCACCTCGAATGGAAGAGTCTCGAGCGCTTCGTTTCCCGCGCCATCGCCTTCATCTTCATCTTCACATCCACCTCACACCACCATACTGCATTTCTTCCCTCGTCGCTACAAATACGCCATAATCTTCGCCAAACGCAAAATACAGCCACTGCTCTACTCAATTTTGCACTTCACGTCTCCTGCAGCCTGGTGATGGGCTTCGCCGCGCCCTCCCGAGCACGCCTATTCCAATCGCTATAATATAATTGAAAACCACGAGTCGCCTTCTGTACAACACAACACAATTACAACCTCACAACCGCAACCATGGTCAAATTCTACTCCTCCGACTACACCTACGACTACGGCTTCAGCACCGTCTCCCTCGCCTACTTCCTGCGCTACCCAAACCCCTACGCCCGCCACGTCGCCTCCACAGACACCATCGAGCGCTCCTTCGATCCCGAGACCGGGCGCCTGACGACTGTACGCTTGCACCTCAAGCGCTCGCGCATGCCGCCGGCTGTCGTCAAATTACTGCCAAGCAGCTACCTCGGGAACGCCGGCGCGGATGGGCGCACGCAGAGCTTCATCCTGGAGCGCAGCGTGGTGGACGTGAAAGAGGGCTGGATGGAGAGCGAGAGCCGGAATCTAGACTGGAACAATGTGCTCAGCGTGATTGAGAAGCACCGGTACGAGAGGCCGAAGGCTCTGGTCGAGGGCGCGGGCTACAACGAGGAAACGACCAAAGTCAACATCTCTGTGACGCTCAAGTCGCGGATCGGCGAGCAGATTCGCAAGCGGAGGGCGATGTGGGGCGAGCAGGCGACTGCGACGTCTGTCATGGGTGGAGGCGAGGATGATGCGCCGCTGAAGAAGCAGGGCTGGTTGAGCTCCTGGGGTTCGGGCGCTGTGAGGACCGCGATTGAGACCATCAGCTTGCAGAGGACGGAGAAGAGCCAGCCGAAAGCACAGAAGGGCATGAAGGTTGTGCTTGAGCGGCTGAGACGAGGCGGGCTCGTCGAAGTGCTGGAAGGTATGCGGGCCGACCGAGAAGTCGAAATCTGAGGGTGGGAAGAGACGTGTGTCTTGTACGATTTGCAACGGTGGATGTGAACATGTATTGCTTTGGTTTCAGCGTTGGTGTTTGGGATATGGGATTTGTTTCGAAAAGGGAAGATTGCAAAACGGGATACCGTCGTTTGCGCACTTTTGTGTAGTTTTAAGAGGATACGTTCTTTTGGACGGTGTACGAGAGGAAAGATTTTTTTTTCAGGATTGTGGAATGGGGGAGCTCAAAATTAGTATGATCATATCTCTACTCAAAACACTTGCCAACTCAAGCTCTCCGTTTATGTCAACACTCGCCGAGTCTCGTCTCCGTTTCAGAGCAAGTTTCAGCGTGGAGATACCTTCACCAAATCGAGATTGTCTCGAAGGTTCACATACGAATGTTGGGTAGGTATCAGATATACATTGCTATCGATGTAGTTACCCTCACTGATACAACCTGATGAACACCCTGGCCCTCCATGCTAGATTACACTATTTAAGGATAACACACGCTTCGTGAAAATGCCCGCTTGCTAAAAGAAATGATAAGACAGCTCAGAGACGAGAAAGAAAGAAAATAGCGCACGCAATCGCCAGGACCGCGACAGACAGATCCAGCTGCCGTATGCCTTCGTAACACATTCACCTTCGTATGCGGGAGTCTGTCTGCTCTCAGAGCATTGACAGGGCCTCCAGCTTCATTTTCGATCGTTCACGTGACAAGAGACTTGTCTTGCCAGGTTTAATCAGTTCCACTGATACGCTGCACAGTAGACAATGGCGGGTCTTCTTGCAACCATTTTCCCGCGGCGGCGTCTGCTGAGCGAAGGGAGAATTCGACACGCTGGTCAGTGATGCGTGCCACTTCCTGAGAACAAGTCTTGTTAGCTCTCTGCTTTATTTGTTCACATATGGTGCGCTTGTTTCGGTGCTTGGGAAGAACCAGTGAGACTTACAGCTCGCAAGGCACCTCGAATATGCTGAAGGGCGGCCTCGTGGCCGGCCTGCGGTCGTTGGCCTTGCAGAATAGATGCTCTCGCATTCATCCAGCGAACCGCAGCTGTAGCCTGGAGGAACGCTTTTTGTGCTCGGTGTCTGCGGACGGCGGCATCGATGATGATTCTGTGGAAGTACTTTCAGCAACAGATTCTTGTTTGGTTTCGAATCTCAGAGAGATGCCGTACCTCTTCAATTGCACTTTGTGATGCTCCTCCGTTCCTCTGCCTCGTGCGCTTTGTTCAAATGGCTGATTGAGTAGCGCTTTGGCCTCACCCTGACTTTGTCTGAGCAAGACGAAACCCTCTTCGTTGAATTCTTCTCTGCTGGGTTGAGCGTTGATCGCAGCGATCCGTACTTGAATGTTCCGAAAGTCGTTCATGATCTCTGTGACTCTCATCGCTCTCGCCTGATTCACTGTCGATTGTCGTCAGTGCGTTACTAGGTAGATTCAGACAGTGCCTGAGACGCCAACAGCACATGTGGTCTTGACTTACGGCCGTCGGCCATGACCGATATCAGGTCTGAAGGCACTCTGGTCGTCCTGGACCGGAGATGAGCGAGCGGTCGGGGTTGCCCAACGAGTGATGAAGGATTGCGGCTTATGCAAGTATTAACAACAGACAAGATTAATTAAGGTTCGACAAAAGAAGGATGAAGGAATGATCGACGACAATGCTGAGTTCCTACATCATGAGAGGAGTGGCGGATTGGCGTCCTTATACCGTGTCAGGCATACCCTGGACATCACCGTGAGCAATCATCCCTGGTGATGAGGTTAGCAGTGTCCATTGGGCAGGACAGCACTAGGCGGTGGTTTCCCATGCTGAGGGCATGTTCGTCTAATGAACATGAACCGTCCAATGGTTTACTCAAACGGCATAGTTGGACAGCAATTGAGGCAGTGAACGTTCCGGCGAGCGCGATGGTCGAAACAACGGTACCTAAGGGGTCCCACCCAGCTCGTGGCAGCCACGCGAAATCGAAATAAAAGTCACAACGATAGCAGGAGTCGCATGGCTCGTAGGGCGGTACGAGGCGAATAGATCTATGATCTACCACTAGCGTTGCAGGTACCGGGAGGGAAGCGCGCCCATCCGGCTCCCAGCACATGCGCGGCTCACGCCGTGGGCGTAATGCAGACGTCAGAGGCCATGTGCTACACGACAGCTGCAGTGTAAAAGTCAAGCTCACGCATCGCAATAGGTCGCTGACATGTCGAAGTCAGTCAGCCTGGGTCTTACGCTATCAAGACCAGCGTCGCCAGCATCAAGCCACAGTGCTCCGCTTGAAAGTCAATTATCGCCATGACAGACGCTTCTCGCTTGCACATGCCGCTGCACAGGCCCACACGTTGTGGATATGACTGCTTTTCAGCTAGAGAGGTGCGGTAAAAGGGCACGCTATGCTGGCGTCGAGGCCGTATCTGGCATGGTATGCCATTGAGAGCGCATGTGTGGACGGATTGGTATTGGGCGGTTCATGCAACCGACTCGTTTCGAGCACTGGCACGTGGCTGGTTCACGATGGCTAGGTGCATAAGTGGCGTCGAGCAGCTGAAAAAGAGAAAAACGTGCTAGCCGGTATCGCATCACACAAAGTATGGTAGGAGGTGAAGTCAGTAGAGTCAGTCACGAAAGCAGTTATTCGCGGCGTTCAAAGCTGAAAGCAGCTGTGGCTCTTGTGGCCGGCGGGCTTGAGCTCCGGCCAATCGAGGAGCCGCTTGAAATAGCGGATGGCTTGAGGCTTGCAGCAACATAGCTCAGCAGTCAAAGACATGCACCTCAAGGGAGGCTGTGCAAAAAGTACTCCACCGCACACGAGGATAGTAGCACCGGAAGAGACATCGTCATGGATCTGACTTACTCGTACATTTATCATTGGTATGCTCTGACTGTGCCTGGAGATGACTCTTCTCATGTATGCCCACCTACTGCGCCAGTGCTTAGGCTGTCAGCAGAAGGCGAAGGCGGCCGAAATGCCTGCCACAACATCGACATTCAATCCCAACCAGCGATCGCTCAGTCCTTCTCAGCGATCGCGTTCAACCTCTCGTCAATCTCCTCTTCCGTCAGCGCACGGAATGTAGAGTCGGTACCCTCCTTGCCATCGGTCCTGGGGCCACCGACAATGCCGATCTCCAACTCTCCCTTTTTGAAGTCCACACTCAACACTGAGCTCAGCGCCGTGATGCCCAACTCGACGACCTCCTCCCAGCTTCCCTCGGCGTGGTCCTTGTTCTTCAGCTTCTTCTCCATGAAGTTCAGCGCTTCCTGGGCCTTGGGTCCTGAAGCAGTAGCCTTGTAGCCCACGTAGTAACCAGCGGGGTCGCACTTGTAGAGTTGAGGGCCAAACTCGGAGTCGAGAGAGATGAGGGTCATGGCGACGCCGAGCGGTCTCATGTATGCCTTTTGCGCTGGTCAGCATCTCCGTATAGCCACCTCACTCGATTGCCAGTGAACATACCCTCTGAGTGTAGACCTGACTGATGTTTGCGACACGCTTCGCGAGCACGTCGCAAGGCATCTCGTAGCCGAACTTGTACCTGAACTCTGCCGCCTCACCTCTCGCCCTCATCACTGAGGCGCGAGCATCTGCTATCGAGCCAGTCATGACACAGCCAACAGAAGGCGAGAGCTTGTAGACGTATGACACCGACGCAGGGTCGATCAGCTTATCCTAAAGTCGCATATCTCTTAGCTTTCCATACCCTCACTCCTCATTGATGTATCTCCGAACCTACCGGCACCTTCTTCTGCGACAGAACTACTGCGCAGTCCTTGCCTCGTACACCGACGGATGTGATGTTTGCTGCGGTGATTGCCTTGAATGCATACTCTGTAATGGCGAATGTGTAAGTGAGTGTGGTCTTGTGTCTTGAATGCAGCTGCGGTGAGCAAATATTGGTCGAGTCGTCACGTACCGACTTGGTACAGGCGACCCTGGTCTGAGAAGATGGTAATGTGTCTGTCGAAGCCGCCTGCTCAAAGATAGCTTGTTAGCCGAGTGCTCATTTGGTATGGTGCTTTGGGGAGACTTGCTCGCCATGATGACGGTGTTGACTGTGAGAAGTTGGGGTCGAGGTGAAGTTTATCCGGAATGGTGAGTGTGTCCGGACGGAGTGTTGTAAGAGGTGAAGGACGTGGTGGTGATGCAGTTGATCGTGTTGGTGGTAGGTGGTGTACCTGTAGTGACAGCTACGCGGCGGCTGTTTGCCTGGTCGAGTTGGAGCTCTGGCGTCAGTGAGTTGGTCGTATCACGCTCGCGCACACTTGAGTCCGCGATCGCCAGCCGTTCCTGCAGCGACTTCAGAAAATATTCCCAAGTCCTCGAAGTAAACTGATATTGCTTTAGGGAACTGAATTCTATAAGGAAATCGGCTAAAAAGTAGCCATACTCTATTTCTGACGGACTGAGCTTGCCATCATGTCTCAACATGTGCCTGCCTGGAAGAAAATTGGCCTCAAACTGAAGTACGCCAAAGAGACAGCAGACGATGCGCCGGTCTCCACACTATCAGAGACAAATGGATCTTCACATGCCGGTGCCAAAAGATCACGGGAGGAAGATGTCGAGCAAGACAACGCCTCAAAACGCAACAAGCAATCGACACGCGAGCTCCGGACGGAATCTCCTGCTCCCAGAAGCATTTTGAGTGGCTCGCAATCACCAACCAAAACACCTGCCAACAAGAAAGCCGTGAAGTTTTCTGCCGAGACTAAGGCAGAGGATGGCGAGACTGGACAGAACTACTTCAAAGCATGGGCAGCTGGCCAACCTCACACGCCACCGAGGCCTTCGACAGAAACCATAGTACCAGCAACTCCAGAATCAGCCGAAAAGGAATCACCCGCCAAATCCCAGGAATCACCCGCAGACGCAAAGTCCAAAGCAAAGGCTTCTAAACGCGAGAAAAAGGTCGCTCAAGCAGCAGCCCAGACTCAGCACCAGGACGTAGAGAACATGCCCAGTCTCCAGGAACGAAAGGAAAGCAAAGCAGCAAAGAAGGCCGCGAAGCAAGAACGCAAAGCGCAAACTCAAGTCCAGCAACCCACCCAGGCTCCCATATCGGCTTACGTGGAGTACCTGCACCAGTTCCACCACGACAAGGACAACTGGAAATTCAACAAATCCAAGGAGAACCACCTCCTTAAGAGCATCTGGAGCATGTATCGCGTTCCTGCGTCTTACACTGATGCTCTGATCAGCTACATTGCCGGTTTGCAAGGTGCAGGCGCTCGCACACGACTTGTCGAGGGCTCAGACGAGGTTCTCAGAGAAGTGACTGAGAAGGGAGGGCAGAAGTACGATTTCAACGGCTACGAGGAGCCCGAGACTCGCAGAGAAGCCTACATCAGCGCTCTGAACAGGTTTAGAGCATCCAGCGAAGCCCCAAACCTGGACCAGGATGACTTTGACCGCGCCACCCGCGCGGAAGCAATCCTCACACAGCTGCTCAACCACGCTCCGCTACCTGTCGCGCTACCTGTTAAGAAGCCTGCCGCAGTCAACATGCCCACCACAGTCAACAAGCCTATTCCCGTGATCCCGAATATCCCTGAGGCACCAAAGCACGCCAAATGGGCTGGCAGCGTTTCCGCCGCGCAATCTGGCAAGAAGATCACTTTCGACGACGATGATGAGCCTGCTCCTGTTGCTGTAAAACCCAAGCAACCTGCGAGACGTAGGAGAAAGGCGAGGACGGATGTGTCGAGTGACGAGAGCAGCTCGGATAGCAGCTCGGACAGCAGTTCAGATAGCAGCGACAGCGACAGTGACAGCGACTGAGCGAGCGATCCTTTGTGGTCGTAGGACTAAATACATATCCAGGCTTCTTCATAAATGCAAATGGATATGTGTGTATATACTCGAACAATTGTACAGCATCACATATTCAACGTAGCACAGACCCACCAGAAGTTTTATAAAGACTCTAAAGCAGAGAGATATCATACGCGGACTAGTAACGCACGAACACTAAACGAACGTATAGCCTAGACAGCATCTCAACAGTAAGAACAAGCGTAATATGCACAGTATACGGGACGATATTAACAATTTACTTCAGACTATAGGAGATATAAGCGTAGATAGCATCTCAGCGGTAGCCCAAGCAGTACGGACACTGAAGCTGTGTGTAGGCTTTAGGAGGTAGTAGTTTGATCTAACATGTAGAGCCAGGGCGTTAGATTACCGGAGGGTCTTCAAAGAGTTGAGAAGACAGTGAGATCACACGCAAAGACTGCACGTTTCGAGTAACAAAAGTTCCTTTCGTATCATATCTTGTTATTATGCGTCAACAGGCCTTGCAGCGAACATGCGAGGCCTCGCACAATGACCTGTCCTTAAGTCGACTCAACATAAATAGCAAAAAGAACAAGCCGCCTTCCAACACCCTTAACCCCCAAAAACAATAAACTGGCGCCAACCTCCGATTTGTGTATACAGAACGCCCTCAATTTTCACTTCCCACCAAGCAGACAACTCATGTACAGTACAAAAATATTATTTAATTCAAACGTGTTACTCGGCGCAGCGGCAGGACCTCATCAACCATCGCCTTGCATTGTCGAGGAATAGAAGTCTGGTGGGTTGGATGGGTAGGGAGACGAAGGACTAGTCCCTTGGTCGTTTGCGTTGGTGTAGAATGGCAGATCAGCTGGCGGAGGGAGATCCTAGCTGTGAAGGCATTGGCAAAGAGTATGTATCGAGACAGGGACTACTTGCTTACCTCCTCTGCATCTGACCTTGCATCTGACCCTGCATGCCGTGACCCATCATGCCGTACGGGTTGGCATATTGGTGATCATTGTTGTTGCCAGCGATCTGCTGAATTGCCTGTGCACTGATGCCTTGGGCAGCCGACACAGGACAATCCTTGTGAGCGAGCAGCAGTGTCTTCAGTCCAACGATTTCCTCTCTAAGTTGTGTGACCGTCGCAGCAAGAGCGTCGTTCTCTGTTGAGAAGATCTCCACCTTTTGCTGGAGGTTGGCCAACCATTGCTTTTTGCGCTGGCGGCACTTCAATGCGGCAACACGGTTGCGCTCCAGGAAGTTCTTCCTCTTCTCCTCGTCGGTCATTTTCTTGCCGTCGGGATGTGAGTCTTCCATTGCGTTCTCGTCGACTTCCTCTTCTTCGTCATCCATCTCCATGTCCATGCTGTTGGTTGTACGCTGGCGCTTGCTGACAGGCTTACTGGGAGTGTCCTCGGTCTTCCTCTTGCCATTCGCAGCACCCTTGGCGGCAGACCCCTTCTTGCCGCGAGCATTGCGAGCTTGAGGCTTGGTCTCACTTCCTACATCGGAATAATCGCCTGGGCCATTCTCGGTGTCGCCTGACATGTTGCTGCCGATGCTGTTCTTTCCTGCCCTGGCATCTGCGCCCTGATCTTGAGGCATACCATGGTAGCCCTGTTGCATTTGGGGCTGTTGTGGTGGCATGCCGAAGTTCTGCTGACCATTGCGCTGCTGTTGCTGCTGGCCGCCAGCTTGTGCGAGCATGAAGAGACCGTTCGCAGCATCATTCGTTTGATGCGAGCTGAAGGGATCTTGAGCTTCCGGTTGCTGAGCCTGGCCGTTGGGGTTGTACGGCTTGCTGTCGAGGTCCGGTTGGATATTAGGGTTCTGCTGGGGCTGAGATGTTGATGCCGGCATGTTGAAGTTGTTGTTGGCCTGGCTGTGTGCGCGTGCAGTCATAGCAGTACGGTGGAAGTCAAGGGTGCCTGGGGTTGCGCCACCACTTTGCAGGGAGTTGTAGAGAGCTTGGGAATTAGGTGAAGGCTGCGGGAACATAGACCCGCCACCTCCTGGCGTCAATCCGGTGCGCAAAGAAGATTCGTTAGGCGTAGGGAAGCTACCCGAGAAGTGGTGGTCGCCGCTGAAGTAGTCGTTGTTGCTGGTAGGACCAGTAAGCATTGCTGGGCTCAATGGTCCAGAGCGTAATGAGCCTGGCCAGCCAGGCGTAGCCGATGGGAGAAGCGAAGCTGGCGACGTGAGACTAGTCACACCTGGCAATTGTGGTTTGCCGGGAGTGTCTGCTGGGTTGCTACCAAACGCGTTCTCGAACGGGTTAGGCTCGCTTGAGAAATGAGTGGGCTTGTTTCCTGATGAGAAATAGTCGTTATCACCACCGTTCTGGGTTGGCTTGGGCGGTGGTGCGAGGGGAGCATTAGTCGTCACGCCCTCTTTGCTTTCGTCACTGTCGGGTTGCTTGATCGATGGCACTTGCTTCTCTGATGATGAGGTTAGCACGAAGAAATATGATACGCGCGACGGCGACGGCGAGTGTGAGTTACCCTCTTTGGTATCCCTAGGCTCACTCGGGTCCTTTGGTTTGTCTGTAGGTGATGTTAGTAAATTCAATGCGACAATGACGACAGTATGCGCAGTGGCGGAAACGGCGATGCAATGCGCCAGCAACGCGCAGGCAAGGCGCGAACGTTGTCTGATGGGAAAATGCGGAGAGCAGCAGTGACGACAACGTACCTGAAGGATTGTTGATCGTGGGACCTCTGTTCGTGGCCGGCGAGGATGTTTTGCTTCGATCGACGGCCATTTGAGTTGGAGAGTTGGAAGGAGCCATGACGAAATGCGGCGGGCGGGCGCTGCAACTTGCTTATGACGACGTTCCAAGCGGAAAATCCAACTGCAGTACTCTTTCTGACCTCCTTCTTCTCCTTTGCAAACACTACACAATGAATGTGCACGAATACTTTGGTTTGTCTGCAAAAGTCAGCGTCGCGTCGTGATGGAGCGGTGATGCTCAGCAAGCGGCGCCGAAAAATCCAACGCAAGACTCCAATCTCCAGTACTGGTCCCAGCCCGCTAGCCCGGTGGCGAATCGCGCTCTGCTCGGGCGCGCGCTCTGTTTCTGCAACACCACCAGCGCGCGAAGACTGCTATCTGGAGACTGCAACCTGATGTGTGATGGCGAGTGCCACGGAGACGATGGAAGACTTACTTCTGCTGCGATGGACGCGCGCGATGATGGCTGGCCAACCACGCGTGTTTCAGGCGCTGGGCTGTCGCGGTCGAGGAAGGAGAACAAAGGGCAGGCTCGCTGGCTTTGTTTTCGAGTGCTGTGGCACGCGATGAAGCGGCTGTTCAGCAGTTCTTGGTGATAGATTTCTCTTCGTGCCGATGAGGCGGCTCTCACAACGCGCAAGTACCAATTTGGCTGTGAAGTGCACTGTGACGTGATGGTCCTGGGGAGCGAGGGATGATGAGGATGACGTCGGGCAGAGGCAGAAAGACGAGAAGTTTTGCGCGACGACCACCAAATAGCCTTGGCGCCGCTGGGGGAAACGGCTCCGGCTTTCGCGGCAGGTCAAGAGTTGTGAGGGCTGCCGTGTTTCGATCGGTCGATCGTGGCAGCTCGCCTGCTCAGATCGACCTCACGTTCACTTTTCGTTTCACGCCCACGGAGATGATTGCGGTCCGCGTCTGTGTATGTATGTGCACGCCTGGAACACATGTTGCCTCTGCTGTGTGGCTCTTTCAAACGCTGTAATCGTTATACACGCTGTTTCGCGAGAGTACCGATCTCCACCGCGTTCTTCACGGCAGTCTCGTCTCCGCCTGTCTGGCTTTCTGCTTAGAAATGTGGAAAATACACTTCGATCGTCATCCCCGCTTATCTCTTGCGCGGCAGCCACAGGAACGCTGAGCCTTTTAACCGTCTTCTTTCGGACTGCCCACCGTCTCTTGCCCGCGGCGAACTCTCGCTTCCTGGCGAGCCTGGCTATTCATGTGGTCACTATTGTGCGATCACGTGAAGTGATTGTGCAATACGTGTACGGTGTGACGCGTCTGTCAGTTCCTATAGACGAACATGAAAGATACCGGACCATCGAGGTGCTGGGGCTGCCAACATGCGTGCAATGCTATAGCATACTACGAATTTGGAAATTACTACAGTGGGGTACCATGTACAGTACGCACCGGAGTCCGTACGGCTGTTGCGTTCATGATTTTGTATAGGCTCCCGGTGGCATTCAGAGCTACTTGTGAACTCGGGGACGAACGATAATAGCACACCCGCTCCTGCTTTCGATGGACACTTTGAACAGTTTCTCGATGGTCGGTATGTTCGGTAACATGCACATTGCGTATGGTACAAGCATACTCGTTTTTTTGGTCTTAATAAGCACCTGGGATAGCATCTAGATGGTTGGCATACTCAATAGTACGCACACTGTTCATAGTACCAGCCCAACAGGATGGTGAGGCCGAGCCGGATCATTACCTCGTACGGTCTGGAACGACATAGGCGACATATTCACTTCCGCCGAGTTGGCGATTGCCTTGCCCCAACTCTAACCCTTCTACGTGGGAGCACATATGCCTCTCCACCCTCTGTGGTGCTATTGTAACCATTTGTGCGATTTGGTGGCTTTCTTCTGGGAACTGCATGATGAGAGCTGTCGGTGGTGGGCCTGTAACTCCATCTAGGAAATATGTGTGGCGAGTATCTTGTCATATGGATTGTCGATCAATTCCTCGAAACGAAAGTCTCACATTCTTCTGTCCCTAATCGGTGCAACACACCTATAGAGTTACATTTAACAAAAAGTCACTACGAAAATAACAGTGCAAAGTACCAACATGGCAGTAGTTAAAAACCTACTAGCCATAATTATGTGCAGGGATAGGTTAAGGCCACAGTGAAATATGTTAGCAGTGCAGGCAAGCCCAGCAGAAGTTTGCATATGATATCGAAGCGGCAGAGCTGAGCAGATGTTGTCTCCGCTCGATGTCACTGCTGTACTATACATCAATGAAACATTGAGCTTGAAAAGCATCTCAGCCGTAAACATAAGTGCAGTATCGGCCGAGCTTGATAGTGTTATTTTACTTAATGTTGGAAACATCGCACAGTTCAGACAGCATCTCAATTGCAGCTGTGCATTAGCTGGAGTCCGTATGACGTCTATTCACTGACAAGCCTTCAAATGTTACATAAGGATACCAGAGCTGCGATGTATATCTCTGTTCCTATGTATGATTGCACCAGTATAGCCAGCATGGGTAGTTACGCGTACGGGCCCATATGTAGACATATGTACGGAGCCTTTACGCCAGAGAGGTATATTCCATAGGAGGTACGATCAATACAGATCTCCACTACTTGATAGGAAGACCACAGCGGCATAAGTGTCTCCATTGAATATCAACAGGTCTACCATTTCCTCAATGTAGTGATCACTGCAAACAACACGGAAACACGCACATGTATGTAAAGTAATTGAACCTGCCAAAAGTGAGGTGATCGACAACCAACAACCACTTTACGGGGCCGAGCGCGCCTTCCCGCAAAGCGCGCGAAGAACGTTTGTCGCGACTTCCCAAAGGCAAGCATCGACATTCTCCCCACTCCACTCCCTCTCACCCTTCCACCACCACCACCACATTCGCGCCACGCGCAACAAACACATCTCGGTCACCAACGCCCTAGTCCGTCATCAGCACACAGCACTACCACGACCGCGACTCGCGACACTGCTCAAGAACGCGCAAACAGAAATTCCAGAGACTCCCCAAAAGGGTCTCGTCTCAAGACCTCAGCGCCGAAAGCGCGTCAAACGGCACTCGACAGAACTCCGCATCACTCGACAGCAAGTATGAGCGGCGCGACTGGCCTCGGTGCCGGCGATGGCACTTTGCCCGACCTCGACACACCCGATTACACAGACTCCGAGTCCAACCCCACTGGAACCGCCAACAGTGTGGTGGGTGATGCCGCGCCTGCAGATGGGCGCAAGCGCCGCTGGGAAGGCAACGCGCTGCGCAAGACCGTCCTGGGAAAGAAGCACGACAGACTCGGCGAGAGCAAGGAGGATGATTCCGTCAGGCGATTCCGCTACTTGCTCGGCTTGACCGACCTCTTCAGACACTTCATCGATGCGAACCCGAACCCGAAGATCAGAGAGATCATGCAGGAGATTGATCGCCAGGACCAAGAAGAGGAGGCCAGGATTGCAGGCAACAAGCGCAAAGGCGGCGCCGACGGCGGCAGAAGGAGACGGACAGAGAAAGAAGAGGATGCCGAGCTTCTCCGCGAGGGCAAGCAGGAGGGCAAGCAAAACGAGACTATCTTCCGTGAGAGTCCCAGCTACATTCACGGCGGCGAAATGAGAGACTACCAGGTCGCGGGTCTCAATTGGCTGGTCAGCTTGCACGAGAACGGTATTTCTGGAATTCTCGCCGACGAAATGGGTCTCGGCAAGACATTGCAGACGATTTCGTTCGTTGGCTACCTGCGTTTCATTCAGGACATCAAGGGACCTCACCTCGTGGTCGTGCCCAAGTCAACACTGGACAACTGGAAGCGTGAATTCGGACAATGGATACCCGACATCAATGTCCTCGTCTTGCAGGGAGACAAAGACTCTCGCGCCGACCTGATCAGAGACCGCCTCGTGACAGAGGACTTCGATGTCTGCATCACTTCATACGAGATGATTCTGCGCGAAAAGAGCCACTTGAAGAAGTTCGCATGGGAGTACATCATCATTGACGAGGCCCACCGTATCAAGAACGAAGAATCATCGCTTGCACAAATCATTCGCATCTTTAACTCGCGCAACCGCCTGCTCATCACAGGTACACCGCTACAGAACAACCTTCACGAGCTGTGGGCACTGCTCAACTTCCTCATGCCCGATGTGTTCGGCGAGTCGGAGGCCTTCGATCAGTGGTTCTCTGGTCAGCAAGAGGACCAGGATTCTGTGGTGCAGAAGCTTCACCGTGTCTTGCGACCTTTCCTTCTGCGTCGTGTCAAGGCCGATGTCGAGAAGAGTCTTCTGCCAAAGAAGGAGGTCAACCTTTACGTTGGCATGACACCTATGCAGCGCAAGTGGTACAGGCAGATCCTCGAGAAGGACATCGATGCCGTCAACAATGCTGCAGGCAAGAAGGAGAGCAAGACGCGTCTACTCAACATCGTGATGCAGCTACGCAAGTGTTGCAATCACCCGTATCTCTTCGATGGTGCAGAGCCGGGCCCTCCGTACACCACTGACGAGCATCTGATCGACAACTCCGCCAAGATGATCATGCTTGACAAGCTCCTCAAGCGTATGAAGGCAGCTGGAAGTCGCGTCCTCATTTTCTCTCAAATGAGTCGTGTCTTGGACATCATGGAGGACTACTCGGTCTTCCGTGGCTACCAGTATTGTCGTATTGATGGCTCTACTGCCCACGAGGATCGTATCGCTGCCATCGATGAATATAACAAGGAAGGCTCGGAGAAGTTCCTGTTCTTGCTCACTACTCGCGCTGGTGGCCTCGGCATCAACTTGACGAGTGCTGACATTGTCGTGCTTTTCGACTCAGACTGGAACCCGCAGGCCGATTTGCAAGCTATGGACCGTGCCCATCGCATTGGACAAAAGAAGCAGGTTCAAGTCTTCCGCATGGTGACTGAGCAGGCAATCGAGGAGAAGGTTCTCGAGCGTGCAGCACAGAAGCTTCGCCTTGATCAGCTAGTCATTCAGCAAGGTCGCGCTCAGCAACAAGCCAAGGCTGCTTCAAGCAAAGATGAGTTGCTCGGCATGATTCAGCACGGTGCCAGCCATGTTTTCAGCAACGACACACCTGCTGGTGAGAACGAAGAAGATGCATATGACATTGACGCTATCCTCCGCAAGGGCGAGGAGAGGACCAAAGAGATGCAGAGCAAGTACGAGAAGCTTGGCATTGACGACCTTCAGAAGTTCACCTCTGAGTCTGGCAGTGCCTACGAGTGGAACGGAGAGAAGTTCACAACACTAAAGAAGGACATTGGCTTGAACTGGATCGAGCCGTCCAAGCGTGAACGCAAGGAGCAAAGTTACAGCATGGACAAATACTACCGCCAGGCACTTATGACTGGCGGAAGGACAGCAGATCCTAAGCCGAAGGTACCACGCGCACCCAAACAGCAAGCAATGCACGACTACCAATTCTTTGACCCTCGTCTCGGCGATCTCCAGGAGAAGGAGACTGCCTGGTTCAGGAAAGAGAACAAGATCCAGGCCCCTCTTGCTGATGGCGACGAAGACACACTGGACCAGCGTACAGAGGACCAGGCTCTCGAACAGCAGATGATCGACGAAGCCGAACCCCTGGACGAGAACGAGATAGCTGAGAAGGAGCAGTTGGCAGCACAAGGCTTTGGCGAATGGAACAAGCGCGATTTCCAGCAATTCATCAACGGATCCGCGAGATACGGCCGTACTGATTACGAGAACATTGCACTTGAGGTCGACTCGAAGCAGGCCGAAGACATCAAGGTGTACGCCAAGGTCTTCTGGAAGCGCTACAAGGAGATCCCCAACTGGGAGAAGCACATTTCCGCGATCAAGGAAGGCGAGCAGAAGGCACAGCGCGTTGTCGAACAAGCAGACATGCTCCGCAAGAAGCTGAAGATGTACCGTGTGCCGCTGCAGCAGCTCAAGCTCAACTACACCGTCTCCACAACGAACAAGAAGGTCTACACCGAAGAAGAGGACCGCTTCTTGCTCGTCATGCTCGACAAGTATGGCCTGGACAGCGAGGGCGTCTACGACTTGATTCGTGATGAGATCCGCGAGAGTCCTTTGTTCCGCTTCGACTGGTTCTTCCTTTCTCGTACCCCACAGGAGATCAGCCGTCGTTGCACGACCCTCATCACAACTGTTGCCAAAGAAATGGAAGGTGGCACCGGCAAGGAGAACAAGCGCGCTGTCGAGGATGAAGAGTCAGAGGAGATTGAAGAGCCTACCAAGAAGAAGAGCCGTGCGAGCACTGGAGGCGCGAAGGTAAGTCAACATTCTTGCATCATCACGAAGAATGATCATGTGCTAATTGTATCGCAGAACAAGGTAGTCAACGGAGTGAAGGCTACGCCGAATGGCTCGTCTCGTGCCGCTAGCGTCGACACCAACGGCTCAGCTGGTGGCAGCGCGAAGAAGGGTCGCTCTCGCAAGCGCTGATTGTATTTTACGGGTTCGAATGGCGTTTACTTATCAAAGTGGGAGGTCATCATAACGGATGCTGGCATTGATCAGGCAACGGTCTTGATACCCGTGTTTCTTGATGGCATGTTAATCCAACTCTATGTTTTTGTCAAAGTAGACTTACTCTTTTGCAAATGAAAATGCACGTGTACTTCTAGGGCGCCTCATCATCTCTTGCCGTGGCATCACGTGAACGATTCTGGCGTCGCCTCTGCTCAACACTATCACGCTCGCTGATCTCCACGAATACAATCTACTTGTCATCCCAACAAAGGTCAAAGAAGCCTTTGGCTGTGTAAGATTGCAGTTCTACGCACAACAAAGCTGACGTGATCGACCACGGCTGAACAATCAACTTCACATCAAACAAAGCCCGCATTTAGCATTCCGGCCCGGAATACAATTACCTACCCTCATCTCCTCCTTCTGCTCTCTCTCCTTTCCCTTTCGACATTCACGACTTGACAGCAACACGGTGAGAACACCTTTCCACTTTCCTTTCCCCCCTTTCCCTATCTCCTTTCTCTCTTCGGTCTCTGCTGGTCAGAACCACGGTTTCATTTTTTTCTTGCTTACTACACACTCACTTCAGCAGAAGAAAAAACAAAAATCAAAGAAAGACAAAACAAATGTTGACGGAAGACGAATTTGATATCAACGACCTTGTAAAAGAAACACGAATGTCCGGAGCATTGCCCAACGACCAAATGATTATCGATCAAACAGAAGGTGGCAAGGGCCAGATGACTTGCAACAACTGCGGCCAGACAGGCCACAAAGCCAGACACTGTAAACCGGGGCAGAACAACAGCGGCAACAATAACAAGAACAAGAACAACAACGGCCAGAATGGTAAAAACAATGGCGGCAAGAACAAGGGCGGCAACAACAATGCCCCGCAGAACCAGCATGGCGGCAATCCAAACTATGTGGACAAGACGAAAACAAAAGCAGGCGACCGGTGTTACATGCATTCCAAAGGAAAGCACACAAACCTCGAATGCACAAACCCTGACAACTACTGGCACGGCAAAGGCAACAACAACAACAACAAGAACAAGAACGGTAACAACAACCAGAATCAGAATCAGCAGCAGAACCAGAACCAACAGAATGACCGACCACAGCAGGACAACCGTCACGGCAACCAGCGAAGCAACAGTGTCCCCGTCGACGGTCCCCTCGATGGTGCCAAGTACAACTACTGCGAGTTCTGCAATGTAGTTGGCCACATACTTCGCTTCTGTGACGCTCCGAAACAGGTTGCCCGCAATATCATAACATGCATGCAGTGCAAGAACCATGGCCACCCTCACACTGAATGCCGCCACCCAGCTTTCTGTGCTGATTGCAAGAATCTCGGCCACTCCAGGGAGAATTGCAGAACAACAAAGCCGCTCAGGGTTGTGATGACGACCAGGTCCACCGGGTCAACTGATTGGATCCTTCCCACGGTCGATGCACCATCGATGTTTGTCGAGACATCCAGAATCGCATCGCCTCCCCAGCATTACATTCCCGTGCCCCAAGCCTGCCCACAGACCTTCACACAGACCTTCGCACAGAACTATCCCCAAGTACAACCCGGCATCACCAAAGCTTACTTTGCCAACGCTCGCGGTGAGCTCGTTCTCGAAGCTCCCATGGACGAAGTGACTTCGCAAATCTGCAACATCGCCGCTGAGAACGAAGCCGCGCGCCGCCAGGCCATCGCGACCAAGTGCTGCAGCGCGCACATGATGTACAACATGAAGCTGCTGAACGACGAGATCGTGTCCGGCGAGAGCTTTTTCCGTCGCGTCGACCCCAGCAACCCTCAGATTCAGCTGCCACCCCACATGCAGAAGACCGAGGCGCTGGAGCGTTTGTGCCAGTTCTGGATCAACGACAACTCGTTCAGCATGGCGGCGGCGTTCGTGCGCAAAGGCTGGAACTTCTTCCGCGACCCGCGTACGCTGGATGCTATTGCGAGGTCGTCGACACCCGTCTGCCACTGCTGCTCCGGCAAGGGTCGTATCCTGAGCGCGACGTTCACGCAGTTGTTGCCTGGCACTGATGTGCTCACTGTTGAGGACTACGACATGTGGGGACCCAGTGTGATGTTCAGCTGCCAGTGCAGCTTGAACGGATACTCGTTCTTGCAGGGCGAGGACAGCATGGAGGTATGCTGGTCATAAGGAGGAAAGGTAAGTGGAGATGAGAGTGTTTTTGTGTTTCTTGCTTTTATTGTTGCGATGTTAGCGTGCATGATATTGTTACGACAGGTACCTTGCTGGACCTGGAATCAATCTATACCAACTGTTGATCAGTCGGGTTTCACACCACATATATTCACAGTTTCACTTGAGGCCCACGTGAAAACTTCTTTCCGAAAATCGAGCAGTGGTTTGAGAAAAATTGGCAAGGTGCTGAAACGTAAGGACGTCCCTCATAGGGTTCGGCTCTAGCATTCAAACGTACATAACATCCCAATCAAGCCTTCATTTCCCGATTTTTTTTTTATATTTATACCAAAACTTTCTCGTAACAGACGCTATGACCAGAACCCCTGTATCCTCCAAAAACCTCACAAGGCAGGTAGTCGTGTTTCTCGTAGAACCTTCGTGCTTGTGGCATTCCCTTGCTCGTCTCAATCTTGAGAGCCGTGATCTCGAGCTCTTTTGCAGCTCGTTCCAAAGCGTTCAGTATCGACAAAGCCACGGAAGGCCCCTGTGACTTGCCAGAGCTCCGCCTAGAAGGCACGACATACATTCTCTTGACCTCAGCTTGCCCAGGCAGTCCTTGGCTGTCCAGGGGCCTAAGACCGCCACAGCCTATCGGTTCGTCGCCATCGTATGCAACGAGGAAGATGGACACATTGGCGGAGTTTGCTTGGACGCCAGATCCGATCGGGCGGAGATCGCTGATTTCTAATTGCTGTGCATCGCGCAACAAGCAGGCGTCCTTGTGAGCCCAGTCGGCTTTTTTGATGACGAGATTTTCCATCGTAGTGATCCTGAGCCGGTATCAAGAGACCGTTATAGACCGATGTAGCGCCTGTTGTTGAGAGATTTCCTGCGAGGTGAGAGTCACAGCAGCGATGCTTGTAAATTAATGATGGCGCAGGCGGCGATTGAGTTGTGACGGTCACTTGCAAGACCCACACGTAGCATGCAGATCGATACGAACAGATACATACATGCAAACACGTGTCCCTCGTGGAAAACATCTATCTACCTTCGAGTCTGGCTTGCGGGAAGTGGGCCCCGGCCTCCTGGGGAGATTGCGGTGCTGCATCTTAGGCACACATGTCAGCATCCTTTCAAACCGCCGAGATACCGAGTCTCACACCAAACATTGTTCACAGTTGCATGTAATGTTGTGCTGATATGATGGCGTGACGTGAGGGTTTTCGAAAATGTTACGACGATTCGCGAGTAGCGAGATGTCATTCGTATTCATTACATAACATCCTATCCGGCGATCACAGCCCATTGAGCGCAGCTTGAACGCCCACAGTCCCAGCATCCTCTCTCTTCAGCACGAATGCCCTCAGATCTGACCTCTCCACACCCGGCAAAAGCCCGCCAGCACCGCCTACGTTCCTCATGCGATCACGCAATGCTTCAGGCCCGATGACGAAAATGTTCGCAATCTCCTCGAGCACATCGAGACTAGGCTTGAACGATGCTGGCAGTTCCCAACCGCGTAAAAGCTCGCAGTACTTGGCGATATCTTTGGATACCGCCAGCGCGCCTGTCTGCGAGACGCTGAAAGCTTTGAAGTGATTGAGAAGCAGGGTGCGTAGTCCGATTGCAAGTTCTAGAGAGAATCCTTCGAGAACCTTGCCCGACAGCGATGTAGCCGCGCGAGACTGAAGTCGGTGTAGGAACGCATAGATAGCCTGGCATGTTGGAGTTTGCAGTTGATCGAGTTGCAGATTGGCATCGTCTCGAGGGCGGTAGTCTGTTTTCTTCTGTCCCGTCAAAAGACGAGCGGTCCAAGCGAGAGAGGCGTCGATGGTGCGCTGTAGGATGGAGTCGATCTTGCTCTCCATACGATCTGTGAATGCCGATGTGCGCTTCTCGAGGTCTCGGCGAATTGTGAGGTTGGTGGAGGCGAGTGGAAGCAGCAGCATCTTTATCGTTGTAAGCATGAGGTGGAGTATGCTGATCGCAGTTCGCAGGTCACTGATGTAAGATGTGTCGGGCTCGGTCTTGCTATTCTGTTCAGCTGCATAAGCCGTCTCGTTAGCAGCGTCGAGCGCTGTCTCGAGGTAGATCTCGCCCATGTTTGAGATGAGTAATTGTAGCAGTTCGCGAATCTCCTTCGGTGTATCATTGCCACTTGTGGAGAGTTCGAGACCACGGCCCACACCTTCTGCGAGCCATTTCAGCATTCGCTTGGTGTTTGGTAGCGAGAGCTGGCCATCTTCATCAGTAATCTCTGGTTCCTTGTTGCCTGTAGGGCTTGCGTGCTGGCTGTCATCTCGCAAACCAGCAATGCGAAGCATCATGTTCTTTTGGCTTGTAGGGAGATCTCCGGCGTCTAGTCTTTCAGAGTATGCTTCTCTTGCATTGCTGATGAACTCCTTGGATCTCGCTGAGAGAGCACCCAGATAGGTGGATGATTGCACATTCAGCTTTCTTCTCCGTTCATGATATAGTGTGAACTTGAAGAGCAAGCCTTCGAAGAGCTCGCTAAGGTTATGTTTCTCCCGCTCAACATAGGAAGAGCCAGTAAAGTAAGGCACGAATAGCTCGTCAAGCTGCTGATCAAGTACTGCCGCTGTTACGCTGTTAACGGGCTCAGGATGCTCTGTGAGACCATGTGCTTTGAGGTCATCGACGAGAGCGCTGATGTATGACTTGCAAGCCTGAAGAGATCGCAGGAATGCCAACGACGATATACTATCTGTCTTGTTCAGCACCATCTCCAGCCTTTGTTGGATGGACTGTTGGAACACGCGCTGTAGGAAGCGTGCCAGCACCTCATCGTAGTAGGGGAATGCGCGCTTGATGATGAAGCTCTCTTCTTGCACAACCACCTTGACTTCGTCAATGAGTGATTGCAGGCCGGGCTCAATACCTGGTGGCTCCATGTCAGGGTCTGCGAGCCGGTCCCAGGTCTCGTTATCCGTTGTTAGCTCTTCAGTGACGAGCTGCGAGCGATCGATGAAGAACTGATGCTGGTTGACGAACAGCGAGATGACACTGTTGCCTTCGCCGAAGTCACGCAAAGCAATTGCACACTCCACCATACCATCAAAGTTCTGTCGTCGGTAGGCATCGTCGAATGACCGTAGCAGATCTTTCTCTAGCATCTCGAGGAACTTCTCAATGATTTCGCGAGTTTTGCGACCATTCGATGATCGTCCCGGATTCTCCGAATCGCCGTTACCATTCGTTTCAGTGAATCGTACGCCGTTCGTCTTGTGCTGGGTTCCGTTTTCGGAGTCGAAGTCTGGGTCAAGTCTTTGTGATATCTTCAAGAGTTGCCGAGCAATATGTGCGCATCTGACTTTGCCCTCGCCTGCGCCCATTCTCCGGACATCTTCCAGCGAGGACAAATCTCCACGTTCGCTGACCTCGATCCAGCACTGTAGCACAAACTTCGCATCTTGCGCTCTTTGCCGTTGTTTGTCCAGCTCTTCCAACCGCTCTCCTATGCGCACAGCAGCATTTCCGCCAATGTCGCTGTCTCCATCAAGCGTCTGCTCCAGCTGGCGGAAAGACTCGATTGTCCGTTGTAGCTCCCTCTCGCGCGACTTTATGTTGGAGTTGTGCTGACCCTCCGCACGCCGTACGCTTCCCGAGAGCTCATTCTCCCGCTCCTCGAGATCTTCACTCAAAGTCTTAAGTCGAGTAAGGGCATGTTCGAACGTTCGGATGAGAGGTTTTGGGTCGAAAGCCTGCGCCGACTGCGCATTGGGTGGTGCTCCAGGAGCTCCCAGTGACCTTCTCGAGGGGGTGGCCGAGTCGGAAAGAGCTTCCACGAAATCTTTGACAATGAAATCTTTGCTGCTGAAGGTATCTAGACTAAAGATCTGTTGCTGGCCACGAGCGGTTTGCGAAGTGATCTGTCTCGTAAGGCCGGGCACGGCGGACTGGTGGGAGATCAGGGACGCTGAGTCGGAGGATGTTGCTGCCATGGTTGTGTGTAGGAGTGGTTATCTCAGCTCCATACCGCGCATGGCACGGATAGCGTCATGCACCGAGGGAGGGTATAGCAGCGTTTAAACACGTTACGCATGTGCCTGGCTTCACTTCACGGACGGTTAGCGGCGTGGTGTTCGTGCCTGGAGCTGGAGGATGCAGGGCCGAGCTCCAGTCAGGGCGCACCAGTTGACGTCTACAGATAACCGCGCAGAAGTCTGTATACCACTCTGGCGCCGGGCACAACTCTACAACCGTACCAGACGTGTGACCATTCAGGACTTTTTGAAAGAGGTAATTTGACGAATGCTACTTGCAAGCACATTGATACCAACCGCCTGCTAAGCTATGGACCTGACCAGATTTCACTCAGTACCACCATTTGCCCTCTTCCGCGCGCTTGTACTTCCATTCCCGCATCCATGCCTTGACGAACTTGACTTCCTGCTTCTGTGCATCGGCTACGGGCTTAGGTGGGAGTTTGGAGGTTGTCTCATTGGGGAAGAGTCCATTCTCGTCCCAGTGGTGAACAGCGTCGTCAATCATGATAAACGGCTCATCGAGAGTGCTCTTTCTTCTCCGAGCACCCCATTCGTAGGCGTGAGGTGTGGCCGGACGCCACGGATCCCATTCACCGTCGAGGAATGCGAGACGAGGGTAGGAGATGTCATATCCTCCGTGCTTGTTGATGCGCTCTACATCTGGAGGGGTCGTAATATTGAAGCCATAGCGGCAGACCTGAGAGAGAAGTCAGCAAAGTGTCTCAGCCAACATGTGGGCTTGTAATCTGGCTTCAAAGTCCGCAACGCTCGTATTGCCGCTGAGAGACTAGTATCTTCATATACGTACCAGAGTTGAGTACTCGAGATCAATGGTGCGACTGATGAGCGGAAGCTGATCTTGAGGTACGCCAGAGCCGGTTTGCAGGTATCCCCATTCAGTGCAGTACTGGTACGCCCAACTACGCCACCCTTGTTGAGAGATGGAGTCTTGTTCGTAGTATGTTGCATTATGGTTGGAGAAGCAAGAGTCCTGAGAGCGACGCGCGGGGCAACTTGAGGTGAGCGTAGAGTTAATGTAGCCGATGTAGTTGAGGAGTTGGTTGACCAGAGGCTTCTTCGGCTTGTATCCTCCTGCGCGGAGCAACTTGGCAGCGGTGTCCCTCCTTGGTTCGGTGGCTGGGTAGAGTACGTCAGTGCTGCTGATATTGGCACAGTAGTTGTAGAACTCGTCGGAGGTGACTTCGGGATCCCAGTTGAGTGATTGGAAATTTCCGATTCCGCTAGCCAGTGAGTTCGCGAAGTCATCGTCGTATGTGAGGTTTCCAAGACCGAAGGCGTTCTTCAGCTCCAGGGTCAGTTTGCGGTCATTCTTGCCAATGAGAATGTTGTCGACCATGTGAGTGAAGGTCTTTTGCACAGCAATGCACTTCTTGGGTCCGTACTTGGCAACAGGGTCGTAATATTGCCAGTAGTCGTAGATGGCCTTGGTCACGCCTGAGCTCGAGATGGCTCCCCAGTAGACATCCGGGTACAGCACTCGGAGGAAAGAGACAAATGCGCCCGCATAGGAGCCACCGTAGGCGATGTGCGCGGTGGAGTTGCTGGTCAGGTCGCGATCCTCCTGGATGATGTTAGCTACGCATTCGACACTGGAGGTGTAGCGCTCTGGGTTGACCGCTGAGAGAGACTGACCAATCCTGGGAATTTGATGTTTTTGGAGAAATAGGCCTGATCGGCCAGAGCTTGCTCCGTAGTCAAGAATCGTAGGTTCTCAGTGGAAATGTCAGGTGTGGGGAAGGAAGTGCCATAGTATCTGTGTTCAAGGATGACTCCGATCCCATGAGTGGCCTGCGTCAACTGTGCGACGATGCCTGTCGTATTATCAGTATAGATCACGGGAAGAATCGGGCTCTCTCAGCGGCAGGCCATAGTGAACATGAATCTCAGCCAGCAGGTAGCAGCGCAAAGCACTCGGAGAACACATACCTTTTTCCAAAAACGGCAGTCTACCCACGCCTGAGGTCTCACCGGATTGCAGGACGATCACAGGGCCTCCAGGCTTGTAGTTCGAGGCATCGAACCAGTAGCGAAGATTGAAGCTCTCGTCGCTGTGAGGCGCATAACGACTCTCATTGTGGAAGTGGTCCACAGGTACGGAGAAGTTATATGCAGGGTAGTCGATAGCAGCTACGCCCAGAGCGAGGGCGCCGAAGAGAAGGCCTTTCATGGAGAAGAATCTGTACCGGTAGGATGCTCGCAGGTCAAAAATACAAAAACCACTGTTTACTAGAGTAAAGAGTAACGAGGTGCCACGGAAGAGCACCTGCAATGGTCGGCACTTACATGTATGTAACCATCAGGCCATCCGGCCCGAGTACGACGGACCTGCCTCACACGGCATGTCTATCAAGTCCGTATGAGGCAGCTCGTTCTGCACTCTATCTGCACTCTATCAGGCGGGCGGGTCAGGTCGCTGGCGCTAGACGGCTGCACGTACTCTCGACGGCAAGCATCGTCACACAGTCTCAATATTCAAGAAATTTAGCAGACTGGCTTCTGAGATTGATATTCGCTGTACGTAGTATCTCCGCGGCCAGTATAGTCCTGGATGTGCTCACAGTCTTAGGTACTTGCACATGGGAATAGTAAAAAAGCTGTAGCTGATGGAATACTCGGGTCGTACTCAAACTAGCGCAATCACAAGGATGATGTGCGATTACAGATGACGTTAGTCACGTTACATTGATGGTCACAGCAAAGTGGAGTACCGCGGCTGAAGCTTGGCCTGCGCCCGGAGCTTGACCTCGCTCGCATTGCTCGTGGTAGCATCTCATCGGCAAAAGTGACCGTGTCATCCATCTGCGCACAACGATAGCAGCGTACCAAATACCTTATTGAACAAACGTGTGGTTTAATTTGGATAGCATCTCAATGGCCAGGGTGCGCGTATCACCAACCCGCACATTATGATAGTAGCATCAAATTCGCCACAAATTTGCGTACGGAACAGTGTCTCTCGGTGGTTCCACATACTCAACGTGCTTGATGCTTCATGTTAAAAGCTTATGAGGCGCTGAGATGCGAAGGCTACGTGAGCTTGGGATAGTAGAGTTCCAAGTGTTATCTCAGCGGTTCTTCTGTAATTTGAACATCACTTTCTAGCTACAGTAGCATACACGTAACAGAGATACTACTACTATATGTGTTTGAGATAGTGCAGCTCTAAGTAGTATTTCAGCGGCACTTACATCGTTTGGATATCAATTTTTAGGTATAGTAACACAAGTGTGACAGAGATACTACTACGTGTATACTTCAAAAATCAAGTTTTGATAGTATCTCAGCGGCACTCATACTGTTTAAGTAGCACTTTCTAGTCATAGTAGCATATACGCAACAGAGATACTACTTCTATATATGCTTGAAATAACCAAGTCTGCCATAATATCTCAGCGGCACTTATGTCGTTCGAAGGTCACTTTCTAGTTACATTAGTATATAAATTGTAGAGATGCTAACTATCTCTCAATGGCTTTTATATCGTTCGTATGTCATGTTCTAACAGCGTGAGCACATACATCATAGAGATGCTGTAAGTATCTCAATGGTCTAAATACCATTTTGATACCACTTTCTAATCATGTGAGTATATACATTACAGAGATGCTAACAATCTCTCCATGGCCTTTATATCGTTTGGATGGCATATTAGGGTTATAGAAACATTGTAAATCGCCGATACTAACAACATCTCAGTGGTCTCTATATCGTTTCAGTGTTTTTTTTTCAGTTGCAGTAACACAAATACATCAGAGATACTTACAGCATCTCAGTGGTCTTTTGTTCATTTCAGTATAATTTCCGATTATAGTAGCTCATACTCCACAGGAATACTGCCACTATATGTACGTGAGATATAGTCCCAGCTCTGACTGCATCTCAATGGCAGTTCGGACCTACAAAAGAAGGTGACGCCTGTCGATACTACCATCACAGCTGTTGAGAAAGCTGTACGTATTATCCTGCGCGGCGACTGTATAGCACTTGCATACAAGTTTGTGTGCAATAGAAGCACCAGCTAAATTTTGTGCCTTCGCTTCCCGTGTGCACAGGTATTATTAGCTGCAGAGTGGTCTATATGAACAGATATCGCTGCGCTCAAACACATAATGCCTGGCCTCGTTCTTATCAGGTGGTCAGTTACAACGTGCTTGCAAGTGCAAGTACACATGTAGTCCTCTTGCCCTTTCTGCAAAATTGCATATTTTGTCTGGCAGGGTTACATGCTCGCTGGTCTCGTGCTAGAAACGGTCCTGGATGGTCCGACCCGAAATCGAGAATACGTCCCTACGGCCAATATGCTAAATCTCATGCTCATATCATCTCTCGTACCGTAGCGATACTGTCCGCTCCACCCTAATGATTGCCCTCTCCGAATCATCGCTCGCAAGCGAAGTTCTTTGCACCTTGTCGGCCGTAACCGCCGAAGCCGTACCGCTGTGACATTGCTCTGTCAACTCGAAAGCTTCCACGCCGCCTCCGCGATTTGACCCGGTATTCTTCTCTTTCCCATTTCCACTGCGCAGCGTTGCTCGCGGCGTGCCGTTTCGTCTTGAAGCGCTGCCGTACGTGCTGGCCATTTTGTCTGTGCCGCCCAGCTCCAGCAGGCCCGTGTGCGCTGATGCGAGGAACATGGACAGCGAGGGCAGGGTGGCGGAGAGGACATTGTAGCACATTTCTGCTTGCGTGAGGACTTCGACGGATACGTAGTCGAAATTGTATACGTCGCTTCGAAGTGCATGCGATAGGTAAATGATTCGGACGATGGAGATGGGTATTAGTCTGTCCGAGATTAGCCAAAGCGTTCAGGCGTCGTTGACTAGGAGATACGCACCCCAGTCGAAGCGCGAATACCGCGACGATTTTGCTCTTTCTGGCCAATTTCATCTCGAGGTTGTAGACAAGAGCTATGGCGAGAGCTACTATGCAGACATCGATGAGGTTGGTGAGAGCGACATACACGATCCATCTATGGGTCTGTTGGAGGCTATGTTAGTATCGGCATTCTGACCTAAATTGCTCGAGCGAAGACTCACCACCGTCTCAGCCTCGTCTTGCTGGTGTACCCAAGGTGTGAGACCTCCGATTCCAACGCTCACTAGCATCAAAGAGATGAAGCAACAGACTATGCTGGCCGCGACGACGGCGAGTGCGTAGATGCGATGGGTTTTGTGGCAAGTGAGACGATAAATTAGCATGGAGGCGGCGACTTTGCATGCGAACACGATGACAATAAAGAGTAGCTGCATCGAGAAGACCAGCTAAGAAATATCAGTCAGGCTCAATTCGTACTATGGCCTCTCAATTGGTTTCATACCTTTTCGATTTGCTGGATGCTGGACTCATCGAGATCCGCAGGAATGACGCCCAATCCCATAGCAACACTTCTGATTGCAAGAATACTCTGCATGACTGCTAGTGGCTGTAACGGATCTCCTCAGTAAGCAATTCATGATACAGATTATCTATGGTCTATTACATGTTCTCAAGACATACCGTAGCAACAGACGTAACCACATCATCGTACCGGAACAGCGCCCTCCATGGCCAACGAACAAGCAAGCGCGCGGCATAAAAGATCAGACAAAGTGTCACCGAAAACGACGCGGCGATCGTAACCAAAGCACCGCAGTCTCGCGAGTTGACCACAGTGCTCGGCCTGACATTGTCGGAGCTGAATACCATGGCTCACATGGGTGTAACGAAAATGGCGTCGATCGAAGGAACCAGGACCTCAGCCAGAGGAACGGCGGACCTTGTCAAGATCTACATATCCGCACACGGCGCATCTGACTTGCGTCTCGTATAGGCTGTCATGGACCTGAGCCGGTTAATTCAGCTGTCTCTCCAAGCGTGATGAGAAGGGAGGTAGGGCGGCGTTCGCGGGCCTGCGAGAAACCGTTGAATTGATAGTATCCTCGCTTGTGTTTCTACCTGCCACACGAGGCATTTCTGGTTCTTGGAAGAAACGACGTTCGAGACAGCATGTGAACGAGTGCAACCCTAAAGAACCAACCAGTACAAGGTAGTGCGCCGAAATCCTTCTCGGCACGCGGCACGAGGCAGGGATGGCGCTCTCTAGCGCGTGGAAGCGATGATTCCGTTTGTTCGTTTGATGTGGCACAGCATCGCTTCATCCTCCAACCGGCATGAAACTCATATTAATCCTGCAGAAGCTCACTCTGCAGCCCGCGTGCAGTACTTTCGGCTAAGTACCTAGGTATTCTTCTGCAAGCGATGGGGGAAGCTACCTTCCGGACTGGGCATGCCCTTTAATCTCCATTGAGGCCCCCGATGTAGGCTGAGGATTTGTCCTTTTGCCCTTACTATTATTCCTTTCGCTGCATTCGCTCCTGTGGTGTTTCGTTTTGTCTTTAGATCATCCCGTCTCTCCCTCTCCTGTGCTGCTGTATCCACCGTGGCCATGTCGAAAACACACAATGCCGTTGAGATGCGTGCGGCTGACAGCGACGGCTCGCTGGATGGATATTCGGGCACAAGCCAGGATGCCAAAGATATGTACCGCTTGGGAAGGAGTCAGGAATTGAAGGTATGTTCCACATTGGAGTCTATGGGTTGCATGCAATAGTGCTTACGTCAGATCAACAGAGAAATTTCCACTCTATCCCAATCCTTGGTTTGACTTGTGTGATTATGTGCACATGGATGGGTATTTTATCGTAAGTGCGCTCTTTGGATAAACAGCTTGCAAATAGCTAACACTCTCGCAGCACCAGCACTTTCTCTCTGATCAATGGTGGTCGAGCTGTAAGCCGCGGATTATTTGGCCACACGATCGATGATTGATACCTAACAATTATACTAGGGCACTGTCTGGTCCTTCCTTGCAACATGGATCCTCACTATACCTGTAAGTAGACTTGCAACACCGGACTTCTTGTACAACATCACCTGACTTTGACCTACCACAGGTAGTTGCATCAATGGCAGAAATGGCATCCATGTCACCTAGCGCTGGCGGACAGTACCAATGGGTCAGTGAATGGGCTCCTCCGAGCATGCAAAAGATCTTAAGTTACATCAGTGGATGGCTAGCAGCTTTAGGATGGCAGGCCTTCATCGCTTCGTCCGCCTACCAAACGGGCAACATAATTCTCATTCTGGCCTCGATGAACAACCCTTCTTATGTGCCTACCGTCTGGTGAGTCAGGAATATCATTGGATAGTCTGGAGCATTCTTCCAGAGTGTGGCAAGCTGATCAAGACCAGGCAAGGAACCCTCATGACCATGGCTGTCGGAGCCTTCGCGATTTCTTTCAACGCCTTTGCCGCCAAGCACCTTCCGCTCTTCGAGGGAATCATCCTCGTCATGTTCCTTATTGGATTCTTTGTCATCATCATACCGCTTTGGGTCCTTGCTCCTCGAGCTTCGGTTGGCGATGTGTTTGGCAAGTTTGAGAACTGGGGTGGCTGGTAGGTCGTTCGGGAACACCGCAGCGAATGAAGGGACAATTT
>Ga0265797_10000696_pt1 | contig 61112 bp, 44 predicted proteins | sample P2T30metagenome_FD_192433 | JGI IMG/M metagenome (GOLD analysis project Ga0265797, IMG submission 192433) | Plant litter microbial communities from East Loma Ridge, Irvine, California - P2 T30 | ecosystem: Environmental > Terrestrial > Plant litter > Unclassified | place: USA: California... | reverse complement strand
GGACTTGACTTCCACCAGCGGCTTAGCGTTGTTGATCGCGGTCGTGAACACTTCCAGCGGGTCTTTGCCCGACTTGGATTGAATGTGTTCGAATGCACCGTAGATGATGTTTTCTGCAACCGACTTCTTACCCGACAACATCAGAACGTTGACGAATTTGGCGACATCGGTGTTACCGAATTTTGGATCCGGCAGGATTTCGCGCTTGGGTACTTCACGACGACGTGGCATTTCAATTCCTTCCTGTCTTCAGTTGAGTGCGGAATCCGCACTCGCGAAAGGCCCTCATGACCCTTCACTTACTCGGCCTTTCGGCCGGCTCAACTTATCTAATTAATGTGACGTGTCCGTGACACGCTGCATCGGTCTTGAAGAATTACTTCTTCGCAGCCTTGGCACGCTTCGCGCCGTACTTCGAGCGAGCTTGCTTACGGTCTTTCACGCCCTGGGTATCCAGTGCACCGCGGACCATGTGGTAACGCACACCTGGCAAATCCTTCACACGGCCGCCGCGCAACAGCACGACACTGTGTTCTTGCAGGTTGTGGCCTTCACCGCCGATGTACGAAATGACTTCGAAACCGTTGGTCAGACGCACTTTGGCGACTTTACGAAGTGCCGAGTTCGGCTTCTTCGGCGTGGTGGTGTACACACGGGTGCACACGCCGCGCTTTTGCGGGCAGTTTTCCAGTGCCGGCGACTTGCTCTTCACAACCGCGGCTTCACGCGGCTTGCGAATCAGTTGATTGATGGTTGGCATCGTTCCTAATCCAACAAAATTGCTACTACCGTTGACGACCCGAGGCAGACATACCGACCCGGGGACTAAAACCTAGTCCCGTTAAGACTGACAACCGAGGCGATGGCAGCCGCTCAACCAGGAGCGACTACGGTGCGTATACGATGTGCAGAATAAATCGAGAACCTGCGAGTATAGGCGCATTGTGACGATGGGTCAACCGATTTGCCGCTCTGCCGCCCAGCAGTGGGCAAGAGGGCGGTAAACCGTGGCAACTGTGTCATCGCCGCGACAAGCGCGCTTTTCGCGGCTGCGGCCGTGCACTGCCGGGGGCAGCCTGGGCGCAGGTAAAGGCGGCATAATAGCCGACCTTGCGTACCGAACTCGTCCATGTCGCCCCTGCTGCGCCCCGCCCATCTATACCTGCTTCTGACGTATGCGCTGCTGTCGGCGATGCCGTTCGCCACGCTGCTGCTGGGCGAACCGCTGGCGCAGCCATGGCGCGTGGCCGGCATCGGCCTGTTCTCGTGGATGGCGGTGTGGGCGCTGTTCAAGCGGCCCGCTTACTTTCACCCGCTGCTGCTGCCGGCGTTCCTGGCGCTGCCGCTGGAACTGTACCTGCTGGCCTATTACGGGCAAGGGATCTCGACCCACCACCTGGGCATCATCGCCGAGACCGGCCCCAGCGAAGCGCGCGAATTCCTCGGCAATTCGGTGTGGCTGCTGGTGGCGGCGCTGCTTGGCGTGGTGGCCTGGTGGGCCAGCAGCTGGGCGGTTGCCTGGCGCACGCGCGCACTCGATTGGAACGACCGCTCACGCCTGCTGGTGCTGGCGGTGCTGGGCGCCTGCGCCGCGCTGCTGTGGTACAGCCAGCGCTTCGGCGTGATGCCGCCGGCCGCGGTCGGCGCCAGCGCGCGCGCCAAGGTGCACCTGGTAAAAGCCGGCGGCGCCGCGCCGGCGGCCCTGCCCCCCTTGCCGCAGTGGGCCCAGCCGCCGGTCGACCTGCGCGCGCTGGCGCAATCGTGGCCGTTCGGCCTGGCGGCGCGCGGCGTCGACTTTTATCGCGAGCGCGTCTACCTGGCGCAACTGAAGCGGCGCAGCGCGGCGTTTCGCTTCGGCGCCTACCAGGCGCCCGGCCAGGACGCGCCGCAAGTGGTGGTCATGGTGCTGGGTGAATCGGCGCGCTTCGACCGCTGGAGCCTGAACGGCTACGCGCGCGAGACCAATCCGCTGCTGGCCAGGGAAGACAACCTGGTGATGCTCAGTGACGTGATCACGCCGGTGTCGGCCACGCGCCTGTCAGTGCCGGTGATCATCTCGCGTAAACCGGCGATGCAAAGCCTGAAGGACGGCTTCTCGGAAAAGTCGTTCTTGGCGGCGTTCAAGGAGGCCGGCTACAAGACCTACTGGCTGTCGAACCAGGTCTCGTTCGGCAAGTTTGACACGCCGGTGTCGGTGTTCGCGCAAGAAGCCGATGAAGTCGAGTTCCTGAACCTGGGCGGCTTCAGCGACGGCGCCAGTTACGACGCCGGCTTGCTGGCGCCCTTGGGTCGCGCAGTGCACGACCCGGCGCAGAAGATCCTGATCGTGCTGCATACGCTCGGCAGCCACTGGAACTACGCGCACCGTTATCCGGAACAGTTCGACCGCTGGCAACCATCGCTGCACGGCGTCGACAAGCCGGACTACACCAATACCGCCCTCAAGCCGCAGATCAACAACAGCTATGACAGCGCGATCCTGTACACCGACTGGTTCTTGTCGAACGTGATTGGCGTATTGAAGGAATCGGGGCTGACCTCGTCGCTGCTATACGTGGCCGACCATGGACAGACGCTGTACGACAAGTCGTGCAAGATCGCCTTCCATGGCCACAACACGCAATTCGAATTCCACGTACCGGCCTTTGTCTGGTACTCGGACGGCTACCGCGAGCGCTTCCCGTCGAAGGTCGCGCAGCTGGGGCGCCACCGCAAGGCCAGGCTGTCGACCGAGAACATGTTTCATACGCTGCTCGACATGGCCGACGTGCGCTATCCGGGCGAAGCGCTCGAGCGCAGTTTTGTGAGCAGCCGCTTCAAGCCCCACAAGCGCTATGTGGACAGCTACGGATGGACCGATTACGACGATTCGACCATCAAGGGCGATTGCCATGAGGTGATCTCGCGCGGCAAGCCGCTGCCGCGCGGCTGATGCGCGGCTGACTTAGTCCTGCGTCCGGCGCGCGATGTCGACAAACGCCTCGAGGTAGCCGGTGCCGGCATCGGCCTCGCGCGTGCCAAGGAAAATCTGCTTGAACACGCCGGCCCCCAGTCGCAGCGGCACCACCGGCATGCGGCCCGCGTATTCGTCCACCAGCCAGCGCGGCAGCGCCGCCACGCCACGGCCGCTGGCCACCATCTGCAGCATGATGTCGGTGGTTTCGATGGTCTTGCGCTCACGCGGCGCGCAGCCGGCCGGCAGCAGGAACCCGTTATAGATATCGAGCCGTTCGATATCGACCGGATAGGTGATCAGGACCTGGTCCGACAGGTCGGGCGGCTCTGCTTTGCTCTTGCCCGCCAGCGGGTGCTCGCTGCCCACCACCAGCACCTGCTCGAAGTCGAACACCGGCACCAGGCGCAGGCCCGGCTTGAATACCGGATCGGGCGTGACGAGCAGGTCGACTTCATAGGCCAGCAGCGCCTTCATGCCGCCGAACTGGAATTTCTGCTTGACGTCGACATCGACCTCGGGCCACGCCGCCAGATACGGCGCCACCACCTTCAGCAGCCACTGGTAGCACGGATGGCATTCCATCCCGATGCGCAGCACACCGCGCTCGCCGCGCGCGAACTGGCGCATCAGGCGCTCGGCGTGTTCGAGTTGCGGCAGCACGCGCTCGGCCAGGTCGAGCAGCGTCGTGCCGGCCTGGGTCAGGCGCAGCGCGCGTCCTTCGCGCGTCCACACCGGGGTGCCGAGCCCGGCCTCGAGCTTCTTGATTGCGTGGCTCAGCGCCGACTGGGTCAAGAACAGTACTTCGGCTGCAGCCGTGAGCGAACCGCGGCGCTCGACTTCGCGCACGATGGACAGGTGGATGCGCTCGATCATGACGATGTATGAATGAAATTAATGGATGGATGAAATCATACCAATTTTATTCATGCGCCAGCCCGTCTATCATCAGCCCATCCATTCCATGCAGGCTGACCGACCATGACCCTTATCCACACCTTCAATGCCACCGACGACAACGCGCAGCAGGCGGCGGTAGCGGCATGTGGCCAGGTGCAGCAACAAGCGCGCGCACTTGGTTTCGAGATCACGCCGGTCATCCTGGACGCCGATATGCCGGGTGCCGAGCGCCGCACCAAACTACTGCTGACGGCCGGCAGCGCGCCCGTACGCACCAATCTGGCATCGGCCTGCAGCTTGCCTGTAGACGGCCTGCACCTCGATGCGCTGGCTGCGCATGACGCGATTGACGCGATTGACGCGATTGACGCGGCCATTGCCGTCCTCGGCCCAGGCCAGGTGCTGTCGCTTGGCGTGATCGACGGCTGCAGCGCCGGCAAGACCGACCTGCACGCCACCCTGGCCTGGCTCGAGCCGCTCCAGCGCCGGCTGGGAGAACGCCTGTGGATTGCACCGGCGTGCCCGCCGCCGGCCGAGCTGGCCGGGCACAAGCTGGCAGAACTGCGCATCCTGGCGCAGGCGCTTGACCGCGGCCGCTCGCAGGTGCAGCTCGAGCTGGTGCAGAACGCCGCCTTCATCGATCGGGCGCGCGCAGTGTCACGCGCGCAGGACGCGGCGCTGGCCTGACTACTCTGCGCTGCCGTTCTTGAGGAAATCGACCACCGCCCTGACCAGCAGCGGATCGATCGGCAGGCTGGGGTCGGAATACGACGCCGCCTGCTGCGCCGGGACCGCGCGCACGTGCTTGAGTACATGGTTCATGCCGGGGATGATGGCCAGCGTCGCACCCGGCCTGGCGGCATGCAGCGCATTCGCCTGCCCGACCTCGACCTGCATGTCGGTATTGCCCTGCACCACCAGCACCGGCATGCGCAGCGCGGCGATCTGCCTGGTCGGCACGTACTTGAACCACGAAATGAGGTAGGGCTGCACGCTCGGCCGGTACAGCCCTGCCAGCGTCGGCGGCAGATTGTCGGCCGCCGACCCGCTCTCGAGCGACGCCAGGATGCGCTCGTTCTCTTTGGCCAGATCGGGCGGCAGTTTGCCCTCGAACTGCTTGCGCATCACGGCCGGCGCGGCGTCAGCGATGCCGGCGATCGAGACAAAAGCCGAGGCGCCGGCCTGCTGCGCGGCCAGCATGCCGATCAGCGAACCTTCGCTGTGGCCGATGATGGCCGGCGCGGTAAAGCGCGGATCGGCCTTGAGTTTGTTGACCCAGGCGGCGGCGTCGTCGACGTAGGTCTCGAAGCGCAGCGTCGATTCGTCGGGCGCGGCAGCGGCGCTGGCAGCGATGCCGCGCTTGTCGTAGCGCACCGACGCAATGCCGGCTTCGGACAAGGCCGCAGCGAGCAGCTTGAGACTGTCGTTACGGCCCGCAATCAAGGGCGTGTTGCCATCGCGGTCGGTGGGGCCGGAACCGGCGATGATCAGCACCACGCGGTGCTTGCCGGCTTCAGCGGGCAGTTCGAGCGTGCCGGCGATCTGACCGGAAGGCGTGTCGAGAACGATCGGCTGTTCGGCTGCCTGTGCGGCCGATGCCAGTCCAGCGGCGAACAGGACCAGGCCGGCAAGGTCCGGGAAACGCTTACCCATTGCGCGGCTCCTTCATGCCCGTGATCGTCGCTGGCGAAATCCACAGCACCAGCATCCAGCCGAGCAAACTATAGGTTCGCCACACGCCGAAGAAGCAGAAAAAGTACAGGATGAACTGCGCGAAATTTTGTTCCGACATACGCGGCAAACCGGCGGCGTCCATGACATACATCGTCGTCAAAGTGGTGAAAATGCTGACGACCAGGATGAATGGCCATTTCTTCTCGATTGGGGACATCAAGGCTCTCCTGCAAGGCATGCGGTTGACAGCGCAACTGCTGAAGGGTGCAAGAATAACACCGGCAGGGATGCCAAAGCCTGCCTCGCCCCGTATTTAGCCAGCGCGCATAGACGGAACCATTGGCTGCCAAGGCGGTCTGTCCATAGGTCGTCGGTGAAGAGGTCTGTCATGCACCCCGCTCCCCTTCTGCTCGTCGTTGCGCTGTTGTGCTGGACTCCCGATGGCGGCGCACAGCCGCTCGACTGCGCGCCCGCCGGCGACCCGGACGACATCCTGCACTGCGAAGAGCGGCGCCTGGCCGCCGCCGACGAAGCGCTTGGCAAACAATACCGCGCCACCGTGCGCGCCTTGCACGACGATCCCGCGCCCGATGCGCAGGCGGCGCTGCGCACCCTGACCAATGCCCAGCGCCAGTGGATCAATTTTCGCGACGATGACTGCGACGCGGTCTACCTGGCGCACCACCAGTCGCCCCTGCGCGAGCGCTACCGCCTGCGCTGCAAGACCGCGCACGCCGACATGCGTGCGCGCCAGCTGAGCGTCTTCAGTGAATAATTCAGTGAGTAATTCAGTGAGTAATTCAGTGAGTAATTCAGTAAGTAATTCACTAAGTAAGCATCAGGCGCCGGCCGCCCCCGACAAGCGCGCCAGCCAACCCAACTCGCCATCGATCGCGGCCCGGATCGGGCCCGGCGTCAGCCCGGTCCAGCGCTTGAACGAACGGCGGAAGTTGGCCGCATCGTGAAACCCCAGGTAGCGCGCCACTTCCTCGTTGTCGGCGCGCCGCACCTGGAACAGCCATAGCGCCACGTGGGTGCGCACCTGATCGAGTTCACCCTGGAAGTGGGTATGGTGGCGCAGCAGCTGGCGCTTGAACGTGGCCGGGCTGACCCCGAAGTCGGCCGCCGTGCGTTCCAGCGTGGGCGATTCGCGCACCTGCGCCAGCAGATAGTCGTACAGCGCCGCCGGCAGGCTTGGGGCGCGCGCAGGTTCGGCCTCGGCCGCCTGCAGCGCCAGGCGCGCCGCCATCTCGCTGGCGCGCGGCCACGGCCGGTCGAGCCAGTCGGCGTCGACCAGCATCGCGTCGAGCTGGCAGCCAAAGCGCACATCGGCGCCCAGGTGCACCTGGTGCTGCTCGATGTGGCGCGGCGCGCCGCGGTTGAAGCAGAAGCGCCATGGCAGGCGCTCGCCGCCCAGCCAGCGGCACAGCGCCACCAGCGCCGTCATGTGCATCTCGACCAGCGCCGGGCGCAGGCTTGGCGCGCCGCAGGCATCGACCCAGTACAGCAGCGCCACGCCGTCCCAGGTCTCGAAGCGCGGCCGCAGCAACGGCGTCAGGCGCGCATGGAAACGGCACAGCGTCTCGAGCAGCACGCGCAGGTTCGGCGCCTGCACCAGCGCGTGGCTGGCCGCGCCGTCATGCCCGGGCAGCATCAACTGGCCCAGCATGAAACTGGTGTCCGGACTATCCAGGCCGCGCAGGGTGTTGGCCAGCAGTTGCAGGTACTGGCTGGCGGAGATCATCTCGTCCGCCGCCAGGCTCCCTGTCAAGCCGGTGTCGCGCAGCAGCGCCGCGTCAGGCAGGTCGTGCGCGCGGCCGTATTCCAGCGCCAGCGCCGGCTGCAGGCGCGCCGGGATCGACGCTTCGCCGGCCGCCTGCCAGGCGATCACACCGCATCCATCTGGCGGCACAGGTCGGCCAGCAAGGCGTCCGGCGCGCCATGCGCATCGGCGCAACCGTGGCGCAGCGTGAGCGCCACGCGCCAGCTGCCGGCGTGGTGCCGCATTGCGCCCACCATCTGGCACAGATGGCGCGCCGCGGCCTCGCCCTGGGGCTGGGTCAGGCCCGGCATCAGCACGGCGAAGCGGTCGCCCGCATAGCGACACAGCAGATCGTCGTTGCGCAGGTTCAGCAGCAGCATGTGGGCCACTGCCTGCAACGCGCGGTCGCCCTCGGCGTGGCCGTATTCGCGGTTGATGCGGTGGAAGTGGTCGATGTCGAACAGCACCAGCGCGCATGGTTGGTCGTTGCGGCTTTCGCGCTGCAGCTGCGCGCGCAGGTAGGCGGCATCGGCCAGCTGGGTGATGCGGTCGAACGGCCGATGGCTGCGAAACAGCCGCTCGCGCTTGCGCATGTGCTCGGACAAATTGGCCTGCTCATGGCGCCAGTAGTGCATGCCGGCGGTGAGCACCAGCATCCCGAATGGCAGCAGCGCTTCGAGCGCGTTGTCCCATAGTGCCGATTTGTCGATGTCGAAGGCTTCGTCCAGGCAGTCGGCCCAGGACCCGAGCATGATGCAGGCCAGGCCGCCGGCCAGCAGGCGCGTCACGCGACCGTCCGGGCGGCTGCACAGCACGATCATGCACCAGAGCGCGGCCAGCAACGCGGTGCCGCCCTCGCTGGCGATATCGACCAGATCCCATTCGGCGAACGGAATCACCGCACCGGCGCCGACGAACAGCAGCGCAAAGCTGACCAGCAGGCCAGCGAGCAAAACGAGATGGCGGGCGACGACGTTCATGGGTAAGGACCAGGTGAAAGGTCGGGCGACGGTAGCGCAGCCAGATGACCGCGTAATGACAAGACCGCAAAGCTGTGGCGCGCTGGCACAGGGTCATAACGGCTCACCACATGACGCTGCAGAGCCAACTGACAGCGCATGCCGTTGCACTGCGCGCGCCACGCGGCAGGGTCAATTCGGCTCATTCGGCCGGCGCGGGCGGCATTGCGCGCGGCAGCGTCACGGATACGTCACGGATACGTCACATCGGCGCACCAGAATCCGCCGCATTCCAATCAACTTCAATGGCCCCATGCGCAACTATGCCCTCCCCGCCATCACCGCCAGCCTGCTGGCCGCTGCCGGCGTCCACGCCGCCGAGCCGAGCGTCGTCATTACCGGCCAGCGCGCCAGCCTGGCGCGCGCCATCGCGGCCCAGGAGCAGGCCGACAACATCGTCAGCGTCGTCAGCAGCGACGACATCGGCCACCTGCCGGACAAGAACGCGGCCGAAGCGCTGGCGCGCCTGCCGGGCGTGTCGGTCCAGCGCGACCAGGGCGAAGGCCGCTACGTCGTGGTGCGCGGCCTGGACGCCGACTACAACGCGGTGACCATCAATGGCGCCCTGGTGCCGTCGCCCGAAGCCACGCGCCGCGCGGTGGCGCTGGACGTGCTGCCGGCCGGCCTGGTGCGCTCGCTCGAGGTGACCAAGTCGCTCACCCCCGACATGGACGCCAACTCGCTGGGCGGCACGGTCGAAGTCAAAACCCTGTCGGCGTTCGACCTGCCCGGCACCCTGCTCAGCGTCGGCGCCGGCGCCAGCCGCGACACCAACACGGGCCAGAACAGCCCCAGCGCCAGCCTGCTGTGGGCGCAGCGCTTCATGGACGGCAAACTCGGCATCGCCGCCGGCCTCTCGGGTGAAAAGCGCAAGTTCGGCTCGGACAACGTCGAAACCGGCGGCGACTGGAACGGCAAGCGCCTGCAAGGCTTCGAGCTGCGCGACTACCTGCCGACGCGCGAACGGCGCGCCGGCGCCATCAACCTCGACTACCGTCCCGACGCGCTCACCAGCGTCGCCGTGCGCGGCTTCATCAGCCGTTTTTCTGACGAAGAATCGCGCGACCGCCTGACTGTGGGCGACTTCGAGGCCAATGAAGATGGCGTCCTCGAAGGCGAACTCGATAGCGCAAGCCTGGAGCGCCGCCTGCGTCAGCGCAAGTACACGCAAGAGATCCGCTCGATCACCGGCGCCTTCGAGCGCCGCTTCGGCGACGGCTGGAAGCTGCACCTGGAAGCGGCCAGCAGCCGCGCCACCGACGAGACGCCGGACGCGATCGCCGATGCGCGCTTCAAGGGCATCGACAGCTTCGCAGGCATCGGCTTCAGCAACACCCGCGCGCCGCGCTTGATCGCGCCGGGCGCCGCATTCGATGCCGCCAACTACGAACTCGATTCGTTCGCCCTCGAACGCGCCTACGCGAAAGACAGCGCCAGGCAGTTGCGCCTGGACCTGGGGCGCGAGTTCGATGCCGGCGACTGGAACGGCAGCGTCAAGTTCGGCGCCAAAACGACGCGCCGCGACAAGCAGACCGACACCGAAGCCTATGAATTCGGCAGCGACGACCCGCAGGATGGCGACTACTGGGGCGCCGGTGGCAATTCATTGACCGACTTCATCGGCAAGCGCCAGCTCGACTACAAGTTCGGCCCGATCGGCTACGCAATCGACCCGGCCCTGGTGCGCGCGCGCCTGGCGGGCCTGAACCGCGCCAATGCGCGCGTGGTCGTCGATTCGGCGCTGGACGACTTCGTGCTGAACGAAGACATCGACGCCGCCTACCTGCAGGCCGGCCTGCGCCGCGGCGCCTGGTCGATCCTGGCCGGCGTGCGCGCCGAGCACACCCGCTTCAGGGCCGACGGCGCGCAGGTGACCGACGAAGACGAAGTAACGGCGCGCCTTGCCGGGCGCTCGTACACCAACTGGCTGCCCGGCATGCACCTGCGCTACGACGTCGACCCCAAGACCAGCCTGCGTGCGGCCTGGACCAATTCGGTGGTGCGCGCCAACTTCGCGCAACTGGCGCCGGGCGTGAGCCTGGACGGCGACGACGAAGCCACCATCGGCAACCCGGACCTGGCGCCGCTGCGTTCGCACAACCTCGACCTGGGGATCGAACGCGTGATCGGCAACGACGGCGTGATGTCGGCCTATGTCTTCAACAAGGACATCCGCGACTTCACCTACGCCACCGACCTCGCCGGCAGCGGCGACTGGGCCGATTTCTCGAGCGCGCTCTCGTACGCCAACGGCGACAAGGCGCGCGTGCGCGGCATCGAACTGGCGTGGCAGCAGCCGCTGCGCATGCTGCCGGCGCCGTTCGACGGCCTGCTGGTGGGCATCAACGGCAGCATCTCGAGCTCGCACGCCACCGTCGACAGCGCCGACGGCGACGGTGGCCGCGCCATGCGCAGCATCCGCATGCCGGGCCAGTCGAACCGCATCGGCAACCTGATGCTCGGCTACGAGGCCGGCCCGTTCAGCGCGCGCCTGGCGATGAACTACAAGTCGCCCTATATGCTCGAACTGGGCGAGGACGTGCTCGACGCCAGCCAGGACCGCTACGTCGACACCCAGAAGCAGCTCGACCTGTCGATGTCGTTCAAGATCGGCAAGCGCTGGCAGCTCAGCTTCGACGCCAGCAACCTGAATAACGAAAAATACGCCGTGTATATGGGCGACAGATCGCGCAACGCGCAATTCGAACAATACGGCCGCACCTACAAGATCGGCCTGAAAGCGAGCATCTTCTAATGAAAAAGACCGTTTCCCTCATCCTCCTGGCGGCGCTGCACGGCGCCGCGATCGGAGCGCCTGCAGCGGCCAAGGTACCGGCCGCGCTGAACCAGGCCGAAGAAGTCGCGGCCCTGCCCGGCGGCGGCTGGCTGGCGCTCGACAAGCGCGCCCTGCGCCTGATCGGCGCCGACGGCAGCGAGCGCGCCAGCCTGGCGCTGCGCGGCGAGCGGCTCGACCTGCGCGCCACCGACGGCGGCGCCCTGGCGATCGTGCTCGACTCGAATGCCGAACGCGCGCAGCCGGTGCAGGTCGACCTCAAGACCGGCGCCTTGACCGCGCTGCCGCAGTTGCCCGAAACCGGCTTCGGCCTGGAGGCGGCCTGCATGTACCGCGACGCCCAGGGGCTCGACTACGCCTTCCTGGTCGGCCCGGATGGCCAGGCGCAGCAATGGCTGATCGGCAGCCCGCACCGCCTGGTGCGCCGCCTGGCGCTGCCGAGCGGCGTCGAAAACTGCCGCGTCGACGACGCCCACGATAGCTTGCTGGTGCTGGAAGAAGGCCTGGGCATCTGGGCTTATGGCGCCAGCGCCGAAGGCCCGTCGGCGCGCCAGCCGGTGGCGCTGCGCGCCCCCTACGGCACGCTGAAACACCAGATCACGTCGCTGGCCGTGCTGCCCGGCGGCGTCGCCGCCATCGATGAACAAGGCGCGCTGCACACCTGGCGCCGCGACGGCGACGACTGGCGCGCCCTGCCGGCGCGCGCGCTCGGCGCCAGCCGACTGGTGCCGCTCGAGGCGGGCAAGGCCAGCCTGCTGGTGCAGACCAAAACCGGTTGGCAAGCGCCAGCGCTGGCGTGGAAGGCCGGCAGCAAGCCGCCCCGCACGCTGCCGATCGTGCTGCCGCGCATGCAGACCGAACCCGTCGCGCAACTGGGCGACGCCGCCGACGATCCGGCGATCTGGGTCCATCCGACCGATCCGGCGCAGTCACGTATCCTCGGCACCAACAAGAAGCAGGGCATGCTGGTGTACGACCTGCAGGGCAAGCAAACCCAGTTTTTGGCGTCGGGCCGCCTGAACAACGTCGACCTGCGCCAGGATATCCGCTTCGGCGACGAGCGCTTCGACCTGGCGCTGGCGACCCAGCGCGACGAAAGCAGCATGGTGCTGTACACGATCGACGCCAAAGGCACCTTGCTTGAAGCAGCGCGCCTGCCGACCACGCTCGACGACATCTACGGCACCTGCGTGGTGCGCACCGCGCAAGGCGGCCTGGATGCGTTCGTCAACGCCAAGGATGGCCGCTACGAGCATTACCAGATCACGCGCAGCAACGGCAAGTTCGGCGCCCGGCTGGCGCGCAGCTTCAAGGTCGCGACCCAGCCCGAAGGCTGCGTGGCGGACGACCGCAGCGGCCTGCTGTTCGTCGGCGAAGAAGACCACGGCCTGTGGGTGACCTCGGCCAGGGCCGACCAGCCGGCCACGCTCAAGCTGGTGATGCCGGTGGGCGACTGGCTGCATGCCGACATCGAAGGCATGGGCATCTATCAGGGCCTCGACAAGAGCTACCTGGTGGTATCGAGCCAGGGCAACAGCAGCTACGTGGTGTTCGACGCGCTGCCACCGTTCAAGCTGCGCGGCGCCTTCCGCATCGGGCTCGATGCGGTCAATGGCATCGATGGCGCATCCGAAACCGACGGCCTGGAAGTCTCGTCCGCCAACTTCGGCGGCCCGTTCGCACGCGGCATGCTGGTGGTGCACGACGGCTTCAAGCGCATGCCGGATGCGGCCCAGAACTACAAGGCGGTGGCGTGGGACGATATCGCCCGCGCCTTGAAGCTGGACCAAGTCAGGTAGACCTCAGTATCAGGCGCGCCGCGGCTCGGGCGCGCTTGCCTGCGGCTGTGCAAGCTGGGCGCTCAACCAGCGCCCCACCTCGGCCGCCCGGCGTTCGATGTGCGCGCCGAAACCCTGGGTCGCCAGCAGCGCGATCCCGTTCGGCTCGCGCAGCACGCCCGGCGCCAGCTGCGGCCGGCCACTTGCAGTATCGATAAAGAACGGCGCCAGCTGCGCCTTGAGCAGCTGCGCCAGCACCAGGTTGTGCGACGACACCAGCACCAGCTCGCGCCCTGCCAGCTGTTCCAGCACGGCAGCAGCCGCCGACACCGATTCAAGGTGATTGGTGCCCCTGAATACCTCGTCGATCAGGCAGATCCCGGGCGCCTCGCGCGCCGCCTCGAGCAGCGCGCGCGCACGCCGCAACTCGGCCATGTACAGGCTCTCGCCGCCGAGCAGCGAATCCTCGTTCTGCATGCTCGCGCGCACCGGCAACGCCGGCAGGCGCGCCCGTCCGGCGTAGCAAAAGCCGAAGGCGCGCGCCGCGATCAGGTTCAATCCCACCATGCGCAGAAAGGTGCTCTTGCCCGATGCGTTCTGGCCCGAGACGAAGGCGCCGCGCCCATCCAGATTGACGCTCAAAGGCGCTGGCTGCGGCATCAGGGGATGTACGCCGTCTTCCAGCGCCAGCTCGCGCGCGGCGCCGCGCTCGGCCCAGCACCAGTGCGCCAAGGCCTGCAGATGGCGCGCCAGCGCCACGTCGGCTTCGAGGTTGGCGCAATCGAGATAGCAGGCGCGCAAGAAGTCACGCTGCGCCGCTACCAGGCGCGCGGTCCTGAAGTAATGCGCGACATTCGCCGCCCCGAACCAGTCCGCATAGTGCCTGGCGCCCGGGATCATGCGCGTGTACAGGGGCCGCGCCAGGCGCACATGCAGGCGTTCGGCACGCGCGCGCGCGGCGTTGAAGGGTTCCAGCAGCGCGCCCTCCTGACGCCCCAGCAGCGACGTCGTGCGCAGCACCGCATGCAGGGAGCGCAGCGCACCTTCCCACGCTTCGAGCTGGTCGTGATAGCGCATCTGCAGCGCCACCAGTGGCGCCAGTGCACCCAGCGCCAGCAGCCAGCCGAGTGGCAGCGTGACCAGGGCCGCGAGCGACGCCAGCAACGCCAGCGGCAGCAGCCATAACCAGCCTGCCCACGCCGGCACCGGCGGCGCGCCGTCACGCAGCAGCACAGCCGCCACTTCAGTATCGGCATGGCGCAGGGTATGCAAGGTCGCGTCCAGCGCATCGAGCTGCGCGGGGTCGTCGAGCAGGCGGTTCAGGCGTGCACGCTGCGCCGCGCACGCTGCGTCATTCAGTCCGGCGCGCAGGCGCAGGTGCAGCATCTGGCGCCCGAAGATGCTGGCATCCGGCGCCAGCGCGTCTTCATACGACGCCAGCAGAAGGTCGTCCCAAGTCTGGTCGTCGATGCCGGTTGCAGTGCGCTCTTGCAGCCGATACAGCTGGCCGACGTCGAGCGGGGTGAAGAAATGCCGCGGCGCCGGCGGCGTGAGCGGCGCGATGCTGCGCCATAGGGCTTGCAAGCGATCGAACGGCGACAACATGGTTCCTTCGGGATTACCGGCAGCGCCGGGTGCAAGCCCCACATACGGCCGAGTTTGCCAAGTTGCAAGATCGAACACAGCGCACGGTGCGAATTACCCTTGCGGCATGAAGCCAGTTGATCGAGAGGCGCCCAGCGGCGATCGAAAGCATATGCCCACTATCGATCTGACAAGGTACGTTGCCCCACATACCGCCGAGCCCTCCTCTGGCACGATCGTGTTCATCAAGCTCCCATCACAACGATCACGACCGCCAAGAAAGGTAGGCCCTCATGAAACGCGCCCTGCTCGCCGCCGCGCTATGCCTGGCATTCGGCCCCGTCACCGCCCAACAGGGTGACGGCACCAGGTTCTCCACCAATATCAATATCTGGAAGCCGGACAAGGTCGACGCCACGCCGGAGCGTATCAAGGCGCTCAAGGCGCCGCCGGGCTTCACGGTGAGCGCATTCGCCACCGGCCTGAAAAACGCGCGCATCATCGCCGTGGCGCCAAGCGGCGACGTGTATCTGAGCCGGCGCGACCAGGGCGACGTGCTGCTGCTGCGCGACGCCAACGGCGACGGCCGCGCCGACGGCGAGCCGGTCACGGTGGCCAACCGCGCCGGCGCCCATGGCCTGGCGATCCGCGACAACAAGCTGTATCTGGTGACGGTCAAGGAGCTGTTCGTGGCCGACATCAAGAGCGACGGCCGGCTGGGTGAACTGAAGATGCTGATCGGCGACCTGCCCGACGCCGGCCAGCACGCCAACCGCACCATGGCCTTCGGCCCGGACGGCATGCTGTACCTGAGCGTGGGCAGCACCTGCAACACCTGCAACGAGAACAATCCCGAAAACGCCACCCTGCTGCGCATCACGCCCGACGGCAAGAGCCGCACCATCTTCGCCAGCGGCCTGCGCAACATGATCGGCTACGCCTGGCATCCGGCCACCGGCGAACTGTGGGGCTTCGATCACGGCATCGATTTCCTGGGCGACGACGTGCAGCCCGAAGAAATCAACAAGATCGAAAAAGGCAAGCAGTACGGCTGGCCGCACGTCTACGGCAAGGGCGAGATCTACCCGCAAAGCACACCGGTGGGCGAGATCACCAAAGAACAATGGAAGGCGCGCAGCACGCCGATGGTGATCGGCTACACCGCGCACGCGGCGCCGATGCAGTGGGTGTTCGGCGCCGGCAGCGCCTTCCCGGCCGAATACCAGGGCGACGCCTTCGTGACCATGCGCGGGTCGTGGAACCGGGCGCCGGCGTCGGGCTACGAAATCGTGCGCGTGCGCTTCGAGAACGGCCAGGCCAAATCGGTCGAGCCGTTCGTCACCGGTTTTCTTACCGACGGCGGCAAGACCCATATCGCCCGTCCGGTGGGCCTGGCGCTGGCCAGGGATGGCGCGCTGCTGATGGCGGACGACGCGAACGGCGTGATCTACCGCGTCGCCTACACCGGCGCCAAGGCCGCAGCGGCCACGCCGCCGAAAGCGCCGCCGGGGCCGATGCAGGCGCAGGCCAGCAAGGGCACCAACGTGCCGCTGGCGCTCAAGCGCGCCGAGACCGAGAGCAAGACCAAAGAGGCGATCGCGGTCACTTCGTCCAGCTTCAGCAAGGACGGCCTGATGAACGAGCGTTATACCGAGTACGCCGACGGCGTGTCGCCGGCGCTGTCGTGGAAAGCCGTGGCCGGCGCCAAATCGTACGCCATCATCATGGAAGACCCGGACGCCAAGCCTGCGCTGCCGTTCGTGCACTGGGTGGCGTGGAATATCCCGGCCAATGTCACCAGCCTGCCCGAAGGCGTGCAGGAGCAGGCGCGCCTGACCGACCCGGAAGGCGTGCTGCAAGGCGCGACCACGCGCGGCTCGACCGGTTACTACGGTCCCAAGCCGCCGGTGGGCGAAGCGGCGCACCACTATCACTTCCAGGTGCTGGCGCTGGACACGATGCTCGAGGTGCCGTTTGGCGCCGACCGCGATCAGGTGCTGAAGGCGGCGCAGGGACATGTGCTGGCCAAGGGCGAGATCGTCGGCAGGTACGCGCAGAAGCAGAAGCCGCAGAAGTAAGGGATCACGGACACGGATATTCCCGTGTCCGCGGGCGACCGGACGGACAGCGCGGACAGCGTTGTCCGTCCGGTTTTCCCTTATGAATCAATGATCTGATCGCTGGCACGGTTCGTGCACTAACGACCATCAATGTCGTTACCGAACCTTGCCATGATCCGCGATACCGCCCACCAGGACACCGTCCTCGCCGCGCCACCTGCGCACAAGCTCAAACGCCGCCTCCTGATCGGCACCGGCGCCACCACGCTGGTGCTGGTCAGCGGCTTGCTGTTGGCCGCCTGGAATGGCAGCGAACATTCGGTCTCGGCCAGCCGCCTGCGCATCGCCGACGTCACGCGCGGCACGCTGGTGCGCGACGCCGCCGTCAATGGCCGCGTGGTCGCCGCCGTCAGCCCGACGCTGTATTCCACCGCGCCGGCCACCGTCAACCTGAAGGTGGCGGCTGGCGACACCGTCGCCAAGGGCGACGTGCTGGCGCTGCTCGAGTCGCCCGACCTGAGCGACGCCCTCAAGCGCGAAGTCTCGAGCTACGAACAACTCAAAGCCGAAGTCGCGCGCCAGCAGATCCTGTCGCGCAAACAAAAGCTGCTGGCCCAGCGCGAAGCCGACACCGCCGAAATCGAGCGCCTGTCGGCGCAGCGCACGCTCGAGCGCTACGACAGCGTGGGCACGGTCGGCATCATCGCCAAGATCGATTACCAGAAGGCCAGGGATGCCGTGAACTCGGCCGGCATCCGCGCGCGCCATGCGGCGCAGGCGGCGACGCTCGAAGGCGACGACGTCGAACTGGCGATCAAGACCAAGGCCAACGAACTCGAACGCGCGCGCCTGTCGATGGCCAATGCCCAGCGCCGCGTCGATGAGCTGACGGTGCGCGCGCCGGTGGACGGTTTCATCGGCACCCTGAATGTCCAGAACCGCATGGTGGTGGCCGCCAACGCGCCGCTCATGACGCTGGTCGATCTGTCGCAGCTCGAAGTCGAACTCGAAGTACCCGAGACCTACGCCGCCGACCTGGGCCTGGGCATGAACGCCGAGATCACCCTGCCGGCGGGGCGTGCCAGCGGAAAACTGTCGGCGCTCTCGCCCGAGGTGGTCAAGAACCAGGTGCTGGCGCGGGTGCGCTTCGACGGCGCCCAGCCGAAAGGCCTGCGCCAGAGCCAGCGCGTCAGCGCGCGCCTGTTGATCGAAGAACGGCCGAACGTGCTGATGCTGCCACGCGGCTCCTTCGTCGAAAGCGAAGGCGGACGCCATGCCTACGTGGTGCAAGGCGGGGTCGCGCTGCGCACCCCGATCCGGCTCGGCGCCACCAGCCTGTCGGCAGTCGAGATCTTGTCGGGCCTGAAACAGGGCGACCAGGTCGTGGTGTCCGGCACCGACAGCTTCAAGAATGCAGAACGCGTTTCCATCCACTGATCCACTCCATCGATCCCAAAGCACACAACCAGAACAAGGAGCAAACCCATGCTGCGCATGTCCAACCTGAGCAAGGTGTACCGCACCCACATGATCGAGACCCACGCCCTGCGCGGCTTCGAGATCGCGGTCGCGGCCGGCGAATTCGTCACCGTTACCGGGCCTTCCGGCTCGGGCAAGACCAGTTTCCTCAACATCGCCGGCCTGCTCGAAGAATTCTCGGGCGGCGAATACATCCTCGACGGCGTCAACGTCAAGGGGCTGGACGACGCCGCGCGCTCGCGCCTGCGCAACGAGAAACTCGGCTTCATCTTCCAGGGTTTCAACCTGATCCCTGACCTGAACCTGTTCGACAACGTCGACGTGCCGCTGCGCTACCGCGGCTTCAATGCGCGCGAACGGCGCGAACGGATCGAAGACGCGCTGGCCAAGGTGGGCCTGGCCTCGCGCATGAAGCACTACCCGGCCGAACTTTCGGGCGGCCAGCAGCAGCGGGTGGCGATCGCGCGCGCGCTGGCCGGCAGTCCGCGCCTGTTGCTGGCCGATGAACCGACCGGCAACCTCGATACGCAGATGGCGCGCGGCGTGATGGAGCTGCTCGAAGAGATCAACGCCGCCGGCACCACCATCCTGATGGTGACCCACGACCCCGAACTGGCGGTGCGCACCCACCGCAACGTGCACATCATCGACGGCCAGGTGTCCGACCTGGTGCGGCGCGCCCCGAGCCTGGTCGACAGCGCCGTGACGGCATAAGGAGGCAATCGCCATGTTCTCCTACTACCTCACGCTCGGCGTGCGCAGCCTGCGCCGCAACCCGGTGCTGACCGCACTGATGGTGCTGACCCTGGCCATTGGCGTGGCGGCCAGCGTGTCCACGCTGACCATTCTGCACATGATGTCGGGCGACCCGATTGCGCACAAGAGCACGCGCCTGTTCGCGCCGGTGCTGGATAACCGGCCAGTCAACGACCACGATGCGCCCGGCGAACGGATGGATAACCAACTCAGCTACATCGATGTCGGCAACCTGCTCAAGAGCGGCCAGGGCGTGCGCCGCACCGGCATGTATGGCATCGCACTCGTACTCGAGCCGCCCGAGAAATCGATCGCCCCCTTCTGGACCGAAGGCATGGCGCCGACGCGCGACTTCTTCGCCATGTTCGACGTGCCCTTCCTGCATGGCCAGGCATGGAGCGAAGCCGACGACACGCGCGGCGCCGATGTAGTGGTGCTCAGCCGCAAGATGGCCGCGAAGCTGTACGGCGACGCCAACCCGGTCGGCCGCCAGCTGCGCCTGCTCGATGCACCGTTCACCGTGGTTGGCGTGATCGACACCTGGACGCCGCAGCCGCGCTACTACAGCCTCCAGAGCGGCAACAAGTTTGGCGTCAGCGAAGACCTGTTCATCCCGTTCGCCACCGCGATCCGGCACGAAACGGGCCACAACGGCGGCATGAGCTGCAGCACCCGTACCGATGGCGGTTTCCAGGGCATCCTGCGCTCGGAATGCACCTGGCTCCAGTTCTGGTTCGAGACCGGGTCGAGCGCCGATCGCGCGCAATTGCAGACTTATCTCGACAACTACGCCGCCGACCAGCGCAAGCTCGGTCGCCTGCAACGCAAGGCGCCCAACGCGTTATTCGATGTGCCGGAATGGCTGGTGCACATGAAGGTGGTCGGCAAGGACAACAAGCTGTCGGCCTGGCTGGCGTTCGGTTTCCTGGCCCTGTGCCTGGTCAATACCATCGGCCTGCTGCTGGCGAAGTTCTCGGTGCGCGCCGCCGAAGTGGGCATCCGGCGCGCGCTGGGCGCCTCGCGCAACGACATCTTCCGCCAGTTCCTGACCGAGAGCGCGGTGATCGGCCTGGCCGGCGGCGTGCTTGGCCTGCTGCTGGCCTTCGGCGCCCTGGCGCTGCTGTCGATGCAGAGCAACGCAATGGCGGCAGTGGCGCGCATGGACCTGCCGATGCTGGCCTTCACGTTCGCACTGTCGGTACTGGCGGCGCTGCTGGCCGGGTTGCTGCCAACCTGGCGCGCCTGCCAGGTGACGCCGGCGATCCAGCTCAAATCCCAATAATTACGCTCATCCGCGGAGAAACAGCATGGAAATTCGTCCCATCCTGGCGGCGCTCATGCGCAACAAGACCGGCCCAATCCTGGTGGCGCTGCAGGTCGCCCTCAGCCTGGCGATCCTGGCCAACGCCCTGCACATCGTGAGCGAGCGGCGCGCTGCGGCGGCGCGCCCGAGCGGCATCGCCGACGAAAGCGCGGTGTTCGCGATCAGCGTGAATCACCTGCGCAGCGACGGCCCACAGCAGGAACTGGCCACCCGCAACCGCGAGATCGCGACACTGCGTGCGGTGCCAGGGGTGGTATCGGCGGCCAGCGTCGGCCAGTTGCCGATGTCGAACTCGGGCTGGAACACCAGCGTGGCGGTCGATCGCAAGCAAACCAGGGAATCGGCCGTGGCGTCGACCTATACTGCCGCCGACTCGCTGGTGCAGACCTGGGGCATGACGCTGGCCGCAGGGCGCGACTTCGCGCCGGGAGAGTTCATGGATCTGACCAGCGACTCTCGGGAGACGCCGCGCGCGGTGCTCATCACGCGCGCGCTGGCCAGCAAGATGTGGCCGAACCAGCCAGCCGTCGGCAAGACGCTGTATATCGGCATGGGCGAAGAAGCCATGGGCATACCGGTGGTGGGCGTACTCGAACGCCTGCAAGATCACAACGCGCGCATCGACGAGCGCGGCGACTATTCGATCATCATCCCGATCCGCGAATACGGCGCCAACGGCGGCGCCACCTACACCGTGCGCGCCGCGCCGGGCCAGCGCGAACGGGTGATCCGCGATGCCGAGGAAGCCGTGCGCAAGGCTTCACCCGATGCGGTCATCCTGAACACCCGCACCATCGACGAGCTGCGCAAGTCGCGCTACCGCGCCGACGTCGCGCTGTCCTGGACCCTGGTGGTGGTCAGCGTGCTGCTGCTGTTGATCACCGCCGGCGGCATCGTCGGCATGGCCAGCCTGTGGGTCAACCAGCGCCGCAAGCAGATCGGCGTGCGGCGCGCGCTGGGCGCGAGAAAAGCCGACATCGTGCGCTACTTCATCACCGAGAACATCCTGATCACCAGCGCCGGCGTGTGCGGCGGCGTACTGCTTGGCATCGGCCTGAACCAGATGCTGGTGACCCGGCTCGAGATGGCGCGCCTGCCACTGGGCTACCTGCTTGGCGGCGCGCTGGTGTTCTGGGCGCTCGGCATCGCCGCCGCGTTTGGTCCGGCATGGCGCGCGGCGGGCATCTCGCCGGCGCTGGCCACCCGCAGTACGTGATCGCGGGCGCCAGTGCTATGCTAGCGCGCATGCCGACCGTACTCATCATCGACGACAACGCCGCGATCGCGATCGCGCTCGAGGTCCTGTTTTCGCTGCACGATATCGCGGCCCTGCGCGCCGCCTCGCCCGAACAAGGCCTGGGAATCCTGGACCGCGAGCCGGTCGACCTGGTGATCCAGGACATGAACTTCAGCGCCGACACCACATCGGGTGAAGAAGGCGTGGCGCTGTTTCGCCAGATCCGCGCGCGCCACCCTGATCTGCCGGTAATTCTGCTCACCGCCTGGACCCACCTCGATGCGGCAGTCGACCTGGTCAAGCTGGGCGCCGCCGACTACCTGCCCAAGCCGTGGAACGACGAGCGCTTGCTGGCCAGCGTCACCAACCTGGTCGAACTGGGCCAGGCCAACCGCGCACTGGCGCCGCGCCTGCAGCGCGAGCGCGCCGCCAAACGCGAACTCGAACAAGGGTTCGACCTGCGTGGCCTGGTGTGGCAAGACCCGGCCACCGAACGCGTGCTGCACCTGGCCTGCCAGGTGGCGCGGGCCGACGTGCCGGTCTTGATCACGGGGCCGAACGGGTCGGGCAAGGAGCGCATCGCCGAGATCATCCAGGCCAACTCGCAGGTGGCGAATGGCCCGTTCGTGGTGCTCAACTGCGGCGCCCTGCCGTCCGAACTGATCGAGGCCGAACTGTTCGGCGCCGAGGCCGGCGCCTACACCGGCGCGGCGCGCGCACGCGAAGGCAAGTTCGGAGCGGCCGACGGCGGCACGCTGTTCCTGGACGAAATCGGCAACCTGCCGCCAGCCGGCCAGATGAAGCTGCTGCGGGTGCTCGAGACCGGCCGCTTCGAGCGCCTCGGCTCGAACCGCGAACGGCAAGTCAAGGTGCGCGTGATCAGCGCCACCAACGCCGACCTCGGCGCGATGATCCGCGCCGGCAGCTTTCGCGAAGACCTGTACTACCGCCTCAATGTGATCGAGCTGCGCCTGCCGCCACTGCACGCGCGGCCCGGCGACATCCTGCCGCTGGCAGGGTCGTTCCTGGCGCCCGGCAAGAGGCTCGACGCGGCCAGCGAAGCGGCGCTGCTGGCGCACACCTGGCCCGGCAATGTGCGCGAACTGAAAAACGTGATGGCGCGTGCCGGCCTGCTCAGCGCCGGCGCGCTGGTCACCGTGCCCGACCTCGGCCTGCCGCCGGCGATCCTGCCGGCCCAGGAAGCCGAGCCCGACCGCGACGCCATCGTGGCGGCGCTGGCGCGCGCCGGCGGCGTGGTGGCCCAGGCAGCCGGTGAACTGGGCCTGTCGCGCCAGGCGCTGTACCGGCGCATGGAGCGGCTGGACATCGCCCGTCCATGAACGCTGACGCGGCGCGCGCAAAGGGTTTCCGCCTGTCGCTGGTCACGCGCCTGTCGGCGCTGGTCGGCACCCTGCTCGCGCTGGGCATTCTTGCTGCGCTGGGCCTGGATTATCTGTTTCCCGGCCACCCTCTGCTGGTGGCCGGCGCCTGCCTGCTCGGCATCCTGCCGGTGGCGATCATCACGCTGCGCACGCAGGTGCAGCCGATCCTGTCGCTGTTTCGCGCGCTCGAGAGCACCGTCGACAGCTATCGCGACGGCGATTTTTCGTTCAGCCTGCACTGGCCCCAGAACGACGAACTGAGTGACCTGATCGCCGCCCACAACCGGCTCGGCGCCGTGCTGCGCGAACAGCGCCTTGGCCTGGCGCAGCGCGAGCTGCTGCTCGACACCATGGTGCAGAACACGCCGGTGGCGATGCTGCTGGTGGCCGATTCGACCGTCAACGCCGGCACCATCGTCTACGCCAACGTGGCAGCGCGCCAGTTGCTGGCGCATGGCCGCAAGCTCGAAGGCCATGCGCTGCGCACGATACTGGACGGCGCATCGCCTGCCCTGCAGGAAGCGCTGGCGCGCGGCGGCGATGGCCTGTTCAGCGCCGGCGAAGGCGAAGACGAAGAGGTGTATCACCTGGCGCGCAACACCTTCACCTTGAATGGCCGGCGCCATGAACTGCTGCTGCTGCGCCAATTGACGGTGGAGCTGCGGCGCCAGGAAGTGCAGACCTGGAAGAAGGTGATCCGCGTGATCAGCCATGAACTGAACAACTCGCTGGCGCCACTGGCCTCGCTCGCGCACTCGGGCGCGGAGCTGGTGCGGCGCGGCCAGGTCGAGCGCCTGCCGCAGATTTTGCAAACCATCGGCGAGCGCACGCGACACCTGGAAAGCTTCATCCTCGGCTACGCGCGCTTCGCCAAGCTGCCGACGCCGCGCCTGGAAGCGCAGCGCTGGGATGCGCTGGTGGCGCGCCTGGGCGCACAGGTGCCGTTTCGCATCGAGGGCGAATTGCCGCCAGAGGCGGCCTGGATCGACGCCGCCCAGATCGAGCAGGCGCTCTTGAATCTGCTGAAGAACGCGCACGAATCCGGGTCGCCGCCAGACGACGTCGAACTGCAGCTGCGGCGGGTGCAGGACCAGTTGCGCATCGACGTCTTCGACCGCGGCAGCGGCATGAGCGAAGCGGTGCTGACCAACGCCCTGGTGCCGTTCTATTCCACCAAGCGCAGCGGCACCGGCCTGGGATTGGCGCTGGCGCGCGAGATCGCCGAAGCGCATGGCGGGCGCATCACCCTGGCCAACCGCGACGGCGGCGGCTTGGCGGTGACGCTGTTCCTGCCGCTGCTGCCTGGCCCCGCCACTGCTTGAACTTGACCAGGAGACGCAGCGCGATGACGGCATTGCGCAAAACAGTGCCGGCGCTCTGGTAAGATCGGCCCTGTTCCCCGCCGCCGCACCGACCATGTCCGCCAAGTCCCCACGCACCATCGATCCCCGCTTCGCCCATCCCGGCCACCCGCCTGCCACCATCGACGAATTCGAGGGGGTGCGCTTTCTGCACCTGGGCACCTCGTGGGTGCAGGGCGCGATGCGGATCGCCAAACCCGACACGATCGAACTCGAATACGTGCAGATGATGATGATGTGGACCTTGTTCAAGCACGCGCCGCGCCATATCGTGCAACTCGGACTGGGCAGCGCCGCACTCACCAAGTTCAGCTACGCGCGCTTTCCTGATGCACGCGTGACGGCGGTCGAACTCAATCCGAACGTGATCGCGATCTGCCGCGCGCTGTTTGGCCTGCCCGAGAATGATGCGCGCCTGGACGTGCGCGAACAGAACGCGCTCGACTTCGTGCTCGATGCGCGCAACCATGGCACGGTGGACGCGTTGCAGGTCGACCTGTATGACGAGCAGGCGCGTGGCCCGGTGCTCGATTCAGCCGAGTTCTATCAGGGCTGCTATGACTGTCTGGCCCCGGGCGGCATCATGACCACCAATGTGTTCGGTGAATTCAGCAACTACGACAAGAACCTGCTCACCATGGAGCAGGTGTTCGACGCGGTGGTGTGGCTGCCCGAGGTGCACGATGCGAACATCGTGGTGCTGGCCTTCAGGGATGCGCCCGAGATCGATTTCTCGGTGCTGTACGAACGCGCCGGCGAGATCAAGCGGCGCCTGAACCTGCCGGCCAAGAACTGGGTCAATGGCTTGAAGGAGTGGATGCGCGACCACCAGTCCTGATCGGATGGCGCACCGTGGCCGGCTGGGCTCCCGTAACCTGCCCCAGTTCGGACGCCGGCACCGGCGCGCCGAGCAGCGCATACACCGAGCCGCATGGCGCGCGCTCGAGCGCCAGCACCGGGAACACCCGTTCCAGATTGGTGTACTTGGCCCAGGCGCCGACCCCGCGCGACTGACCGGGCGGGATCGACATCGCCGCGTAGCCGCGCGCGCCGCCCTCCACCGCCTCGATGCTGCGATTGCGCACTTGCTGCAAATCGGCGTGCGCCGCAGCGCCAATCCCGGCTGCCGAATTGGCATCCAGACAGCACACGCGCAGCTGCGCGCCAGTGACCGGGTGGTCTTGCAGTTTCTGGTTCGGCGCGTGCCACAGTTGCATCAGCACCGTGCCGTCGTTGCCGTGGGCGTCCCATGCGTGTTCGAGACTGCCGTGATGTTCAAGGCCGTAGCGCTTGCAAAGCTGGGTAATGTTCATGCTAGTCGTTCCGTTCGCGTTGACGCCGTTCCCGGCTGCGCCGGTTGGCGGGATCGTGCAGGGCGCGCATCAGGATCTCGCGTGCGACGTTGCAGCTCTCGAGGTACACCAGCCCGGCCGTGACGCCGCGCGTCTCGACCAGGAACAACGCGTATTCGGTGGCGAGCGCAGAGCGCTCGTCGGTTCGTCGTTGAATCATGGTGTGGCTGCCTAAAAATGCGGAGTCTGCCGCGCGTTGCCGGCGCGCTCCGGTCATTCGGGTAAGGCGAATCCGTCAAGCCACTGCGCTGATATGTGGCAGAAGCTTGCAAACATCCTATCTCTACTACTTCGTGCGCCCGTTTGAATGTTGTTAAAGAACGTAACAAAGCGGCACGAATCCATCCGCTAAATTTCATATAGAAAACTTCTTTATTCTCAAGGAATTATTCAAAATTCATGGATCACGTTTGACTTGGCTTGAACGTCTCTTTTGCGCTACGCATTCGCAAACAAGACACATTTGTAATTACCAATGCTAGCGTTCATAGTTTCCTATTTAACACTCGTCGCTACTATCGAATAATGTCTGGTCGGCCGCACCAGATAACAACAACATAATTCGAGGAGCGAGGATGAGGAAGCAATCACTGCCGCAACGCACGCTGTTGGCCGCTGCCCTGCTGGGCGCCCTGGGTGGCGCAGGCGCCCAGGAAACCGATCAGAATCTGTCGAAGGTCGTGGTGCTCGGTTCGCGCACCCAGCCCAAGACCGCGCTCGACACCGCCGTCCCGGTCGGCCTGATCGACGCCAGGGATCTGCAGTCAGCCGGCACGCTCGAACTGGGCAAGGTGCTGCAAGACCTCGACCCTTCGTTCAACTTCACCACCACTTTCGTCAGCGATGGCACCGACATCATCCGCCCGGCCACGCTGCGCGGCCTGGGGCCGGACCAGCTGCTGGTGCTGATCAACGGCAAGCGGCGCCACCAGCAGGCGCTGGTCAATGTGCAGCAAACCATCGGCCGCGGCTCGGCCGGCACCGACATCAACGCCATCCCGCTGTCGGCGATCCAGGCGATCGAAGTGCTGCGTGACGGCGCCGCGGCCCAATACGGCTCGGACGCGATTGCCGGCGTGATCAACATCATCCTGAAGAAAGGCGCCGGCAACGGCATCGTCAGCGCCAGCGCCGGCACCACCGACGAAGGCGACGGCGACACCTATTCGGCCAGCGCGCACCAGGGCTTCGCGCTGGGCAGCGACGGCGGCTACCTGAACCTGTCGGTCGAAGGCCGCAAGCGCGACGAAACCAACCGCGCCGGCCTCGACACATTGCGCGTGAATCCGCCGCGCGTCACCCAGCGCCTGGGCGACAGCAACGCCAAGGACTACTACCTGTGGATGAATTCGGCCCTGCCGATGGGCGGCGGCGAGGTCTACGCGTTCGGCGGCGCCTCCAAGCGCAAGGGCGATTCGGGTGGCTTCTATCGTCCCGCCGAAGACTCGCGCAACGTGCCCGAGGTGTACCCGAACGGCTTCCTGCCGAACATCGTGACCACCGTGCAGGATGCCTCGCTGGCATTCGGCTATCGTCACGATCTGGCCGATGGCTGGAACATCGACGCCAGCGTCAACCATGGCCGCAGCCAGTTGAAATTCCATGAACGGAACTCGATCAACGTCAGCTACTGGTACGAAACCGGCGACTCGCCGCGCGAAGCCGATACCGGCACGCTCAAGTTCGAGCAGACCACCTTCAACCTCGATTTCAAGGGCCCGGTGAACCTGTTCGGCGGCGAACTGTTCGTCGCCACCGGCTTCGAATGGCGGCGCGATAACTACGAGATCGAAGCCGGCGACCCGGTGTCGTACCAGTACGGCACCACCAACAACCCGGCGATCGTCATCCGCGACCAGAACGGCGGCATCGCCGCATCCGGCATCCAGGGCTTCCCCGGCTACACGCCAGGCACCGAAGTCGACCAGGGCCGCCACAACACGGCCTACTACCTCGACATCGAACGCAAGTTCGGCGCCACGGTATCGGTCGGCGCGGCGGTGCGGCATGAACGCTACTCCGACTTCGGCAACACCACCATCGGCAAGCTGACCATGCGCTACGACCCGACCCGCACTTTTGGTGTGCGCGGCAGCGCGTCGACCGGTTTTCGCGCCCCGGGCGTGCAGCAGAAGTTCTACAGCTCGGTGTCGACCAACCTGAATGCGGCCGGCGTGCTCACCGAAACCCTCACCGCGCGCGAAAACAGCGCCGTCACGCGCGCCTTCGGCATCGCGCCGCTGCAAGAGGAAACCTCGAAGAGCGCCAGCATCGGCATGATCCTGCGCCCGAGCCAGGGCCTGTCGCTGACGGCCGACGTGTACCGCACCCGGATCGACGACCGCATCGTCTTCTCGAGCAACATCGCTCCCGAAGCGGGCGCCTGCCCGACCCCGGCGGCGTGCCCGATCCGCGCCATCCTCGACCCGCTGCGCGTGGGCCAGGCGCAGTTCTTCACCAACGCCATCGACACCACCACGACCGGCCTCGATATCGTGGCCCAGCAGACCATCCGCGGCCAGGGTTCGACCCTGGTGCTGTCGGGCCAACTGGGCTTCAACAAGACCGAAGTGCGCGACCGCCATTCGCAGTCGCCGGTGCTCAGTGGCGAGCAGCTGTTCGACGACGCGCAGGTGACGCTGATCGAACGCGGCCAGCCGCGCAAGCACCACGTGGTGGCGGCCGACTACACCACCGGCCCATGGAACCTGACGGCGCGCGCCAACTACTTCGGCGAAGTGCAGGGCCAGGGCTTCACCGCCCCGTTCGTGCAGACCTGGGCCGCCAAGTGGATCCTGGACGTGACCGGGCGCTATGTGTTCGACAAGAAGCTCAGTTTATCGGCCGGCGTGAACAACCTGTTCGATACCTACCCGACGCGCTGGGATCCTGAACGCGCGGCGCCGTTCCCGCAGATGGGGTTCACGCACTGCTGGGAGACCTGCCCGTTCGGGATGAACGGGCGCTCGATGTATGTGAAGGCGGATTACACGTTCTGATACGCTGAACAAGAACGGGGGTGTCGCGTAGCGTCGAGTTTCAGATCTCGATCCAGATCTCGATATACTGGCTCGACATGAGCCGCTCGACACGCCCCGCTTCTTATCCTTTCGTCCAGCAATCCCGCCTGCGATGGATGGTCATCGCTTTCGCCCCTTTTGCCGTGGGAACGCTCCTGCTCTCCGGCTACTCCCGGCGCTTCGCGTTCCATGAAGTCGAACTGATTCAGAAAATTTTTCTCGGCTTGCTCATCCTGTTGACGCCGTTGGCTCTCTACCAAATCCGGCGTATCCCGTCTGCCATGGAGCGACTTGCAAGGCATAGTCCGGCAGCCTGGAAGCGCGACTGGATCCTCTTGCCACTGATGGCGGCGACACTGGTCGGAATGGTGCTGGCAGGGCCACTCGGTTGGCTCGTGGCAGTTTCGGCCTGGTCCGATCAGCCCATAGAACAGGTGCAGGCGACAGCAATCCAGGTCGATGCTTACCGCAACGGCAGAAGGTTTTCCAGCTGCCATCGACCCGCGACGCTGCGGTTCGCATCTCTCGACAAGAAAACCTGCCTCGATGACCTTTACGCTTCGTCACTCATGCAAGCGGGTAAGCGTCTCGATGTCGGCATCGTACCGTTCCACTTCGGGTTCCTGATCGTGTCGATTGTGCAGGCGGCTCCGGCGCAGACGCAGAAAAACTGACGCCATCAATCACGATGTGTCGAGACGTATTTTTCGGCTTCAGCGCCGCTCGCGCCACCACAACAGCAGCATCGCCGCCACGAACAGGAGCGCGAACGGCAGCACCGGCATTGCGCGCGTCGGGCCATCGGCTGCGCTACCCACGGTACGGGCGGCGTAGCGCGCGGTAGCGTCACGGCTCTGGGCGCTCTGCCATGGCCGCCAGTCGGCGTCGGCATACACGTACAGCGCGTGTTCGCCGGCCCTGGCGTCGCGCACATTCAGCCAGCCGGTCTTTTGCGGCCAGACGGCGGCACACGATGTGTCGACGCGGTCGGCGCGGCGCTGCCAAGCCAGGGTCTGTTTCATGTCGGGCAGCGCCAGTTCGCCGCGCACGCCGCGCGCGCAGATTTCAAGGCGCTGGCCGACCAGCGGCATCTCGTCCGGCGCCAGCCATTCGGTGTCCTGGCGCAGCTCGACCTTGAGGCTGTCGATCACGCCCTGCCACCACAGCGCCAGCGCGCGCGGTTCGGCGATCGCGTGGCGGTGCCATTCGGTCACGCCGAGCCAGGCGATGCGGCCCTTGTGCCAGTCGCGGGTCCAGACCATATTGTCCGAACCTTGCCATGGCCCGGCCTCGCGCGCGGCAGGCGCCAGCGTCGCCAGCGGCATCTCCAGCGGCTGGTCGATCTTGCTGCCTTCAGCTTGCGGGCGCAATGGCAGTTGCACGCTGCGCGACCATAGGCCCGGGTCGTTGGCGTTGCCGCCCAAAACCAGCAGCGGCATGCCGTCCGCCACGCGTCCCAGCAAGGCGCTGCGCTCGCCCGCAGCCATGCGCTCGAACCAGGCGGCGTCAATCACCATCAGGTTGGGCGCCGTCATTTCTTCGCGCGCGGTCTGGGTGCGGGTCAAGGCGCGGCTCAGTTGCACCTGCCAGTCGAGCAGCGCGCCGCTGCCGGTCAGCAGCTCGTTGAGCACGCGCAGGTCGAACGAAGGCGCGCCGAAGCGGCCGATCACCTGCAGCGGCGCCGGCTGGTGCACCACGAACGGCAGCGGGCCTTCGGCCAGCACCGCCCCCGAAGCGCTGCTCAGGCGCGCTTTGAGCACCACCCGTTCGGCCACCGGCGGCGTCCACTGGACGCTCAGGTCGCCGGCATTGCGCACCTGCGCCAGTACTTCGCCGTTCTCGGCCAGCAGTTCCAGCTGCGCCGCGCTCTTGTCTTCGCGCGCGACTTTCAATCGGAATACGCGGCCCAGCGCCAGCTGGCTCGGAAAATCGAGCCGGATCGCCGCGCCATGCGGCGTTTTCCACTCGATCGGCAGCGCCGGCAAATCGTTCCACTGCGCGCCGCGCAGGCCGTCGCCCAACACCGTCAGGGCGCGCACGCCCTCGAGCGATGTCGGCGGCGTGGAGGCATCGATGGTGAGCGTGTGCGCGGCCGATCCCGGCAGGCGCAGGTCGGCGCTGAACAGACCGAGCGCGCTGGCCGCGACGAGCACCAGCAGCGCGTCGATCCACTGGCGGCGCACCAGGTACAGCGCGGCGCTGGCCAGGCCGGCGACGGCGATGACGGCAATGATCACAGTTAAATTCATGGCTTGCCCGCTTCACGCCAGCCGCGCACGAACGGTGTCTCGACCGTCGGGCGGGCCTGCAACAGCACCTGTCCTTCGCCCACGCCGCTGCGCAGCCAGGCGCGCAGCACCGGACGGCAGGCGATGCAGCCATCGAGCACGTCCTGGATCGAACGCTGCGCCGCCAGTCGCCCTTCATCGTCCTTGACCCGGGTCCGCACCCAGTCGTTGGCGGTGCGGGTCCACAGCACCGGCAGCGGCCCCTCGCCCGACAATGCGCTGACCAGATTGCGCAGCTCTTCGGGCAGCGGCGCATCCGCACCTGCCTGCTGGCGGCGGTAGCTGGCGGCGCCGGCCATGTCGCCGGTCATGCGTTTTTCTTCGGTGATCGGCGGCGGGGTAAACGCGGTCTTGTGCAGGTAGATGCGCTCGGCCTGCTGCAACTCCTTGATCGCGTCGAGCGCCTTCAGTTCGGGCGCCAGTGCCATCTTCGGCTCGATTGCGCGCAGCGCCTTCTCGGCGGCCCACATCGCGCTCAAGGCGCGCCGCAGCACCTTCTTGGTGCCTTCGTCGTACATGGTCGCGTTTTCGGACTGGTCGTGGGCGTGGCCGTAGGTATTCAAGATGTGCGCGGTCTCGTTGCGGATGCCGCCCTGGCGCTGGTTCGGTTCATCGTGACCGTGGCCGCTGTGGTCCTGGCCATCGTGCGGATCATGCTCCTCATGCTTGTCGTCTTGTTTGCCGCCTTCGCCACTGCCCTTGGCTTCCTCGCCGAACAGGGTCGACTCTTCACCCAGGAACTGGCCGTAGCGGCGGCGCAGCGCGCCCTGGTCGTCGGCGATGCGCTCACTGCGGTCGCGCGCTTCGTCCTTGGCCATCTTGCCGCGCATGTCGGCGATCAGCTGCTCGGTATCGATGATGATCTGGCGCTGGCTGCGCAGGCTTTGCGGCTTGACCAGCGACGGCATGGCCGCGCTATCCTGTTCCGCTTCGGCTTCCGGCGCCGGCAGCCGGATACTGTAGGTCGGCGACTGCACATTGTGCGGGCGCATGGCGTTGTCGCTCGCGCGCACGAAGAAATACAACTCGTCGCCCGCTTCCATGCCCAGCTCGGCCAGCGACCAGTTCTTGGACCAGTTGCGCTGCTTCGGATTGTTCGACGCCGGCAGCGGCATCTCGCGCTCGGTAAACTTGACGTTCTCGCCGCTGCCGCGCGCCAGCGTCAGGTGCAGCGTGGCGCGCCGCACCGCGTAGTCGTCGCTGATGCGGATTGCCATCGCGGTGCTGGTTGCGCCTTCGCGCAGGTCTTGCACCATCTGGGTCGGCGCCGTGATCTCGATTTCGGGGGGTGCATCGGGCGTCACGCGCAGCGTGTAGCGTTCGCCGCGCCAGCGCCACAGCACCGACTCGAGCGCGGTAAAGCGCGCGCAGTCCTTGCCCGGCGTAAGCACCTGGCCGTTACCCAGTTCGATCTTGTTGTCGCTCGCGGTGCCACCGCTCAAGCACCAGGTGACGACGGTCTGCGCCGGCACCTGCAGGTCGCGCGGCGCCGATTCGGCCGGGGCCACGCCGGTGTACGCCGGCGGCGCGGTCCTGACGGTCAACTGGCCCGGCGCCGCGGCCGCGTTGGCGCTGGCCACCGGCCCGGCCGGCGTCGCCACGTTCGCATGCTGCCCGTTGGTGGCGTACCAGACCATCGCGGCCAGCGCTGCGCTGACCAGGATGCCCGGATAGCCGGGCCTGACATAGCGCGCCACGATGCGGCGCAACTGGCTTGGCGCGATGCTGGCATCGAGCCGTTCGAACAGGCGCCGCTGCTGCAGGCGCGCGATCGGCGTATCGGCGTTTTCAAGCAGCGCGGCGCTGTCTTCCATCTCGGGCAGCGCGCCATCGAGCCACGCCGGCCATTCGAAGGCAACCCGGCGGCGCAGCTTGAGCCAGTCGAGCGCGCACCAGCCGGCCCAGGCGATCAGGCCCGGTCCCGACGGTATCGCCAGCCATGGCAGCGCACCGCCAATCCACAGCGGCAGGCGGCGCAGCAGGGCCGCGCGCCAGACACGCCTGGTGATCTCAACGCCTTCTGACATGCGCGAGACTCCTTTCCAGTACAAACAATGCCACCAGGGCGATCAAGAGGATGTCGCGCAGGCCGCCGCTCGGCGCCGGCGCCCTGGCCTCTTTCGAGGCCGCGAACACCTGCGATTGCAGCATGTACGGACGCGGCCCAACGTGCAGCTGCTGCCAGTCGTCGAGCAGGCGCCGCGCGCTGTCGGCGTCGCGCGGCGGCCAGGCGGCGTTGTACCACACGCGGCCACGGGTAGTAGCGGCGTAGCGCAGCGCGCCCAATGACGCGGCCTTGGCCAGCTCGGGGAAAGCAGCAGGATCGGTCACCAGCCACAGCGACGCTTTCATCGACGCCGGCGGCGCAGCGGGACGATCCCAGACGATCAGCGATGTGGCGGCGCCCGGCGCCGCGTCGACGACGACGTTCTCGGGTCCATCAAGCGCCGTGAACATGCGGCGCCATTCGGCCGCGCGCTCGCTGGCGATGAACACATGATGTTCAAGGTTGGCGGGTTTGGCGGCGTGCGCGCGCAGCTCGACCTGGCGCCCGAACACCGGCCTCGAGGCCCGCATCGGCACGTCGCCCAATACCAGCAGGCGTGCATCCGGACGCAGTTCGCGCTGGTGTGCATGCACCCAGTTCAGCGCCTGCGCGCCCGGCAGCGTAATGCGCTCGGCTTGTGCCAGCCCGGCGTCGGCCGCCTGGCGCGCGGCCCACGCCGCATCGGCGCCCTGGGTCACGATCACCGTGTCGCCGCGCTGCGGAAACACCGGATTGGCCAGCCACGCAATCAGGCACGCCAGCAGCAGGCAGCGCACCAGCAGCAGCAATGGATCGCTCCAGCGCCAGACCCGGGTCTGGCGCGGCTCGGCGCGCGGCAGGAAACGCGCCGTCGCCATCAGCTCGGCCTTGTTCTCGATGCGCTTGCGCCGGTGCCACCAGATCGGCAGCAACACAACAGGCAAGGCAAACCACCACAGCAAATTCATGATTCTTATCTCCCGCCCGGCCGGCGCAGCCAGCGCCGCAGCACCTCGCCCGGCGCCTGCTCGATCGCCGCCAGCAGCAGCGGCATGTCGTTCTTGCGCGCCTGCGCCGCAACGCCGGCGAAATGCGCCTCGCGGTTGCGCCGATAACCGTCCTTCAGGTCGGCGCCGAAGCGAAACACGCCTTCGTCCTGCTCCGGATCGCGGTACGACTGTGCATCGGAAAAGCTGGCGTCGATCTCGGCCTGCGTCTGCAGGCCCAGCACGCGCACGTCGTGGCGCATCTGGCGCAGGCGCAGCAAGGCCTGCGACAACGGCGACGGCCAGTCGAGCAAATCGCTGGCGGCGTACACCGCGCTTGGCGAAACCGCGAAATGCAGGCTCGCCTTGAGGGTGGTGGCGTCGGGCAGCGCGCCGCCCGCGCGCGCTTTCGACAATTGCGCAAGCACGCGCTGCAGCTGGCGCGGCCCGCGCGCGGCCGGCGTGAACGCGGCCTTGCCGTCGCCCAGCACCAGCAGCCCGAAGGCGTCGCCCTGGCGCTGCGCGATCGCCGCCACGCAGCCAAGCTGGGTACGCGCATACGAGAGCTTGTCGAGGCCCTCGACGCTGCGACTCGGTTCGGCCATCGAAGCGCTGGCGTCGAGCACCAGCCATACGGCGACGTGGCTGTCACGCTCGGCTTCGCGCACGAAGTAACGGTCTGCGCGCGCGGCCAGCTTCCAGTCGACGCGGCGCCACTCGTCGCCCGGCGCATAGGCGCGGTACTCCGAGAACTCGACGCCCGCGCCGCGCTCGCGGCCGGCGTGGATGCCATGACCCAGCCCGGCCAGCACGTGACGGATGACCAGATCGAGCTTGGTGGTATGCGCGATCAGCGCAGAACTGACAAGTGCCAATTAAGCGACCTTGATCTCGTTACGGAGCGACTGCAGCACGTCGGCGATCTCGATGCCGTCGGCCTCTGCCTCGAAATTGCGCAGCACGCGGTGCGCCAGCACCGGCATCAGCATCGCCCCGATGTCGTCACGGGTAACCGCCAGCCGGCCCTGCATCAGCGCGCGCGCCTTCGAGGCCAGCACCAGCGCCTGGCCGGCGCGCGGACCGGCGCCCCAGCCGATGTGTTTCTTGACCGCGTCCACCGACGTCTCGGATGGACGGGTGGCGCGCACCAGGCGCGTGGCATAGCGCACCAGATGGTCGCCGATCTCGATGTCGCGCACCAGCTGCTGCAGGCGCAGCAGGGTCTCGACATCCAGCGCCGGCTCGGCGTCTTGCAGGCCGGCTTGCGTGGTGCGCGAGACCATCAGCACTTCTTCGTCTTCGGTCGGGTACACCACATCGATGCGCAGCAGGAAGCGGTCGAGCTGCGCTTCGGGCAGCGGATAGGTGCCCGACTGCTCGATCGGATTCTGCGTGGCCAGCACGAAGAACGGGCGCGGAAGTTTATGCGTGTGGCCGGCGAAGGTCACCGAACGCTCCTGCATCGCTTCGAGCAGCGCCGACTGGGTTTTAGGCGGCGCGCGGTTGATCTCGTCGGCCAGCAGCACCTGCGTAAACACCGGTCCTTGCTGGAAGCGGAACACGCGCTGGCGGGTGTTCTGGTCTTCTTCGAGGATCTCGGTGCCGACGATATCCGACGGCATCAGGTCGGGCGTGAACTGCACCCGGCGAAACTGCATGTCGGTGGCCTGCGCCAGCGATTTCACCAGCAGCGTCTTGCCCAGCCCCGGCACGCCTTCGACCAGCGCGTGCCCGCCCGCCAGCAGGCAAATCACCAGCAGCTCGACCACGTTATCCTGGCCGATGATCACGCGCGCCATGCTGGCGCGCAGCGCCGCCACCCTGGCCGTCAGGTCGGCGATTTCCTGCTCATTCCACGCCACCGCTTTATTGCCTGCCACCGAATTTGCCACCGAATCTGCCACGTTCATGCTCCCAACGCATATTGAATGATGTTCACCGCGAACCGGGTATTGTCGACCGCCAGAAAGCGCTTGTTGCGGAAGTCGTAATCCCATTCGCAGCCGTAGTCCTTGTTCGAGTACAGCACGCGCACGCGGCCATTGATCTCGATCGCCTTCAGGTATTCGTGCACCAGGTCGTCGCCCCAGCCGTTCAGCTCCATCGACGTGGTCGGGGGACCGTCCTCGAACTTGAAGAAGCATGAATACAGCGGGTGATTGTTCGGGATCTTCTTCAGCGCCGCGGCGCCGAAGATCTTCGCCATCTCGGCCTCGAACGATTTGGCGAACAGGCCGTCGACGTCGTGGTTGCAGTCGTCGACCAGCACGAAGCCGCCGCCGCGCACGTATTTTTCAAAGTTGCGCCGCTCGGCGGGCGTGAACTGGACCAGCTTGTGGCCGGCCAGGTAGCAGAACGGCGCCTGCAGCATCTTGGCGTCGGACAGGGCGATCATGCGCTCTGTCGTATCGACCCGCAGCGTGGTGTACTCGACCAGCGAGTTGAGCACGTTGCTGGGCATGCGGATGTCCACGTCCCAGTCGCCCGACTCGTACATCAGGCGCGTGAAGTAGAAATCGTAATTCGCCATGCCGTCCCTTTGCCCTTATACCGCGTCCGACAGCGACGTGAAATTGAAGTCGCGCACCTTCATCGGCGGCAGCACCATCTGGTACGGCACTTCGTCGCCACCGATCACCTGCGGGCGACCCAGTTCGTCGATGTTGTTGAGGATCGTGACCGGGCTTTCGTTGAAGCGGAAGTTCTTGAGTGGGTACTTGATCTTGCCGTTCTCCACATAGAAGGTGCCGTCGCGCGTCAGGCCGGTGATCAGGAGCGACTGCGGATCGACCATGCGGATATACCAGGTGCGGGTCACCACGACGCCCTTCTTTGTGCCTTCGATCAGCTCTTCGAGCGACTTGGTGCCGCCGGCCATGATCATGTTGCCGTGGCCTGCGGTGGCCGGCTTGCCGGTCTTTTGCGCCCAGAACGGCGAGTACTCGAGCGAGGCGATGCGGCCGTCCTTGATCAAGTCGGTCTTGCGGCGCGCCAGCATGGTCTCGCTGTCCCACGGCGACACCGGCACGTCCGCATTCCACGGGTCGGCCCAGATGTTCACCTGGCTGTCGAACAGCTTGTCGCCCAGGCGGTTGCCGCCGCCCGGCTTGGCCAGGAAGCTGCGGCCTTCGTCGGCCGAACGGGCGCTGAACGAGGCGAACATATTGCCCAAAATTTCAGACGTCGCGGCCGGCTCCAGGATCACCGTGTAGCGGCCCGGCTCGAGCGCGCGCGCGTCGACCGAGCGCAGCGCCTTTTCGATCGCCACTTCGGACGCTTCACGCGCGTCGAAGCGCGCAGTGTCGACCGCCGAGCGGGTGACCCAGCCCGAACCGCGGCCGTCTTCGGTGCGCGCGGTGAGCGTGTACGACAGGTCGGTAAATTCCTGGTGGCCGAACACGCCCTTCGAATTGGCGACCGTCGAGAAGCGCGTGCTGTCGGTGAAGAAGCCGGCCGTGACCAGCTTGTTCTTGCGACCAAGCTCGATGCTCGTTGCCGCCACCTGGGCGCGGAACTCGGGGTCGATCGCGGCGGTGCTCTTCACGAAGGTGTTGGTGGCGCGGTATTCCTGCTTGCCGAAGGCCGGCACGAATTCTGGATTCTCGGGCGCCAGGCGCGCCAGTTCCTCGGCGCGGCGCACCGCGCGCTCGAGCGACTTGTCGTCGAACTCATTGATGACGGCGGTGCCGCTGCGTTTACCGAAGGCGACGTTGACCATCAGCTGCATGTCTTCGGTCAGGCCGGCGGTCGAGACGCTGTTGCGCGCAAAGCGCACATTGCCGACCCGGCTGCCTTCGATCACGACGCTGCATTCATCGGCCTTCGAGAGGCTGATGACGCGCTCGCAGATGCGTTTTGCTTGTTCCTGGTTCAGTGCTTTCATGACGCTCTCCTCAGCCGATCTTGCGTGCGGTGTTGATCACATTGATGCCGTTGAAGCGCGTGGTGCTCGAGCCGTGCGACACGGCGCTGACCTGGCTTGGCTGGCCCTTGCCGTCGAAGAACGAGCCGCCCATGCGCCAATCGCGCTCGTCGCAGATGGCTGAGCAGGCATTCCAGAATTCTTGCGTGTTCGACTGGTAGGCCACGTCTTCGAGCGGCGCGGTGATCTTGCCGTTCTTGATTTCGTAGAACAGCGTGCCGCCGAACTGGAAGTTGTAGCGCTGCTGGTCGATCGAGTACGAACCGCGGCCCAGGATATAGATGCCCTTCTTGACGTCCTTGATCATCTCGTCCGGGGTCAGGCGCGCCTTGCCCGGTTCGAGCGAGACGTTCGGCATGCGCTGGAACTGCACCGTGCTCCAGCTGTCGGCGTACGAGCAGCCATGCGACTCTTTCTCGCCGATGATGTGGGCCTGGTCGCGCGTGGCCTGGTAGTTCACCAGCACGCCGTTGCGGATGATGTCCCACTTCTTGGCCGCCACGCCTTCGTCGTCGTAGCCGATCAGGCCCAGCGAACCCGGGGTGGTGCGGTCGGCCACAAAGTTGACGCGGTCGGCGCCGTACTTGAATTTCTTGCTCTCCCACTTGTCGAGCGAGGCGAAGCTGGTGCCGGCGTAGTTGGCCTCGTAGCCCAGCACGCGATCGAGTTCGGTCGGGTGGCCGACGTTCTCGTGGATCGTCAGGAACAGGTGGTCGGGCGAGAGCACCAGGTCATACTTGCCCGGCTCGACCGACTTGGCGGTGAGCTTTTCGCGCGCCTGCCTGCCGGCCAGGCGTGCATCCTCGACGATGTCGTACGACTTGGTGTACAGCGTGGTGACGCCGCCGGCGGCGCGCACCTTGTCTTCGGCGCGTGCGTCGAAGTATTCATAGCCCATCGATGCCGGCGCGCCCAGGCCGCCGCGCGAGCGGAACTTGCCGCTGGCCTTGTCGATGGCGGTGGCGTTGATCGGCGCCCACAGGCGGTGGATGTCCTGGTCGATGTACGAGCCGTCGGTGGACGCGAAGTACTTTTGCTGGTTGATCTGGAACAGCGACGCGGTCATGAAGTTCGCGCCTGCCTCCATGCCGGCCTTGTTGGCGGCGATCAGCATGTCGGCCTTTTCCTTGATCGGCACCGTGCGCCAGTCTTTCTTGAGCGGCGTGGCCCACGCCACTTCGCCCACGCCCTTGACCGGCGCCAGGCGTACCGGTTCGGTCTGCAGCTTGGCGTTGGCCTTGGCGATGGCCACCGCCTGGCGCGCCGCGGCGGCGACGCCGTCCGCGGTCATGCTGTTGGTCGAGGCGAAGCCGTAGGCGCCGCCCGCGATCACGCGCACGCCGACGCCGCTCGATTCGGTGTTGTTGATGCTCTCGACGTTGAGGTCGCGCGTGATGATGAACTGGTTCAGGTAACGGCCGATGCGCACATCGCAGTACGACGCGCCGGCCTGCGTGGCCGCGCTCATCGCGGTATCGGCCAGGGCTTTCTTGGCGCTCGCCGCCATCGGCTTGAGCAGCTCTTCGGCCGCAATCGCGTTGCCGAAGACAGGAATGAACAACGCGCCTGCCGTGCCGGCGCCGATGTGAAGGAATTGTCGACGTTCCATGTGTGTTCCGTTCGCACTAGCATTATCTTGAATACGTCATCCCCGCGCAGGCGGGGATGACGGATGAAGCGGTACAGGTTACCGCAAGCGCTGCCTTACACCGCGTCCGATAGCGACGTGAAGTTGAAGTCACGAACCTTCATCGCCGGGATCAGCATCGAGTAGCGCGCTTCATCGCCGCCAATCACGGTCGGCTTGCCGATTTCGTCGATGTTGTTCAACATCGTGATCGGGCTTTCGTTGAAACGGAAGTTCTTGATCGGGTATTTGATCTTGCCGTTTTCAACGTAGAAGGTGCCGTCGCGCGTGAGGCCGGTCAGCGCCACCGATTGCGGGTCGACCATGCGGATATACCAGGTGCGGGTTACCAGCACGCCCTTCTTGGTGCTGGCGATCAGCTCTTCGGTGGTCTTGTTGGTGCCGCCCATGATGATATTGCCGGCCGTGCCAACCGCGCGCATGCCCTTCTTCTTGGCCCAGAACTGCGAGTAGTCGAGCGCATTGATGCGGCCGTCCTTGACCAGCGCCACGCGCTCACGCGGCAGCATATTGTCATCCCACGGCAGAACCGGCACTTCCTTGTCCCAGGGGTCGGTCCAGATATTGACCTGGCTGTCGAACAGCTTGTCGCCCAGGCGGTTGGCGCCGCCCTTCTTCGACAGGAAGCTGCGGCCTTCGTCGGCGTTGCGCGCATCGAACCCGCCCAGCATGAAGGTCATCAGGTCGCTGGTCGCCGCCGGCTCCATGATCACCGTGTAGCGGCCCGGTTCCAGCGCGCGCGCTTCAACCGAACGCACCGCCTTTTCGATCGCCACTTCGGCCGCTTCGCGCGGGTCGAACCGGGCGACGTCGCGCGCCGAGCGCTTCGACCAGCCCGAACCGCGCCCGTCTTCGGTGCGGATCGTGAGCGTGAAGTCGAGCGAGGTCGCGGCCTGGTGGCCGAACACGCCGTTCGAGTTGGCGACCGTCTCGAACAGGGTGCGGTCGGTCAGGAAACCGGCCGAGACCAGGCCCTTCTTGCGGCACGCTTCGATCGCGTAGGCCGCCGCCTGGGCGCGGTATTCCGGGTCGATGTCGGCGGTGGCCTGCACATAGGTGTCGGACGGCTTGAATGCGCTCTTGGACAGGGTCGGCATGAACTCGGGATTCTCGGGCGCCAGGCGCGCCAGGTCTTCGGCGCGGCGCACCGCGCGTTCGAGCGACTTGTCGTCGAATTCGTTGATCGTGGTGGTGCCCTGCTTGTTGCCATAGGCGACCTGGATCTGGATCCGGGTGTCGTCGGCCAGGCCGGCGGTGGAAACGGCATTGCGCGCGAAGCGGATATTGCCGATGCGGTTGCCTTCGATCTTGACGATGCACTCGTCGGCCTTGGTCAGCGACAGCACGCGGTCGCAGATCTTCTTGGTTTGTTCCTGGGTCAGGATGGTCATGGATGCAGTCCCTGCTTAGCCGATCTTGCGAGCGGTGTTGATCACATTGATGCCGTTGAAGCGCGCGGTCGACGAACCGTGCGAGACGATGCTGATCTGCGGCGGCTGTCCTTTGCCGTCGAAGAACGAGCCGCCCATGCGCCAGTCGCGCTCATCGCAGATGCCCGAACAGGCGTTCCAGAATTCCTGGGTATTGGCCTGGTAGGCCACGTCTTCGAGCATCTCGCCGATCTTGCCGTCCTTGATTTCGTAGAACAGCTGGCCGCCGAACTGGAAGTTGTAGCGCTGCTGGTCGATCGAGAACGAACCGTCGCCGACGATGTAGATGCCCTTCTTGATGCCCTTGACCATTTCGTCCGGCGTGAGCCTGGCCTTGCCCGCGGCCAGCGACACGTTCGGCATGCGCTGGAACTGCACCGTGCTCCAGCTGTCGGCATACGAGCAGCCGTGCGATTCTTTTTCGCCGATGATGTGGGCCTGGTCGCGCGTGGCCTGGTAGTTGACCAGGATGCCGTCCTTGATGATGTCCCACTTCTTGCCCGGCACGCCCTCGTCGTCGAAGGCCACCGCGCCCAGCGAACCGGGGGTGGTCTTGTCGGCGAACAGGTTGACGATCGGGGCGCCGTACTTGAAGTTCTTCGACTTCCACTTGTCGAGCGTGGCGAAGCTGGTGCCCGCGTAGTTGGCCTCGTAGCCCAGCACGCGATCGAGTTCGGTCGGGTGGCCGACGTTCTCGTGGATCGTCAGCCACAGGTGTTCGGGCGAGAGCATCAGGTCGTACTTGCCCGGCTGGACCGACTTGGCGGTGAGCTTGCGCTTGGCGTCGCGGCCGGCGGCGCGCGCGTCCTCGACGATGTCGTAGCTGTCGGTGTACAGGGTGGCGATGCCGCCGGCGGCCTTGATCTTGTGTTCGGGCTTGGCGTCGAAGTATTCATAGCCCTTGCCAACCGGGTTGCCCAGGCCTGCGCGCGAGCGGAATTTGCCGCTTTTCTTGTCGACCGCGGTGGCCGAGAACGGGGCCCACAGGCGATGCACGTCCTGGTCGATGTAAGAGCCATCGGTGGAGGCGAAGTACTTCTGCTGGTTGACCTGGAACAGGCGCGATTGCATGAAGCTGGCGCCGTTCTCGAGACCGGCCTTGTTTGCCGCCAGCAGCATGTCGGCCTTGTCCTTGATCGCCACCGTACGCCAGTCCTTGGTGTACGGCGTGCGCCACGATACCTCACCGACGCCCTTGACTGGTGCAAGCTGCACCGGTTCGGTTTGCAGCCGCACATTGGCTTTCGCGATCGCCACCGCCTGGCGCGCCGCATTCGCGATGCCGTCGGTCGACATGTCCGAGGTGGCCGCGAAGCCGTAGGCGCCATTGCAGATCACACGCACGCCGACGCCGACCGACTCGGTGTTCGAGACGTTTTCGACGTTCATGTCGCGGGTGGTGATGAACTGGTTGAGGTAGCGGCCGATGCGCACATCGCAGTAGCTGGCGCCGGCCTTGGTGGCGGCGTTCAGCGCCACGTCGGCCAGGGCCTTCTTGGCGGCGACGGGCATCGTCGTCAGCAGCTCGTCGGCGGCGATTGCGCGGCCCACTGGCAGGAGCAGGCTGCCGAGTGCCAGGCTGCTGTAGTTGAGAAAGGTACGGCGTTCCATAGGGTCTCCTGAGTTACCTACTTCGGGCAGCGGTTCCGCGATCAACACGGCGCCGCTCTTGTATGTACGGCTGTTCTGTATTGGGTTTGCCACCCGCGTCGCATGCGGCAAACCTGACAAACATAGCAGTAACTAAAGATTTTGGATAGGCAATCTTTGTGCCAGCGCAAGGTATCCGGGTCTTCCTCATGGCAGAAGCACGCGTGTCCAACCGCGTGCCCGCTGTCGCTGGAAGCACGTGCGGACAATGCTTGACTGCCAGCCTTGCCTGTTCGATCATCTGCTCGACGATGCCGGCGCGTCCGCGCCTGCGCGCCCTTATTTCGGAGACTTCGACACGATGAAACGACTGATCCTGGCTGCCATGCTGGCCACCGGCCTTGCCGGCGCCGGCGCCGCTTACGCCGACGACGCACTCAAGACCGCCATTGCGGGCGAGCACCGCAGCGCGGCCAACAAGGCCCGCGACAGCGCCCGCCACCCGTACGAAACGCTCACCTTCTTCGGCATCAAGCCGACCATGACGGTCATCGAACTGGCGCCCGGCGGCGGCTGGTACACCGAGATCCTGGCGTCCTACCTGCGCGACAAAGGCAAGCTGATTGGCGGCGCGCCAGCGGCCGAATCGCGCGGCGGCAAGGCCTTCCGCGAGCGCCTGGCCGGCGACGCCGCCCTGTACGGCAAGGTCACCCCAGCCGTGTTCGAGCCGCCTTCACGCTTTGAGCTGGGCGCGCCCGGCAGTGTTGATATGGTGGTCACCTTCCGCAACCTGCACAACTGGCTGGGCAACGGCGGCGACGCCGCCATCCTGACCACCTTCAAGGAAGTGCACAAGGTCCTGAAACCGGGCGGCGTGCTGGGCGTGGTCGAGCACCGCCTGCCGGCCAACATGAAGCAGGACGAGAAAGCCTCGAGCGGCTACATGCACGAAGCCTACGTGATCCGCCTGGCCGAGCAGGCCGGCTTCAAGCTGGCCGCCAAGTCCGAGATCAACGCCAATCCGAAGGATACCGCCGACCATGAAAAAGGCGTGTGGACGCTGCCGCCGGTGCTGGCCAACAAGGACCAGGACCGCGCGAAGTACATGGCGATCGGCGAGAGCGACCGCATGACGCTCAAGTTCGTCAAGCAGTAAGATCGTCGTCACGCAACCAGGACGCAGGGTCGCAAGACATGGTCAAGGCACGGGGCCAAGTGCGCTTCGGTCCCCGTCGCCACCCGCATAAAAAAACGCCGCATCCGCGGCGTTTCCTTTTTTACTTCGCCTTCTTCACCGGCGTAAACAACAGATCCTGAAAGTCATAACTGAAGTCGGTCTCGGTCGAAATCGGCTTCATGCGCAGTCGCTCGATCGAACCATCATGGTCGAGCGAGAACGTCGCATACGCATCGGCGTTGAAGTTACGCTCCTTCCAGCGCACGACGAAGGTATCGTGCTGGAAGTGTTCCATCTCGCCGGTCAGGTCGGGGGTGCGCGAGAAGGACATGATCAACTTGTTGCCCACCTTCTTGATCAAAGCCTTGCCATACCACGCGTCCTGGTACTCACCCACGTAGTCGGCCAGCGCCAGCGACGGTTTCGAGGCCTTGGCGCGGCTGCCGGACTCCTTCGCCACGCGCGCCGCTTCCTTGTCCTGCATTTCGCGATCAAGGTCGGCGATGCGGCCGATCCAGTCGGTCGGCGCCACGCCCAGGTACTGGTCGAGCAGGCGATACTGCAGCGCGTTGAGCGACGGGCCGCTTTCGGCATTGGTGAAGATCGCGATCCCCAGCTTGGCTTCAGGGACGATCATCACGCGCGAATAAAAGCCCTGCAGCGCGCCGCCGTGCATCGCCACCAGTTTGCCCTGGTAGTCGCGCAGCTGGAAACCCAGGCCATAGGCCGAGAAGTTGGGCCTGGTCGCGGCCAGTGGAGGACGCGGCTGGTTGATCGCGATCGGCGTCTGCGCCGTCCACATCTCGCGCGCCTGCTTGTCGGACCACAGGCGCACTTCCTTGCCGCTGGCGTCCTTGCCCACGCGGCCGCCGTCGATCAGCACATTCATCCAGCGCGCGATGTCTTCGGCGCTGGTGTTGATGCCGACCGCGCCCACCGCGTTCGCCACCGGCATCGGCTTGACCACCGCCGCCTTGCCGTTGATCTTGCTGTGCGGGGCCGACACGTTCATGCCGGCAGTGTGCGCATCGAGGCTGGTGGTGGTGCCGCTCATGCCGACCGGATCGAGGATCCATTCGCGCATCGTCTGGCCCCAGGGCTTGCCCGACTTCTGGGCGATGATCTTGCCGGCCACGATGTAGAGCAGGTTGTCGTAGGCGTAGCTGCTGCGGAAACTGGTGGCCGGCTTGATGTAGCGAAGATTGTGGATGATCTCGTCGCTGGTGAAGGTGGTGGTCGGCCACCACATCAGGTCACCGGCGCCCAGTCCCAGGCCGCTGCGGTGGGTGAGCAGGTCACGCACCGTCATCTCGGCCGTCACGTACGAATCGTACATGCGAAAGTCGGGCAGGTGCTTGATCACCGGATCGTCCCAATCGAGCTTGCCCTGGTCGACCAGCATCGCCAGGCCGGCGGCCGTAAACGCCTTCGAGTTGGAAGCGATCTCGAACAGGGTCTTGCCGTCGACCGGCGCCGGCTCGCCTTTCTTGCGCACGCCGAAGCCCTGGGCGACAACCACCTTGCCATCCTTGACGACGGCAATCGCGATGCCCGGCACGTCAAAGGTTTTCATGACGCGGGTAACGTCGGCTTCGAGGTTGTAGACCGGCGCAGCCGCCGCTGGCGGGCTTTCCTGTGCGGCGACGCTGCCGATGGCGCAAAAGCCGATCAGTACTGCCGCTACAATCTTATTCAATGTCTGCATGCTCGCTCGCTTATTGTTTCATGGCCTTGTCGACGCTGGCTTGCGTCTCCGGGTGATAACGCTCGCGCGCCGCCTTGTAGATGCCTTCGGCCCAGGCGCGATCGTCCGGCTTTTCGCGCAGCGCGGCGTACAGCGGCACCACGAACTTCTGGCGGCCCACGCTCATCAGGAAGGCTTCCAGGTTCGGACGCACGGCGCGGTAGCCGGCGTGCACCGCGGCGCGGTAGAAGCGGAACGCGACCTCGTTGTTGCCGGTCTTGGCCAGACCATAGGCGCGGTCGAGCTCTTCGAGCCTGGCGGCGTTGGCCTTGTTGTCGATGTCGTTCAAGAACTTCATCCACTCGGTGGCGTTCCAGTCCTTGGCATTGAGTTGCGCAGTCGTCAACGAGCCTTTGAGCCAGCCGTCGATGCTGGCATTGAGCTTGACCAGGCGCTCGGACACGGCGCGCTGGGCGCTGGCGGGAATGCCGGGGCCGTAGATCCATTCGTCCAGCTCGGCCTCGCTCATGATCTTCGGATTCTTGGCCAGCAGATTGGTGCGCAGGTAGGCGATGAACTGGTCGTTGGTCACGCTCTGGAACGCGTGCTGGTCGAACCAGCCGCGCAGGAACGGGTCGAACGCGGCGCGTCCGGCGCGCCGTTCGATCGTGTGCAGGAACCAGGCGCCCTTCGGGTATGCCAGCGAGGTGTCCGGATAGAACTCGGCCGAGGTATCGGCCTGGCGCGAGACCAGCGCCTGCTTGGCCGGCGCCAGTTCCTTGAGCATCTCGAGCGCTTCTTCCTGCTCGAGCTGCAGGTTCATCAACGCCGCTTCCTTGCCGTAGATTTCTTCCAGAATGCGGGTGGTGACGTAGGTGGTGAAGCCTTCATTGAGCCACCAGTGCTTCCACGAGGCGTTGGTCACCAGGTTGCCCGACCAGCTGTGCGCCAGTTCGTGCGCGATCAGGTCGACCAGGCTGCGGTCGCCCGCGATCATGGTCGGGGTCAGGAACGTCAGGCGCGGGTTTTCCATGCCGCCGATCGGGAACGATGGCGGCAGCACCAGCATGTCGTAACGCCCCCAGCGATACGGGCCGTACAGCTTCTCGGCCGCGGCCACCATCTTCTCGGTGTCGGCCAGTTCATACTCGGCGGCCTTGATGCGCTGCGGCTCGGCGTAGACGCCAGTGCGTCCGCCCAGCGTGCGCGCTTCGAGTTCGCCAATGCCGATCGCCAGCAGGTAGGACGGAATCGGCTGCGGCATGGTGAACTTCCAGCCGCCCTTGCCGGTGGCCTTCATATCGTTATCGGCGCTCATGACTACCCGCAGGCCTTCTGGCGCCTCGATGCGGGCGGTGTAGGTAAAGCGCACCGCCGGCGTGTCCTGGATCGGCACCCACGAACGGGCGTTGATCGCCTGCGACTGGCTGAACATGAACGGGTGCTTGCCCGACATGGTCTGCACGGGTTTGAGCCACTGCAGCGCGGTGGCGGTTGGCGCGGTGCGGTAATGGATGCGTACCTTGGCCGGCTGGCCGGCGAGCTTGATGTGCAGCGCCTGGCCCTTCTCTTGATCGAACTTGCCGAGCGTGTAGTCGGCCTTGCGCCAGGCGCCCTTGGCGTCCTGGGCTTCGATCTTCGAGATCGTCAGTTCGCGCGTGTCGAGGTCGAGCGCGGCGGCTTTCTTGTCCAGCCAGTCGAGCGTCAGTTCGGCGTAGCCGGACAGCGTTTTCTTGTTGAAGTCGGCCTTCAGGTCCATGTGCAGGGCCGTGGTCTTGACCTGGTCGTACTTGGCATAGCTGAGCGGATCGAGCGCGAACGCGTAGGCGCTCCATGCGCCCAGGAGAGCTGCGGTGGTGGCGCGCAGCACGGTGCTTGTCTTCATGGGGTCTCTCGCAGTCAGTGACAGCCCGGCAGGGCTGAGGGCGCGAGCAGAATAGCACGCGCGCGGGGGCAGTGAAAGCGCGGGCAGCGGAGGTAAATACAGGCGACCAAGACCCAGGTCGCCACCGTGGCGCTACTGCTGCGTCACCCACACCGGCGCTGACCACAACACCTTGCCATCGTCCTGCGTCAGCTTCGCATAATAGAAGTGCGCGCCCGGCGCCGGCGTGAACGTGGTCACTGCCGTTTGCGACATCCGCGTCACCGCGCCGTTGCGGCCCGGGACGCCCTCCATGATCGCCACCGACGCCGCCCGCCTGCCGCCCAGGCTGGCGTAGTTCGCGGTCAGGGTCAGCGCGCCGCTGTTGACAAAGCGCTCGCCCATCATGCGGCCGTTGGCAGTGAGCACCAGCTGCGAATCCTTGTCCATCGTTGCGAACACGCGGCGCGCCTTGATGGCCTCGACCAGGCTGGCGCGGTTCAGCACCACGCCGTCCGGCAGCAGCACGCCGGTGCGGTTGCTGTACGCCGCGCCCCAGTTGGCGCAGTGGTTGTCCTGGTTGCTGCTGAAGGCGAGCCGGTAGCCCGCTTCGAGCAGACGGTTGCAGGCGCCTTCGAAATTGCTGCGCCGGGTTTCGGTTTCAGTGTCATTGGTCGAGAACGCGGTGCTGTTCATCACCTCGCACAGCGCCATCGCCTGTTCGCCATCGGCGCTGTAGCCCAGCGCCACGCCGCCCACCTGGAACTGGCCGGACGGCGCCGGATGATTGAACTGCCCTACCCAGCCGCGCGCACGCATCAGCGTGTACAGCGCCGCATAGTCACCGCGCGGGGTGGCAATATCGGCCATCAGCGCGCCGTCGGCATTGGTCTCCCAGCCCAGCAACTGGTCGCTGTTGAAGATGTTGACGTGGCCACCGTTGTCGATCACGCCCCACTCCATGCCATACACGGCGAGAAAGCCCGGATGCGCCTTGTTGAACCCGGCGGCTTGTGCGAGGCCGCTGCGGTACAAGGCCCGGGCCCGGGCCGGATCGCCATCGGCCGGACTGCCCGCCGAGCCGTCGTACATGTGGTTGTGTTCCGAGGCGGCCAGGATGTCGAGTCCATGCGCGCGCGCGTAGGCAAAAGCGGCGCTTGGCCCATGCGGCGCCTGGCCTGGCGGCTGCGCGCCCTTGCAGGTGGCCAGGTCGGCGCCGCCGTCGCTATGGTTGGTCTGGCTGTGCAGGTTGCCGAGGTAGATCGTGTAGGGCAGCGCGCCGGGCGCCGCGACTGCGCGCATTTCGCCGCTGCGCGGCAGCGGCGCAAAGTGCGGCAACGGTGGCGCCGGCGGCGCGCCGACCGCGATCTCCCAATCCTGCTCGACCTGTTCGACCGGTTCATGCGGCGCGGCGCGCACGCTGGCGCGCAGGCGCACGCGGTAGATGCCGGCGGGCGCCGGCGCGGCGCCCAGGCGGCCGGACCAGGGCAGCGTCACCGTCACCGTCTCGGCGGCGAGCGGCAAGCGGCCGCGCCAGCGCAGGGCCACGCCCCCGCCCGGACGCACCAGTTCGACGCGCCAGTCGACGGTTCGCGCGCGTGTCGGCCCGGGATACTCGAAACTCATGCTGAAGGTGCGCGCTGCCTGCGCCGACTGGAACGGCGCGTGCAGGGTGGCTTCGAATTCCTGGTGTTCGCCCGGCGCGGCGCACGCCACGCTGCAGCACAATGCCAGGGCCAGGGAGGGGGGCAGGATGATCGTTTTCATCATGCCAATGTTGAAACGATTGGGGGTGACAACGTTGCGCCAGGCTGGCGCCGGGTTGCCAGTTCGATCACATCGTTTGACGAGTTTCAAGAAAAGCAACGCAATTTGCCTGTTTTGGACTGCGCGAACCGAGAACTTGCTTGATGCTAACGAGCCGGGTATGGTTGCCGGCTGTTGCTCCCGGATCCCGATATGATCGACAAACTCGAACTGGCGCACCTGCGCACCCTCGATGCGCTGCACCGCCGCGCCAGCATCTCGGCGGCGGCCGAGCACCTGCACCTGTCGCAGCAGGCAGTGAGCCTGCAGCTGAAAAAGATCCGCACGCTGCTGGGCGACCCGCTGTTCGTGCGCACCGGCCACGGCATGACGCCGACGCCGTACGCGAAGCTGATCGCGCCGCACGTGAGCCAGGTACTGGCGCAGCTGAACGCGATTCCCCTGCCGGCGCGGCTGCAGCCAGAACACAGCGAGCGCACGCTGGTCGTCTCGGGCACCGACTACACGCAGAAGGTGATCGTGGCCGATCTGGTGCGCGACCTGCGCATCCATGCGCCGCGGGTCAAGGTCGCGGTGGTCGGCATCGAGATCGAAGCGCTCACGCGCAAGATGCAGCAGGGCGAGATCGACCTGGTGTTCACGGTGGACGGCGCGGTGGCGCCGGGGCTGGTGTCCGAGCCTCTGTTTCTGGAGCAGTACCTCTGCGTGACGGCCAACCCCGCGCTGGCCGGCGCCGCGCTGACGCCAGAACAGCTGGTGCAGCACGACTTCATCGTGACCTCACCGGGCGGCAGCCATTTCAGGGGATCGGCCGACGGCTGGTTCGCACGCCAGGGCCTGCAGCGCCGGGTGGTCGCTTCGGCGCCGACTTTCTTCATGACGCTCGAGTATTTGAAGGGATCGAACCTGCTGGCCTTCATGCCGGCGCGCCTGCTGCCGTGCGAAGGCTTGTTCGAGGTCGCCCTGACCAAGTCGCCGCCCGGCTACACCGCGGTCGCCGCCTTTCACCCGAGCGCGCAAGCGGATCCGTTCATGGTGTGGCTGCTGGCGCGGGTCAAGGCGCGCTTTGCCTAGCGGCGCTTGTATCGGCTACAAGCGCCGCTCGATTGCCGGCTGCGGCGCGCGGCTCTAAGCTGGGCCACTTTCAACAAGGAGCCCACACCATGACCATCCAGCACATCAATCCGCCCGAACTGTATGACGGCGCCCCGCACGGCCTCTCGCATGCCACGGTCGATGCCGACAGCGGCCTGGTATTCGTCTCTGGTCAGGTCGACTGGGACCGCGACTACCGCGTGCGCCACACCACGCTGGCCGAGCAGACCGAAGGCGCGGCGCGCAACCTGGCGCTGGTGCTGCAGGCGGCCGGCTCCTCGGTCGAGCGCATCCTGCAATTGCGCGTGTACGTGCGCGGCGAGATCGGCGAACATCTCGACACCGTGGCGCCGATCCTGGTGCGCCACCTTGGCGTGACGCGTCCGGCATTGACGGGGATCGGCGTGGCCTCGCTGGCCTCGCCCGACACCCTGATCGAAATCGAGGCCGTGGCCAAGCAGGTGCGTTGATGCGGCGCGCATGAATGTTTAGTAAAACGGTACTAAACTGCTTCCGAAACCCTTCCTGAATTGTCGAGCCACACGATTGCGCATATAAGCTACGGACAGACATTGTGACAACCGGCTGCCCTGAACGCCGCCTTTCATCCTGAGGCGTCGCCCGCGTGGCGGCCTTGTCCCTGTAGGCGAAATGCAAACAAGACCCGGCCGCGAGTCCTGCTCGCGCCATCGTGTGGAGACACCATGACAGCACGCAGCACCCGCAGATTTTCCCTCAAATCAAACCTGCTGGCGCTCGCGCTGGTGTTTAGTGCGGCGCCGTTCATGACGGCCCACGCAGCCGATCCGGGTTCACCCGCCGCCGCGGTGAATGTCTTCATCGGCACCGGCGCCGACGGCCATACCTTCCCCGGCGCCAGCCGCCCGTTCGGCATGGTGCAGCTCTCGCCCGACACGCAAGTGCGCCATTTCCGCCAGAGCTATCCGTGGGCCTCGGGCTACAACTACGCCGACGATTCGATCCTTGGCTTTTCGCACACCCACTTCTCGGGCAGCGGCCACTCTGACCTTGGCGACGTGCTGTTGATGCCGTACAGCGGCGAAACCCGGCTCGAGCCGGGCTACCCCGAGCGGCCCTTCACCGGCTACCGCTCGCGCTTCTCGCACGACCAGGAAAAGGCCGAACCGGGCTACTACGCGGTGCGCCTGAAAGACCATGAAGTCGACGTCGAACTGACCGCCAGCGAGCGCGTGGGCCTGCACCGCTACCGCTTCAAGGCGGGCGAGCCGGCCAAGGTGATCCTCGACCTGCGCACCAGCATCTACAACTACGACAACAAGAACCTGTGGTCGCGCCTGCGCATGCGCGACGCCAGCACGGTGTCGGGCATGCGCGAGACGCGCGGCTGGGCGCCGGGCCGCCAACTGTATTTCGCGATCCGCTTCTCGCGCCCGATCGCCACCCGCCAGCTGCTCAATCGCGAAGAGTCGGTCGAATACAAGGGCTTTGCCCAGCCGGGCAAGAGCGCGGCCGACCGCGCCGTGGTCGAAGGCAAGGCGCTGATGGGCGACTTCCAGTTCGACGTGCCAAGCGACGGCACGCTGATGGTGAAGGTGGCCATCTCGCCGGTGAGCGAGGACAACGCGATCGCCAACCTGGACGAGATGCCGGGCTGGGACTTCGACGCCGAGCGTCGCAACGCCAGTAAGGCCTGGAACGACGCGCTGGGCGCGGTCAGCGCCGAAGCGCCGGCGCCGATGCGCACCATGTTCTATACGGCCCTGTACCACAGCATGCTGGCGCCATCACTGTACATGGACCGCGACGGCAGCTACCGCGGCCCTGACAACGCGGTGCATAAGGCAAAGAACTTCCGCTTCCACTCGACATTCTCGCTGTGGGACACCTACCGCGCGCTGCACCCCCTGCTCACATTGCTCTCGCCCGAGCAGCGCAACGCCGACTTCGTGCGCTCGCTGGTGGCCTCGCAGCAGCACAGCCCCTACGGCATCCTGCCGGTATGGAGCTTCCATGGCCTCGAGACCTGGACCATGATCGGCTACCACGCGGTGCCGGTGATCGCCGACGCCTACATGAAGGGCATCAAGGGCTTCGACGCCGAAGAAGCGCTGAAAGCCATGACCGCCAGCGCCGAATACGGCCCGTACGGCGGCCTCGAACATTACATGAAGCTGGGCTACGTGCCGATCGACCTCGAGAAAGAGGCGGCCTCGAAGACGGTGGAATATGCGTTCGACGACTGGACCATCGCGCGCATGGCCGAGAAGATGGGCAAGAAGGACATCGCCGCGCGCTACTACAAGCGGGCCCAGAACTACCGCAACGTGTTCGACAAGGACACCGGCTTTATCCGCGCCCGCAAGTCGACCGGCGAATTCCGCACCCCGTTCGATCCGAACGTCTCGAACTTCGGCAGCGACTACACCGAGGGCAGCGCCTGGCAGTATTCCTGGTATATGCCGCACGATAACGCCGGCCTGATCTCGATGCTGGGCGGCGACGCCGCGCTGGTGTCGAAGATGGACCAGGTGTTCGACGCCAAGGGCATCGACAATATGTACGCCCACATGGAAGACATCTCGGGCCTGATCGGCCACTACGCCCACGGCAACGAGCCGTCGCACCACGTGGCCTACCTGTACAACTACGCCGGCGCCCCATGGCGCGCCCAGGAGCGCCTGGCCCAGATCGTGTCGACCCAGTACAGCGACAAGCCCGATGGCCTGGCCGGCAACGACGACCTGGGCCAGATGTCGGCCTGGTTCGCGTTCACCGCGATGGGCTTCTATCCGGTGGCGCCGGCCAGCAACGAGTACGTGATCGGCCGCCCGTTCCTGGACAAGGCCACGCTGAACCTGCCGAACGGGAAACGCTTCCGCATGCGCGCCGATAACCTGTCCGACGCCAACCGCTACATCGGCCGCGTCACGCTCAATGGCAAGCCGCTGGCGCGCACCTTCCTGCGCCACGAAGAAATCGTGGCCGGCGGTGAACTGGTGTTCACCATGCAGGACACGCCGAACAAGGAATGGGGCAAGCAGCAAAGCGCCCGTCCGTACACGCAGACGCGTTACTGAGAGGACTGCCATGACAATCCAGCGTTATTGCATCCTTGGCGCCTTCGGCCTGCTGGCCGCACTGCCGGCAGTGGCCGACGAGATGCCGCGCGTGGGCAAGCTGAGCGACCCGGTCGAATGGGTCAACACCCTGATGGGCACCGACAGCAAGCCTGAACTCTCGAACGGCAACACCTACCCGGCGATCACGCTCCCGTGGGGCATGAACCTGTGGACCCCGCAGACCGGCAAGATGGGCAATGGCTGGGCCTATACCTACAGCGCCGACAAGATCCGCGGCTTCAAGCAGACGCACCAGCCGTCGCCGTGGATGAACGACTACGGCCAGTTCGCCATCATGCCGCTCACCAAACGCCCGGGCGATAAAAAACGCTTCAATCAGGACGAGCGCGCCAGCTGGTTCTCGCACAAGGCCGAAGTCGCAAAGCCTTATTACTACAGCGTTTATCTGGCCGACTCGGACGTCACCACCGAGATCACGCCGACCGAACGCGCGGCCCAGTTCCGCTTTACCTTTCCCGAGTCGAACGACAGCTTCGTCGTGGTCGACGCCTTCGACAAGGGTTCGTACGTCAAGATTCTGCCCGGCCAGCGGCGCGTGATCGGCTACAGCACGCGCTATGCGCGCGGGCCGCTGCCGAAGAACTTCCGCAATTACTTCATCATCGAGTTCGACCAGCCGTTTACGTCCACCGACACCTGGCAGGGCGAGACGCTGCGCGAAGGCCAGCTCGAAGCCGACGGTGACCATAGCGGCGCCCTGCTCGGCTTCAAGACCGGCAAGGGCCAGAAGGTGAATATGCGCGTGGCTTCTTCGTTCATCAGCCACGAACAGGCGGAACTGAACCTGAAGCGCGAACTGGGCAAGGACGATTTCGACACCACCCGCGCCAAGGGCAAGGCGGCCTGGAACGCGGTGTTGGGCAAGGTTGCGGTCGAAGGCGGCACGGTCGACCAGACCCGTACCTTCTATTCGAGCCTGTACCGCATGGTGCAGTTCCCGAACAAGATGTACGAACTCGATGCGGCCGGCAAACCGGTGCACTGGAGTCCCTACAACGGCCAGGTGCTGCCCGGCCGCCTGTTCGCCGGCACGGGCTTCTGGGATACCTTCCGCGCCCTGTACCCGTTCCTGAACCTGGTCTACCCGTCGATCAACGGCGAGATGCAGGAGGGCCTGGCCAACGCCTTCAAGGAAGGCGGCTGGCTGCCCGAATGGTCCAGCCCCGGTTACGCGGACGTCATGATCGGGAATAACTCGGCCTCGGTGGTGGCCGATGCCTACATCAAGGGCGTGCGTGGCCAGGACATCGAGACCCTGTGGCAGGCGCTCAAGCACGGCGCCAACAACGAAGGCCCGATGACGGCGGTGGGCCGCGCCGGCGTCAAGTTCTACAACGAACTCGGTTACGTGCCGTACGACGTCGGCATCAACGAGAATGCCGCGCGCACGCTCGAATACGCGTACGACGACTTCACCATCTACCAGCTGGGCAAGGCGCTGGGCAAGCCGGCGTCCGAGATCGACGTCTACGCCGAACGGAGCATGAATTACAAGAAGCTGTTCGACCGCGAGACGGGCCTGATGCGCGGGAAGAACCGCGACGGCAGCTTCCAGGCGCCGTTCAATCCCTTCAAATGGGGCGATGCTTTCACCGAAGGCAATAGCTGGCATTACTCATGGTCGGTGTTCCACGATGTAGCGGGCCTGATCGACCTGATGGGCGGACGCGAAGCCTTCGTGAACAAGCTCGATACCGTGTTCACGCTGCCGCCGGTCTACGACGAGAGCTACTACAAGAGCGTGATCCACGAGATCCGTGAAATGCAGATTGCAAACATGGGCCAGTACGCGCACGGCAACCAGCCGATCCAGCACATGACCTACCTGTACAACTATGCCGGCGCGCCGTGGAAATCGCAGTACTGGATTCGCGAGACACTGAACCGCATGTACGCGCCGACACCGGACGGTTACGGCGGCGACGAAGACAACGGCCAGACCTCGGCCTGGTACGTGTTCTCGGCGCTGGGCTTCTATCCGGTCACGCCCGGCGTGAACCAGTACGTGGTCGGCGCGCCGCTGTTCCCGAAGGCGACCGTGCAGCTAGAGAACGGCAAGCGCGTGACCATCAACGCGCGCGGCGACGGCCGCTACGTCGACAAGCTGGCGATCAAGGGCCGCGCGATCGAGCGCAACTGGCTCGGTCACGATGAACTGATGCAGGGCGCCACGCTCGACTTCAGCATGTCGGCCCAGCCGAACAAGCGGCGCGGCACCAAGCCGGCGGACGCGCCCTACTCGTTCTCGCTCGACCCCAAGCGCTAGAGGCCAGACATGGCAGTGACGATCCGCGACATCGCCCGCGCCACCAATTATTCGATCGGCACGGTGTCGCGCGCGCTGAAGAACCAGGACGGCCTGACCGACGCCACGCGCGCCCGCATCTGCGCCGTGGCGCGCGAACTGGGCTACGACTTCGGCAAGCTGCGCCTGGGCGATATCCGGCGCATCGCGTTCCTGCTGCACCGCCAGCACAACACCCAGTCGGCCAGCCCGTTCTATCTGCCGGTGCTGCATGGCGCCGAAGACGCCTGCCGCAAGCGCGGCATTGCGCTGTCGTTCGTGGTGGTCGGCCCGGCCGAACCGTTGCTCGACCTGGTGCGCCTGCACCAGCCGGACGCGCTGCTGTGCGCCGGCTTCTTCGAACCCGAACTCCTGGGCGCGCTGCGCGACGCCGGCAAACCGCTGGTACTGCTCGACGCGCGCCTGCCCGGCTACCTCTCGGTCAATCCCGACCATGGGCTGGGCGGCTACCTGGCCACGCGCCACCTGCTCGACCTGGGCCGGCGCCGCATCGCCATGCTCACCGGTCCACTGGCTCATCACAGCATCCTGGAACGCTATCGCGGCTTTCGCAAGGCGCTGTTCGAGGCCGGCATGCTGGCCGATCCGGCGCTTGAAGTGCAGCTGCCCAGCATCGGCAACGCGCAGGACAATGTGCGTCACGCGGTCGACGCCCTGCTCGCGCGCGATGCTCGCCCGGACGCGCTGTTCTGCTACAACGACAGCACCGCGCTGACGGCGATGCGGCATTGCCAGGCGCGCGCCCTGAAAGTCCCGCAAGATATCGCGATCGTCGGTTTCGACGACATCAGCGCAGCCGCCGGCGCAACCCCGCCGCTATCGAGCATCAGGATCGACAAGGACGCGCTGGGCCGGATGGGGGTCGAGGCGCTGCTGGAAAAGCCAACCGCGCCCGCGCCGGATCAACTTCAAGAACAGACGCTCGCGGTGCAGCTGGTGGCACGCGCGAGCAGCAACGACCAATAACGACTGCCTCATGCCGACTTTCCCCAAGCGCCCGCGTCCCGCCGCGCCAACGCCCGTCACCGCCCAGCTGCCCGACTTCTTCTCGTCGGATGTCCTGACCCGTCACGTCGCCGACACCATGGCGTTCTACTATCCGCGCTGCGTCGACGCCAGTGGCGGCTTCTATCATTACTTCAAGGACGACGGCGCGGTCTACGACACCAGCACGCGCCACCTGGTGTCGAGCGCGCGCTTCGTATTCGTGTTCGCCAACGCCTACCGCCACTTCGACAACCCCGACTACCAGGGCATGGTGCGCCACGGCGTCGACTTCCTGCGCCGCGTGCACCGCGACCCGGCCACTGGCGGCTACGCCTGGCAACTGGCATGGAACGACGATCAAGCGCACGTGCTCGATGGCGACAACCACTGCTACGGCCTGGCCTTCGTGTTGCTGGCGTACGCGCACGCGCTGCTGGCCGGCGTGCACGAAGCGCGCGCCTGGATTCACGAAACCTACGCATTGATGGAGCAGCATTTCTGGGAACCGCAACACGGCCTGTACGCCGACCAGGCCAGCGCCGACTGGAGCACGCTGTCGCCGTATCGCGGCCAGAACGCCAACATGCACGCCTGCGAAGCCCTGCTGGCAGCCTGGCGCGCGACCGGCCACGTGGCCTTCTTGCAGCGCGCGGAAACGCTGGCCTGGAACATCACCCAGCGCCAGGCATCGAGCTCGAACGGCAAGATCTGGGAACACTACCGCCAGGATTGGACGCCTGACTGGAGCTACAACCTGACCGACAAGGCCAACCTGTTTCGTCCCTGGGGCTACCAGCCGGGCCACTTCACCGAGTGGAGCAAGCTGCTGCTGCAGCTCGAATCCCATTGGTCACTGCTGACGCGCGACCCTGACTGGCTGCTGCCCACCGCCCGTGCCCTGTACGCCAGCGCGCTGCGCCATGCCTCCGACCACCAGCACGGCGGCCTGCACTACGGTTTCGCACCCGACGGCGGCGTGTGCGACGCCGACAAGTACTTCTGGGTCCAGGCCGAGACCCTGGCCGCCAGCGCCCTGCTCGGCGCCCGCACCGGCGAGCGGCAATACTGGTCCGACTACGAGCGCCTGTGGACCTACTGCTGGACACATTTCGTCGACCACGAGCACGGCGCCTGGTACCGCATCCTGCGCGTTGACAACAGCAAATATTCAGACGAAAAGAGCCCGGCCGGGAAGGTCGACTATCACACCATGGGCGCCTGCTACGACATCATCCCGATGCTCGACAAGCACCACCGCTGAAGATCGGCCCCTGTCATCGGCCACCACAACGCCACGACTTCCGCTTCGCCAATATTCACCCCATTCATCAATTAGGGTCAGAGTCGAATTGTTTGACAACTTTTAAAGTTGCCCATTAATTCAACTCTGACCCTAATTGTTTTGAAAGAGCCACTAAGAAACCTGATCAGCGGAGATTGCTCGTGTTCCGTGTTCTGGAGATCGTGCTCAATAATTTTACTCTGACCCTAATTGTTTGCGTGTTTTTACCTTGCTGTTCTCACGAGCTCAATGGAAGGATGTCCAGTCAGGCTGTGCCTGACGGGCCGGTGATCCTTATCTCGACCTGGTGATCGCGCCGGTCGTTCAGCAGCTCGACGCTGCCATCGGCGCATCGCTGGCCGTCGAGCAGTACTTCGTCTTGCTGGGCGCCGGTGTGGATCGTGATCTCGTAGATCGCGCCGCGATGGCGGTAGCAGATTCGCGCGCCGGCCCAGCCGGGCGGCAGGTGTGGCTGCAACTGCAGTTGCGAACCGTTGCGCTTTATACCCAGCAGGCCCTCGACCAGCGCCAGCGAGTTCCATGCAGCGGCAGCGGTAAAGCAGTCGCCGATGGCGTGGCCGGCGTAAGGGGCGATGGTGCGCACGCCGTCGGTGATGAAGTATGGCGCCGCTGCGTAATGGGCGCAGTCGTCTGCGGTGGCGCTGCGCGTGAGCGGGTCGAGCGTTTGCGCCAGCTGCCATGCCTGCTGCGCATTGCCGATGCGTGCCAAGCCCAGCGCGGCCAGCGCCACGGCGCGGTGGTCCTGGCCGGGTGCGGCTTCGACCCGTTCGGCCCAGTGGCCGTCGACCGGCGGCTCGCACAGCGGCACGGCATGCTGCGCCTCGTCGGCCAGGCGCAGGGTGGCTGCCTGCAGCGCCTCGACGGCGCGCGGCGCGCCGGCCAGCATGGCCCAGCCCTGGGTTGCCAGGTCGACGCGGCAGGCGGGATTGGCGGCTGCGCCCAGGACGTTGCCGTTTTCAAGATAGCACCAGCGGTACCATTCGCCGTCCCAGCCATGTTCTTCGCACTGTGCGCCCAGCGCCAGCGCGGCGCCGCGGCAAGTGGTGGCGAAGCCGAAGTCGCCGCGGCGGTCGGCCAGTTCGGCGAAGCGCTGCAGGGTCGCGCTCATGAAGAAGGCCAGGCGCACGCTCTCGCCCTGGCCGCCGGGCGTGCTGTCATGCAGGCGCGACGCCGCCGGCGGCAGGCCGCGCGTGCCGAAGCGCAGGCTGCCGCGCAGGCCATGCACGCAGTGCTGGTACAAATCGTCGGCCGCCTGCAGCTGCGTCACGCCATTGCCCTCGCCAGCTTCACCGAATGGCAGTTCGGACAGCAGCGCAGCATCGCCGGTCGCGGCCACATAGCGCGCCAGTGCAAACGGCAGCCACAAGAAGTCTTCGACTGCCGTATCTTGCGATGCGAAGGCGCGCGCCGCACGCAGCAGCTCAAGGCGCAGCAGTTCGGGACGCGCGTGCAGCAGCGCCAGCGCCGACTGCAGGCGGGTAGCGGCGCAGGGTTCGCCCATCATGGCGCCGATCGCCTGGTACGGCAGCCATCCGTTCAGGCGGATATCCAGCGCGGGATCGGGCGATTCGAGTTTGAATGCGCCCAGCGTCACGTCCCACCAGTCGCGCAGCTGGCTCCACGCGGCAGCTGCCGCCCTGGCGCCGCCGTGCTGCTGCGCCATGCGGCTGGCATCGATACTGCCCGGGCCGGCCACGCCGAGCACGAAGACCAGCTCGCGCTGTTCGCCCGGCGCCAGCGTCAACGCCACTTGCAGCGCGGCGCAGGCATCGAGCGCGGCGCCGGAGCGCCCGGACAGGCTGCTACGCAGCATGCCCGCCGGTCGCGCCAGGCTGCCGTGACGGCCAATGAATTCATCGCGGTCGCAGGTCGAAGCGGCCTCGCCCTCGACATGGAAGACCGCCACCTTGTCTTCGAAGCCGGCGCCAAAGGCGTTACGGGCCAGCAGCGCGCCGCCGGCCAGGTCGGCGGCGGTAACAATCTGCAGGCCAGCGGCCTGACGCCCGGCATCGGCCTGGTCGAGCAGCCAGTCGACATAGCCGGTGGCCGACAGGCGCCGTGGCGCGTCGCTGTCGTTGCGCAGCGTGAGCACCGTGTACCTGAGCGGCGCGTCGAGCGGCACGAAGCTGCGCAGGCTCGAGCCGATGCCGTGGGCGCGGTGCTCGAACACGCTGTAGCTGAAGCCGTGGCGCGTCAGATAGGGCTCGTTCGACGGGGCCGGCCACGGCGTCGGCGACCAGAATGCGCCGCTGTCCTCGTCGCGCAGGTAGAACGCTTCACCGTCGTCGGTGACGCGCGCGGCGCGCTCGCCGCTCCAGCTGACGGTCTCGCCGCGTTCGGACACGATACTGCCGAACTGCGGGTTGGCCAGCAGGTTGACCCAGGGCGTGGGGGGCGTTGCGATATCCGCCGCGCTGCGGACCAGGTATTCGCGGCCGTCCGGCGCAAAACCGCCGATGCCGTTGTCGTGGCTAAGCGCAGGTGTTTCTGGTATCCCGGCGCCCGTGGTCCATGCCGATGCATCGGATTTCGGCGCGAACGGCGGCGGCAACGATGCACCGGGTCGCGCGGCGCGGCGCAGCACGTCCGCCAGGTCGCCGTCTTCGCTCGAGAGCAGCACGTGCGCGCTGGCGCGCAGCAGGATGCGTTCTTCTTGCGGCACCTCGGTCAGCAGATGCAGGTGCACCCCACCGGCGCTGTCGAAACTGTCCGGATCGATCAGCGGCGCGGCCAAGTGCATCAGCTCTTCACGCGCGCTGCGGTTCTCGCACAGCACCAGCAGGTCGACCGCAAGGCCACGGCTGCGCCAATACGCATGCGCCTGCAGCAGCTGGCGCGCCAGTGCTTGATCTTCGCCTTGCGCCAGCTGGAACAACAGGATCGGCAATCCGGTGCCGACGCCATACGGCGCCAATGCCGCTGGGCCGCGCACGTTGCGCTCGATGACGGCCGGATCGGCGCGTAACGCCGCCACCGGTCGCAGCAGGCAACCGGCCAGGCGCGTATAGATCTGGGCCTCGGCTTCGCTTGCCGCCATGCGATGCAGGAAGGCCTGGCCGTGGGTCCAGGCAGCCTCGATCGCATGGTCGACCGCGTTGCCGGCGATCGGCGCGTCGCCGTAGCGCTGCGCCAGTTCGCGCGCGATGGCGCGGCTGGCGGCGCAGCCCAGCATTAGGTCGGCGACCAGTTCCTGGCCCGGGGCCAGCGTCACCGTGCGGCGCAGCGCCAGCAGCGCCTCTTGCGGCTCGGGGTCCAGCCCCGGCAAGGCGCCGCCGCGAGCGACAGCCTGCGGCGTGCCGCCCTCGTGTCCGCGCCCGATGAAACGGGCGCGGCTACTCTCCACGCTCGGCTGGCCCGGCACGCCGCGCAGCGTCATGCGGTGCACGATCACGGGCGCGTCAAACGCGGTCACGCACAGCAGGCTGTCGTGGGCGGCATCGAACTCGATGCGGATGCCGCTGCGCACGCCCGGCAGTGGCGCCG
>Ga0265797_10000695_pt1 | contig 61178 bp, 54 predicted proteins | sample P2T30metagenome_FD_192433 | JGI IMG/M metagenome (GOLD analysis project Ga0265797, IMG submission 192433) | Plant litter microbial communities from East Loma Ridge, Irvine, California - P2 T30 | ecosystem: Environmental > Terrestrial > Plant litter > Unclassified | place: USA: California... | reverse complement strand
CTCTTTGATTTGATTATCGTAGAATGGGATATGGCTCACGATGCGTTCGGGGATGCAATAGCGATGGACGGCCTTGTCGATGGCTCCTAACGGGGTGACTTCGAGCCAAACCCAGCGTTGTTTGCTCATCAGGCTCTCACTGGCACACTTAGTATAATTTCATATATAGTCAGAGGGCAGTGTATACCTTGAGGTCGCGAAAGTGGTGTCCTTCATTTCATCGTCTCCGATGCGGCGGCGCTTGACTGATCTTGTCGGGGACGACATCTGGCCAAAAGGTCGAAAAAAGGTCGGTGTCTGTTCAGGTATTTGAGTGAAGGTGGGTTGAATGTCAAGCTCTTCTTAACAACATAAAAGCCGCGGAGCCGCCGTTTGCATAACAACCCTTCACATGATGAATCGCGCTTTTCGAAGCGAGGTGAGCCGCAGACCATAAAGTGAAGAGTGAGAGATATCCTACATCACGCAGTGCGTACAACTATCGAGATGATGAGTTTCGCTTCACACGATAATTCCTGCAATCAATCAACTCTCCTCACACCGATCACGCGCTGCAAGCGGTCTTCAATCCCACCTAACGATCCGTCAACCCTCGCCAGCGTTCCAGCGAAGTCATTCATCATCAACGCAATACCTCCGACCTGCCTCGCCGTCCGCCTCGTCTGCATTCGACTTAGATCCCCAAACAACCGCTGCGCATCACTCTTCCTCCGCAGCCACTGGAAGCGCTTGTGCAATGTGAAATCGCAATACCTGACCCTCTGCGGCCAGAAAACGTCGCCATCATCATCGTCGTAGTCTTCGTTGTTCGGAGGACCGCGAGCGCGTTTCTCGTAAGACGGCGATCTGTAAGCCTCGTGCGTATAGTAAGGACTACTCGAGTGTCCTCTTCTGCGAGACCGGCGGTTACTGCTGCTATTGGTGGCTTGCTGAATGCCCTCCTCTCCGGGCTCGAGAAAAGGTTTTTCCAAAGTCTGAAACTGTCTGATCATATGACGGACAGCATCTGACATGGTTTTAATGGTTGCGGCGTCCAGTTGCAGGTCAAGGTAATCTTCCACGTCTCTACTATACCGCGAATCGCGAGCTCTGGTCCTCTTCTTGCAAGCTTTCTTGAGGAACTTTAAACTCGTGCGCTCTTCGAGTAGCTCTTGTCGTAGATTCGTTAGGTACGAGTGGACTTCGTGTTTCGCTTCGGTCAACGTGGCTAGGTTCGCCCAGACGACTTTGAAGAAGGTGCCGAGAGTGAAAGCGAACGAGACCATGCCGATGATTCCGGAGACTAGGAAGAACGGCGAGGTGGCCGTGGTCGATACCACAAGACCCATTGCGACAGACTGAAAAGTCGACAGGGTCTAGCATATGTGGTTATACGATTCGCATGTTGTCTGTATTGCAGGAGTTCTGATACGAACCTCTGTTTACTAATTGTTGATCGTCGGGAAGTGTGCCGTTGTCAACAAACCTTAGAAGCACGCTACGCGCACCGTCTTGCCGAGGCGTTCCGAGCGACGTGTATAGACGAAACCGTAGAGTCTCTCGCCAGTGTACTTGAACATCGCGAATGAAAATTGGAATATGCTAAGAGGAAGAGAAAGAGTAATCCTGAAAACGCGCATGGACAATCGCGGCAACGGAACGAGCGTCGAAGTGGAAGCAAGAATGAGCCAATAAAAAAAGAAGACACGACATCAAAGTATCGTTGCTTTCATTTTGTGAAAGCTGCTTGTATGCAAAACATCTCATTCTCCCTGGCAATGAACGAGCATCTCATCTCAATGGCGTCGGCGGATCGAAAGTATCGCGACGACGTGTTTGTTGCCTCCAACTCGAGAGATAAGGTACCTACCTGTCTCGAATCTCGGACGGCAATTCTTGTACTCAACCTCACAATTACTCGCAGCACAAGTTCTTAATACAAGCAAGCAGCATGCCACTGCGACCGCAAGTAACGTCTCGCCGAGCTCGTCAGAAGCTCTGTGGTTGTCGTCTCGTCGAGACCCTCACTTCGGCACCTCCAAATCAACAAGCCACTGAGGATCATTCAATCCAGCAACCGACCTCCAAACCTCCAAGCCCCTCTGAATGTCCTCCCACGAATCCGCGTTCGCCGCCAACCCCGTAGCAGCCTCGACAATCATGCTCCGACCGCGCCCAGCCGCTCCAACCCGCAGAGAGCCACATTTGCCTCTGCTGACCAGTCTGCACCATCTCACCAGATTAAGCCAGTGACAATCGCCTACAAGCCCGATGCGAATTTGCAGCGAGACTTTCTTGGCGCTCTTGTCGGTGTTGACGACGCGGTGCCACAGCTGGAAGAATTTGGCAAAAAGGCGGGCGCCGCAGGCGTCAATCTCGATTTGGAAGCCGTTATTTATGAAGACGAGTTTGCGGGTTTCGGAGCGGATCTGGCGGTTGACTTGGACGAGGGGTGGCATTTTAAACTGGTCGGTGACTTTGACGGCGGTTGAAGTGAGTGTGTAGTCCCACATCATTGTGCGGAGCTCTGGAGGGAGGTCGAGGAGACGTGAAAACGGCTCGTCCGAGTCGTCCTTCATATGAGACATGTCTTTTGCCAGGGGCTTGTTCGTGTGCTGCATTATGTGCTGATGTGATCTTAAACCATGCGGTGCTATTAGGGTGTCGGTGGCGGCATGCATGTCCATTTTGGTTGGCGTAAGGAGTGTGTGTGTGGGTGAACGACGGAGAGCTTGCACGAAAGATTACAGATGAGAGCAAGTAAGATTGGATTGGGACGAGTTCAGTGGGAGATTAATTTCTTGCTTCATACAATTTTCAGGCCTCACTGACCTGAGCTCAAGATTTACCACTGCCAAACCATGACAGTCGCACATTGCTGACGCCTTTTCCCATCCTGGATACCAACATTCTCTGCACCAATGCAGCCAACTACTTTCAGACGAGTCTTCGAGGTATTTCCGGGTCAGAAATCTCCCTTCAACTAATTCGTGATAAGCGGGTGCTTTACTTGTCCTTCTTCGGGACGTTGTCGTTGGGAGTGACCTGATCACCAAGTCTGTTGTACTCGTCGTGGAGACCCTGGCTCTGCTTCTTGAGGTGCTCGATGTCGCGGTCGCGCTTCCTGATAGCCTCCTTGAGCTTGGACACCTCACCGAGTTCGCCAGCGGAGCCGAGACCAGACTTGCCCTTCTCGCTCTTGGAGTCGCCGCCAGTGAGACGCTTGTTCTCCTCCTCAAGGCGCAGGACTTCGAGGATCATGGTGTAGGTGCGGTTGAGGATCAAGGAGAGGAAGAGGGTGAAGCCGCAGAGGTACATGTTGCGCTGGGAGTAGAACTTGCGGGCCTGGACCTCCATACGCTCGGAACCGGCGACGGCACTGTGATGTAGTTAGCAGACTGCGTACTAGGCGGGTTCAATGGCAAAGCTTACCCAGCGGCACCGCCCTGCTGCTTCGCCATGGCGAGCTCCAGCTGCACCCTGTAGACGCGGTTGACGCTGTCAACGAACAGGATAAGGATGAAGATAAATGTGATCTGGCGGGTGTTAGCACATTGGTTTGAAGGACTAGCTTTGTCTGGCAATTCATACCTTCATTCCATATTGCAACTTGGCAACCAATGGGTTGCTGGAGATGAACTCAAAGAGGCCACGCTTCACCTTGAAGGGCATGGGCACGATGAGGGAGAGGAAGAGGAGCATCTCGAAGACGAGAAGTCCGAAGACCTGATCCAGGAGAGTCAGCGTGTTGTTCCAGGTGCTTCACATGACATTCGATGCGGACCGGTGCGTATATTAAACTCATGATGGCTTTCTGGTAGCCCGGCAGGGATGTGCTGCTTGTGAGGGTGGGTAGAGGGTTGTGGAGGAAAAGAGAGGAGAAGAACTCAAGTCGGAAGTTGAAGGGAGAGGGACAGGGAACTTACAAGAGAGTAATAGAGCGTCATCTTGACTGGAGAGTGGGCGCCGATCCACCGATTCGGAACGTGGCTTGTTAGTTGGCAAGGTGTTTTGATATGGCGGAGGTCAAGACTGCTCGGAGGGCGCGGAAGGCAGGCTTTACGAAGATGTAGGTATGCAGGGTTTGTGTGGTAGGAATCCTTGAGGTGCAGGCAGGATGTTTGGTGGAGGAAGGGGAATGGACGCGTTTGTGATTTCGGTGGGATGCCTTTTGAGCTTTGAGGAGAGGTGTCGTGTGTGCCTCTGTGCCTGCGGGACTGGAACTTGAAGTTGGCTGTTCGTGACATCACAGTGGCTGTTGCTTCCAAATTTACCACTCAGCGTCACTCGGGCGCTAATGCAGCCCACCTTCCCCATTGAGACGCTTTTTTGCACGGGAGCTTGTGAAAAGACGTGACATGTGAAGTGAAGTGAGGTGAACTCGGCTTCGAACATCAGCTCCACCAACAAACACCACCATGGATCCTCTAGCAGAGCACACCGGTGCGCCCAACGGCAACCCACTACAACCCTCGGAGCCCTTGAAGCAGGCGCCTGCTGAGACAATGCCCGAGGCCAATCCACAGCAAGAAATTCTCCCTGGCGACTCGGCTACCACGCAGGCTGAGAAGATCGAGCGAAGCAAGGCTCTCAACAGTGTCGTCGCTCACGACGCGAGCGATTTTGAACAATCGCCGGCCAAGCGCCAGAAGCGCGAGCACGATAATGCCTCGACAGCCGCTGAGCCCACCGACCGTAGAAAGGGTGTTGCGCCCATCAAAGCCGAGTTCCTGGTCGACATGTCGCGTACTGAAGAGCCGAATGCGCCCACACATGACGATGATGTCGCTGAGGGTGCGAAGTCATCTGAGCAGAAATCGACCGCTGGCCGCGGTGGCAAGAAGACAGAGGGCGGTCAGAACAAGGGTCGAACCTATGGTTCTTCTCGCGATGCCATCGAGCTCTGCAAGGGAAGGGACCACGACAACGAGTTCGGCGAAAGCAGCTGTCCATTTGGCGACAAGTGCAAATTCGAGCACGACATCAGAAAATACTTGAAGGAAGGCAAGAGGGAGGATCTGCAAACATTCGGCGGCAAGTGCCCACTTTTTGAGCAGACTGGAAGCTGCTCGGCTGGATGGCGCTGCAGGTTTGCCTGTGGGCATTCCAAAGAAGTCGAACGCGAGGACGGCCGTAAGGAGCTAGTCTTGTTGAAGAAGGACAACGATGGAAAGGTGCAAGAAGCGAACGAGCGCGGAGTCGTCAACGTCGTGGACAACAAGGACAAGATTCAGCTGCGTAAAAAGAAGTTCCCCACGCCCAAATCAGACAAGTACCTGGCATGGTTCAACGAAGTGGAAGGCGGCAAGCACAGGGACAAGAATCCCAAGGACGGTGAGGCTGGCAAGGGCGAGGCCAACGGCGAGAAGAAAGATGCACAAGCTACCTTTAAAGATGTGCCCTTCCGCCCTTCAGAGAAACGTCGTATCTACTACGGCGCGGAAACTCCTGTTCTTGCTCCTCTCACGACCCAAGGTAACATGCCCTTCCGCCGCCTTTGTGTGGGACTTGGCGCAGAAGTGACGTGGTCCGAGATGGCGATGTCGATGCCCTTGCTGCAGGGTGAAAAGCAGGAGTGGGCTCTTCTGAAGGCACACGAGTCTGAGATTACGCCGCCAAGATACACACCCAAGTCCATCATCAACAACTACGACAACAGCAAGGACCTAAAGTTTGGTGCTCAGATCGCTGGCAACAAGCCTTGGCTCACGCTCAAAACTACCGAAGCGATTACTGCCCTGTGTCCCTCGCTCCGTGCAGTCGACCTCAACTGCGGTTGTCCTATTGACCTTGTCTTCCGTCAAGGCGCAGGCTCTGCCCTCATGGACTCGCCAGCCAAGCTTGAGAAGATCCTCCGTGGAATGAATGTTGTCAGCAATGAGGTACCCATCACGGTCAAGATTCGCATGGGAACCAAGGACAAGAAGCCCACAGCAGAAAAGCTGTGCCAGCGCCTCATCCTTGGAGGAGAGGAAGCACAGGACTCTGGAGAAGGCCCATCTGGTGTTGCCGCCATCACTCTGCACGGCCGTAGCAGACAGCAGCGCTACACCCGCAGTGCTGACTGGGATTACATTGGCGAGTGCGCCAGCCTTGTCAGTAACCTTGAGCAGGCGAGCGCAGGCGTCGCCGACACCGTCCGCGAGCCTGATGCCCGTGATCTGTCGGCATCAACTAAGCCGAACGGCCTGCCTTACTTCATTGGTAACGGTGACATTTTGTCGCACATCGATTACAACAACGCGGTCCAGCACTCTGGTGTTGACAGTGCCATGATCGCCCGTGGTGCTCTGATCAAACCCTGGATCTTCGAGGAGATTCAAACTCAACAGTACCTCGACAAGTCCGCCTCTGAGCGTCTCGGCTACATTGAAGAATTCGTACGCAATGGATTGGACTACTGGGGATCCGATGAGATTGGTGTCGGAACCACGAGGCGATTCCTCCTCGAATGGCTCAGCTTCTCCTGCCGTTACATTCCATTGGGCATCTTGGAGCACCTGCCACCGAGATTCGGCGACCGCCCTCCAGCGTACAAGGGTAGAAGTGACCTTGAGACACTGTTGAGCAGCAGCAACTACAAAGACTGGATTAAGATCAGGTAAGCCAAACTTGTACTGAAGACTCTTGAAAAGAATATGCCGCTAACGATGGAACAGTGAAATGTTTTTGGGCCCAGCACACCAGAACTTCAACTTCCAGCCGAAGCACAAGTCCAACAGCTACGAAATTGAGGCTGAAGGTTAAAGATTGGGAGCCAGTCATCAGATTCCATCGGCTGAGATGCAGCCGACGAATTGGTTTCTGAATAGAATCAATCTCCACCGTCTCGAGGACGAGTTACGCCGATCTTTGACATGTGAAGCTGGCTGGTGTCGTAGCGATTACATCAACATTACAGATCGACGGATTTTCGTCACCAGCTGAACCTGCAACCTCCAACCTCGTCAACTAGGACATATCAGGAAACCATACCGCCCATTCCGAGGTCATGACCGGACATCGGATAGCATCGACAACCTACAAAATTGGATGGATCCCGCCTCCGCGCGACCAAAATTCACAATTCCCGTAGCGATCGAAGTATCCACGTGCTACCGTACCCAGCGTTCAGAATATCACAGTCGATCATTCAATGCCAAACTTACCAACCCCGCCTATCCACGCGTTACAACCCACTCTTCCGAACCCTGGCACGGGGGCGTGCAATTCGCTCTGCCCATGATAGCTTGCCATAGGATGTGATGTGATGTAACAATTCTCAACGCCCCTGTGTGGAGGTGTGAAGACAATCAATCCTACCCCAATAGTGCGGAGACAGGTAAAGGTAGCTCGAAAGTAAAAACTGACAACGAGAGAGAGGCTGATATGCGAACCTTGACCTTTTCACAAACTATAAAACATGTATTAAGGCACACGCTCTCGACCCAACCGACCTCCGACGATCATCGATCTGATGCGGCGGGACAAGTAGGAGGACAAACATTATCGTTGCTCTCCCTATCCGATCGCTACTGCTGTCCCGCAATGCAACATCACTCCGTATCCGATGCATGTTATCACGGTTCTTTGGACTACTTGCGGTCCGCACCAATATGACTCTTTAGGTGAATATCTCGCTGTTTGCACGACTCGGGAGGGTTGACCTCAAAAAGGAGCTCCATTTCCAAGACGGCGCCGAGCAGCTGGGCGCGATCGAATGGCGGAGTCGTCAGCTGAAGCTCCCTTACAGCCATAGCTACCCGACTTCATCGTACATATCTGTGTATCATTGACCTGAAGATCGTTTTCTGTTCCGGTCCAGACGAACAGTGGTTGAAGATGCGCAAGTCTTGCTTGCTTTTTACCGATCCTCCCTGGTCTTCTGGCTCGATCATCTTTTTAGGATCCAGACTTTCTCTCACTCACCAGCCACCAGTGCGCCAGTGTTTTTAGAAACGCGGCTGATGTGGTTAGAGTTGGAGTCAAAGGGACTCGGCAAGAACGGATGATCAAACCCCCTCAGCGAGGCACGCGGGGGATCATAGGCAGTGTAGGCGTGTAGCCGTTTAGGCAACTGTCCAGCCGGGTAGCGAGACCATGCCAAAAAACTACAACTTCCGAGACCCTAAATGTCGACCGGGGTCTTTGATGGCACGTGGATGGCTCGCGTGTTGGCGTGGTTATGCGCATCTTGGTGCGAACTCGGACCCGCCGCCTTTGACAATCTCGTTGTGAGATCAAGTTCTCGAAGCGACAGGGGTTTGAGGCGGCGGGTTGTTGCTGCTATTGTTATTGATATCACCATTCTTGTTGCCAGCTTGTTGCTGGTGGAAACAAAATCCATGCGCTTCCGATAAAGGCATCTAAAGGTCTGGGCTGAGCATCGTAGCGGTGTGCTGTGTTCGACGTCGAGACTTGGACGGGGCCAGCCACGGTGGGATCTAGACTCTTAAGCGAGACTCTCGCGGAGACGGATGTGAGGTTGGTAATTGTACCCCTATAGTGGCTCAGCTTCAGTTCTATGAGCGATCAGTGTGATGTGAAGACTAGGAGGTCTCCCTGTATCGTGTCGTGTCATCTCAAGATTGAGGTAGAAGGTATACCCTAACCCTATTTACACCGAATGGAAGGGCGACGTGATTATGTTGCTTGCGCTATCGAGAGCCTCTACGCAATACAGGTTGTCCAGTGTAACAATGGATCCAAAAAAAAAAAGCGCCGCGATCCTGGCAATGTTAGCGAAAAACACAAGAGGGAAATGTTAAAGCAGTGAAGAGGAGTCACGGCCCAGCCAACCAAAATCAAACGATCTGCACGACGACAACCTCACTTCACCAGTTTCCAGACCAGTCGGACCATTCGGTTGAATCGAAGAACAAACACCGTTGACCACCTGATGAATCCACCGCTGTTTTCTGAACCACAGTCCTGAGACTCCCAACCAATAGTCACACGCTACAATTTCGATAGAACACCGGCGTAGCCCAGGTACAAACGTTCTCGACCTCTCGAAACCGTACGCTCCTTACACTTGCCAGCGAAGATTGTAAGTGTAGGCGCATACCGCGGCAAGACAGCAGCCGTGGCGGCCGGAACGGACCAACGATGGGCGGCGCAACTCCAGACGGCGGTTTGAAACATCACTTCTCCAGTTTTTTGCCAGCCGAGAACCCGTGGCCAGGTCGATGAGTTGAATTGAGGATGAGAATGGCAAAAGCTCCATGTTTGGTGCGCCGCATACTGTTTCCTTCCAATAATTATGCGGAAAAGAACCGCGGCCTAGTGGTCGCTAGAACTTCGTCGTCTGTTCAGCAAACGGCTAGGAGCCGTTGTCCCATTCAACACACCGGCGTTTCGCTGGCGTTGTTCTGCGGCGTTGACTGGTGAACTATTCCAGTCATGTCATTGGCGTTCGCACTGTTGAATAGGATAGTGAGATGAATATGGGGAAGCCGATGAAACCCGTGTCATTAGGATTCGAACCGCTGCCGGTTGGAAGTGTGGAGGTTTTGTGATCAAGCAGGGTCTTGCTAGTCGTGGTCGAACTTGATTCAAGTGTGTACACCCTGTTCTAGAATGCTGAATTATTGACGGTGTGTGTTGTAGGAAAGTTGACACGTCAACTATCAATACCGGGCCCGCAGTGGCCAGAGATCACGTTGTCTCCTATTGTCTCTGTCAGAATACCGGCGTTTCGCTAATTCTGTTCGGCGTGTTGATGTCGACGTCGACAGATTGAGACATGTGAAAGATGTCTGAACATGATAGGAGTCGGTCAGCTGGAATGCACATGCATCGGTCTTCTGCTACTCCTCTGAGTCGCCAAGTTTCCTAGTCTGGAGGGCAGACCGACACATCCTGTAGCACTGTCGTCAAGTTGCCGACCATTACAGCTTCCCACGACAATGGAGAATCGTTGGTCGTTTCCAAGACGAAACATCAAAGGCGTGACCAGGCTGGTCTGCAAGTGACGGTGTTGATTTTCGGGATAAGCTGTGTCGACGTAGACTAAGCGAGTATTAGTTACTTTTAGTTACTTTACTATTGTAACCTGCTTGAGCTGTGTGATGTACATTCGAGTCGCAATCCGACATAAGCGGTCAGGTCAATGGAGTTACGGGCAGAAGGAGAAGCGGTCTCCCACGGTCTTCGCTGTTATCAGTGCCAAGGTTGTGTTACAACCGCGCGGTCTAGTCCATCACAACGGCCACTGATGTCGAGACCAACAGATTGTTGCAGCAGTCCAAGGCTCACGGGTGGTTCAGGAGGATAATCTCGCAACTGCATGCCAAAGGGGGAGATGATCAAACCTTCGAAGCGCTTTCATGCGGCAGCAGCAGGACACCAGTGGTATGTCCCACAGGTGTATAGACAAAAGCGGCTCGGAAAGCTGCCATGGTGATTGATGAAGATGTCGTTTGTCCTTGGCAGACATCTCGATGGAACTTCGGAGATCCCGTATACCAACCGCTTCCTCACAGAGGGGGGTATTGAAATCTCGCTACGACCGTTCGAAGCGAGCGTCTCGACAATAGCGCGCAACACTTACAAAGCCTCGAGGCAGCTGGACTGCAGGAACACAGTGGTAGTGGTAGCGGGACAGCTGTTTCGGGATTGAGTCTCAGCCTCTCAAGTTAGTGTGTAGTCCTCCCGGAGAGACGCCAGCTCCAACTCCCTGCCGTCTTCATCTGTCCAAACAAGCGAAGCTTCTCCGACATACCACCTAGCGCTGATCAGCGGAGACTTGACGACATATGCGGTCATATCCTCAACGGCGCGCGGTCTGAAACTCCGATTCTTCTAAGGCTCATGTACCCAGGTACCAGTAACCAGCAGGGCCAAAGCATCCACCGACAGAGTGGGAAAGGGGAGAGCGAGCCATATTGCAAGGTTTCGGATGCGGATTGCTGTTGTTGAGCGAGCTTGGCGGGCAACCAGCAGTGGTGTAAATAAGGTTCGGCACATCTCACGGTGTACAAGACAACAGCTCCCCCTCCCGTCTGTACTAGTGCACCGCTGCCACCAGTCCTGAGCTGAGCGGTCGTTGTGGTCTCGACGATGGATCATGTGATTGTAGTAGGTCGGCTTGATCGGATTAATTGTTTGGTCCACAGCCAGCAACGTTCCTGCGCAACGGTGGACGAGTCAACAAACCCGCTAAGAGCCGCGTCGAATCCGCTCCTTAGACTGCTCCCACTTCACTGCTTGAATGCATGCTACTGCAAGTAGTGGGGGTTTGTACGCGTTTGCGAACCTGGCGCGAGTAGAAGGTAAGCTTTTGGGGATGCTGGGGCAGAAGCGGTACGTACAGAGGGTACGTGTCGTGTCTGGAAGTCAGAAGCCAGGTGTTGAATCAGTCTTGTCGCGTATTATCATGTAGGTACACACGTGTTATCATGTTGACATCATCAAGGTATCAAAACAGAGCTTCGCGACTCGCGCTCTTATCGTGGGAGTAGGAGTCAAGGAATAGCGCAGGTCCAGCTCCATGTGCAGGTACAAGGCGCAGGTAACGAGCGACTGTTGATCGCAGAGCTGGCACTGGACGCCGCATGCGATTTAGACGAGGCGTGCAATGTAAATTTGGAAGCTGATGGTGATTAGATTTTGTGACAATGGTTGACAGGTGTATTGAGTTCGAGGCGGCGTGACTTGCGTGTGTTGAGTTGAAAGCGGCCCCTCACCGTTGGAAGCCGTGACTTGCGCAATCCAAGATGCCAATGATTGTGAATTTGTGGACGACAGCTGACCGTGGACGCAAGCTGGAGCGAGCACTCGAGCTGGGTAGGCGACATCACCACCTCGATGGACAGATCACCGGGCATTTCGATCGACGGTACGAGGTTCAGGCCGATCAATTGTCGTCACGTCGACCCACGGGGTGTCGTAAACCCGTGGATAACAGCCCAGGGCAACGCGTGCATCAATGCAGGCAATGCTATCGTCTCGGGGTTTGATCTGACACGCTAACCCGCATGGAGAAACGAAGACCATTGGCCGACATGATCTGACACTCACGACGCTGGGCAGGTCGGATTTGTTCCTTGCGGAGACGGTTATCCGGGGTGCGTTCAAGCTTGCACTCACAGATATCCGATATCTCGGCTAGTAGTAATCTGCGAGGACGACCGAAAGGCGGTTGGAGGGGCATGAGGGCATCATGGCATCAGTTCGTGGTGTGTTGCCCAACTTGCTCTGCTGCTAAGGGTGGCGGAGGTTGCTGGTCTAGAACTCAACCAGGGGATGTCACAACTCTGAGCGGCGGAGAGACACTCTACGCCAAAGCATGTTGCCTCCAGCCCTGTAAACTATCCAAGGTGAAATGCTCGGGGCAGAGGAAGCTGCCAGTGACAGCTGTAATTCTGTACCAACACCGGTCCTGCAGTTGGTGCATGTTGTTTGTGGAGGCGCATCCGGAAGCTAATCGTCAGACGTGCTATGGGTGGATGTCGGCCATGTCGGTATTCTGCAGACGACGATCGTAGCCGCATGAGGTGCATGTAGGCGGCTAGCCAGTCCGATGTAAGGTTCGCCGGCCGACTATCCCACTGCAAGCCTAAGCCTGCGACATGTCAAACGCTCTTCCGGATAACGTTATTCGCTACACTCTGTGATGTGAGCGTGGTGGCATGAACCTTCCGGTTTGGACGCATTTACGGTATCAACACTCGCTACGCCTAGGTGGCACGATCTCTCTGTCGGTTAGCTTAACCACAGTCAGCCAACCACGTGCTTGCCTGTCAGGATGGTGTTATCTCTCATGCGACTGTATGCGATGAGAATCATGATGTAGAGCTGCTTTGTTACGGCGACTACCCCTGTCTGCGACGTATTACAGAAGTTGTCATCGTGTGATCGGGCGACACTCCGTGTACCTGGAGCTATAGCTACCGTTTCGAAAGTATCATCGTCAGGGTGCTTCGCGGTAGCGACAACGTCAAACATGCTCGCAAGATTCCGAGAGAGAACAATAATACAGACATGCTGCAGCAAGTTTATATCGGAGTGCAAAAGTCCTTTGCTTGGCCCAGGAAATGCGCGTTCATAGGGGTCATGGATGAGGTCGAAAGGCCGAAGTCGACCGAAGTCGACAAACCATCAGATCCCACCCATTGACCTGGTAATCACTAAGTGGGTTCCCGTCAGCAGATTTTGGTAAGCAATCGCTGGGTCTCATCTCAGCTGATAGCTTACTAGTACTGCCTTCGAACCCTACGGCTAAAATGCCAAATCACCAAATGCCCATGGGCTTGAAGAGAAGCATAGACCAGGCAGCGTTCAACACCTTCTTGAAGGTTTCTGCCTTTATTATTATGTTTGTGTAGAACACGCCGAACACGCGAGGACATGGGTAGAGCGCACTGATTCCGTATCGCGGGTTAACTTTGTAGAGGCGTAAGGCTGCTGCCATTACTCAGCAACAGTATTCACCAGGAGTATACGAATGCAAAACGAGTGATGTTTGGATTCACGAAAGCTGTGTGGAGTTTGCTCGCGGGCCACGAACTCACACTCCCACCGTAGAGGCTCGTCCCCACCAAGCACGCCTCACCGAATCCCTTGAGCACGCGAGAGAGCACGTGAGCCTCGGTCAAAGCGCAACTGTCAACCGCAAAGTTCCGCGTGTGAAGCTTAGATTTCTCGTGGCGGTATGGCGGCGGTGCCAAAGGGATGAACATGCTCAGGCTCATGCAGGACCCAGGGGCCGAGAAGAGAGAAGCAGAAGAGATGGCGTTGTTGAGATGGCATGTGCTGAATGCTTGAAATCACCACTACTGCTACTACTGCCGGTTCTCGAAGGTGGCACTAGTAGTGATGATGGAAGTAGCGGCCTTAGGCGTTCATCAAAAGGCTGCACAGCAGAGCCGCGGCTCCACAAAGCAAGGTATAAACCAAGGCAAGCCATCGCTGTTATTACTGCTATTGAGACCGTGCCTTTCAGGAACCAGGGTCTCGATGGCTCCATTTGTTCGTAACGACGGCTCGGCATTTCAGTAACAGTAGTATTGAAGCTGGGAGGACTACACCAGGACGGCGATGGGCTCGTGATGATATCTGGGAAGATTGATTATTGCAACGTCGTTTCGCTAAGAAGCCGTGCACTCCATCCGTACGTCCGGCAGACCGACTTTGTGTCCAAAGGTGCGACAGAGGAGGGCATATCCCAGGCGGACAAGACAAAACGACAATCCCCTTGCTCAACGGGTTGGTGGGTTTCCAAACAGTTTGACCACAACGATGGACGTGGGGGTGTGGCCATCGGAGGGAACGAAAGGAAACTCCAAGAGCAAAGCGCAAAAGAGTTGCCGTGGAACACCCGGGAGTTGCCATTAGTCGGGTGAGACCGTGAGACGGCGTACCCATTTGCGGGTAGATGAAATGCTGGACGCCTGGTTACAGACTACAGTTCTCACCTCGACCTGGCTCGAGTATTAGGGCCGATGGAGGCGAGCATTGCTCAGGAGGCAGGTCGGGCGCGATTCTCAGAAGGCTGCGTGATCGGCTTGACAGATTGTTGACAGGCAAACAGAACACGGGTGTCATTGTTGAAGACTACGTTGACGAACGGACAGGGATGTCCTCCGCGCTGTCGGTGATGTGAGGCAGGGCGGCCACGCGAGCAAGGCCAAGCGCCGTTTGGTCAGGAAGGGAAGGAACATTGAAGGGAAGGAATTTGTGGGACTGCTACTGACTGCTGAGCCGCCAAAGCACTTGCGTCCGACTCCCGTGGCGGAAGGCGCCGTTTGTTGTTCGGCTACAAGGGTGAAAGCTTGCGTAAACGTCGGGGTGAGCCTCGAGTTTTGTCCGACATTTCGATCGTGAGCACCACTTGGGAATCGTGATACCACTAAATCTAACTACGGCTTTGGAACATTCGGTTGGCACGTTGAGGAAGTCGGCAATACATGCCCTCGAGGTAGGCCTCCTCGCTCACATTAGGTTATCCAGATCAAGGAGACGTCTCACTTCGCATGAGGGTAGATCCATAGCTGTTCTGTCGCACGCGAAACTTTGTTGGACAGCTCGAAAGGCTGATCTTGCTGTCTTCCATACAAACATGTATCAGGATCCCTTAGATCAGGCCTGCAAGGGTTTGATGAGATACAAGATGACGTTACATGTTACCTGAATAATACAGCAGCACTGATAGCACATGTAGTCAGTACTACAGTACTTCGAGCACGAGCACGAGCATCTGGTTGAATTGACAACCTCGAAGCTGGAGATGACGTGTGTAAATGTCTCGATCGGACTTGGACTGTACCAGGGTTCAGGAGGACATGGATTTGGTGCGGGTCGGATTTACAGGTTGGCGTGTCCCAAGGGAGGGCTTGACCGGGCGGCGAACCACGTTTGTGTCGGAGTCGATCAGTAGCAGTCGAAGAGCAAACCGATCAACGGAGAATCAATGGTGAAGGCGGCGGCTTGTTGCGGAAAGGAAGCTACTGCTTCCAGCTGAGGTGGCGGGTAACGGGAGACAGGAAGTGCAGACACAGGGTTGATGGGATGCTAAGATGGGATGGGATGGGATGATGGACTCGCGACGGGGCACAGACCGGTTGCGGAGAGTTCGCTTTGGCTTCTGGAAGGGAGCGGTGCTGTAAGCGGAGAGCAGGGATGGCCGGTCGAGCTGGGACATGCACAGGCTAAGCTGGAAACTCTGGCAACGGCTGCGGGCTTGCGTCGGCGTCGCGCGCACTCTCTCTCTCACGTGGGCGTGGCGTGTTTGGCAATAATACTGTCAATGGCCAGATCGACGGCGGAGCATATGCCGAGGTAGGAGAGGTGGCGACGGCGCGATGCTCAAGCAAGTCAGAGTGGAGAGGTGGGAGATGAAGAGAGTGGGATACGGCGTGGTCTGGCTGCAAGCAGTGTGGTGTGCAGACAGAGGCATAATAGAGGCACAGAGGAAGGCGGTAAGGTATGCAGTGCGGTGCAGTATGCGAGGCGAGGCAGTGTGATGATGCGCGACTCAGATACCCATCATCCATGTCGATCTCAGCGTGCAATTAAGGCTCACCAGTGTTGGAGGTGTGAGAGCAATGGCACTGATGGCCGGACAGACGGTGGTAGTCTACAGGCGATCATGTCGTGTTGTTGCTACAGGCACATGGTAGACAGGTGGACCTGTCAACAATCTGGCAGACAGGCTACATCGCTGGAACTGCTAGGACGACTTGGAAGACTACCTACTGCCATTACCATGCACTAACCACGAGCCTCTGGAAGTGATTAGCTAGGTAGATGAGAGCACTGGCCCGAATCTACACGAACACTCGATACAAACAGAGTGCAGTCCCGCAGCTCTGGTGCGGAAGCGACACATGCGGCAAGACGCCGGGGCCCAAGCGGCAGCCAGAGCCATCGCTCAGGGACTCGGACACGGAGGGAACGGCGATTGGTCAGGGGGTGAGGGCCGAGTTGGAACCTTGTGTGTGGAAGCAATAGTAACGATCCGGCTTGCGATGGGATGGCGTGGATGGGATGGGATGTGCTGCTGCTGCGATGCGATACGATGCACACGCCCGTCGATGTTGCTGCCAGCCATGCGTGCTGGTAGTAAAGTAGGTACTGCATCGCCATGCCAGATGTGGACGAGTACGCCGTCATACCTATGCCGCCTCTCATGGTCCGTCTATACATATGTGCTTGGTGGTACGCCCGCCCGTCTGTCCGTTCTTCCAATATCGATCAGAGTAACAACCATCCCATCGTCGACTCGTACCAATGCTCAACTAGTGGTTGACCTCTTGTTATATTACCCTTGACACCGTCGACCGTTGCTTATTTGATCTCTTACCTTGTCACTTGAACCAACGATCAGTACCATCTACTGTATCTATCTACTACCTTACCATCGATCTCGTCGACGAACAACATCACTCGACGATACGACACGACACGACCCATACCTACCAAACCAACTCAACATAACCTAGCCTTGCCACCCCAATTGTCATTATTACCCTACCGACCTACCCACCAGACCTACCCTCAGGGCCGTCCGCTACGCCTTACGTACTTCGCGTCTACGAGCCCATTACTAGCCCGTAGCCGTAGCTCCCCTCGAGCCCGCCCTGCCCTGCGAGCCTGCTCCACCGGCCGTTGCCCCAAGCGTCGTCCCACGCTAGGCCCTCCGCTATATTACCAAAAGCTCCACCACCACCAGTCTTCACCGTGGCCTCCTCAACTCACTCTACGCCGCCTCTCCACTCTCCCAGTGGACGCGAAAGCAGCGCTGAAAGCTCTCCTATCAGCACTCCTCCCTCACAATACCATCATCATCCTCATCCCTCGTCCGATCACTCACACGTCTATTCCTTCCCTGACCCGAGGCACGCCACATTTACCGGTCACCAAGAAAAAGCCGCCGACGCATTCGCTCAATTCACAAACTCCGACGAGTTCGACTGCGACGACATTCTTTTCCCCGACGACGCCTGCAACCCTGGTGTCGTCTTCTCGCCCGAGTCCACGTACACCATCCCTCATATCAACATCCCAAACGACGACGCCACCATGCCGAGTCCTCCCATAACCATCGCCACCCCGCGGCAACCGTCAAATTCGCCGCCGCGCAACCAGCAATCCAACCTGACCTCGCAATTGCGTCAACCGCAGGCCGACAACGACATGGACATGGATGGCATCCCCAACAACGAGCCCAAAGGTCGTCAAGAATCCGTCAGCATGCTCAGCACTACGCCCTACGGCGCAAAGGCCATTCCCGTACGAGATGGCATGGGCTTCCGCCGTGAAAGCCATGTCGGCCTCTCCGGCAGCCTCATGGGTGGCATGAGCTGGGGCGGTCTGTCCATGGGCAGCTTCGTCCGCGACGAGTACGTATCGCGACCAGTGCTTCCATCTTGTCTTCCCCTCAACCCTCGCTAATTCACTCGCGCAGTCTCCTTATGTCCGGCACCTCTCCCATGATGCACCAAAGCATGCAATCACCTTCGCTCCACTCCTCTTCATACTTGCCCAAGATGGAGGCCAACTACATGAAAGACTATGTCTGCTGCGACATCCGTCTCGACTCGATGCACGAGCTGCTTCAACACTATGAGGAGGCACACGCAGCACAGCCCAACCAAACCATGGGCCGGACACCCCGCGACCAGCAATACCCCAGCAGCCGCGCCGCAAATGCCTCGAGCACCGCGCAAGCGGTCCAGCAACAAGCACAAAGCTCGCACAACACACCACAGCAGCAATACGCACAGCCTCAACCCAGCTTCCAGCCGAGCACCTCGCCGCTGTTCAACGGCCAACATCACGATCAGATGCCTGGCTTCGATGGCCTGGATGACATGGAGATGGACGACGGTATGCCTGCGTCGCATGCGCAACAGACTGGATCACAGTTCCAGCCTCAACCTCAATTCGGACGCCAGCAGCCTAGAGCACCGCCAATCAACATCAACATTGCCAACGCCTTCCAAGGGCAAGGTCTCAACTCTGCTGACCCGTCGACGCCACACGCGAGCACGCAAAACTTCAACAACTACCAGAACAACCCGACCGTCTCCTCCGTCAACACCCCGACGCTGGCAAATGCTGCTCAGCGTCTCGCCACCCCCGATTCTTCCGCTCCCGGCACACCCGGCGAGGGTGATGTTGACTACAGCCAGCTCGGAAACCTCAACAACCTCGATTACAGCCAGCTCATGCAAGGTAACTTTGACATGAACACAGTCGACATGAGCAATGGCGGGTCGGGCACCATCGACGATCCTGCAAAGCGTTTGCTGAGCAAGCAAGGCTACGGCAACAAGGGCTTCCCCGCCTCTGCCCTTGCCAACAACAGCGAGATCGCTAAGCGTGTTCGCGAGAACCAGCTCCTTAACGGCCTTGCCGGTGTTGGCGGCTTCGTTGGCGAGGAGATCAAGCCGTTCAAGTGTCCCGTCATTGGCTGCGAGAAGGCTTACAAGAACCAGAACGGCCTGAAGTATCACAAGCAGCACGGTCACCAGAACCAGCAGCTAAAGGAGAACCCGGACGGCACCTTCTCGATCGTCGACCCTGCGACCTCGATCCCATACCCCGGCACCGTCGGCATGGAAAAGGAAAAGCCCTACCGCTGCGAGGTGTGCGGCAAGCGTTACAAGAACTTGAACGGGCTCAAGTACCACCGCCAACACAGCCCGCCTTGCAACCCAGACTTCAAGCTCAACCCCCAAAACGTCCCGGGTATGCCCAACAACATGCAAGGTATGGGCGTCAACGTCGCCGGCGCTGGTTTGACCGGCATGGCTACTGGCATCGGATACTGAGCGAGCGAGCACTCTCAAAAGTGCGTGCGTGCGCTAGCGGCCGTTCCGCGACTCGCGCTGCACGTCGCTTACGCCACCAGCTGCCTGCACCCTGCATTACAAACGCTCGGCGTTTGCCTGCAGCCGCATCCTGCATCCCACCCTGCATCGAATTCCAGATTCGACTGCTCACCGCCACTGCACTCCACGCCATCGCCCACGCTTCCGGCGGGACCACTTCACGAGTTGTGATAGTTCGTCGATGTTCGATCATATCACCACAACAGAAACGTCAGCCTGCGTCGGTCGCTCTGCCGTCGCATCCAGACAAAAAGCACATACGCGCCCGAGGCACGCGACCCGGTTTCGACTTTGATTACACTGTTTTAGCGAGGCGTTACTCGAGCTCAACAACACTGCGAGTTCTTCGGGATGATTTCTCTTTTTTTCGCCTGAGAGGATAACCGAAAGGTCTTTTCCTCTCCTCCATGATACCCAAAGACCGGCTCCACTGTCCGCTCCGAACCCTCTCCTTGGCTGGCCCACGTCTTGCGCGTCGCTGTGTCTTCTCCAAACGAGCAGTCAACTCCGACTCGCAACAACATGGGCCCAAAAAGCTTTGTTATCGCAACGCGCCATATATATACAGAGATCCTTCGGCTTATTGTCTTTTGAAAGCCATTACTTTCTTTGCTGCATGTTCTGCCAACTTTTATCGTTTTTGTACTCGGTCGTTTCAGGCGTTGATACCCCTTACCGAGGCCAGGTTCGCACGGAAAGGAAAAAACGTGTTGATTTTTGTTACAGTATTATTTGCTTTATTCTGGACTCTCCTACTTTCTTGGATTTCTCGGGCGCTGGATGATTGGGTTGCGCCTAGGATGGGAGGGTCTTTATTGTTTATTGTTTTACTGAATCGCAGACTTGGGCTTGTTTGTTCACATTCACCATCGCTGTCGATAGATTCGAGCTTTATCAGAGAGAGATAGATCCTGGAGGGATTAAAGCAAAGCCGTATCCAAAAAAGTTGAAAATTATATCAAAACTAAAACCTCTCCCTCACTTCTCAATCAATTCTGAAAGCAGTAATGTATACTCAACTTCTTTCTCATCGGTACCAGCTGCAATGTGTGGTTTCGCCTCGTATCATTCGGTCAGTCGGTTTATTCGAAGTTAGGTTTCTGCTTTTTGACAACCTATCGTCTCTATTTCCATTATTCTATCCTCTCTAAGCAATACCGGCACGATGTACAGACATGTCTACCCTACCTGACCGCACAATACTACGTATGGTACACTTGTGTGTATCAATCATATCTTACCATCAACCTCTACATCCCTTTCGAAGCGTCCGTCAACGTTACATGGCAGCAATGGTGATCGATCGTCAATCCCAACCCCTTCCCTTCCCATTCAGTCAACTCGTTGAGTCCAGACCTTATGGATCTTACTTTGCCTTACTGTACCTGGCTCCAGTCCTTATCCATCTCGCCCAACCAAATTGCATGGCATGCCATGTCCCCTTTTCTTGCTTCCTTGCGTTTCCTTTTGCGTTGGTGATGGGCGGAAACGGACGGTCGATGTGTGAAAGATGAAAAAGATTATTACCTGGGGAGATCCTTTGCCTTTTTCGTTGATAAAGAACTTGTTGATCGATCGGTTGTACTCCAAGACGAAGCAGGTTAGACAAGACGGGACAAGGAATTGCACAGACGCGCAAAGACGCGTGGATGATGATCACCTAATAATGACAGGGAGCAAGATGAGTATCTCTATTCCTTATTGTGTGAGCTCGTAAAAGACGAGGCAAGCGTAGAAGAGACGTCGTGCTCTCCGAGGACAGGAGTGAGGTAGTAGTGTGCCGAGTAGAAGAGGCGTGGAATAAAGGTGGTAGTAAAGTGCCTAGTAACGCCATCCCTGTCTACCTACCTACAATGAGCACATGCCGAAAGAAAAGAAAAAGAAAAAACTTAAAAGAGAGAAGAAAAGGAAAAGCCGTGTAAAGGGGATATATTCTCTTTTTGTCCTCCCCTCCCAAAGACGCCTTGCTAAATTTGCCCAGTGAACAGAAACAAACGCCATGTGACTGACAATACCACCAGTAGGTCCTAAACCTTGGAAACGTACAGGCGTGAAGATTGTGGTTGGGTTTCACCCCAGCTCTGTGGCTGAAGTATGCGCGCCGGAAATGTTGAACGCCTGAAAAACCATGGAAATAGAATCGAGTCCCTGTCGCTATATCGCCGTCTTACTGTGGCGTTGCCATTGTGTTCCTACGAGTCGTTCGTGCTGTACCCGTCCCGATTTGCCTGTTGTTGGAGTCATTCGAGAAGAACCCAGTCCTCCCGTGCAATATTCTTGTCTCAAGCGGCTGCTCTGGCGGAAGCGCTTGCCTCGCCAGCCAAAGCCCGCTGGCCGAAACCAACCGATCGCGCCACGTCCATTGCCTGTTGGCGAGAAGCGTTGCGCTCGCGCTGGTCTTTCAGCAGTTGCTCTTGTTCCGGTGTCAAGGGCGCTCCCTGTGCCGAGGCTGCTTGGAGTTGTTCGATGTGTGCCGCGAGCCTCGCCGCGTTCTGGCGTTCGAGGGTCGAAATGCGCTCGAGATCTTCGCGCGAGGGACTCCACTCGGGTGTGCTGTTGTTGCCCTCTTCGCTTTGCGGGGAGGCGGTTGTGTCAGAGGCTGAGTCGGACATGTTGGTGTCCTCCTGTCCGTCCTCCTCGTCTTCTTGTTCGGCAGAATGCGCTGCGGTTGCAGGAATGTAAACCGCGGCTTGCTGCTGTGATGGTCTGGTGCGGCGTTGACGCAGATCGGCGGGTGCGTCTTGGAAAACGACAGAAATGTCGGTCTTGCGGATAATGCTCCCTCTCCTGGGCTCGCTGTCACGCAGCTTCGGGTCGACGAACAGCGGAATGTGGTCGCCGGTCGTGTCCTCAATAATGCAGCCCTCGTCCTTCTCGTAGCGCTCGCGCGCCCAACGTGTGCCTTCCCAGCAGCAGAAGTCCTGAATCTCTTGGTAGGTCAGATTTAGAGCGTCGAAAGCAGCAAACAGGCGTGCGTGGTGCGGGAAGCGTCCAAGACGCATGCGGTGTGGGCCATAGCAGTAGTCGAGGCCGGGGTATTTGGCTTCGATGGTGACTAGGTCGCCGTAGAACAAGCCGACTTCGACACGGACTTCCTGGACGAGATTGAGAGCGAGGTGGGCAGCAAAGGAGGGCGGGTCGTCGTCCTTTGGCCGCGGGAAGAGGTGTGCGTAAAGAAGGTGGGCGATGGGAGTTTGGCGACGCATGTTGGCGGCTGTTTTTCAGCGTGCAGTGTGTTTGTTGAAGTTGTGTCGAGCGGTGTGGACAGGCCGGGGTGTAAGCCGGACAGCTGCAAGGAGTAGTAGTCGTCGTCTGATTGTTGTTTTTCTGCAGCGCTGCGAGGGTGTGCACAGTGCGGAAAGGGAATAGCGAAGAGGGTGTCGGCGGCGGCGGTGAACGGGGAGTGGCGTTGTTTGTGGTATCGGTGTTGGCGACAGTGGCGGTGGGAGGGAGAGGGAGGAATGGTCTGGATGGTGAAACAGGAAACAGACAGGACAGGAGAGGAGAACAGAGCAGAAGGGAAGAGACGGTTACAGTAAGGTAGGTAGGCGTAGGCGAGGAAGGCAGAGACTGACACACACACACGCACACGCGCACGTACGCCCGAACACGCCTTACCAGCGGCAGGGTATTAGGTGGTCTTGGTCTTGGGTCTTGACTCTTTAAACGACTGGGAAGAAAGGCAAATCTCGACCCTTGGAGGTGGAGGAGAAGCCGAAGCGAAAAGGATCCAGATCCAGCCAACTCTGGCCAACGTAAACACAGCAAATGTACCCACTCTGTGCCAGCCTTACAACAACCAACCTTCCATCTTCCATTCCTACTACATAATACCACTCGAGTCAATCATGCACATGGGAACCCCGAGTCAATACCACCGCACATGCTACTAGATACATGTAGATCAATCCGTCACTACTACTACTGACCGCCAACTGTCAACACACTACTCGACTACCACCATGGATGCCCCCGCCGCCACCAAATGCGCCCACTTCAATCCTACATTACCTAGCCTTACCGTCCCGTGATCCATACAGTATCACATTGCAGATTGCAGGCCCGCGCCTCGACTACATACATATGCATGACTGCCGCACCAAGCGCTGGTCGGGCACCAATCGAACTGCACTGCTGGACCGCCGCATCCTGCGAGTAACCAACTACTGTTGTGTTGAATAACCTGCTTGCTTGTTGGCTTGTCTGCCTACCCACCCTGCTTGCCTGCTTGTTTGCAGTCTTTAACCGGACTTGTGCGTCGTCGGCGCATGTCGTTGAGATTGGTGTCGTATTCGTCGTATTCCGACTTCCATACTGTGTAGCGAGATGCAGGTCAAAACCATGTCGCTTTACCGCTCGCTCGGGCCGATGTCAGGCGGCGTCATGCCTCGATCGGATATCTCTTGCATCTGAGACAAACACACACACTTGTACTTGTACATGTGGTCTTACCGTGCGGTCGGACGATATATCTCCGCTACCTACATAGTAGGTGTATTCCTGTCAGACCACTCGCCAAAGTATCGTCTCGGCCGAGGAACCTGTTCATACTAAGGTCAACTACCGGGGCAGTGACTAATCCAATATCCACTCGATGGCATTCACGAATACGGTCACGACAGTGTGGCAATTCCGGCCGCTGCTCAGACCGCGCCGAGTCATGTTGCGCCTTCGTGTTTGTTTTCGCCTTTAAGACTCCGAGTGGCGTATACAGCTCATTCTCGTCGCTGATTGGCCCGCTGGACGATGCTTTTGAAATCGCTCCTTCGAAACAATTTGCAAAATCATGGTCTTTACAACATTACATATTCCCTGCCAACCTACTTACTCGTGAGCCAGTTCTAAGTCGTGCTTTGAGTACTGTCGATTCATCCGAGTTGAAGGAACCATTAACGAGGTTTATTCGCCGTGGCTTTTGATAACCTTTCGCAAGGATTCTACAATACTTCAAGAAAAAGAAAATCACTACGAGATACTTGATAGAAATCGAACACCACTAAGATGCCTGCCAAACAGGTTGCTGAGTCGAATCTCTCGACTCCACCAGACACCTATCTATACACCCTCGCTCGCACTGGCTCCGAACACGCAACCATCGGCTCAGACGACTCGCTCCGGATCTTCAATATCCCTGACCTCAAACTATCCCGCACATACGCCTCAGCACACAAGGGAATTTCTTGCCTCACGTCAGCATCAGACAACACAACTCTTTTCACCGCCGGCCGCGACGGCCTAATCCGCCACTGGGATCCGCGCATCACATCTTCGAAACCCACCCTGGAACTCCAGGAACCAAAGCAAGCCGGATTCTCCGCCCTGTCCTGCGCCGGAAACTTCCTTGCTGCCGGTACCGAGAGCACGAAAGAAGGTCTGGGCGATGTAAGCGTGCTGGTCTATGACCTACGCAATCCCAACGGCGGAGCGCCTCTGCGCAGCTATGTCGACAGCCACACGGACTCGATCACGCAACTTCAATGGCACCCGACGCAGCGCAACCTACTGCTATCCGGCTCAACAGACGGCCTCGTATCAGTCTTCGACGCCGAAGTTGCTGACGAGGAAGACGCTCTCAAGCAAGTCCTCAATCCCCGCAGCGCGGTGCACTGCGCTGGTTTCCTAGCGGAGGATCAAGTGTACGCTCTCAGCACCGACGAGCAATTCTGGGTGTATGGCCTAGAAAAGACCGGAACAGCGGAGGAGGAGGCACTACCAGTGAAGAAGTTTGGAGACGTGCGGGAAAATCTCGATTGCATGTATGTTGTTGACGTCGTGCAAGAATCTTTCATGGCAGAACCTGTGTTTGCTTCCGGACACAATGTGAAGCAGACTTTGGCGATTGTACAATTGAAGGGACCTGATTGGGACTTCGGAGAGAGGATCGAACTGCCCGGGGCGCATGGGGAGGAGGTCGTGAGAGATTTGAAGTTTGTTGACGAAGGGCGTGTGTTAAGCTGTGGCGAGGACGGTATGGTGAAGTTATGGGCTGTGGGCCAAGAGCCTGCGGTTGCCGCAAGTGCGGGTGGTGCTGCTGGTTCGGGTTCGAAGAAGTCGAAGAGGAAGGGCAAAAAGGAGAGCGAGAGGTTTGCACCATACTAAACGAGGATACACCGGCCAGGTCAAGGCCTTTGAGACCGTGACCCTGGCGAGAAAGTATCGAATACAACGGAAGTCTCACAGCCAGCGTTCGAGGAAACCTCGCCATCGTCCCAGTATCTGTCTGATCTCACGCCCATATTCGATAGGAAGAGCGATGTTGCAGCTCATTTCACTTCGAGGCCCGTGTTCACACGCTCAAAATTGTTGATCACGAGTGAACATTTCGCCCGACTAGGCCCATCACATGACGCCGTTTGTCATGCAACCTGAAGCCCGAACCCGCGATACAAACGCGGCACGACCTCTTTTGCGCTGTTGACACCCACTCTACATTTACCTACAAAATCAGCACCCACAAGCCAGCCTACTCACTCGAGACCTCACCAGATGTCGGGTACCAGGCAACCAGCCAAGCGTCCTCGCATCGAGGAGGACGAGGAAGTAACCGATTCCGCCACCGCAAGTCCGAGGTATACGTGAACCGCCGGACACCTGCTGGCAAACCTTTACTGACTAGTCTGACTAGCCGCAGCGTCATGGACTCGAAGCGCTGGGTCTGGCTTATAGTCAATACCATTTCCGGAACCAGAACTGCCACCAAAGACTTCTACATTCCCGAGAAAATCATCGACCACATCCCGAGCTACAAAACCAAGTTGCAGGATAGACTTGCCGCCATCGAGGGTGACGGCGAGCCCACTATTCGCGACCTAGTCCGTCGCGATCTAGAGCCTTTCACCAAGGCCATACGATTCCTCGCCAGCGGGCACCTCGCTCCGCTCGACACCTCGGCGCCTACCTGCAGCCAGACCCTGGACGGTCATGTCGAGCTCTTCAAGCTCAGCAGAAAGCTGTCCATCAAGTGCCTCGAAGACGCCGTGCTCGATCAAATCGACAATTTGCAGTTCCGCGCACTTCCCCACGTTGTCTTCTTGGGCTTTGCACGCAGCTACTACATAGGCGGAGCCGACACCCAGCACACTTCCCTCGGGGAATTGATCAAGAAAAAGCTGTTCTCTCTGCTGCCTTACCTTCAACAGTCTATGTCTGTCGGCGAGCTCAGCTCTGAAGACGGGATCCTAGGCAAGCAATTGATGACTGTGCTGCTAGAGGACAGAGCCAAGCCCCATGTTGCACCGGGCTTCGGGGCAATGAGGGTCAAGGTGGAGAGCGAGGTTGAGGATGACTGATTCGACTTTGGATGTCGAGGGAGTTGCTCGATGCTCGAGAGATGAGTGATTGTTGTGCTGAAAGCTAGAGGAGAGGTGAAAAGCACAATCTCTCGGGGGACAAGTGTACAAGGACAGACCCGGGCGATTTTAGCTGTAGCCTGTCCGCAGAATTCAGTCCCTTGAGAGACAGTGACAATGAGTATCAAAGCAATAAGGCAAGGACCGAGGTTGAGAAGGATTACATCGTCCGCCAATATTCATCAACGTCGATCGAAGAGTGCCGCCTGTGCTCGAAGTATCTAAGTATGGTATGACCTCAGAGATGAAACGTCTTGCCTCCATGTCACACCCACGCACCACGTACTCTGAGGTTGTAGTCATCGTCGCCCCTTGCAGTAGAGTGCGAGTGCTTGCATGGCTAGCGTCTTGGCCGTGCGCGGTAGATGCAAGTCTCGAAGGCAAACACATGCTCGACTTCCAAATCTAGTCTCTCCCACCTACGCCCACACTCGGCACGTTCTTACACTGCTGCCTGATAACACATGTAAGTCAATCTCGCTTCTTCCTCCGGCTAGACACGACGTCTCCACGCTCTGGCCCTGTCTTGCTCCTGCCTGCTACACACACAGCAAACGACATCCCGGCTCGCGGACAGTAGATTCTCTCCGGCACGTCGTGAAACAACACCATGCACGCCACATTGGCTGTGCTAGCTTGGAAACCAATCTATCGGAACCCCTGCCGCTCTGGCTCATCTTTGACTCAGCGCTATTGCCGCTTTCGCGGAGTCCCGTGATATCGCGTGGGATTCGCGAGGCGCCTTCATTGGACACGCGTTGAGTGTGTGCAGGCCCGACCGCGGTCGTCGAACGGTCTTGCCACTGTTTTCGTCGGCTGCGATGCATGCTGCGTTTGCAATATGTCGCCTGTGATCGTAATAGGGGCGAGATCTGCAGGCTATGAGAGGGTTGGCGAGGGTGTTACTTTGGTGCAGCCGGACTACTGGAACTTGGAGGGCTGATCTGACGCCTTGGGCTCTGCTCCATATCCGGACGCTGGCAGGAGTAGGAGGGTACATATGTCTCCCTCGCTGTACGCTGTCTGAGCCTGTGACAACTCGTACCTTTGGTTTGTCTTCCCTTGTGGCAGCACTACCAACGTCGATGTGAGCAAGATGTTCTCTTCGAGCAAGACTCGTTCGCATCGAGAGAGCTTCGGCCACCGGGCTGGAAAAGCGACCAGCAAGAAGCAGAGGTCCTTCAAGGACCTGAACAGAACGAGCAGGGTCATTGCACAAGCAGCATCTCAGGCATCGCCATCATCGAACAGGAGTCCGTATACGCCCACTTCTCCGTAAGCATCATCCATATTCATCTTCATCTCGATTCTCAGCTTACACGTGTAGTCCACTCAACTCCTCCATCGTCACGATATCTGTTGGACCAACGCAACGCCTATTCGCAGCCCACGAAGACGTCCTCTGCAAGTCGCCCTACTTCCAGCAAGCGTGCCAGGCACAGTTCTTCGAGCCTGCGAACAAACGCATTGAGCTCGCTCATGAAGAACCCGAAGTGTTCTCGGCTGTTCTAGAGTACCTTTACAAGGGCGACTACTCGCCCCAGCTTGCCTACGACAAAAAGCGCTCGAGCTTCTACCTGAGCACAAGGGAAAGCACAAGCACGAAGACACCAGAGCTGACGGTGCAGTACAACGGTGTGAGCATACTCAAAGACACAGCTATATATGTATGTAATACTGCTCCCCATAGCCATCCCGTTTCATCAGCCGACTGACATCAACACGCAGTGCGCCGCCCACCGCCTTGCCCTCCCTCACCTACAGGGCATTGCTCTAAAGAAACAAGGCCTCCACTCTGGCGTACAGACGAGCACCATCTTGTCTTCTGCCAGGTATGCTTACTTGCACACGCCGGCCAACGACTCGAGTCTGCGTGCACATTACCTTGCGCTCATCATCCGAGGCCGCGCCACTTTCAAGCGAAGTGGCACTATGCAGGCGGAGATGACGGCTGGAGGCTCGGCGCTCTGGTTCGATCTGTTTGTGGCGATGGTGGAACACCTAGTAAGCCTCTTCTTAGTCTAACAGGTCGATGGGTGTGCGCATGTGGAAGAAATGCTGACTGGTGCCCAGGATGATGTCTCTGCAGCAAAGGTCAGGCGTGGATGAGAGCAACAACCTTACGGTTTGGTTTGAACTGATAACGACGATTTCTATTTGGAGGGCAGGGGATTTTGAGACGCTCGGTTGTTGTCTTGGTTTGTATTATTACACACTCTTTCTGGTTGTCATCAGGAATGTTACTTTCTTGTAGGAAATACGGTACGGTACTTCGAGAAGAAGGTACCAAATATGAGGCTATCGCGCCGCAATTCAATGTTCGATTAAGGCAAAACCATGTGTGTAGGAAAGGCTTTAATCGGTGAAAGTGTACCGGCGACCGCAATGTATCCGCTGCTGGTGTATCTCTCAATACCAACAATGAGCGGAAACTTGGCAGGTCTCGATTCGTACTCCTCAACAAAGGAATTCGATGGCTTAATCAATGCTTGCATTAGGCTATTAAACGACAACAGAGGATAATGAGGTCTGGAATCTTGATGTCTTAGAGTGAAGATAGGTAAGACAAGAGTTGAGTGAAGCGCAACAGGCAGCCCTCATTCGATGACGCCGGAAGACGCGGTCGCGTCGTCTCTTGAGGTTTGCTGCAGGTGACTTGAGCCTGAGCCTTTACCACCACACACCTCAGCCTTAGATACCCTATCACCACACCGCACTCTCATCGCTTTGTTACAGCCTCGCACTACCTACATTCACTGCTCCCGCCCCGCATGACACCGGGCAGTTAAGGCGGCCTCACCTCATATATTGCGGCACCCTTCACCCCGCTTGTCCGTCGCCTTGTTGCTCTCCACGCACCACTGCCATGCGCGACACACGATAACTTCGCTGTAACCACCGCCAATACGGAATCGCGCTCTGTCGCACTGCATCGCCGTACACACGCATCGACCGCGCATTCGCCATGGCCTCCCGCGAGGATCTCGAGGATGACATCCTCTTCCAAAATGTCCTCATTGAGAGCCTGGATCAAGCCGCCGATGACTATGCGACCAGGTTGGCAGGTCTCGAGGCAACCAAGCAAGATCTTGAGCGACGACTGGCAGCCTTGGACAACTCGCGTCCTCCGGTTCCGACTGCGTTGGATGGTGCGAGCGACGAGGTGCTGCCAGATATGCCTGCATACGGACAACCTAATACCAACCTCGATTGGACGTTCGGCGCACCTACAACCTCTGCAAATGGTCAAGCCGGTGGCAGCGCCAATAACAGCGCCAACAACAGCATGAAGCGCTCAAGACAGCACTCTTCGGTGCTTGCAGAACACGAACACCCGTCCAAGCGACCAACACCAGAGCACTCTTCCGGGAGTACGCCTACGTCGTCGTCCTCTTTCGAGCTTATCGACCATCCCAACCGCGTGAACACAGATCAGGCGAGCATCGACAGGGCACGTAGACGACAGTTGTCCCACGAGGCTGCCATTCGAAGGAGAGCGGAAGAGCAGCGAGCGGACGCGGAGTTGGCTCGTAGACTGAGTCAGGCACCGACGCACGATCCGAGACCTTTCGCAGGCCCTTCTTCGTCGCAAAGACCAGGTGTACAGACTACGCTCGGTCATCACGGTTCATTCTCGAGGTCAACTCCGATCGCTGGCTCAGACTTGTCGTATATGCCACCGCCCTCAAGTCAGCAGGCAAGGCCTACATTTGGACATCCTTCACTCAATGCCACGTCCAGCCAGTCGGCGTCCAGACCCGTTAAGCCAGAGCCTAGCTGGACATCAGCCAGACCGGTCAAACCTGAACCGAGCCCGTCATCTGCCAGATCATTCAAAGCGGAACCTCAATTTACTCCGCAGCATCACTCACGAGGGCCTCGCGAGAGGCCGCCAGTTGTTGACCTCACTGGTGATGCCAGCGACGATGAGCCAGCTGTGATTCGACCAAGCGCCTTCACTCCCAGCAGACGGTCCAATTTGCCCGCACAGACTAAGAGTCTTTACGGGCCACCTTATGGACAGACTCAGCAGCCTCCGGGCTACCCCAGGACGCCATACAACCCCTATGCGTCCATTTCAGCTATGCCAGGGGCGTTCCCTACCGATACCGTGCCCTTCCAAGGACGTCAAGCTTTCGGCGCGCCGAACCCAGTGACCTTCAAGCCAGAATCACGCACACAGCTCTGGGCACACCCTGGCAATCCTGCGGCCACTCACTACTTGCCAGGAACGCCCCAAGCGATGAGCAGCACCCCAATAGGCCCTGGGAGCTCAATCGAAGAGCTCGGACGACTCCTTCCAGGATCCAGCTCTCGACCATACTCGCTGTACGAAGATGATGATGATGACGATGAAGGCTTCTCATTCATGGGCTCACGTGCAGCCGGGTCTCATGCTTATGCGGGTTTCGAAGAAATGTATAGGCGCCGTTTCGACCAGATCCAAGAGCACGACCCTGCTAAAACCAGAGAAGAGATCAGCGATCTTCTCAACAACATTCGGCCGGACGAAGAAGTGCCTGATGAGTTACTCGTACCCACGCCCGAAGCCATGACAATCCGTCTGCACAAATACCAAGAGGCGGGTTTGACTTGGCTTCAGCGATGCGAGGAGGGCACCAACAAGGGTGGCATTCTTGCTGACGACATGGGTCTCGGCAAGACCATTCAGATGCTGTCACTTCTTGTGACGAGGAAGTCTGATGACCCTCGTTGCAAGACAACACTCATTGTCGCCCCTGTGGCATTGCTTCGGCAGTGGAAGCAGGAGATCCAGCAGAAGATCAAGACTGGCCGCCATGCGCTCACCGTCTTCACTCACCACGGCGCGAGCAAGAAGAAGAATTTCCGAGACCTCCAGCACTATGACGTTGTCATCACAACGTACGGCAGCTTGGCCTCTGAAGTCAAGAAATTGGAGAAGTATACACTCCGCAAAAAGCATGACCCGGATGCTCGGCCTACTGATGCGGAGCGTTGTGCACTCATCGACCCTGATGCTTTCTGGTATCGCGTCATCCTGGATGAAGCTCAATGCATCAAGAACCGATCGACACAGACAGCCAAAGGTGCATGCATGGTCAGCGCCAAGTACCGCTTCTGCATGACAGGAACGCCAATGATGAACAACATCACCGAACTGTACTCTTTGATACACTTCCTCCGCATCAAGCCTTACTGCGTCTGGGAGAAATTCCGTTTCGACTTTGTCACCCCTTTGAAGACCGATCTCGAGGAGCAGAGAAAAAAGTCCATGAGGATGCTGCAAACTCTTTGCCGTGCAATCATGCTGCGCCGCACGAAGAAGAGCACGCACAGAGGCAAGCCAATTCTCGTCCTGCCTGAGCGTACGACAGAGATGGACCACTCTGTCTTCAACAAGGATGAGCATGAGCTGTACCAAGCCCTGGAATCGAAGACTGCGGTCCAGTTCAACAAGTACCTCAAAGCTGGAACCGTTGGCCGCTCCTACACAGCCATTCTTGTCTTGTTGCTGCGCATGCGCCAAGCGTGCTGTCACCCTCACCTCATCAAAGATTTCAGCGTCTCGGAGGCAGCCGGTGTAGGCGTCGAAGACATGATCAAGCTCGCCGAGCAGCTCGAACCGCAGGTCGTCGCACGCATCAAGGAGTCCCAAGGCAACTTCGAGTGCCCCATTTGCATGGATGGCTGCACCAATCCCGCTATCTTCCTTCCCTGTGGACACGATACCTGCCGCGACTGTTTTGTCACCCTCACGGACCCGGCAAATGCTATTGCCCAAGGCAACGAAAATGGCACCTCAATCCGCTGCCCGGAATGCCGTGGTGATATCGACACAAAGCGCATCACCGATTTCCAAAGCTTCAGAAAGGTTCACATGCGTGACACGCTGTCTAAAGAAGAGCTGGAGGCACTTGAGGGCGAAGAGTTCGGCTCCGGTTCCGGCTCCGACAGTGACAGCGACACTGAGAGCGAGGACGAAAATGAGGACGAGACGCTCAATGGATTCATTGTGAAGGATGAAGAAGTAGAAGAAGAGCGTGTTGACTCCACAACTGAGTCTGAATCTGAAGAAGTCAAGCCTGAGCCGGGAGTCAAGACCGAGAATGGCGATGATGATAGCAATTATGATAGAAACGGTGTGGCGAGTCCTCCGAAGAGCAAAGGCAAGCAACCTGCAGAGGACAAGAAGGACAAGAAATCCAAGAAGTCAAAGAAGAGCAAGGGCAAGCAGAAGAAGGAGAATCAACTTTCTCTTGCCGATCTGAAGAAGCTCTCGACTCGAAATGCTGGCGCAAAGAAGAAGTACCTGCGCAGACTCCGTAAGTCCTTTGTGTCTTCGGCCAAAATAGACAAGATGATGGACATTCTCGAGGAAGTCATCGAGACGGCCGACGATGGCGAGAAAGTTCTTATCTTCAGCCAATGGACCTCCCTGCTCGACCTCGCGGAGGTCCCCATCGAGGGCAAGGGCTGGGGTTACAGGCGCTACGACGGCAGCATGAACGCAAAGATGCGTGGCGACGCTGTCGACGACTTCAAAGACACTCGCAAAAATGTGCGCATCATGCTGGTCTCGCTGAAAGCCGGCAACGCAGGCTTGAACCTCAACATCGCATCTCGCGTCATCATCCTGGATCCCTTCTGGAACCCTTATGTCGAAGAGCAAGCGATCGACAGAGCCCACCGCATCGGCCAAGTCAGGCCTGTCAAAGTGCACCGCGTGCTTGTCGAGGCTACTGTCGAAGACCGCATCATAGAGCTACAGGACAAGAAGCGCGCTCTGATCGAAGAGGCCCTTGACGAAAAGGAACACCAGAACATCTCCCGCTTGGGCGTGCAGGAGCTGGCATACCTCTTCGGTGTCACGCGCAATGCAACCGACGTTGTGCAGTACCAGGAGCGCAGGCGTGGGCATTGAGGATCCCGTATCATCAGTAGGCTGCCAGGTGCGGCTTACAAGGAAAAGTGCTGACCGACCGACAACGTTATCATTCTTACGTTCAAGATGCTTAATGGCTTTCATGGCTAGTACAGACATTTGCTTTTTAGAAGTTTTTTTTTTTTTCGGCGGTGCGATTGATGTGAACATAGATACCCAGATAACTGTTTACTTTGCGCAAGAATAATGCTAAGCGTCGGCGAGCGCTAGGCATGTAGATAAAGAGAAAATGTACATGCTTGAACGAGATTGAAAGCTTTGAACTGCTTTTAAAATTATCGAATCTATTCTTTTGCGTCTCTGTACCGTCACCAACGACGTTGTGCCTTTCGCAGCCATTCTCTCATTACATGTATGATGTTGCCACCTCAGCCTATTCTCCAAAGAATTGCCTCCGTAGAAGGAAAGATATCAACCTTCGCACTCAAACCAGTCGGAGCCGCCGAAATTATCATACATCTATAGGCTCGCTCTAGCATTTTCGGGGCTGAGTCGATGCTTTCGTCTGGAGGATTTAAGTTGTGAGTGGAGGAGCTGAGGCTGTGTGTCGATCATTTCCGTTCCTGGTCCAATGTAGCGCTCTCTGTAATAATCACTGTATGGCGCCTTACAGAGCCTCAGCCTTGTTTAATGTGGGTCGGCCATCTTCCGAGCATTGATCAAAGTTGATGTGTGATCAACAATCCAGAAAACATAAATGGGCGTGCAGACCTTCGTCGGTACCATGTTGTGTCCCTCATCGCAACCACTCAACAGCGATTATTCATTCCACATACTTCACCAAAACCAACCCTTGCTACGGATGAAATCAAACCCCCTCCGACAACAAACTCCAAGCCAACCATGAAATCCACCACCACCACCACCACCATGACTTTTCCCCAAGAAAAAGTCCCCTACGCAGACCCTTCGATCCCCCAAATCCCCCTCTCACTCAAAGCCTCCTACCAAAGCTCCTGGTCCAAACTCCTCTGCTCAGGCAGCAAAGGCCTCCTTCTCGAACCAACAACAAGCACCGCCTCCCCAACAACAGTCAACTCCTACAAAGTCTCCCTCCCGGGCGGCTACAGCGGCAGCATCATCCTCGACTACGCATCCCCGTCGTCATCGCCATCATCGTCGAACTCAATCCCGGCGCCCCTCGCGCGCGCAATCCCCGCAGGCCGACGCGGCTACGAGGTCTTGCTGCCCGATTCGGGCTGTGCGGAGAACATGAGGCGAGTGTCGCGGAAGAATGTGTGGTGGTTTGCGCTGTCCGTAGGCCCTGGAGGGCAGGATGAGGCCATTGAGACGTTCCAGTGGCGCCGGTCTCGGGGGAGTGAGATCAAGCAGTTGGGAGCTTCGTGGAGGGGTTGGAAGCTTGTAAGGATGGGGAAAGGAGGAGTTGAGGAGCGGGGCAGTGGCGATGGGGAGTCTTTGCCCAGGTATAGCAGCGAGGATGAGAAGGGAGCCGATGAGGAGGAGGGTTTGGGTGATGAGAATGAGGAGGTCGTGGCTGTGTGGGCTAGGACTGGGTCTTGGACGAGTCTGCATGATATTGGACTGTTCGCTTTCCTTGGTAGTGGAGCTACTGGGGAGCTTGGGCAGAGGTTTGCTGTTATGGCGCTTATGACCAGTCTGTGTATTTGGCAGAAGGCGGCGCGGGACCAGGCTACAATGGGTGCGGTAACGGCGGCGTCCAGCACGACTTCGGTTGTGGTGACTTAGGGAATACCTTTGGCGTTCATGTTTTCGTTGTTGTTTTTACGCTTATTCCAGCGTTGTTAGATGTCATATGACTAGAAAAACTTGATTGCATCGAGAATTACGACGACACGAGGACCTGAAAATTCATCAGCAGTATGAGAGCCAGGAACAATGCAATAAGAGTTGGATATCATCATCAGTCGTCTAATTCTCATGGTAGCTACACCGCACCTCTACTGCGAAGTGGTGTCAACGGCATCCGGTCCGGTCTTGTAGCCCGAGCCTCCGGCCTTCTTCGCTTCATCATTAGCATCTTCAGCAGACCGACCGTCAGCATCAGCCACAACAATGTCACCCTCTGAATCCTTGGCGGCATTCTCTTTGGCATCGTCGACCTTCTCCTTCATCATCTCGACATCTTTCTCCATGTCTTTCGGGTCTTTGCCCGGCTCGCCAGCAGGGTCATTTTTTGCGTCTTCCAGCATGGAATCTGCTTCTGCGGCCTCCGGGATTGGCTGTGGCGACGAGTGAGAGCGACCTACTGCGGCTTCCATGTCAATACGTTGTTCTCCCACTGGGTGGTGCTGAGGGCCCATGTCCTCCATGCCGATAACTTCTGGGCCACGAGCGTGAGGGTGCTCTTCGGGCCGATCGTCCATTGCTTCTACGGGACCTTCCTGGGCAGAATCTCCGACGAGGCCTTCTCGCCCAACGGCCGTCGCGCCGGAAGCCAGGAGTGAACGGCGAGGAGTGGTCTGTGCAACTGGAATCACGCCGGCTTCCTGTTCCTGGCGCAGCAGCTCTCCTTGTGTAACGCCGCCTTGGTCACGGAGCTGCTGTTCTGTGGAACCATTTGAAGAGCCTGTGCTGGCATCTGACTGCTCGCTGAGAGTCGGCGAAGCAGGAGTGCTCGTGTTGGGCGAGGTGTGCGAGGCGCTGCTGGCTGAAGGTACGCCATTGACGGTGACACTAACAGTTTCAATGCTTCCTGCGCCGTTCGGGCCCTGAATCGTCTCTGTGCCCTCGGTGTGCAGCTCGCCGTCTCCCTGACTGCCTCCCGCGTTGATGCCGTTGTTATTTCCGAGCCATGGGATGGGTGTGAGTAGCGCGCCGCCTAGACTCTCGTCACTTCCAAGCCCGTTTGTGTCGTGAACGCCATTGCTTGTGTTAGCTTCACCGTTGGTCAGGAAGCCATTGTTCCCTCCGATGATGCCGGTGGGAAGTGGGAAGTCCGATACAAGTGAGCTAACAGAAACGACACGATCGAGTGCTCGGAGATAGGCGGGCAAGAACCGGTAGTGTTTGCGCGGGTACAGTATGAGTTCGGCCAGGCGTTGTATCGTGTAAGGAGGGCTATGTGCGAATGCGGTTGAGAGCAGATGTGCTGAGAACTGATAGGAGCTGAGTAGATCTGGCGGTAGAGTTCCAGGCTGTGTCTCTATGCTGTCCGGCTGCTGCTGTCGGCTCCGTTGGGGCGTCCGCTGCTCGTTGAACTTGGGCACTGGAGGTTTCGCTGCCACTGTATCGACCGGCGCATCGTTCTCTTTGGTGCTAGCCTGACTGCTGATGGGCGCATGCTCTTCCTCTGCGTCAGGTAGGGTGATGTCTGCGTCGTTGTTCTCGGGTTCACTGGTCGCTCTAGGCGGCGTCGAGGCTACGACTTCAGGGTCGATGGTGGATGGGAGAGGAGCTGGGAGCGGAATCCTGGGTAACGGGAACTCGCTGTGGACGATCTGAGTTCGATTTAGTACATGTAGGTTCGAGAGGGGTGCAAGGGTCGGTAGATGTACGACATACCTGGTGCAGGCGCTGGAGCACATTCTCAAGCACGCGAGGCCACTCGGCGCTGTCGCACGTTAGCCACGGGCCAGACAGGCGGAAGCTATTGGCACGTACACATCGATTGACCCATCGAGAGCAGCCTGCTCCAATATCTGTTCGCTGGACAACATGTTGCTGGTTGAGGATTGTCTGGCGCAAGTGGACGTTGGTCTGATCTCAGGGAAAGTTGAGCCTACATGTAACTTTATGCCGCTGCAGCTGAACAGGTGTGCATCGTAGGGTTAGGGTTGGAACAAGAATATCAACTCTGTTATTTCCATGAGCCTCAGGTAGTGAGCTGATGTTTGAGTCACATTGTTATTTTCGCATGTGATAGATCTAATAACATATTTCACAGGGAGGATCCTTTGTCATGTCTGTACACCTAATACATCCGACTAAACCGAAAGTAGCCTCCCTCACCCACATCAAACTGGGCATATATTAACACATCATGTGAAGTACTAGCAAGCTTCACATGGTTCCAATAGAACAACGCCGGAGAGGGAGAGAGAACCGCAATAAGTAGACTCCTCAAACCCAAAAGCCTAGACGTCAGTGACACCATCGATTTTTAGTTTCAGAAGCATGATCAGGCTCGTCGACGGGGCTAGAAACGTCTTGTTCCTCCGTGATCTTCTCCATAACTTCATCTGTAGCAGGCGGGAGTTACAGCAGCAGTAGCTGGATCTATGAGGCGAAGACACCATCAGAAAAGCCTTTGCCCATCTGGCGAGATTCTTCCAAATACTTTCAGTCGCCACGTCGCTCAGAAAAGGGTCGAGGGCAACCTCGGTGCACACCAAGACGTTGCCCAACCATTAAAAAAACAGTAGCGGCCTAGAAGCCGCCCAAAGCGACGTCGGCAACAGAGAAGGAGTCGAATCCACCTCTCGCTTCTCAACAACGAACGAAAGCCAGCGATTGCATTGGTTCCTATAAAGATCCAGGATCCCTCTGGATCGCACGCCGAAAATCAAGTCGAAATCCTGCAGGGCGAGGTTCTGTTCAGGTGAACGACCCAGATCGCCCCAGGTAGGCCATTGGGGCGGCAAACGAGTTTTATACTGTTGATTCGGGCTAGATTCGATTCGCTGACGTTGCAATGGTGAGATGGAATGATGTAAGAAGTGGGCGGAGTCGAGATGACGATGGTGAATTCGTGGTCCCAAAAGGTTCGGAAAGCTGCCTTGAACAGGGCGTAGCTCTCCGAGGACAGCTTCTGACACGCTAAGGCGAGGTGCTTGGTAGGCGGTTTGGTGCTCCACAAGTCGAGCGTTCCGTCGTCGTTGGTCTCGGCGGTGGTGTGTACAAGCTCGAAGATGATGTTCCTTAGTTCGGGCGGAAGAGCGAAGAGGGCGCAGCGTTCCTGGCTGTCAGTCTCCTTGGAGAAGGGCTCAAGGTCGGAAGTCATTTGAGAGCCGCAGGTAGCCGAGATGTGAAGGATCATAAGTATCTGGGAACTTCAGAGTGATGTAAGCACAAAATAGGAGCAGTGTGGGAAATATATGAAGGTATACTTACTATGTAGCGATAAGATCATGAAGTGATTTTCTCACTGAACGATTGCTCCTCGTTGGATATACATCTGAGCAGCAGCTTTCGAGCCTTGAATAATGACTGCTTCAACAAGCAATTGGGAGACATGTCTTGCGTATTTTGTGCATTAGCAACCGACTCAGCTGTTCCACCACAGGACAATCATATTCGCAGTAGTGGCTCATGCATCATATGAACAGCCGCTTAGCGTCCTTCGGCGCGCACTCAATTGGACAATAAGGGCACTTCATCCTTCTGCAAACAAAAGATTAGTCCAGGAAAACCACAAAGCATCTCAACAATAAACGAAGGAAGTGAACTTACGATTTGCCTCTAGCATGCAAGTCCAAGCTCTCCTTAGCAAGCGCGTGACCGCATGGCAGCATCATGGGCGGATTGGCATCAGTGCCCTGCTCCTTGCTGACGGGACAAACGAAAATAGAGTGGAACTTGAAAGCCGGTGGCAGAGGAGTCTCCACAGGCAGTTCGTTGACACTCGTCCACTGACCTCTGGTCTGTGCCATCACGCGCTCGACCTTCTCTAATACTGGCAATGCGATGCCGCCAGCTGTGACGGCTGTGTATAAGGGTGACTTCTCAGACAGACCGAGCATGCCACAGAACTCACGCGTGAAAGACCCGCTTGCTTCTTCCCAAGCCGTCTGGTTGTAAAATAGTGCTTCGTAGGGTGAGCCTTCGAGTTGTGCTGAGAAAGCAAGCGATCCGAGTAGGTGCGATGTATCACGGGTGTGTCTTGAGCTGAAAGCCGGGAAAACCGCTTGAGCATATTCCAGCGCCCGCGTTGGTCCCTCCCAAGGATCATCCGACATGCGGTCTTGATTCAGGAATAACTCCACGAACTTCAAGCGGCCCAGCTCGAATTCTAGGTTGCTTCCTCGCTGATCGAGCTCTGTGCTGTGTGTCCGCGCCCACTCGATAGCGGGTCCGAGATCGTGCTGGTTACGCAGCGAGTCTAGAATGTGGTACATCTCCGTGAACTTCTTCTGTAGCCAGCGCTTCTCACGTGCGTCCGGGTGGCCCATCTCGATCCCTCCCTCTTCTTCCCACGCCTCGGGGTATGCAAGCTCTTGAACCCAATCTCTAATCGCGTCGCCGACGTCGCTTACAGGCCTCGGCCTTTTGTCTGCCCAGTTAGGATGTTCAACCGCTCCCCCACCGCTCAGCTGTGATACAAGTGTGTTGGCCACGTCGAACTTTCCCTCTCGCAGGAGATGCATGACGATGGCTCGGTTTACAAGATCCGGATTCTCCGCCAGCGGCAAAGTAGAAGCGGTGGGCACAGGGTTCTTCTTGAATTTCTTGTCCAGTGCCTTTGAGTACTGGTTCAAGCCTTTATTCACATCTTTGAGATCGTCGTCGAGCTTGTCGAAAGACTGCTTCACGGGTTGTTTAAGCTTGGCCATGGTGAGGTTCGCAGCGCCTGGATCGCTTGCGACCGAGTCTCTGGCAGCTTGTAGAAGGTCGATGGTCTTTTGTACATCTTGGATGGTTTTCGCCAGGTTGCCGCGCTTCTCCAGCTGCTCGTGTGCCGCCTGTATGCCTTCCATGGTCGCTATCGTGTCGGAGGCCGAGGGTATGATGGGCGTGCTGTCGGAATGATAGTGAGGCCAGCTCAAGGTTCTTGTCTCATGACCCTACTTGTCATATCCATTATGTCGTCACGCATATACAGTAGGCAGTGGATGAATGTGAAGTGGTCGGTAGGTAAGAGCACTCACTGTAAGAAGTGACGCGCTCGGCAAGTGGACCTGAAGCTCGTCATTCCGGGGAAGCGTTCCGTGACAGTTAACACTTCACTTCTAAGGGTTCCATTTGACTATGTCATGCATTAGGATGAAGTCTTCTCGATCGTATCAAAACCTTATTGATTGATAGTACAAACCGCAATAGGTATCATAATACCAGTCGAGCTCACACACACGATCCAAATATTCATTTCACCCGGTTTTCCATTGACCTATCCAATAGAGCTTGCTGAAAGACAATACAATCGCTCCGACGCTATGGTACAGTACGGACAATACCTCTATCGATGGTCGAAGAAATCGTTCCTGGTATCTGTTGTCTTTCGAAGGAAATTCCATCCTCCAGTACAACCGTATGACCCGAAGCTATTCAATGGTATGTCAAGAACTCTTTTCCATTCCGTCCAATTCAATCGAAAGCAACAAATCATATCACATCGTGCCAAACGAAACAAGGGACGACGTATCGATCGTTCAGGATCGTCTCGTCATCCCCGCCCGTCGTCTTCAATCAAACAGTCTACTCATTCACCCGAGATTGAACAAAAGTCGTGCGAAAGCACTCATCCGTGCAATCGTTGGATGTCGACTGGCAAACTTGAGGAGAAGAGAAAACCAAAGGAGAGAAAGAGAAAAGTCGTAATTGTTGCGAAACCCTTACGACTCCTCCTCCTCATCGCTCGAAATGTATACGACCTCGTCCCCGAATTCAGGACGGAAGTTGTACCAGTAGTCTTGGTTGGCCCGATGTTGGCGTTGCTGGTCAAATGTGGTAGCAGCGCTGTTGGTGCTACGGGCGATACCAGCTCTGTCCTGCACCGGGAAGTCATTGTCGGGAACGCGAGAACTGCTGGTATAAGGTGCAGTGTCCTGGTTTTGGTTGCTGATAGTGGTTATGGTGGCAAAGCGTAAGGGAGAATTGGCAGTAGGTGAAGACCACATTGGACCTTCAGGCACAGGCGCAGGTGTTGTTGATGGCATCGCTGCAGCGCTCCAGTAGCTTGTTCCTGCCCACTGAGGGTAGTCGTCGGCCGTGTTGGCTGGAATGGTAGAAGGCGGCGGGGGAGGCTGGCGTTGGTTTCCGCTGGCCGACCGAGCTGTGTAGATGGAGTAGGGATTAAGAATGTTCGCGATTCTGCGAGAAGCTTCAGTCGTAGAAGAAGAAAAGTCTGGCATGGCAGTGCGGGCGTAACGGGCGTCAGGGTCATTGTCGAGGTAAGCGTCGAGGCGTCGCAATCGCTGCTGGAGGCCTTCGCGTCGTTCGAGTGCTTCGCTGGTCTCTTGCTCAGCTGGTGATGGCGTGATTGTGTATGAAGGCATGGTGCGACGGGGACGCCCAGGGATAATTCCACGTAGTCTGGCTGTGGACAGAGTGGCAGGAGCTCGGCCCGTCATAGTCTGATATGTATTCGGGCGATTTGGGGAATTTGATCTGTCCATGCAACCGAGCATGAAGGGTGCATTAGACCCATACGGGTTGAACACCTCCGCATCGTTCCCAGGAATGTCGTACGGGCTTTCCATGGTAGATCTCCATCCTGCGGCCACTGGGTTCCATGCGCTGGAACGAGCATCGTTTGATGAGATCAGGCGGTCTCGGACGGCTCCGTTAGCCCCATGAGTGGTATTTCCAGCAGGTCGATCAGGCAGGCAAGATCCGTGACGGCCATGACCGATCATCTCGACATCATGAGAGTCGCTGGGGCTGGGGCCTTGATCGGTTTGCTGATGCGAAAAGTTGCTCGGGTTGTCCAACCTCGCGATTGTCGCATCGCGTCTGCTCGGATTGTTCCACGTCGCACTCTCTTCAGCATTCTCGGCGACGTCGGTCTCCTTGGCTTTCGCTTTGCCCTTACCTTCGTACTTGGGCTCCTGTGGTACCTCCTCTGACGGAAAGTGAGTTTGACACGAACGCTGCTCTTGGGCTCTGAGACGCGCAGCAAGTCCATCGACTCTCCTTGGGCTGGTCGGCTGATCTCGGACTCTGGTGGGCGAGCTAGGCCCAGCTGCTGTGTTGAAGCTACCCAGCTGATCCAGGCCCCTATTAAGGGCACTGGGACCTGCTCTGCTAGCACGGGTCGGCGACGCTCCGTTGTCGGTGCCACGACAAGTACTCCAATCTTGATCGCCGTACATCATTTGGTACAGGATCATCAGTTCATCCTCGTTTGGTTCATCTTCTTCTTCCGGAGATACAGCAGCCTGCGTGCGCAGCTCAAGAGAGCTCACGAAGGCATTGAGCGCGACCTCACAATCCCAGTTCGATCGTTCCAGCCAGTGCCTCGCCTCTCCTTCAGTCGTCTCAAAAACTTTAACGAACTGGCCGATGAGGTCGGTTTGGGAGTCTGTGTCTGGAGTGTTGCCAGAAGGATAGAGGTCCATGCCAGAACCCTCGCTAGTGCCACTGGGTCCACCGCTCGATGTGTCGCTGGAGAGATGCATCCGCTTGCGTCCGTGTCCAACATTATTGCTGGAAGGTGAAAGCCTGTGCTTGTTATGCCCGACATCTGGGCCATCGTCGCCATCGTCGTCGTTCTCTTCGTCGTCGTTGTCATCGTTACCGCCGTCGTGGTCATCATCGCCGCCACCTCCCCCATCGCTGTCATCGTCACCATCATCATCATCGTCGCTCAAATCCTCCAACTTGTAATTCCCACCAGAATCGGCACCACCGGAATCGGTACCATACAAGATTTTGAGCATATAATCCTCGTGAACACTCCTCATGCCCTCCAACTGCGCCTTGAGATTGCAATTCTCAAAAGTAGCGCTCTGCGCCATCCCCTGCATGCAACGCTTCAGAGCGCAGACAAACCCAATAGTAGGGCCATGCGAAGCGACCAGAGCCGGCAATTGGATGTCCACATTGTGCACGCCCCAAAGCAGAGCAAAAGGTTGCATCACGAGCTCAATGTCCGAGATGCAGTGGAAGCTCGTCTCGCGAGGTTGGGCGTTGTCTGCGTCCCACCAGGGGTTCTCCACGTCTATGATCGCGCGCCTGCCGTGTAGGGAATCATCGTGATCGGCCGCGAAGGCGATTACCAGCGAGGTGATGCGGTTATCCTTCGACTCCTCGCGCCCGAGCAGGTTGACGAGCGCGAGGTGCATGTAGTAGGTGTTGATGGCTGTGTGGCGAGAGCTGCCGTCGCTTGGGAAGACGACGATTTCCAGCTTCTTCAGGCGGGAGAAGCCAAAGAGCTCGCCTGGGCTGAATTTGGGGAAGCGGCCGTCGCTGGTGTCGGCTTGGTATTGCAGAGGTTGGCGGCCGACGCGCAGGAACTCGATGCCGGCGTTGCGCTGACCTTGGTGGACGTGGATACTGAAGGTGCGCTCTTCGTACACGATTGCGGTGATGTGGCGGCATAGATCCTTGCCGAGAGTCATGAGATCGACGACGCGATTGGGGTTGGAACTGGCCTCGAATGGTTCGGTTCTCGCTCCGCATGAGGGTTCGATAACCTGTGAGCGAGGGGGCAGGCAAGCCGAGAAGAAGGCTCTGAGGAGCTCGCCGGGCATGTTGAGAAGGGGGCAAGATCCGTTTGCCGGGGGGATCGAGGCGATATTGGCCGGCGGCAAGGAAATCTGGCGTGGCCTGCGAGTGCCTGAGATCTCCACCAGCTCGAACTCATCCATGTATCCGATGATAGTATCGATCGTTTCGTTGATCATGCCTCTTTGTACGAGCATATGGCGAACCATCAGTGCATAGAAGGGACGCCTGAGGCGAGAGGCGAACATGGCATCCTCGTGAGCGTTCACCGGGCGGAGCACGCCGGTTTGTGCCATTTGCTGCGAGCGTGTCGGGTCGTAAGTCGAGCTTGAGGTTGAGGTTGTGCTGCGATGATGTCCTGGACGCCAAGTGTCTGCTGACATGCGAATTGATGCGCGATGGTGCAATGCGATGTAACGCGGGAGCGTGTTTTGGATGAGCTAGAATGCGCGTGAGTGGTCAGTGGCGATGCGCTGTGAGAGATACGTCTCTTGGATGGGTTGGCTGATGGCAGTTGATGTTGGCAGTATGCGCCACGACAGAAATGTCGCTTAAATGCGGGTTGACAATGCGCAACTGTAGTTGGTAGTATGCGCCGGAAGATTTCTGTCGTCGTCCCGTGGTGACCAGAGCACAAGCGAAAAGTGTACAGCGTGTTGTGCCTTCGTGGCTCGTTTCGTTCAGGTAGACAGATGGCGGAGAAAACGCTAGTCCGCGCGCACGTGTAGTGCAGTGCAGTGTAGAGGGTGTGAACAATGCAGAATACAAGAAGATGATCGAGAGAGGTGTCTCGGATATCGACAATTGTGACGCTTGTAGTGAGCGGGACGGGATGCGTGCAAACGCGTGGGTAGTAATTGGCAAAGGTTGCTGGTGCTTTCGGGTGGAAAATCGAGGGCAGAAATTACTGTAGGATGTGAGACAAGGGGAGAGAGAGAGAGAGAGAGAGAGAGAGAGAGAGAAGAAAAGGAGAAAGAAGAAGTAGGTTTGCAAAAAAGATGATGGCTCTCACGAGACAACCGACCGACTGGGCAAAGCAGCAGCACACGTACGGGAGTGAGTGTGCGCACCGCCCGGGAGGGAGGGTTCGGCCGAATGCATATGAAGACCTATACCGCGAGGCTGATTGGAGTGAGGTTTGAGGTTTGCTGGAGATGGGAAAGTCTAAATGTCGATGTTGGGGACTTCATACGTGGCGTATCGGTGCGTCGCATAGGTGCATTACATGACACCACGCTCCAGCAGCATCCTGATCGCGAGGTTAAAACTCACCAGGAGCAGTAATGAGTCGTCAAGCAGTGCATCCACTGGGGAGTTTTTCGCCTACTGAGAACATGAAAGCAGGTCACATCATTTGCAAGGACAAAGTTGCACTCACAGACATGTAAAGAACAAATATGGGCGCCAGTCGGTTGGGAAGCTGATGTGTTTTTAGATTTTCTTTCATATTGAATCCTTGAGGCGTAGTCGATGCCACCCTGCTCGCCACATTCGATCTCTCAAAGTGGCAGAGCGGCCGGCGACAACGGACGGTCCTCTCAGCTCAGAGCGCAGCAATATTACAAGCCGCAGCTCCAGCCATTACTGTTCCCAGCCCAAGCTTGTGTAGTTTCGATGCAAAGCAACATAGTCGTCTATCGTTAATCTTCGTCTTCCTTGCTCGTAGTTGTGGTGAAATAGGTACGCTTAGTGGGCGACGGCGCCGCCGGCGCTGACGTTCTTGACGCCATCACGACCAGATGCCTGGAGAGAAGAGAATTAGTTCGGGGTTCAATGCTCTGATATGTGATTGACACATCGAGTGCAGATCGATGCAAGCTGAGTCATACCTCGGTCTCAATGAGGTTGCCCTTCTCAAGGATCTGGATAACAGCATCCTCCTCCTTGGAGCTGCCGAACTCGGCCTCAAGGGTGCCCTTGGCGGCGGAATCGAGAGTGCCCTGGTTACCGTGGCTAATATGATGTTAGCTTTGATGTTCCATTGTATGTGCACCATTGCATTGGCGCCCAGGAGATCTCGATGGCGGCTAGGCTTACTTGTGGGTAACGAAGACCTTGAAGCTGTCGACGACCTGAGCAAGGGGGATGCTCTTGTCCTTCTTCCAGTTCTGGACAGCCTCGCTGCTCTCGACGAAGACGATGAAGTCCTCGCTCTCGCCCTTGTAGTGGCACCTGATCTGAGTGGAGTTTCCGCGCATGTTGGCTGTGGTGGGTGGGTGGTGGTTGGATGGATTTGGTGGTGTGTTGGATGTGGATTTGCGGGAGGATTTCAATGGGATTGTACGAATTGGATGGTATGTGAGAGAGAAGGAGAAGGAGGAGAAGAAAGCAACCAAGTGTGTAGCTTTGAATCTGAACAGAGATCAGCTATGGCCAGCAGAGGGTCGCGTGTCACCAGGTGGGATGATGCGGGCACCGAAGCAAGGCGAGAGCTATGGCCATGTTTCCGACGTCATACTTTGGAAGTGAAACGACTCAAGTTCACGTTTGCTCAGGCACCACCGAATTTCGTCTCCAACCGCAGGCGGGCATGATTAATACTGTGGAGCTTCAATGACGAAGACCCTCATTACGGTGACAGCTAAGCCCCAAACAGCATGTTTATGTTTACGTAGCTGTTCGGCGCCGAGGCTTGTTGTTGCGATGGTGGAAACCTGTAGAATGGAAATCATGTGACGAGCACGGGTGGAAGTTGAGGGAATTCCATTAGATGAACAGCCCAGGAGAGGCAGAGTTGTGGTTTCGAAAAGTGTCATTAATCGTTACGTGGAAGTTGTGCTACCTCCATGTATATGCCGTTACGTATGTTTTCAACCACAAAGAGGTGTGAACCTCTTGCGTGAGATGTGTAAGTGAGCTTACAAGCCTCCCTTCTCAAGTGACAAACTTGCTAGGGGGTATCCAGGTACGCTCCTTGCAAATCAGACGACCGCGGTTGGCCCAGGACGAGCATTGCAGACTGCATAATGCCTTTCGCCTCCATATTTTGAGGCACTATCGTCGCCGCTCACCACCGCAACTCGAGACTCGCGTCCTAACCCAAGTCTCGAACTTGATCCAGCTCCCTTTTGCCGGCTTAGGACGATACTCCTGTACAGTAGCCGGAGTCTTCTCAGAAGCCCCGGCCTTCCTCCCTCTCACCGGGAGAGACGCTTCGTTGGACTCGGCGTAGTTCTCGTAAGCCCTGGCGTCGAATTTTTCAGTTATGCTGTCCCGTTTTTCAGGTCTTTTATGTTGCTTCTTCTGAAGAGCTGCGCCGACCATGCTAGTCCGCCGGCTGCCACTTGCACTGTTGATGCCGTGCCTGTCGGAAGCTTCGGATCGTCGTGCCTGACGTTCTTCTTGCTTGTCTGATTTCGTGCGGTCGCTTTCTCGACGCTTGTATGCTTCCTTTTCGGCTTTACGGGCCTTGTCTGCTTCTTTCTCCTCGAACTTGCGTCTTGCCTCGCGGATTCGGTCGTCTCGGCTTTGAGACTCGAGTTCCGACTTGCGAGACACGAAGGAGAAAGCTTTGTCGATACTTGTTCGGGCCGAAGGCGAGATGGCTTGCTCCTGCGATATGTTCGATTCGCCACGGCTTCTACTCTGTTTATCTGGCGACGAGCCTGTTCTAGTCGACTGGACGGAGATGTTGCTTTGGGATACATTTGTCGTTAACTTTGGTATCATGCCTAGGTCCAAGGCTGTATGTGATTGCGACAAGGGCGTTGGCGCGATTTGGGGAGTTGAGCTGATTGACATGCTGCGTCGTGATCGGTAGCCGTTGCCTAGCTTAAACTCATCGTCTACCACATCACTGCTCTCGTCGGCTTCGTCCTCGTCCAAAGAGGATGCGCTCGACTGTGCGACAGGTGGGGTGTGAGATCTAGGAGTCTGTCGCATGGGGTGGATAAATGGATGTGTGGGCTTGAATGAACCGGATCCGTTGGAGACGGAGGAGCAACCGCTGACGGTCCTAGTATGTGACGTTGTTCTTCTTCTTGCGTGTGCAAAGTTTACGTCTCCCGCCGCTTTCGTGCCAAAGTCTTGTATGCCTAGCCCAGCTAGCCCTTCGTTCTCCACCGTCGACCGTGACAAGTCGAGCTTCCCTTGGTCATCTTTGGAGGAGGAAGTTTTGCGAAGATAAGGTTTGAGTTTGGGCGTCGATGTCACCGAAGAGGTGGTTGTGATGTCTGATGTAGGTTCTTCGTAGGTTGCGAAAGGTGTGGTGAAGGCATCAGTGCTGCCTCGCAAGGCTGAAGGTGGCCCTGAAGCTGGCGCGGAAGATCCGGAGTTTCCGCGCTTATGTAGTTTGCCGCGAGATTGCTTTGTTGCGACAGTCATTGACCCATACGAGGACATTGTGGGATATGGAGAATGTATGCGAGGGGTGTAGAGTCGCTATTGTACAGAGATTGACAAGGACTCGGCGCCGGCACCTGATGCATCACTTGCGCATATGCAGTCGTAAGTGAGAGGTGCTAGGCTTGGCCGCCGCGCCAGCGAGGCTGAACTGGAAGGATGTAGTAGTGTAGGCAGTGCAGTTTGGTGTGGTGAGGCTCAGCACTAGTAAGCAGTTACGGCGGTGGTGGATACAGTATGCTGCGGCCGGCACTGAGCAATCGGAGTGGAAGAGTCTCGTGGACAGGTAAGAAGGTAAGAAGAGAGGTAGCGCAGGTCGGTTTTTGGAAGTGTTGTTGAGCAGCGGATCCGATTGATGGGCGCACAAAATGCAGCGGACCGGTTGCCAGTACGGATCGCTCGACAGGCGTAGTACTTAGCGCAGCACCCTGGTCAGATGTGAGAAATGCTAGAACACGGATGGCGTTGTCAAGGCCAAGCGGCATGAGAGGAATGTGACGGTGTTTGCTGCTAATTGCTGCTGATTTGATTTGACGACCAACCAACTTCCACACCTCGCAACCAACTGCAAGTCAGTACCAGCCGCGGTTGATGACGGCCGCGAGCGCAATAGACTTTTGGTATTGACGGGCGCAGGGCAAGTGCCGATCTGCGGGTGAGAAGGAAAGATGGGAAGTGAATTTCTCTCATCGAAACGGCTATCGCTATCCGTGATCCGATTCCCTCTCGCCTTTTGCCATACTTTGCCATGGCCCCAGGACGTCGCTAGTCATAGAAGATCCACCAGTGCTTGGGGTTACGATCCACTGCGACATGGGTTGCTTTATTATCGAGGTCCACTGCTGCTACACCGACTTGACCTGTCAAACTTGTCCTCTTCACTTACATGTACAGTATGTATGTATCTTATCTTACTACTCCTCACAGGAAGCGTGGCGTCGTCGGTGTGATACCTGCGGAAACTCTCGCACGCGCTTTCGCATGCACGCTGCACGATAAACCAGCTGCTTCAAGGCCCAGATGCTATCCCGCCGTGCGGCGTGGCTTTTATGCCTCCTCTCTCCACTTTGCCAATCAACTCAGCCCTGAGTACCTGTCCAATCCAAATACGACCTAGACATATCACCCTCTCCCGCCGACCGTCCCTTCCGCGCCCGCCGTCTACACACATACACCCCGCCGTCAAATCGTCCACTTCCATTCCTCCCACGTCCATTCTCTAAGACACGCGTTTCTTGTGTCCCAGCCTCTGCAACGTCCAGCGTGAGAGATCAACTATCATGACTATCCTTACCATCCTTAACAGTGATTAACGCCGTCATCCACGATCCATACCACTTCCAGGGTCCTACATATGACGCGGTATGATTTACTCTGAGACGCGTTGATAGTTCCGCGGGCTCATGACACTTCTGCCAACACGTGCCAAGGGTCGGAGCCAGACCGAGCCGTGTCGATTGCGATGGCTGCAAGGCTGCGACGGCGATGCCATATCAATCTCGTTAACATTCAGCCTGCTTTCATCATTGTGGCTTTTCTTCATGTTGCGCTTGCATCGTGCGTAATCGTCTGGCGCAGGCACTTTCGTCACGAGAAGCACACGTATGGCAGTATCTACAGTACTTCTTGCAAGGCTGTCTATGTGCGATACAGCACATGCACCAAAATTGTGAAAATTGTGGTAATGCAACGCTTGGCTAACCGGATCGACAAGGAGTTACTCCGCTGCCGATCATGCGCGCGACAACCACGGGAACCTGGAGTGCATACATGAAAGGGTAAAGTTTGGTTAATCGACTTCACCTCACATACCATCAATTCTACATTGACGATTACGAAAGGCGGCTTTGCATCTACGCACGAGGAGCACATTGACGGCCAGATTCTGATATCCTGTCGCGTCAGCTGGCAGGCATTTTTCTCATCTGTCTCCGTGTCGTTCCATCGCCAGCCGTACTACCTACACTTGTGGCAGGACGTCGTGAGGAATGTGGATTTTGCACCTCCACCTTCATGCACTCGCCATCTCTCACGTTCAGCCTCCATTCTCCGTACAGCCTCCAATATGACAGTCCGTATATGTACACCTAAACTCGTTGGAAGTAAATAAGCAACTAAGTCATCAATCAATCAAGCAAGCAATTTCGATCAAAGACCAGTCCCACAATGTTCCAACGGACCAACACCGTCATTCTCTGTATCTATTCCCTTTTTGCCTCCTCCACCATCGCCCGGCATGCCCATCGAAGACCGCTGCACAGACACGCTCCACGATCAGAAGCAACTCCATCCGCGATTGTCGTCAACGATGAACCCCAACCGATCCTGACGAGCACCACGCTCGACGCTCCTGGCGACGCTGTGCTCGACGACATCCTCAAAATCCAAGCCGGCCTCAAAGACCTCCCCGAAGATCTGCTCGCCATCATCTCCTCGTTCGAACACCGCCTGTCAGAGATCGAGAAAGTATTAGCCGGCTATCTCGATGAACCAGCACTACCTACAAGCACGAACTCTCCCATAGGACCCGTAGGGCCCATTCTCTCGCCAGCACCACCGCCAGCGTCACAAGCATCACCAACCGCACGAGAAGACACATCGCTTGCGTCTTCAGAACTACCAAGCACCGTCACAGTCACAATCGAAACCGATTTCCCCACTACCACCTCGCTAGCCACGATCACGACCATGCCCGAACAAGAAGCGACATCATCCTTCCTGAGAACACGCTCGACCCGCATCACAAGGACTCTGACGTTGGTAACAACTATTCCAGCGCCGCCGCTTGCTACGGGAATCATTAATAACAACAACAACGATACTCTCCCGGTCGTGAATGGGACGACGGGCAGTTTCGTACCACCCGCTCCCTGGACAGTACCTTACCTCGTGTCTTCTTCTTCCGGCTTCTCTTCGAGTTTTGTGGCACCATCGACGGCTGAGGCGAGTGAATTATCTGAGCCTGTGGAGACGCCTTCTACGTCGACGGGCTAGCGCCCTGAATGCGTGATTTGTCTTCGGACTTGCTGATTATGCCGTCTTGTGGAGTTGGTGGATGGGTAAGCAAAGTTGGAGTTTGTCTGTTCTGGGTTTCAAGAAGGCCTGAGAGGGAAAGCGTGGAGGATGTGGACGAAGGCGTTTCCAATTCCGCTTTTATTATTGTCTGCACGAATGGACGGAGAATCTATGACGGCCCGGCAGTTTCACGAACTGATGAAGAAGCGACGAGGTTGACGGATTGAATGTTGAACGAGCTCAACGATAACAGCATGGGTATATACATCGCGCGCCGCGAATGCGAGAAGAAGAAAATCAAGAAAAGAAACAGGAAACAACATGACTGAGCCCCAGAAAGAACTGACGCTCTTCCTCAAACACCCGCCTCCCCCTTCACGGCTTCCTTCTCCCTTCTCTTCCGTTGCATCTTCTTCCTCAAGCTCCCACCCGTCCAAACCACAACAGGCAACACAGTAAAAGCACTGACACACCCCAGAATCAGCGTCGCAGTCGGCCAGCCCTGAGAATTGACGACTAGCCCAGCCAGCAACGGTCCAACCATACACCCGGCAGCCCAAGCCACATTAAAAAGACTGTAGGCCTGCGCGTAAGCGCCGTTTTTGCCATAGTATCCCTTTGGCCGCGACTTCTCCTTGTCCATGACGGCGTACGTGACCTCGGCCATGATTGGAGTCAAAGCCAAGGTCAGGAATAAGCCAATGAGTGCTAGTAGAGCGCAGAGTAGGACTTTCTGCTTCAGCGAGTTGTGGTCGACCAGCCTTAGCAAGATGAGGAAAGGAGCACATCCAAGGAAGCCGGCTGTCGCATACCACCTGGGCCCCTGGCGGTCAGAAAGATGGCCGAATAAGGGGCCCAATAATGTGGGAACGACTGCTGGGAGGAATATGAGGCCTGCGCCTGTGGCGTTCCAGCCGAATGTGTTTTTCGTGAAGAGTGGGAGGATGGAGTCGAAGGAGGTTACGAGTGAGGATTGGATTAAAACGGCCCAAAGCGCGGCGAGTAGGCGGCGGGAGGCGAGGAGTTTGAGTACTGGGGGCAGGCGGTTGAACCATTTGTTGCGCGGCTTGTTTGTGGTGTCGTTGTTGTCGTTGTTGTCGCTGTTATCGTGTTCGGCGTTGTCCTCTTTCGAAAGACCGTTCGCCTTCGTTTCATCACCATCGCTCTCCGTCACCTCTTCCTCTTTCTTCGCACCCAAAGCTCCATCCTGTTCCTTCACCTCCGCTCGTTTCGGTGCATAGCGCGCATCCCACTGACACGCGATCTTTCTTTCCACCATAACCAACCGCAGCACGATGTCAAGCCCTATCAGCCCAAACGCCATAGCCCACACGCTGTAATATCCAGAACGCTCGAAAACTACGCCTCCTAAAAGCGGAGCCAAAAGAACACCCACAGTCATAGCCAACCCAACATATCCCATAGCCTGCCCGATATCATCTCCACCAACCGTGTCAACCAGCAAAGCGAGCCCGACGACCCACACCACCGCCGCCGACATGCCCTGCAGAACTCGACCAGCAGCGATGACTCCGATCGTCCGCCCCAGACACAGCATCACAGTACTTCCAGCCAGAGCCAACAAACCGAGCAACAGCGGCATCCGTCTTGAGCTCGAACGATCTGCCAGCCAGCCGCATATTGGCGCCGTCACTAGCAGTGCTGCGCCATAGACTGCCAGCAAGATGGAAGTCCAGTATTGAATATCTGATTCAGGAATCCCAGCTCGTTCGGTGAGGGCAAAGGGTACCACGGGCACGATGATGCCATAGACGAAGACGTCGGTGAAGATGGCGAAGGCGACGGTGACGGTTATGAATGCGGTGCTAGTCCGGGCGGCGAGACAGGCGGGTGGGCGATCCGAGTTGCCCGTATACCAGGTAAACATCGTGTTGAGAGATGCCGAAGTCAAGAGAACGAGGTCGGTTGTGCTCTGTTGTTGTAATAGTATGTCCAGAAGAAAGTATTAATGTCGCCACTCTGACGCTCCCAAGACGCTCCAAAGATCCAAAGCAAAGTTACAAGAAATGGTATTGGGTACCTCTCAGACAAGCCTTACCAGGAAAAATGCGGACCCAGATGACTTTTTCAATGATCTCCAATAAAGAGTGTTACGAACCCTCCAATCGTCAGCCTCCGCTCGTAAAGCAAAGAGATATGGGCCAGTAATAAGCCATGGTGTGTATATCACGCAGGATTCTATGGTGCTCCATCGCAGAGCTTGACGACTTGAACTGCCGCGTTTGGCTAGTCTCGGTGTCCGCGGCGACCGAGGTCAGGGCGTATCAGATCGTGATTGGTCTCATCCAGAATAGGTAGTGTCGGCTGGTGAACAACAATTGTTGTCCGGTTTACGTGGACATTAAATTTTATGGTGACACGAAGGAAGGGAGGAAGTGATGTTGAGACGTAGGTGACACCCAAATTCAGCTTCGGGTTCGCTGCACTGCAAGCGCCAGTCAGGGCTGTGACCTTAGACTGCGATGTGGCAGCAGCAGCAGCAGCACATCGCCGATTTCTTCCTTGTATACGGACATCATAGATTTATCCAATATTCAGAATTGACTGCATGTCGGCGTTGTAATGTTCCCAAAGATACAATAAATCTCTCTGGCTTTAAACGCTTTCAATGTACGAAATCGGATGATAGCAGCGCAACTCATGTTCAAACTCAAGGAGCGACCTGCACCAAATGAATGATCTTTCACGAGCGAAGTTGTCATTATGACACACCGGAGTCGACGGTATTATCACGAGAGACAGCTCCATCCAGTGAGGTTCCGAAATCAGGGAAGATGTACCTCACAGGCAAAGTCACCATGTCATGTTACTAAAGCGGATGGTATTAGATCGAAGATCGGCTCGCCTCAGCGAGGAATTGATATCTGACAAAGACCTCTCTCAAGGACAAAGTCACTATTTTGACGTGGAAAAGCTGATAATGTTACCTCGTACACTGGTTCGCTCCAGCGAGAGACTGATGGCGTGCGAAATCAGGGCTTCCGCGTCGATAGGAGGTGGAGCTTGTCGGTGTCGGGTTGCAAATCTCCTCGTAGGAACATAATGGCTTGGCCGATATATTCTGGCGGATATCGGCTTTGGCTCCATTTGATCGCTTCAGCCGGCTGCATGGAACCTGATTCAATTTGGTGAGGCTGCCACTTCAAATCCAGAGTCAGCAGGTAGAAGTCAATTGACCGTGACGGCCGTGCCAGCACTCCATATGATTGCTCGTATTCTCTTCTCAGTGGGTCGATGGATCGTGTGAATCCGTGGGCACTTCAGCAAACCGCTGAAAGTTAGAGGTACTGTAACAATACAAAGTGAACATTCAACTCGCTACTACTCCGGATTCTATAGCTACATCACTCCATATTTACAAAGAGTCCTGGAGGAGCTTGTTCATCTTGGCGATCTTGGAAGAGACAGAAAGGTCAATGGTACGGTCGCCGATCTCAACAATGAGACCACCACGGATCTCGGGGTTGACCTGCGCGCGCACGTTAGTAAAACAGCATTTCCTGGCTAGTCTTCCACAATTGGTGTCCCCGTGTAAACATACCTTGGTCACACCCTTCAGCTTCTGGCCCTGGCCAATGAACTGGCTCTTGCTGACAGCGGCCTCCAACTGCCTAATGACCTTGGCGTCGAGCGGGCTGGCGGAAGTGATGGTCATCTCAACCTCACCACGGGCAGCGCTCATGAGGGTACCGAATTTCTGGCTGACACCCTCAAGGATGGAAAGACGGTTGTTGGCGGCAAGGGTCTCGAGGAACTGCTTGACGGTCTTGTCGGTAGAACCGGTGGTCTTCTGGAGCTCGGCAATGATCGACTGCTTGTCCTCGACGGAGAGCGTAGGGGCGCTCAGGATCTTCTGGAGCTGGGCGTCCTTCTTGAAAGTGGCCTGGAAGTTCTCCATGGCCTTGGAGACGGCATCGAGGGAAGAGGACTTGGCGGCGGCGGTGTACTGTGGTCGCGCCGGATGTGTCAGTGTCCCGTGGTCTGCATTTTCCCGCGACTCCAGTGTATCCATCTATTACATACCAGCGCGCTGGCGTAGGTGCCGTCAACGCCGAAGACGGCGACAGGAGGCTTCGAGTCGACCTTTGCGGCCTCGGCGAAACCCCTCGAGGAGACTGCTTGGAAGCGCGGCGCGGCGGCGCGGGCGCTGCGGGCGGCGACACGGCTGGCGAGCATGTTGGTGGTGGTATTAAGAGGGGAGTGGTGGGTTTGGAGCGAGGGTGGTGGTGATGGGTTCGCGGGTGAAGCTCGACATCGAGAGTCTGAGGTTTCGGGCAAAGCCGCAACCAAACCGCATGAGGTCCGTGCAGGGGTGGCTTTCAACAGGATATACATGTAGTTAGTAGTCAGTATACATGTATTATTTACGGAGGTTTTGGGGAGGTTGCGCTCATCATGATGACTACACGCTCATTTGAACTTGTGAACAGTTAAGTATCTAGTATAACACACCATGGTCAAGCGATTACATCTCACAGTATCAATTCATCATTCCATTAGCATCAATTTATCTAACCTTGCTCATAACGGTGTCTACACCTCTCTCAGCACTAATATCCGCCGCCGCCGATTTGACAGCGTTCATCATACTCCTCTCAAAGTCATCCCTGCTTCTCAGCACCGCCTCAACCCACCCGAACTGCACATCCCAATACGCCACCTTCATCGCAGTATATGCCTCAACAACCTCCTGGCCCTTGCTCGCGCTCAAGAGATCCGAGAAACTCGACACCGCGCGCCACTTCTCCTTGGCAATCTCGAAAGCATCCGGATATGTTTTGAAAAAGTCGAAAGCAAGAACGACGTCTTCGCGGATTTTATTCGTGAAAGGATCGGTGCGGCGGAACTTGGCGCCCTTGTTTCGTACGGCACAGAGGTATCGCACAAGAAGTTCGTCGGCCAGCTCTTCGATAAGAATTTCGCGGAGTGAGGGATGGAAGACTTCGGTGTAGTCGTTGAGGTAGTCTTCGAACGTGCTGATGACCTGCGCCATGCAAGCTTTCTGGTACCAAACTGGGGTGAAGAATTCTTGCATGATAGACTTGAAATCGACGTTGAAGATGGTTTTGGCAAAGACAGAAATGCAGTGTGTCGACAGGTCAACGTATGCATCAGATAATGCCGAGTGCTCGCCCTGGGAAGATATGAGGAACGCAGGACTGACCATGGGTTCGAAATCGCTCCTGAAGCGTGTAAGGAAGGATGAACGGCCCGAGTCAGGATCGTCGTCGATGTTTGTGATCTGATCGTTCGCCACGGCTACGAGCCAGTCGTGGAAACCGCTTACAGCGTCTTCGCCGAGCTGGCCAGTCTCGAACTTGTGCGCTTCGTCGTCTACTAGTCGTCGCCACAATTGTTGACGCTGTTTTAGAGCAGCGTACATCGCATCGACGACGCCTTCGACCACATCCGGACGGCCGGAAGATTGAGCGACCATCAATTGCTCGCGAAGCATGGTCCACATGTCCCCCAGTGACTTCGTGTGCAGGTGGCCTTCACCGTTCTGATCGAGACTGCTCTCAAGCCGGCTGAGGAATAGTTCTGTGTCATTCTTGGCCATACGGCCCATCCAACTCTCGACCGCCTTGGTGATGAGTGAGCGATATTCGCGAACCAAGTCGTGTTCTCGCGAATCAATGACATGTGGCTTCATATCCTTTTCTTCTGCGCCCAGGCGGCTCATTTTGTTGTAATATTTGGGTACCCAGTTCAGGATTGCGAGCATGTGAACGGGTGTGATGTCGGGGTCATCAAGTCGTGATACCAGGAAGTCGTGCATGAGCTTGTGGTATATCTTGACGTATGTCTTGAAGATCTTCCACTTCTTGGGCATCAGATTTTGCATTCCGAGCTTGACCGTGTTGAGATCGGTGAAGTAGAATTTGCAGCTCTTCTCCAACATGCCAGGCTCCTCTTGGAATTCTTGTAGAAGCTGCTCGAAAGGAGCTTTCGCGCTGAATTCAATTGCCTCAAGGAACTTCTTCTTGTATCCTCGTAGCTCTCTCTGACCGACGTTCAATGCTTGGAATCTGCCCGCCACATCTTGGAACTCTCTCTGCGCATCTTGCAGTGCCTTGACTTGTTTGTCTTTCTTTTCCTCTTCTTCAACCACCAAAGCCAACTTCACAATGAGAGACTCCTTGCCTTGCTGGACAAGAGGGATTAAACTGACACATGCCGTTCCGACATGCTCGTCAAACCAATCCACAACATCATCCAAACTTGTAAAGTAATCTCTCAGCGTCATGTCGTTTTCCAGCTTCAGATTCTCAATCAACTCCAGCCCATTCTCTCCATCCGCACTCTTGACCTGCTCTGTAGCCTGATCTCGCACATCTCTCAATTCGCTCAATCCCCCATGTATTGCCAGCAAATTGGGCTGCTCGTCGAGTTCTGCGTCGTCTTCTCTCAGCAGTTCCTGCAGCTCCATCAACCGAGCGCCAAACCCTCCAATCGAGTCCTTCATGCTTTCGACCGCCGCAAAGTTGCGTTGCATGACACTCATGCGGTTGATCTCAGGAAAGTCGCGAATCATGCCCTGCGCTTCCGCGCACAGCTTATCGATCTTCATCATCTCATCTTTGATCGAGTTGACAATCTTCTGCCCTTCTGTGATGCTTGACATGCCATTCTGTGTGATTTCAAGTTGATCTCTCAACCCAACTTTCAGCTGCGAGTCGATTGCCGTCTTTTTACGCGTGAACTCCGAGCGCAGAGCAGGCAGCTTGTCGAGGTCATCCGGATGTTTGAGGAGCTCAGCGAGCTTTGAGGTCGTGTCTTCTAGCGTTGCGTCGTTCATGGTGGGGATTTTAGAAGAGGCGACCGGCGCCTAGACTACCTTGAATGCACCGAGTTGACTGTTGAGGGTTTGTCTGGTGTCATGAAGGCGGCATGTTGCTCAGTCGCATTCGTAGGTTGCTCTCCCCGGACGATCTCTCCGCTAAACGTCTAAGGCCGTGCGGGAGTCGCCCGGCAGACTTGCTTGAAGCCCGGCCGCCGCAAATCGCAATAGCAGGAGACGCCTTGGGAATAATCGCAAGGCGTACCATCATTCGCCAATCGCTAGACCGAACGACTCGAAACCTCTATACGACTAAGCCAGGACTCCTCCTGATTTTCACCAGCACCCGTTCGAATCCTCGAAAGCCCTGCGCCTCCCTAAAGGATACAGCACCCAGTACGACTCCCATACGCATCGCGCGACAACCAACTTATCCTAACACTCCACCCAGACCTTCCACCCAACTCTATTCGGATCGCATCCATAGAAAAATGACCGCTCCAACCGCCACCTCTTTCTTCCGCGTCACCCTCATGCGCTCCGCCATTGGTCTCCCTAGAAAATCCAGCGGCGTCCTCAAAGCCCTCGGCCTGCACAAGCGTCTGCGCACCGTCTACCACCCCGTAACGCCCGATGTTGCCGGTCAAATCTTCGCTGTCAAGGAGTTGGTGGATGTGCAAGAGGTGGATCAGAAATTGACCCACGGGGAGATGAAGGAGCTGCGGAAGCCTGATTCTGGATTTTGGGTGGAAAAGAAGGCGGCCGATCTGAGGAGATGAATAGAAGGAGTTTGATGTATGATATTTGGTGGACGTTGGGTTTGCGAGCAAAGGATGCATTTCAGGGCGCTTAGGAGTTCTTTTCTTGGGCTGGAGGTGGACCATTGTACCCATATGAGCCATGAACTCGCGTGGAGGCATGTGTGAAACTTGGGGGTTATGCTGTGAATAAGCATAGCCAATGAACTCAAAGAAACAATTCTGTGTCGAATCCATGAGTGAAGGTATTCGAGTTCCTGGGCTTCATGTGCTGAGCTGGAGACAATTTTTGGTAACGTTACGACCGAATGAACTAAGGGGAATATTATCAGTACAGCTCGTGTTCGGCCTCGAGATTGTTTCGGGGTGCGAACGCTGTAGGCATCTCTGCCATCGAGTTATTCGTAAGGGATCAAAGCACGTCTGGCCTCGTTCTAGATGACGATCTAAGGCCGCTCAATAAAACAGCATCGTGACAACATTTCGAGCGCTTCTTCGCCAAAGCAAGGATATGCTCAACCTGACATTGAAGAGGGTAGGCAATCGACAATATGCACCTTACCTCCAATCTTTCGCTCCGACAAATTATCCGAAGAGTCAATTGATCGATTGTCGGCGAAGCATGTTGCATCGGTGAGGATAATTGTGAACGCTTCTGCTGTTCAATCACTTGGGAACGATCGATCACTAAAGATCTGCGGGAGCAGTTTCATGATCACTCGGTCATATAATAAGAGTGTCCTTTACGCTTGCAGGTCTTATTAATCATGGCCGAATTACATGTATATGTGGGTCTACTACAGATCTGTAGCTACAGTAGTAAACCGATGTATACAGTAGATTAGCGGTCACGTTCAAACAAAATCCGACGAATTTCGCTGTCCAGACAAAAAGAAAATCAATATCATCAGAGGAGCATGACCAAGAACCTTTCTAGTAACAATCTCATGTTATCCGTCTACCGCCGTGCTTACCTGTGTTATGTACAGGCTTCAGCATGCTCCCTAAAGAACACAAAAATGGCAAAAGAATGTTGCATTCGAGGGGATTCGAACCCCTGCGGGCAAAGCCCATGAGAAGACACTTCGTTGAACGAAGAAGCTGATAGCTTGAGTCACACGCCATAACCACCTGATTGATTGTTAGAATATTGATTCGTGATTGGTAGAATCAATCGTCACTTACTCGGCCACGAATGCGATTGCATCAGATGACGTCAAATTGACAATTTGTGTTATATATACTACAACAACTTTGTCGAAAAACGCACACCTGGACGCTGGTGGACCAAACATTGACATTGATCTTGATATCGCGCACAACGCCAAGCATGCTGACGACGATGAGGATAGCGAGCGTTTTGCTGACTATTATGTTCAGTCGAAAGACAGGGGCTTTATTTCGAGCGGAATCGACCCAAAGTTGATCAAATGAATGATCGGGCATGCTAGTAGTTTAGTAGTGGTCGTGCACCAGTGTTCTCTGAGGCCAGGAGAGCGTCTCGTTGACGAACCAGACATCTGCTTAATCATTGTGTTCGTTGCCGACAGGTCATAGCATCCGATTTGCGTGTTCTTCGAATCTCTGCATGAACATTCGACTTCAGATGATGATGGGTCGATCCGGTAGCTTCGTATGTGCCATATGAACCATTGCGTATCTGTGTCGATGACCTTCGGTACTCGATGGTTGTGCAAAGGTTGATTTTCGAGTTTAGCGGACTTGGTATTTTTTTTTCCACAGCGCAGTGCCGTGTCGCAAAGGTCTGACAGTCCCGGAATGCCTAGGGAAATGAGCCACCCACCACACTTTAGTCTTTAGTGCACCCGCTTGATTGCGATACAAGGTCAGATCTGTTCAACCAGTTGTCGTTAATTGGGATAGCATATACGCTTCATTTACGATCGGTTATCCACGTAAAGTGTCAATAACATTGCCTCGTGGACAACCGACCACGCTCGTTCTCACACTGAAAAGGCGGCATCTGCTCAATCGTTCAACGGTCGATGGACAAACAACTTCGAGGGGCATCTGCACTCGTTGGCCAACGTAATTGATGAAACTACTGAAAGCAATAATTGAGCAATCTACAGCTGGTTCCTCAGGACGTTGCCGCTCTTGATGAACAAGGTCCAAATGATCCCAATTCCTGTAAGAAACACAACCGACCGGCCGTTGGCTATTATAATATCAGCATAGTCCTCGTGTGGCCCGGAATGACCTTACCCATAGCTTCAGTTGTGCCTGTGATATACAGAGCGTTGTAGGCAGCTCGGCTGGCTAGATAGGCAGTGCTCAGGGCGTTGAGAGTCCAGTTGTCCAGCTTGGCAACGTTTCCAATGACAACAGCAGCGGCGAAGAGACCGATGTTCTCGAACCCATTCTGCTGTG
>Ga0265797_10000694_pt1 | contig 61213 bp, 65 predicted proteins | sample P2T30metagenome_FD_192433 | JGI IMG/M metagenome (GOLD analysis project Ga0265797, IMG submission 192433) | Plant litter microbial communities from East Loma Ridge, Irvine, California - P2 T30 | ecosystem: Environmental > Terrestrial > Plant litter > Unclassified | place: USA: California... | reverse complement strand
GTCTTGGAGCTCCCCGAGCAAGAACAACGAGTGGCGGTCACCCAATCGATTGCACCTCGTACTCGTCTTCACGTCGCCTTCCAGAACGCCACTGCTTGCATATTGTCTCGAGGCTTAGTACGACGGCCAGCGTGTGCGCGGTTCTGCCAAATTACCGCTTTCCGTGGCTGCATCCCAAACTCAACTCGCGCTGAGCCAATCCTCCACCGCAGAAGTGATCCGCGCTCAAACGCTATTTCACGCTGGCATAAACTCTAACCTTTTAAGCTCGCCGGGAGATACCAGCTGACGACTTTTGGGCCCTGCCGACTGCGCCGTCGCTCGTTCAATCGCGGCTCTCCCTCGTCCCAGAGTACATCGACATCACTTTCGTACCACTCGACGTTTCTGCTTACCGGATTGTCACTGGAGTTACTGGAGTCCTTATACGTTCCCAAATTTGCGTCACATCACTAGGAACGCTGTACACCATACCCACGACACGATATTGCCGGTCTCGCCTGACACTCACCGACTCGTATCACCGTGAAAGAGCAAGGTCCAGTCCACCATTGACGGCGGCAACACTGGAGAAGCATACCTAGCTACGAACCAATTGGGCTTTGGTTGTTTGACTCTGTGACCTTTGAATTGCCCGACATCCAACCACAGGCATATCGCGCGCCGTTTGGCTGGCTGTCGTTTCGCACAACTCGAGAAATCGCATTTGTGCGACGCCTCAATTGAGTGTGCAGGCATCATTGCGCTGTGTTCTGCATACGCTTGAGGTCCCCGCTATCGACGCAGGTCGTCTGGACAATATCTATATCATGAAGTCAGAAAGCGTGGCAAAGACAGAGGTCGAGACCACGTCGCCGGACCTGAATCAAAATGCTGGTGCAGACCAAGTGTCGGTAAAAGGTATACCGCATCCAAGTCACTCCGTACCTCATGATCATCTAACATGTCAACAGACAATGCCCCATCTAATAGTGACAAACCCAAACCTCAAGGTGCTGCGCAGTTCCCGCCACCAAAGACTGACAAGCCCCGCCCGCACGTCTGTGCTACATGTACTAGGTCATTCGCACGGCTCGAACACTTGAAGCGTCATGAACGTTCGCATACAAAAGAGAAGCCGTTCGAGTGCCCCGAATGTACAAGATGTTTTGCTCGACGGGATCTCTTGCTACGCCATCAACAAAAGCTGCACATGACCAATCCGGCATCATCGCGACCACGCGCCGGCAGGAGAGAGAGCGTAAGTGGTGCAGCGGCCTCTAGCGCCAGCAACAGAGTACGCAAGAACTCAGTGGTCAACAATGGCAACGGCACGTCTGCCAACATGGCAGCCAACAATGTTCGCCCCCGAGCCAACACCATCAGTCACATCGACTTGTCAACGCTTGGCCTTATGGAAATGACCAACGCCAACCCTTCATTAAACAGGATGAATGCATTGGGTCTAGGACCTGCAGCGCACAGCCATAGCGCTAGCATGTCTGGTATGCCCAACTCCATGGGCTTCGACTATCGCGGAATGTCTACAGCTATGGGGCATCATGGAAACATCGCTGGCCTCCCGAGGATTGATACACATGCTGTAAATAATATGGACGTGAGCAACTCGCTGCGAACGGCGCCAGCTGTCGCCGGCTTTGGAGGATTTGATCTTGACCAGCTGTTCAGCCCCGGGACGACGATTAATCCTGCCCAATTGCATTTCGCTGGAAACAATGTGAACGTTAACGGCAATGGTATGATGCCTCAGATGTCTTCGTTCACTAATGTACAGCCCACCATCGACGAACATGACGATTTTGGCTGGATGCGCAACTGGAGTATGCAGAACATGGCCAACGGCATGGACAACAACGAGGACGCGATTGAGGATTCTTCACCGTCGAGGATTAGCAGCGGAGACAGCCCGGGAGACTATACCGACAGCATGACTAACAGCAACATGGCTTTGTCTATGCAAAACGGCTCTCCCTGGACTCAGCCGGATGTGTCTCACCAGCGTACTATGTCAGTCGGCCACTTCCAAATGGATGCGCTCAGCTCCGGCCTTCCGAACTTGGATGCTTCTCTGGGCACGACATCACCCGGAAACCTGCTTGGTCACACGGCCAATGCAGACCAGTACTTTAACGAACTCATGATGCAACAAACTTTGGCGCAGCAAATACAGCCGCTGCCAAAGCAACCGCCACCACCAACTTTGATGCATCACGACAACGGATCTGCCATTCAACAACACTTTTTCCCGCAATCGATTTCCAACTATGGATCGGATAGCCCAAGCATGTCGTCTTCCTCCATGAACGGTAGTGCTAGGCAAAGCTCAGTCACATCAGTTGCCACCGACTCAATAACAGACTCCACTCGTCAAGCACTGCTTGCGAGTTTATCTCTGCCATCGGTCTTTGGCGGCCAGCAAAGGAAGTACTCGCAACCAGCAGTGAGCTCGCCACTCTCCCCTGCAACCATTCGAAACTCAGTACACGTCCCAAATCTCCCTCGTACCGCCGACATCCGGAGATACGTCGACGCCTTCATTCAGTTTGCGCATCCACACCTTCCTTTCACCCATATTCCAACCCTGACATTCGATACTCTGGACTTTGCTAGCAGCATACGGGGACAAAGCCATCAGAGCCAACACGGCAACTACGGTCAGACAAGCATTATGGGTGGCGGCGGATGCCTCATTCTTGCAATGGCCGCCATTGGTGCACTTTACGAATACGATCACCTTGCTTCCAAGGAGCTGTTCGAGGCTGCAAAGAAAATGATCAGTCTTTACCTCGAGGAGAGGAGGAAAGCCGACATGAACAACGCACAGAATGGAGGCACGACCGGCGAAAATCAATCACAGCACACACCGCTGTGGCTTGTACAGGCAATGCTGTTGAACGTTGTCTATGGCCACCAGTGTGGCGACAAGCTGGCAGCCGACATTGCGAGTAGTCATTGTGCGGCTCTTGTTGCCTTGGCTAGAGCCGCAGATCTTGCTCAACCATCACGAGGCTCTTCGCCAGCTACTTCTGACGCAAACCAGGATGGGGAGCAGATTGACGTACAGATGGGTGAAGGTCACACTGTGGGTTCGGATCAATCTAACGGATACCCTCGCCAGGAAGTCGATCTACAGACGCAATGGTTGAACTGGAAGTCGTCAGAGGAGCGCAAACGAACTCTGTTCGCTATTTTCATCATTTCCAGCTTGCTGACCACTGCCTACAACCAAACACCTACAATCATGAACTCGGAGATCTTACTGGACCTCCCATGTGACGAACAACTTTGGTCAGCCGACAGCGCACAAGCGTGGCAAAACCTTGGAGGATTGGCCGCGGTTGAAAGCGAGTCAGTGTCGTTCTCTGGGGCTCTCAGCACGCTGCTCACTGCAAACCAACGTCAAAGTGGCAACTACGGATCACAAGCGTTTAACGGCAACAACCCTCTTGGTGCACTGCAGGCTGGAGACTCTCTCGACGAGAATGACTTGCGGCCAAGTACTTTTGGTTGCCTTGTCCTCATCAATGCTCTTCACAACTACATTTGGGAGACGCGCAGCCGGCACCATGGTCGTCAGTGGACCGCCCAAGAAAGCGAATCCATGTTCTCCCATATCGAGCCAGCTCTGAATGCGTGGCAAGCGGCATGGAAAGCCAACGACCACCACAAGCTTGAACGCCCCAATCCCTTCGGACTCGGCCCATTGTCTGCAGACAGCATACCACTGCTAGACCTTGCATTTGTTCGCTTGTTCGTGAATCTCAGCCGCTCGAAAGAGGCGTTCTGGCAGCGGGACTTTGACGGTATGGCTGATGAGCTGGCGCGCGGTTCTGAGGTTGTGCAACATGCAGAAGGCCCAGTTGACACTGATGAAAAATCGCCAGAAAGCCAGCAAAGCTCAATGTCGCAGAGGCGCATGTCGCACCCTTCTACTCAGAGTACTTCACGCAGAGAGCGTCACCTGAGAAAGGCCGCCTTTTACGCAGCGGACTCGCTCACCATCGCATGCAGTTTCAACCTTACATACGCCGATGCCACTGCACACGAGCTGCCGATTCAGTCCGCCATGTGCTTCTTTGACTGTGGCCAAGTTCTGGCCGAGTGGGCTTGTACTGTTCAAGAACGTGTTGGCCGCTATCTTGGTGTCCTTGGCCGCGACCAGATCGACTTATCTGGCGTTCCTGCCATCATGCTTCTCGAAGGCGAGGATGTCGAACTTCTACGCAAGATCGAAAGCATTTGTGAGAGTCTAGAAGTCAAGCGCTACCAGCAGGAGAACTTATTGGCGATGGACTTGTCGCAGTTCAACCCGTCACAGCCGATGCATGCTATGCACAACAACGTCAACCTCAGCGCCTGCGGGTATGGAAGCAAAACATTGCGCATCACAGCCATGATGCTGGAAAAAGCCATCGTTTGGCCCAGTACGTATTACCATGATGAACGAGTTGACCAAATGCTAACATCCATCTTAAGTGACACACGTAATGGCCAAAGCGCTCGAAACCCAGGCAGCGCACATGGACCAACGCGCCGAAGCTTCCATCAAACCCTCATGATCTCATGCTGGCAAATAACTCCCTCTTACGACTGCTCACAAGGACAACCTGACGATCGCAAAATCCTTTCCTCTGTTGCGAAACGCCATTGTCACGAATCTAATACTATGTTACGGTCGGCCTTTTCTCATCAAAAGTTCTTGCAACCTGTTAATACGGCGCGGCTTTTTTCAAACGCTCAACATTGGAGACCCGACCATCGCTCAGAAAGTGCTGGAAAAGCGAACAAGGCTGGAACGACCAGTGTAGATGAATTGTTCTTCGGTTTTCTTGATTTTTTTTCCCCGGCGTTCTTGAGTTGCGATGATGTCGGAGAGATCAAAATTTCTTCGATACGAGAGGATCACGGCACTGCAGGTCATTCCGAACAGAGGTCATGTTACAAATGTCAGTCTCTACATTCGACGATGCGGAGCTTGCTTGAATTCCATTTTCCTGGTTCTATCAGGCAGTCGTGCTTGACAGGAGTACCGGAATGTCTATTTCGAGCAGGACAAGGGCTAGGAGACGATGTAAATACCGAAAATGAATGACGATCGTGAATGTTCAACCATCCGCATTATCTACGCTTGCAATACCGCATCTCAACTGCACTCTTTTTTCAAAAGTATATGAGTGAAGTTTAAATCTCAGCCTCTTGAGATGACATGCTCAGGTACCGCAACTTCCACGTGGAGGCGGCCGGTATGATCACCACGGTACTAAAATGGCGCCATCAACAAACTCATGGGCCTTTCCCCCTGCATCTGGTACGAGGCAGTGAAGTATTTTTACCATTCCTGATGCCTGTGATCGACCCGTACCTTAACCCCTCACGCGACTCCTCACAACTCCTCACTTCAAGCTCTTAGTGGGCCGAATAGCGACATCATCCTTCGCCTCCAAAGGTACCCTGATGGCCACGTGCTGACACGGTTACTCCACCCTTAAAGCCAGAAAGAAGACAACCGACGTGCCGACCGAGGCACTACCCTCACAGAGTTACAGTACAACCGTCCCGACCGGCCATTGCGGGCTCGCAGTCCTTCTTGGTGACACTGCCTCGTGTGTTTGCTGATCCTACGTAATCACCATGTGTCGCTTCCTCATCTACTCGGGCCACTCGCCCATCCTGCTCTCCCACCTCATCACCTCGCCCACCCACAGCATCCTCACCCAGAGCTACGACTCCCGCCTGCGCCTCGACCACCGCCGCCCGCACAACGGTGACGGCTTCGGCGTCGGCTACTACACCGCGTCCTCGTCCTCGCCGCGCAAGACCGCCCACGAAGACCCCGTCGCGCCGAAGCAGGATGAGATAGACCTTGGCCCGGAGCCGTGCATCTTTACTTCCACGATCCCCGCCTGGAACTGCCGCAACCTCGAGCGTCTGGCGAGCAAGACGGTCAGCCCGTTGGTGTTCGCACACGTGCGTGCGAGCACTGAGGGCGCGCTGTCGGATGCTAATTGCCATCCGTTCTCGCGCGGGGCGCTGATGTGGATGCACAATGGCGGTGTGGGCGGGTGGAAGCTGGGTGTCAAGAGGAGGCTTGTTTCGAGCGTTGCGGATAGGTGGTTTGAGGGCGTGGGAGGCAGTACGGATAGCGAGTGGGCGTTTGCTCTCTTCCTCGATTGCTTGGAGAGACTGGGTGCGGACCCGGACGATGAGATCAAGCAGCGGGATGGCTTTGGACATACTATTCTGCGCAAGGCGATGCTCAAGACGATCGAGCGGATCAATGAATTCATTGCTGAGATCCCGGAAGAGACGAGGGCACAAGGCGACATGCGAAGCTTGCTGAACTTCGCCGTTACGGACGGCAAGAGCGTTGTGTGCACACGTTATGTGAGCAGCAAGACTGACGACGCGGCGAGTCTGTTCTTCAGCTCTGGCACGAGCTGGACGAAGCAGCCTTCCTCCGGCTCAGACACACCCAACAGCAAACCGCAGGTCGGCAGCGGCGAGTACAAGATGGAGCGCCGGGATCGCGGCTCGGACATCGTGCTCGTGGCCAGCGAGCCGCTCACATTCGAGCGTGACAACTGGGTCACGGTACCGACAAACAGCGTGCTCACGATTCACAACCAGACGGTGTTGATCCACCCTATCGTGGATGAGTTCTACAACCATGCGCCGACTGCTACGCGTAGTGTTCACCTGGCTTTGGCGGCGGGACAGACTACTGGTGCTGGTATGGCGGAAAAGAACAGCACGAACGCTGCTTTTGCGAAAGAGGTGGGAGTTGCGGCTGCTTGAGCTCGCAATGAAATGCATGGGTGAAATTGAGGGAGGACAGACGGACAAGGGATTCATAGTCAGACTGGCATAGTGGTTACACTTCACATGGGTTTACAAGGATTAGCGAGCGCGTTTGGCGTTGGAGAATAGACGGTAGTAGTCTAAAAATTGCATTCATAGACCGTCTAGAATTGGGTATTTCAAAATATACAAGGCGCACTTCTGTGTCCCAGGACATCGGTGCATTTTTCATAAACCATAGCATTTTGCTCGTCGCCTGTGAGCTTCTGTCAGACGCCCATGTCGAGCGTCTTCGCCAGCTAGGCGACCTGTTCCACTCTCATTGCCGTAGAGGCATCCCAAATTGCATCTCCGTGTGTCTGCAAGTAGCACCCTCACTGCTCCTTAGAGTAGAACATCTCAGGGTATCTGTGCGTAGCATCGACAACAGCCTCCACAGCGTTGAAATCTGACATCAATATGTTAGCATATAGCAAATACAGTCTCCATTACCAAGAGCCTGATCACTCACCAATGTTGCCCTCAGGTCCGAAGTCCGTGCTCGCCATCACCCTTACGCTCAAATCATTCTGTACCTTGCCGATAATCTCCACGGCGTGGTTCAGCTGCAGGTGTGAGTCCTGGCAAAGTGGCGTTAGCATTCGTTCTTTAGTCAAAGGCCGGCCGTTTTATTCTTCATTCTTTGCAAGGACTTGCGATCAAGGAGTAAAAGCACCAACATACGCGGTTCAAGAAGACGCTGATCTGGCCGCCTGCGTCGATAGTCGCCTGTTCGCCGCGCAGTTGGCGGACTTTGCCGAGGATGCGGACGGTCTGGTGGGAGAATTGCTCGAGGTAGGGAGCGGTGATGCGGGGGGTTGCTTCGGACATTGTGGATGTGTGTGTTGTATGTTGTTGCAAAGTGTTCAATATTGTGATGTGTTCTTGTTGGTTGAGGTGGTGGTGCACGTTTGGGACGGGACGCGAGGGAAGACGTGTAGAGTGGAAAGTTTGCGGGTGGGTTTGGGCGCGAAAGCACGTGAGTGGCGGATGAATATTGGGTAAAGTACTTTTATTCCAGCGTGATGCAGTTTAAGTGTTTGTATCGACTGCACGATTGGTATAAGTTGCAAAAAACTACTAGTAATTGCTTGCCACAGTTTGGAAAGTTGCTATATCTCAGACGCTGCAAGCGCGATAGTCGGTGCAATCAGCATAAGGTACACACTTAGCTTCAGATGAAAGAACCGGCTAATAAGTTACAATGCTCTATGCTACAACTTGTCATTTTACAGCTCTATGATCGCGCTTCCGAGGCCAACCTTTGGCGAGCCTTTTTGTCGACGCGTGCATTCCGTCTCGCCACCGCCTCCTTTACCATTCTCAAAATCTCACCCTTCGCCTGATTGACGCCCTGCTCTTCAGGCGATAGCTGGACTTCCTCGCCCTCAGCTTCACGCTGCTTCTGGCTGTCCTTGAAATCTGCCACCGTCAAATGCGCTTCTTGCTCTGCAGCTGGCGCACGATGGCGGGCGAAGCCCATTGCTGCGTGGGAGACTGTCTCTGGCCATGATTCGGCGTACTCTGCATCCAGCTGGTTGGCCCACTTGATGACGATGCCCTCGGTGCTGAATACTGGGGCATTGGCACGCGCCACGGCAACACGCACTGATCCACGCTTGGGCACCGAAGCATTTGGTGTAGGGAAACTGGGGAGGATCTCACGGATGCGAGCCTCTTGTTGCTCGGGAGAAAGGTTGCCGTTGCTCTCCTTCACTTCTGCTGTTGCTTTCTCCACATTTTCAGCAGACCACTGCATCTTTTCCTTCCGTACGTTCAATTCCTTGACTTCGCGCCTCATCTGGGTTTTGGAGATCTCCGTTGGCTCACCAAGCCTGTCTGCCTTTACCTCCATCTCGCTGAGTTCTGCAAGGCGCGCGTCAATTGCGGCAACACCACCCTTCTCTGCTTCCTTGGCCAGATCCAACATGGTCTGGACCTGGTGGTCCCGCCTGCCCCTGGCCTCTTCATCTCTGTGCCCTTGTGTCTTTGCGCCCAAAGCCTCCTGTGCGGCCAAGACTGCAGCCAGATCCGCCACACTGTTTGCGCGCTGGTCCAGAACGGTAGCGATCCTGAGCTTCTTCTTCTTGTGCCTGATGACATCGTAGACGTTGTTCTTCTTGGCGCCGCCTCGTTCATCGAGCTGCTGCTGCATCTTTTCGATCTCCTTCTTGGAGTGGTTCAAGGCCAGCAAGGCGGGCGGTTCCCATGATGTCTCGTGAAGCTTTCGCCATTCCCTCAGCTTCTTGAAGGCATGGCGGCCCTGGGCATCGGCGTGCTTGCCTTCGGGGATTGACAGGGTCCAGAGAGGTCGCCAGAGATCCTTTCGCAGGTGGGTGAAAGAGGTGTTTGCGCCGGTGTCAGGGAATTGTCTGGCTATGGATGCATTCTGGGGGAATGTTAGCAGGATGTAGGCGCATACGGGAGATGGGGGGGTACTCACGTGAAGGTTCGGGGTGAAGGAGTAGAGGACCTGGTTGGTGCGCACATGGGCGTAGGCGTGGATGACACGCTGGCTGCTGCGCTCCATGATGTCGAATGTGAGGGTGGCACTGGTGTTGTTGAGTGCGCACTGCCGCTCTGTCCAATGCTGGCCGTCGTGCACTTCGGGAGAGATTCTCGAGGCTCGATGGACTACGGCGGGCTGCAGGCGGCGCTTGCCCGTTTGCTCTCCCCCGATGGTCTCCGCACCACCATCGATCGCGCTTGCCTGGGCTGCACTTGCTGAACCGAGGGAGGGAAGGAGCGAGGGCAACCCCAGTCGAGCTCAGCTTGGATCAGCATCAGCTGCCAATTGATTGACGTTTGGCCCGCCATTTGATTAAGAACAAGCTCCATGTCACTATTTGGGTAGCTTACTTGCTTGCTTGCTTACCTGCCTGTTTACTACTGCCTACATAGCTGTCTCTCTCCTCTCATATACCAAACCAACACCACCCAGCTGTAGGGATGAATGGCCTCCAAGCCCTCCGCCCAACCCGTGCAGCAAGCCAACGGTCTGCCCAGTCGCCGCGATAGGCCATGGCTGCTCCCACATGTAACACACACCTCACGTGCCCTCCCGCGCAGAGCCCACGCTGAACCTCACAGTAGAACCGCCGACTTCGCAATTTGACCTCGATATCCCTGCGTAATTTGACGCTGAACGCACCGCCATCCTCCCGTTCGCGTGGAAAGACCATTGACGACGATGGTGTACCCAACAACCTTGTCTCAACAGCAAAGCTCGTTGCTTTGCGCGAACAGAAGGCTCTAGGCCATTCGAGGAGCTCGTCAGATCTGCGACGCGTTCCTGAAGATGCATCGTATTCGGAGTCGGAGGGTAGAAAAGACGAGCGGGATACGAACGGGAATACTCAAAATGCCCTCGAGAAGAAGAATGGAGCGCCGAAGACACCACCACGGCCTTCGTATGCGAAGTTGCGAAGGCGAAGCACCTTAGAATGGGTGAATGCGAGTCCTCAATCGCGACAACAGAAGCTGGAAGGTGTTACGGCTGAACGTATGGCCGATGTCTTCTTCAGCTTGCATGTCGAAGATATCAATGGTGAGACTGCGTGTCTATCATGCGAATCGCTCACCAGACGCTAACCATGTTGATCAGAGCCTATCTACGTCTCTGAAGCTGTCGAGCACACCATGAATCCAACATTCCATTCGATCGATTTTGATCTCTGCTCAGCAGGAACCACTCGACTTGACCAGTTGACCGTTCGAATCTGGATTAAGAACCTCAAGTTAGGAAGCTGGCGACAACTCCTGGAAGTCTCACTTCATTTCCGCGAGCTGCAGTACTTAGGAAAGCATCTGGAAGATCTCGAGCGACCTCTGCCACCAAACGCGGTTGTCTTCCATCTCTCAGACGGTGTTTATACCACCTTCACATCATTAACGCAATATGCACCTCCGCCTTTTGCTCCTCTACCAACTCGGACGAACAGTACGCGAACGCTACCCACAAGCTCGTTCGATGCGCTGCTGCGGCTTTCAAAGCTTGATGACAGCATTCAAGATGCGCTTGCCACGCGCAACAAGATAGCAGCAGATCTGGAAGCGTTGCTCGAGCAGAACAAATCTGCCATGGTCGATCGAGATTGCGTTGCAGAAGGCAAGGATCGACTTAAAACGGTGGAATATGCAAAGAAGACTGTTTCGAAGCAACTCGAAAAAGCTCGCCACCAAATAGAAGAGAAGCGTGCAGCTCTCGCCAAGCGGCGCGAGCTCATGTCAACAGATCTGTTGGAGAGGAAGGAGAAGGACAGTGATATGCAGGAAGGACGAGCAAATACACCGACAGTCCGCGCCTCGCTCGATCAAGACCGAAAGGATATCCAGAACCAACGACGACGTATTTGCGAAGACTTACAAAAAGTCTATCCCATCCAGCCTATCAAGAATAAAGCTCTAGCCTTTACTATCCGTGGCTTGCCTTTGCCAAACTCAGAGGAAATAGACGCATCGTCACCCGAGATCACAGCCGCAGCGCTCGGTCACATTGCACACACACTACAGCTTATCAGCTTCTACTTGGGAACTCCTCTTGTATATCCCGTGACCCCACGTGCCAGTACAAGCACAATATACGACCCAATCAGTCTACTCAAGACGAACGCCCGCGAAGCGCAACGCTATGGCGCCGACAAAGCATTGCGAACGTACCCGCTTTTCTCGCGTGGCGTGCCACGCTTCAGATTCGAGTATGCACTATTTTTACTGAACAAAGACATTCAGCTCCTGCTCGAGACTGGCTTCGGCGTACGTGTGCTGGATATAAGACACACGCTGCCGAACCTCAAGTACTTGCTCTACGTCGCTACAGCCGGCGAGGGCGAACTGCCCGCGAGGAAAGCTGGTGGAATCAGAGGGCTGATGCGCGGTGCTGGTGCTCTGCACAGGTCTGCGAGCAATGACTCTTCTTCTTCTGCGCTGAGTGGAATCCTGTGGCACGGTGGGAAGAAAGAGGACGGAAAGGGACAGGGCGCTGTGGAGAGTTTGAAGAGGAATGTTGGCGCGCTTGATAAGAGGTCAAAGGCTGGTTGAGTAGCTTATATACCGAGCTGTCACATCTGTGAGCAGTGCTAAGTCCACTGATATGTATAGTTATCGCCCCCATTTACACCTAGACTTGCAAAATTGCCCTCAGCGATGTGCAAGCGCCCGCTGCATTATACATATTCGTATTGCAAGGGATGAACGTAAATAGACGACCTCCAATGCCAGGGTTTCTTAGGACCCTCGGTATCGACTGGCAATACCCGCACATCGACGCCTTCGTTACGCTGTTGCCGGTCTTCACGCTTCAATTGCTCTTCCCGCAATAACCTACAGATCGGCGGGATGACAAAACTAATTGGCGCAGTGAACACACGCCTCTTGGTGCCTTTTGGCCCGGCCCGCCATACTTGACGGGAAGAAGGCCCACGTGCTCGTGGATTGCGAGCGGGCGCCTGTTGCAAGCCTCTGCTCTTGCCGACGATCGCTGTCTGGAAGCGCGAGTACGCCTTAGCTTCGTCCCACTCGCGCATTTGAGCGTCTTGCCAGGGATGTTCGCGTCTATCGTTGCGAGGGCGGGCGAGGAATATCCTGGCTGCCAGCCGGCTCTGAGGGTTGTCTGGATGCCAAGGTCCGGCGTAGACGGTGGGATCACTCATTACGCACAAATCGATGCAGGGGTCTTCCTCGCGTGGTTTTGGGGCGTGAGAGTCGTCGCTGTGCATAGGCGCTTCCCAGAGCGTGCTCATCAGCTGATGGACCTCGTCGATACGCATGCTCATCTTGGTCGTGAGCAGAGGCTGGCGAGTTGCCAGAGATGTAGCCGCGTCGTCGAGCCAAGCAGGACTCGCTGCTGGACCCCAGCCAGCGAAAGTCTCAAAGTCGAAGCCTTCGTGTTCGGCGTCGTACCGGCGTCTGAAAGCTGTGTATGCACCTCGCATGTCTCGCAACACATGCATCATGGCCGAGTGGAAAAACTGGACAGGGTACGGGAGCATTTCAAGGTTGTAGTCGCGGAAGCTGACGCGGCGGAGAAGCTTGTGGTATACCGGGTTCAATGGTAGGATGTGCTCCAGCTGGAGCTTTGAAATATAGTAATGCTGTATGGTGTCTCGATCCGGCACGCAGATGTCGATGGCGAAAGCATTGCGGCCGTACAGCATGCGAGCAGCGACCAGGTGAAGCTGTTTATTCACTAACAACAAGCTGCAACATAGATCATACGGTACTTGCGCGCGGCGATGCAAGCAAATCGGCGTTCGTCCAAGGCCGTCCTCCCCGCGACTGTTGTCTCTTGGTTCTTCGCGGCGTAGAGAATAAGGTGGATGCCAATGGTGCGGCGGGCGGTCCTCCAAGGCGACGACACCAAGATAGATCTCCCCAGGAGCGACGAGCAGGTACGCAAATATCTGTTCGAGGATATCAAGTGGCAAGTTGAGCAAGCGATTGTATTTTTGTTCTTGCCTGCTCGACTGCACATGATCGAGAGCAAGGGCTGGAGCTGTTCGTGGTTCAAGCAAGACGAGTTGGCTAGTGGGAGCCGTGCAACCTGTCTGTGCTCGTGAAGGACACCAGGCTCGTTTCCCGAGTCTCACACAAGGTCCACGACGGAAGAACATATTGCAGGGAGCGTGTGTGTTGTGCAAAAGGGGAGGTCACTCGAGCCCATATCAGCAAAAATCAGGATGAAAGGGCTCTTTAGTCGTGATATGACCTGCCTCATTTGTTTTGCCGATATATTTTTTGGCCTAAGGCAAGGCTGCGCCCCACTCGTATTCGCTTGCATCCACAGCGGCATGGATATTGCGCTCACGTACAGTCTCGTGCGAAGATGGTGCTTGCCTCAGATGTATGCCTGATTGATATCGTAACTCCGTGTGGCTCATAGCTAAGGCATACATACAGCACGATTACGCTCGCCATAACGATGCACCGACTCAAGAAGGACTCGTGGCAATGTTCTGGAGATCACCTGCATGTATGTTTTCGATCGAAGTATGTTAACATTGAGGGCCTGAGACAACAGTCAACATTCCGACGCTCTCAGTGGATCCCGAGCTCAGAGACAAAACCATGCAGATACAGGAGCGTCTTCGAGACGTCGTCGACTTCTTGTTGTTTAAAGCAAACAAGCTCAGCTCACAATTAAGCTCAGGTCTAGACTCGAAACAGCGATCGGACCCACCTTCAGAAACCTTAAACGTGGGAGAACTTCTCAAGATGTCGAACAATTCGATCACATTTCATGGAGAAAAAGTGTACTCAAACATGCCTCCGATAGTTTTCTAGACTCTTTCGAGCTGTGTAGTCTTCTTCACGTGCTGTGTGGTGTAATACAAGAGGTACGGGCGTATCCGTGAACTCCTATTTGGCAGATGACGTTGTTGGCGGCACGCCAGACTTCCAAGCACGAGCTCGCCGCGGGACTCCCATGTCGTAGCTGTCTGACGAGGACGTCCTTCTATCAATTCCTTTACCACTTTTACCGAACTACCAATATCATTAATACTACATCACTCTCACCACAAATCAACAGTCAGAATGGACAAGCTCAAGTCATTGTTCGGCGGCAAGCACGACAACAGCTCTGCAGCCCCGGCGAACACCGCATCGCAATCGAACACCGCCCCTGCAGGCAACACTCAATCGAGCGGCAACGGTGCCAACGCTGAGGGTGTGACCCTTCACACTACCCTCGGTGACATTACCATCGCTCTGTTCAAGGACCAGACCCCAAAGGTGAGCTTCAATTGCATCGCGCCGCGACAGGTGCAGCAGCTAACAGACTCCCAGACGTGCGAGAACTTCGCCACCCTGGCCGCGACCGGCAAATACGACAACGTCATCTTCCATCGTATCATCAAGGGCTTCATGATCCAGGGCGGTGACCCCACCGGTACTGGCCGTGGTGGCACTTCTATCTGGGGCGGCAAGTTCAAGGACGAGTTCGTCCCTTCGCTGAGGCACGACAGCAAGGGCACGCTCAGCATGGCCAACTCTGGCCCTGGCACCAACGGTATGTGCGCGAAGAGTGCAATACAACATGATATCCGAGACAGCACACTGATTTCTTGCTTTGCAGGCTCACAATTTTTCATCACTCTTGGCCCCACTCCTCACCTCAACGGTAAACACACCGTTTTCGGCAAGGTCGTGCAGGGCGAGGATGTCGTTGACAGGCTTGGCAGCGTCAGGACCGGTACTGGCGACAAGCCTGTCGAGGAGGTCAAGATTAACAGCGCCACTGTCTTTTAAACTGGGTGCACGTACTAATTCATTTGAACTGAACTGAACGGTCTATCCGGAGCAAACCTTCTTCTTACGTAGTGTGTATCCCGTATATCGACAATAATCATCAAATTCATTATTCTCTATGATATACAATTGTCCAGAGTGCTGCTGCAGTTTCTGCCATCCCCGTTGATTGCTCTATCAAAATTGATTCTTGGGCGGCGGCAGCACATTGTCACGCTGTGATGAAAGCTCCCCGCCATGAGAACCCCTGTACGGGGGCTATGAGACGCCTTATGATATCGTGGCTCGGCATAGTGCACCAGAACTGTGGTTCCAGTATCGAATTGGATTTTCGGCAAATTCAGGGTGCAGAGCAGTCCTCCACACTGGCGGAGGCGTCAACTTCCGCTCGAGTAGCATGGGGTCTCTGAAGGGTCTCTGAACTCAAGGCAAGCCTTTCAAGAACCCTACAGCCGTCTAGTATGTCCCAGAACACGCAGATTAAGCAGGGTCCATTAGTCCATGCTCGCTTCTTGAAGGAGCCATTCCAGCGAGACTTAGGTATCAGGGCTGGTATCGAAGCTGTATGCCAAGTGAGGTGCCCCAGCAATCTCTCTCCGACTTTGAGAGCAACGAGCTGATCAATCATGCGTCGCTCATGATGGCAGAAAATTGCGAAAGTTCTCAGTGCTGCTCGCCTCATCTCAGCTTTGGAAGAAAGCAAGTTGAGTCAAGCTCATCGTCCTATGCAGGGAGGGATCCTGTCGGACCTGTCTTTGCAATACCGTTCTTCCGAAAGACCTGGTCGTTGACAGGGTGCCTGCCATCGCCTTGCCAGGAGATCGAACGTCTATGTTGCGAGGTGACGATACTGCCGTAGTCTTGCGGCGTGTATTGGAGGATCTGCTCCAACTAGCTGGGCGTGCGTAGGTTGACGACCCGAGAAGTCAAGTCCTGTACACAAGCCCGGTCCAGAGACCAGTTGCTAGCAGGCTCTCGAAGATTGTTCTGACCGTTCCGACTATCAAGCTAGTCGTGCAAATCTGCACGACTTCTAAGCTTCTTGAAGGGCACCGTCGGACTGATGGAAGGAGAGGACGAGGTGGCGTTTAGCTGCGGCGCGTTCGAAGAATTGGACATTGCTCGCTTTCGGAGTAGTAAGGTGTCTGCCGGGGGACGATGAAGTGGTTTCTCCGGTGTGGAGCTCTGGCACGGGCCAATTGTGGGCAACTCGATATCCTCATAGGCAACATAATGCAGCTGCAGTGAGCCATCAAGTCGATATGTCTCCATGTGCCACTGCAAATCAGGCTTGTGCAGCTCCATCGTGTTCAGGCTATCGGCCACAAGGGCTGTAGCCTTTCGAAGGTCTACGGTCGCGTTGAAGTTTTGTGTGTAGACGTATGGCAGTGTATTCGTTATGAACTCTGACTGCCATGACTCGGAGCAGCGGTAGGATTCTTCCGATAGCCAGCCGTCGAGTGCACGTAGCTGCATCGATTGGAGGAAATCGAATGCGACAGGACTGCTCAAGTTGAGCCGAATCGTGTACGACGCAGGGACTGCGACGGGTCAGCAGGAAAGCACCGTCTAGGAACCAGCGTAGGAGTAGCTTTGAGTGGTTGATTTATACGGACAGCAGGGCGTTGAAGTCGAGCCGACCATTGAGTGGAGACTGTTGAAGTCGCGTGCAATGTACGGGTAAGGTTTTCCAAAAAGCTCTTCAGACATCCAAGACCAAGGCGGCGAGGTGCTTTGCTCCAGTTCTCCTCCGAAACGCCATTTGAAGTTGCCTCTGAGGAGCAAGATTGGCGCGGGCGGCGGTGGTGGTATGGCAGACTTGGTGATGAGCACGACTCGAGATTCCTGCGGATACGGCGACTCCTGAGTGTCTCTGATTGGGAGGTAAATTGCGCCTTGGATGTAGGGACTTGAGGGCAAGTGATGGTGTAGCCGTTGGAATAGCTCGTGCACAGGAAGGGAAGGGTGCAATGTGACCTCGGTCACACAGTCAGTGCATTGCATCGGGACGAGGCATCGACAAGGAAAAAGTTTTACAATGACGAGACACGCACGCCCTCACGAGAGATACATATAAATACGCGGCCATGCGCGTGTGTGTGCATATGTGCACTTTGGCACACAAACGGCCGGTGACGTCGCCAGCGAGAGCAGCGACATCTGCACAGTGCCCAGATACCTATTTAGGAAGCCCTGGAAGGGTTCGAGGGCGCCGGAGGCTGGCCCGACATCGTCGGAGGTAAGTGGGTGGACATGCTTGTACCTAACATCGTGTCATTTCATTGGTGGAAGCGACATGCGAAACGCCTCCAAGGCAGGTGCACGTCACATCAATTGCCATGTTCCCCAGTACTGGAATTATTATGCAGAGCTCCACTTTTGGCGCCGTTACCCAACAGTAGGAGGTACGTCATTTTCCAGAATATCTCCGTACTCGAATACATCAACCATGTATGTGTGCTTGACCGCCTAGAAGCTACAAGGCGAAATCCCGCGACAACGGAGAGATATTGCTGCTGGTATGCCCAACCATGCAATAGCACATGCCCGCGAACGAACGACGTCATTTTCGGCCTTAGGGCAACGAGCCAACGAGCAACGGGCAACAAACTCGTCTGGTTGCTTGATGCCTTCAAAGACATGGCTGTTGGCAATACTGCTTATTACTCTGTGATTTCGAGATCCATGTGTCTTCTCACTTTGGCGCTTCGACGGCCAAATTATGAGTCCAAGCGATCCACGATCCATTGATGCCAATCAGCATCATCGAGAAGGGGCACCATTTCTGCCCTCTGGCATAGGTCTCCACGGGCTGTGCCGGCTGACTGTAAACGACCACTGAAACAAGGCGGTTCACTATGTCGCAGCCTCTCGGAACTTCGCTAGCATAGCAGTCATCTCCTTCATCTTGACAGGCTTTGTCAAAAACATGTCCATGCCGCTTGCGAACGCTTCTTCCTGTGCCGAGGCGTCGCCCAGACCCGTGACAGCCACGATCATGGCCCGAGGACATCCACTAGCAATCTCGAAACGACGCATTGCTCGCGCGGATTCGAAGCCGTTCATGACAGGCATGTTAATGTCCAGAAGGACAACTTCCGGCTTGGTCGCCAGGTTTGTTTGAAGGTCGCCGTCTTCCGAGCTCTGTTGCTTTGCAGCTTGTTGGTATACTTCCAGAGCCTCCTGGCCGTTCTGTGCTGTGCGATATGTGTGTCCGCCTTTCTTGGCGAAGACCTCGAGGAGGCGTAGATTGATGGCCTGGTTTTTAATGTTAGCAGGATTTCGAGCTAGTTAGCTTTAATGACTTGCTTACATTGTCATCCACGAGCAGAAGAGAAAATGCCCCCGTGCTTGCACTTGCCGCAGTCGATGCCCGAGCTATCTGGGTCCTCATTGGAAGCGAGAATTCCGAGGCAATTAGTGGCTTTTCCGATACTTCTTCGCCAGACCTCCGAGATTGGGATGATCGCGGCACTTGCAGTGCATTTCATCGACAGCATCATCTGTCGGGAAGACGTGGCTTACAACGCCTTCGTCTTTATCGTCGTCCCGTGAATTGAGAATGATGTCACCAAAGGATTGAAGTTGAGCGCGATCACCTTTCTCTTGTGTGACGTCGGGAGATGCCTTCGTAGCGCCATCGAAGGCAGCTACATCTGACTCGCTTCCCTTGCAAACACCCGCTAGTATCATATCAGCTTCACATTCTCTATTTGTACTCTCGGTGGTGAAATATTGGTGACACGTACAATAGGCCGATAAAGCAGCAGCTATTTTTGCAGGTCCGATTGGCAGCCATAGATATTGCGTGCTGGGAGGAAGATCGCGTTCCAATACTCCAGACTGGAGCTTCAATGCCGAGTTGCGCGTGTTGCAGATAATGATCATCGGTTTCTGCAAGCTGTCGGCCGAGAGCAACGAGCGTCGCAAGTCTTTCTCTTTGGTCTCGGATAGCCGTCTCAACGCTTGCTCAGAGATGATTTGTACCGTTGCATTACTGTCGAGGTTGTCGTCGGCCGCATGTACAGGCAGCCCAAGCTCCATGCAGTACCTCTTTATGCTACTGAGGAGTCGCTTGTTGGCCTTTGCTTTGAGCTGCTCCGTTGTGGGGTCTGCTTCAATGACCCGGAACCCAAAGAAACCGACAGATGCTGGCGGGGAAGTGAGATCCAGCGAGTTCGTACGAGACTTGGTGAATGGTGTCGATGGTGGAGACAGTAGCGGTAAAGAAACCTTCACAGTGGTGCCTAGCCCTTTGTTGCTTCGCACATGGACAGTTCCACCTTGCTTCTTCACAATCTGAGCCACGAGGTTCAATCCCTGGGAAAGCACGTTAGCCCACCATCAGTCGCGTTGTACATGGAGATACCTACAAGCCCTGTACCCGGCGTCAAGTTGTTTTCCTGTTTAAATGGCCTGAAAAGAGACTTTGCCTGGAAATCGTCGGACATGCCAATCCCTGAATCTTCCACAACGAATTCCACCAGCATACCGGCCTTCCGTTGAAGAGGCTTCTTGCGCAGCGTGACATTTATGTACCCATGAGGCGTGTACTTTAGGGCGTTTGATACAAGGTTGATGCAGATTCGTTTCCACGAGCCGCTTGCGATCGAGACCATCCAGTCTGGACCCTTAGCGTCCTCGATGTTCAGGATCAAGGTTGCGGAATGGCTGCTGTTCGTCTCTAACTGTAGTTTTTGATGGTCGAATCCGAGACAAGCTGTATTGACGGCGTCTTCTGTGAGCATATCGATCATGAAAGCGGATTCTGCATCTGGCAGACTTGCTTCAGAGGTTGTTGTGCTGATTTCTTTGGTGCCCGAAGGCCCTGATCTCCGCATCTTCCTCCTGAATTGTGTTCCTCGGCTCAGCCGAGAGTACTCAAGCAGATCGTTGACCTAGTTTTCATGGATCAGCAATCAAGACGTTTCCGAGTGAATCAAGAGGGCAAGCATGTCCTAGCGACGGGCCGGGGTCAGCGTGATATGGGAGAGGGAACATACAACATCGAGGAGTGTGTTGCCGCAAGCGGTGATAGATCTGATCAGCTCGGCATTCAGTGCATTGCTTTCTTGCTCTTCGAGACACTCCGCGCTGCCTAGGATACCATGCTACAAATATGGTGTTAGCTGTGCTCATGAGTAATCCAGATGCACCAGAGGTCACACAAGGGGACTACAGGCGGCTTTCTTTTGGTACAGCCCTTTTTCACGAGTCTGCGTACGCCCTCGCGGTAGCTCAGTGGACCAAAGACCTGATGTCATCTAGTGCCGATGGTAATTAATGCGTGCTCGCCGATGAGATACTAAGTAGGCGTCTGTAGCAACTTGGAAAGCATCACGCTAGTACCATCGGCCCTGAGTTTCACAGAGGATTGGCTTCCACTGAGAGGGTCGCGGTTTGCACACAAATTCGTGAGCAGGTGCTGCGCCAGAATTTGGACAAAAAGACATTCAACGCGACAAACGGACACCATAACGTACTAGAAGCTTCGTCAGTAGATCTTCCAGCTGTATGTGTCGTTCAAGGGACCGTACCCAAAGGACTTCTCAGTTCGTGAGATATACTCGATACAAAATTGTTCTTCGATCGGCCAAGCTCCTGCGCTTCCAGCCGCCAAATTTCTGCCAGCACCACATCACAGAACGCAGCAATGTAGCTGAGTTCACTGTGAACAGAGAAGATCCGCATCGAGGAGTAGCTCACAGCAATGGAAGCGCCGAACCAGCGTTCCTGGTGAGGGTCCCACATGCCGAGGAACACAAGGCTACGAATTCCCGGAAAGATGCTTTGGATGGCACGTCCGTCCCGTTTTCTTGTACGTGCCCTTTTGCTGGCACGTCTCGTTGTTGGTGTCGGCGCTGCTGCGAAGCTCTGTTCGCCTTCGATCTCTGAATTTGCTGATTCGCCGCCATCGGTCGTGAACCCATGCCGCTCGTCGTCATCCGGGCTGTCATCTTCGTCTGAAGCATCTCCCTCGGCGTTAAAGTGCCAGACTGAACCATTGCGGTAACGTCTGAGCAGGCTCTTCAGAACCTTTTCCGAAAATTTTGCTTGCTGAATCGCTGACCTCACGCGTTCCTCGATGCCCGCAGAGAATGCGGAGCCCAGGATGACACTGCTATTCGCAGAATCCAATGTCTGCTTTGTTGTTACGGTGTCTCGCTCGTGGGATTGATGGCTTTGGCCTTCGTGGGTGTCGAATTCAGAAGGTTTGGATGCGGTCTCGGTCTCGGTCTCAGTTGTGGACAGCCTCTGTGTGCTATCAATAAGCGATCCAGCATTACCGACAGTCGCATCCAAGAACAGCACACCATCAGCGCCGACGCCACGCTGAATCTGTAGCCAGAAGGGTTCAAGTCAGCAAAGTGTTTTAGACATCATGTGGGCTCGTAATCTGGCTTCAAAATCTCTACTGCTCGCCCTACCACTGAGAGACTAGTACAGAGTCTGAACCCAGACCTTAAGATTGGGTTGGAGTCTTCGTTCACGTACCAGACCAGCGGCCCGGGTTGCCGTGGCTCTAATCATATTCGCAAGATCGTTTCCACGATGATCATCTTTGGCTTGCCACGGCACAGGACTAATTGTATTCTTAGAACCAGCAAAAGCTTCTCTGGTTTTAGGTTTTGGCCGCCGTCCTACTCCTAGTTCTGAGGGTGAATGGTCGCCAGCAACCATGGGTGGACTAGGTGGTTCGGTCGATGGTTCACCGTTGGCGTCGGCGATTGCTTGTTGATGACTGGTGTCAAAACTGCCGTCTGAATTTGCGTCTTCGGTCTTTGCGTTAGGAGCTTGATTAATAGAGGGCAGTCTGTCGTTAACCTCTTGAGCGCGGAGCTCTCTCGGCGGTATGGCTGTGACCTGCTTCGCTGCTTCGGCGCGCATGTCCCGATGCCACCAATCCCCCGACTTCGATTTACCTTCCACGAAGGCGGCGAGCGCAGAGTTCATGTCCCTACTCCTCTGGTTCTCTTCCTTTGCACGGACCTGATCATAGACATTAGTTTGGATTTCGTTGCAGAGAGGCGGTGGACGATTTACAGTACCAATTCGAGATGTGACATGACGGTCGATGCCATGCTCTGCAAGAATGCCACTTGGCCCTGCTCGAGGCCATCTCGGGGACTGTCATCAAGAAGACACAGTACACCGATATTGATACCTCGAGGTGTCGTGATTGGCACCCCAGCATAGAATCGAGCCTTGGGGCCGCCTTTCACGTACGGCTCGTCACGAAACCGGATGTCTTCTGATAGATCGTTGATGATGTGCACAACTGAGGCCGACTGGGGATCTCGCGCATTAGAGCCTTCGTTCAAGGGTAAATTGGTGGCATCCTCCCATACACTCGATCCTCGTGGGACCTTCGTGAAGCCCAGCCACAGAGCGTCATCAGGATCATGTCGGGACTCGTCCTGGAGTGAGAGCGTCTGAGTAGATTCGGCAATGATGTATGCGTACTCGGCATCAAGGAAGGAGATCAATGCCCGGCGCGTACCCATCCGCAAAGCAGCGAGTTGCACGAGGGCCGTGAGAGTGACGTCCGCGGACGCGACAGCATCATGCTCCGCTACAGCCTCGGGGCTATGCAGGTCACAGTATTTCGGTTCCGTGTTCGCGTACGCAAGAACAGATTCATAGTACGAGTAAACCTCGCGCTCGCGAAGACTCTCGTATAGCTTGCGCTTCCTGGCACTTCTGCGTTCCGACGCGGTGGGATCGCCAGTCCCCGGCCCTGACCCCGGCGCAGACATGAGAAGCGTCTTTAGTCGGTCTCAGAGCACAGAGTAGCACGATTGGAGGGCGAATATAAAAGCTATCGGTATATTGTACCTTCTCGTCAACGTTCAAGAGTTCGTGCGAACGTTTGCCACGCCCGCTCACGGGCCAGACCGATACACATCGTCGATGCATCGCAGTCATCGACGCATGGTGCAGTATGAAGACTTTCGGATGTAGAGGAGATGCGCCACCCATGCTCGACCAGTACACAAACACGATGTGTTCAAGATCCCCCCCTAATATATCATCCTTTTCATCAAAAAAATCAGAATTGCATAGATTAATTACCTATAGCCTACAATTTCGCATCAATCTCACTTGTCTATACCAATCACGTGAACTGTTGTAGACTCGATTCTTAGCTGTATATATATATCGAGGAAATGACTCGAATACTAAGAACCTACTGTACTAGTCAACAATAATCCCAACGAAAAACACCACATAACAACGACTCGTACTAAGTATTATATCATCTCCTCATCCGCCCACATCTCTCAATACCATTTCTCAGACACATATTTGTCACAGCGATCCCCCGCACGAATCCCAGGCGTCCATCTGCGAACAAGACTTTCCTCGACCCAGTCGTTGCCAACCTTAACCTAGACTCTCGACCACACCACCTCGGGACAACCGTAGCACGTGCTGAGCTCCACAAACGCGCTCACGTGGCTGGGGCAGACTTCACTGGCATTCTAGACCAACTGATGCGTTCGCATCGTCTTCTAGAATCGGAGATGATGAAGCAATCTCCCATATAGGTCATACCCAACAGAGCCAATCCGGGCTAGAGCACCGAGCGAGCGAACAGTGGTGCGGAGGACGTGAAACGCGACGTGTCGTGTCCCATGACATGGAGAGAAAGTACCTCATCAACCCGATGTTCTGCCAAATAATGTTTGAACATGCCACCTGAAATATACAATGATAACGGAAATGACACAAGAAGTCACGCAATGGAAAATTTTTTGACAGGTAGAATAAGTTTTTCCTTTTCGGCTCGATGATGCATCGGCCGTCGCAGCAGCGTGGAACGCAGGCGACAACTAAAAGCGCTAGAAGAAAAGCATCTTAATTACATGCAGCAATCCATTTTTTCTCCACCAAGAATTAGCATCTGCCTAACGAGCGGCAGGAAGAAATGCTCGGGGAAATCAAATAACGCTTCTGATTATGCCCATGGCGCGGCCCTTGAAGCCAGTGGGCTTCTTCTCGCTCCTCTCCATGCCTTCGATGCTGTGGCGCCTCTCTTCGGGGGACATGCCGTGGCCGGAGACGAGAGTCTGGCTCTCCCTCATGCCGCTGTAGATGTCGATATCCCTGATCTTGACCCAGATTGGGCGGTCGGCGGGGCGAGCGAACCAGCTGTATACCTTCCACACAAGGTAGAGGAAGATCAACAGGGGGCCGGCAAGGTAGTTCTGGAAGAAGACGGAGGCAGTAGGAGCGTCACCCGAGACGGGGAACAGCGCGGTGTAGAACGACGCAATAAGAGCGAGAACGTTGATGAGGACGCAGAGGTATGAGCCCCAAACGCCAAGAGCGGCCTGGTAGGGCAGCTCGTCCAAGCTGTGACCGTTTGCCTTCCTACGAATTGTTAGCAGCTGAAAGACTCAAGGAAGGATTGTCGACTCGGGACTTACCAGGCCATGCGGAAGCGGATGTGGGCGAGGCCGACACCACCGTAGATGAAGAGAATGGCAAGACCAGACAGAGACAAAAGCCAGCCGAAAATATCACCACCGTTTTCAGCCAAGTTGATGAATGCGAGGCAGCCAAACAGGAGCTGCATGATAACAACGTTGATGGGGCGGCCCTTCTTGTCGATCTTGGCGAGGAACTTGGGAGCCATGCCTGTGTTGCAGTTAGTATTACGCGTTGTGTGATTGTTACTTGAGGGACATACCATTAGCAGCAAGAGCCTGAATCGTGCGAGTAGAGCCGTATGTGCAAGAGTTGGCGACACTCATGACGGCGATCAGAATAACGGCGTTGAAGATGGAAGGCAGAACCTTGATGCCAGCGAGCTGGATGGCGATGACGAAAGGTGAGTGGCGAGACTCGGCACCCTCGCCGGAGTACAGAGGGCTGTCCGCAGGGACGATCAGACCAACCAAGAACAGGTTGACAACGTAGAAGATGAAGATACGCCAGATGACCTGCTTGGAGGCCCTGGGGATCTCCTTGGTGGGGTTGGCAGTTTCGGCGGCAGCAAGACCGACGAGCTCGGTACCGGTGTAGGCGAAGGCGGCGGTGACGAAGACACTGCAGAAGCCGTGGAAGCCGTTAAGGAAGGCGGACCAGGGTGTGTGCCAGTATCTTGCGCCAATGTAGCCACGGTCGTCGGTGGGAACACCACCGCAGTTGATGATGATTCCGAGAATCATGAAACCGAGACAGGCAATGATCTTGATGACGCTGATAACGAATTCAACCTAGTCGAGTCAGCTTGGTTGTTGGTGAATGAAAAATGAATGGGTGACCATACCTCGCCGTATCCCTTAACACCGAAGAACTGGATGACAACCAGGAGGAAGAGCAGGGGAACAATCCAAGCGGCGTTGTTAATACCCTGAGATCCTTCCCAGTAGTGAATCTGCGAGTTGTGTTAACCCATGATCCTTCCAAGCATCTTTCATGTTGCTTACGATGTTGCAAGCAGCCGAGATCTCGAAGGGTAGCACAGTGAGCCAACTGATGGCGTACTCCCAAGCGCAGGCGAAACCGATAGAAGGGTCGACGAAACGGCAAATGTACATGCAGAAGGCACCGTTGATTGGGTAGAGGACAGTCAGCTCAGCGAGCGCTTGCATCATGAGGTACCTGGAGTGGGGTGTTAGTCGACTGAGGGAACAATTGAGTGCTGACATTCATACGTTGATAGACCTGGGGAAAAAATGGTTAGCCATTGACTGCATCGCAATACACGCTGCTAATTCTTACCAATGATCATGAAACCGAGAAGAACAGAGGCAGGTCCACCGTTCTGGAAAGCGCCACCAGAACCAATGAACAGACCAGCGCCAATGGCACCACCCCTATTGAGCGTCAGTCAGTATATTTGTGTGTTAAGAGCATTCTCGACGTCCGGAAAAACTCACATGGCAATCATCTGCATATGCCTGCCCTTCAGACTCTTGTGCAGGGTGTTTGTGCCCTGAGCGAGGCTCTCGCGGTCGGCGGGATCGGGCGAGCCATCGTGGAACTGCTTCTCACCGAGCGCGGGGCCGGTCTTTGCTTCCATCGTGGGAATTGAAGGTGTTTGCTTTGCAGCGGTCGAAAAGAAGGGAGAGTTTGCGAATGCAAAGGGGACAAAGCAACACAATGAGGGGCGTCGAGGGTCGACCAAGCCTTATGAAGCGCGACTTGGGCCCAGGCAAGCTCGCGCATGTCTCGCCATGGCACACTGATAAGCTCGTTGCTGGTTGGCTCCAAGGAATGCTACCTCAGAGAATCCTTCGGGAAAGTGAAAGGGTGCTGGGCTTTGTTCGCCGCGCGCACGCGATTGGCTGCGCTGATAGCCCTTTGATGGCGCGGACACGCCGGGTCGTTGCAGACGGCACGTGGTTGGCTTGAAGAGGAAGGCGATAACATGGCTGCTTCGTTTTGCCTTGAGCCGTCCCAGGGTGGCGTTCTGTTGCATGCGCCCCCCGGCGCGCCGTATCTGCGGCTTCACGCGAGGCCTCGAGTCGCTATCGGCGCCAGGCCATTTGCGAAGGGCCTAGCCGACCGTGGCACACGATCAGCAGCAGAGGATGCGCGGGAGGGGGGTTGCATGCAGGCGACATGTCCGTGAATATGCGCGTGGAACACTGCTAGAAACGTAGCAATCTCCGGCTCGGGATGTCTTGCATGCAGCGGCTTTGTTATACATGGGAGAATGGGCGTCCATCAACGACGTTACGGCCAAGTCCCCGCCGATTTGCTTACACCATTCTATCAAGATAGCCAAGTGGCATAAAGTGCTCCAAGCGTTTAGATAATCTGGGCACTGTACATTAGACTATTCCTAGGCACCCCACTTCCCCAGGCTCAGAGTCTCCGCGAGTCTAGCCGCGATAAGCTTCCTGCTTCCTCGTGGACCAAGGTCAGTCCACGCGAGCTTCGTATTCTCTTGACAGATACAACCAACACACTATCTACACTAGCTCGCCTTGGGCTAGAATGCCGCGAGGACGGTTGATGTGCAATCTGCAAACCCGGCACGCGATGCTCGAGGTATCCCAAGTATACCCATAGCCTGCCATGCACTGCTGAAACTCGCCCCCCAAGTAGCCTGGCTCCCCACAAACGACTTGAACTGCTTGCCCACCGTCGTGCTCTCGTTGCTCAGGTGGATGTCGCTGTCGAACCTCGCCATCCCCTCCACTGGGAAGTACGTCTGGTTATAGTATTTCACATCCCACAATCCTGGGGTATCGTCTTGCGGCGCCCCCGCCGGCACCCCATTGGCTGTCTGGAAATTTGCTTTGGATGTACTGTGTGCGCCAAGTAGCGCGGCAAGGTCGCGTGCAGAGAAGCCCTTGTCTTGGAAGAGCTGGAGGATCGTGTCATGGCTGGAGGCTGAGCCGAACGCCTGAGGGAGGAGGCCATCGGGTGCATCGACGGCGGTATCAGTGCGACCGACGGACACTCGTCCTATACGTCCTCCTGGACACGCGAGGACACCGACCGAGCCAGCGACCTGGATCAAATCTGCCGCTCCAACACAGTAGCCGGATGCCCTGTATGTGGCGAATTTTTGCGTGAGCGTGGCGTGGTAATCTCCCAAGCCTGCATTGTCTGCGCGGCTTATCTCGTTGGGCGAGAGCAATAATGAACCGTCAGCACCTCCTGCAGCGGGAGCATAGAATGGCAGCTTGGTGGAGAATGTTGCGGCATCATGGAAGGCGAATCGAATGGCTGCACGAGCAAGATCGGTACATTCACCTTTGCTGTCTCTCATCGCCGGTGCAAGATCGGCGACGATGGCAGTCCAAAACGATGGACACACAGTCGATGTGCTGGTTGGGCAGCTCAAAGTCGAGGTCGAAGAAGTTGTGCTGGAGCTGGAGGCCGTAGTTGAGGTCGAAGTTACACTTGGACTTGGAGCTTTGCTCGGATCTAATCGTGTGGTCAGCAAAAATACTCCGTCTCTCAGGGATCGTGCATGATCTTACCAGTCGAAGTACTGGTACTCGAAGAAATGATCGTACTCGAAGATAAGGTGGTACTCGAAGAGGCAGTGGTACTCGGGGACACGGCAGTACTCAAAGACACGGTAGTGCTCGATGACACTGTAGTACTCGACGACACGGTAGTGCTCGACGACGATATCGTGCTACTCGTCGCAGACGTGACTGGTCCGGGACCAGACGTGGAGCTGCTGGTACTGGTACTGATTGTCGAAGATGATGTCGGCTTCACAGCGCACGATGACTGACTGGACCCAGCATAGTACACGTTCAGCCGATTTGGCCCACCACACGTCTCAGCAGTGTTTCCCTTGCAAGGCATGTAGCATGAGCTCTGATCTGCGCAGGCACCTCCATTCAGAATCGCATTGCCGCAATAGCACTCCTGCGAATATTCGACACCGCCATAAACATATCCTTGGTGGGTGCAGACGCCGAGACAACCCTCGATGGTCATATTCGTGTAACCGCCAGGGACTTCTTGCTGGGTGCCCAAAGTGCGAGCGCCACCGTTGTCCGTGAAGCATCCAAGATCTGACCACCCAGCTGGAATTCCTGGGACACCTGGCGGCGAAGAACTCGACGACTCGTACAGGGTGAGGCGGTTTGGACCTCCGCAGAATTCTGTCGAGTTTCCTGAACAGGTCATGTCGCATCCGCTGCTGGCTATTGACCCGGGATTTCGGATGGTGTTGTCACAGTAGCATCTGTTGACTGGTGTGAGTGTCTTGTGTGAACTTTTGGGCTGATGGGATTAGGCTTACTCGTTCGCATACTCGACACCTGCATAACGATAGCCTCCAGATTTGCATGCAGCCGTGCACTGAGCGACGGTCATACCAGATGGGCCCGCATCCACCGATGTACCCAGTGTCCTCGAATCACCAGTATCTGTATAACACGCGAGGAAGCTCCAGCCGTCCGGACCAGGATTGGTGGTGGGCCCAGTATCTACCACACTGCTAGTGTAGACACTGAGTCGATTTCCATTTCCGCAAACCTGGGACGAGTTGCCGGCGCATGGCATGGAGCAGTCTGACTCTGACGCTGTAAGCCCATCCGGCAAGCTGAAGTCGCCATAGCATTCGGAACCATATTCAAGGCCCTGGAGAGATGATTAAACTCATGTTCATGCAACTCCTTCCGTTTGGTAGTGCTTACACAGTAACTATACTTGTTCGTCGCGCACCAACTTGTACATGTCTCCACAGTTTGAGTGCTGTAGTCTCGATTTGAAGGATATTTCAGCGTGCGCTTGCCAACACTATCTTGGTAACATCCTAGATAATAGTACGATGCGACGTCGCGACTAAAGAGTTGTGGAACATTGCGAGCGAGAGCCGTGCCAGCAAATGCTGCCAACCACGCTGTCTGCATGTTAAAAAAGCAATTGAGAAGTGACGGAAAGTCCGGTTGAGATATATGCTCACCACGAACAAAAAGGCAAAGCAATAGCTTTCCATACACGTGGTCTACTGAAGTATGTATGTATTGCCTCGCGAGGAAACAAAGCTAAAGTCGACTATCTTTAACGAAATATTGGCGAGGTCGTGATATCGACACGCCGCATGCCTCGAAGCAGTTACTAGTCCAGCTCGAGCGTGGTTGTGATTGGGTGGTATGATCGCATGACTTCCATTCTGGGCGCAGTATGCCACGTTTGGGGAGGTGTGGCGTCAGTTGAGGCGTGTCTAGCCAGAGCGATCTTCAGCTTTGAGCACGGACTGATAAGGGAATGCTGGGGTGTATATATTGCAGGTGTTGAGCGATTCTTTTGAAATTGGTTGCCTATCTTCAGCTTGTTAGGCTGTTCTTTTGCATTCGACTTGATGTGAAGTGGTCGTGTTCACGATAGCTGAGGGATTATGCCAGGGCAGGCGAAGACTCAGGTCTGAGCGTGCCAAGGTGTCGGGCGCATAGCCTTTCTTGCCATTTCGAAGGCAATGGAGTCATGGTCCGCGCAGTCGTCGTCCTCCATCGCAGTACATCATGATCTTGAGAGAACTTGAAGTCGTGGAATCGGTTGAAAGCTCACGCCGAGACATTCCGGCATACTGCCGGTACTCGATGTCGCTGCTGTGGAGGTTGGAGGCCGTTCGTTCTTGAATCGGTCTGTGCTGTTGTCTTTTGCTCGCTCAGGACTCCTGGGCAAAGTGGCTGGCGTACTGGCGTACATAGCCTTCGATGAGAACCATCGAGGCGGAGGCAATCGCGCTGCCTGAGCGTAAGCTGCATAACATATGAGCTACACCTTCATTACCTTGTGGATCTCGAGAGCAACAAGGCTCAGCTTGCTTGCATGCATACCCGCCGCAGCAGACGCGCATCCCATCTCATGCGAACACCAGCGATCTCGCCGGGCAGAAGCTCGAGCAAAATGTCTTATAGCAGACGTAACGCGCGCATAGTACCGACATTCTCACAGCGCGATGGACCTCAGAAAGGAAAAGCGCTTGCACTTTAGCCATGGATTGCCGGGTGGAAAAACGTTCTTAAGGCTGACGCACGGTTGCACAGCCCATGAAAAGTGGGACGAGGCGATGAGTCCCGAGGGTTCGGTGCCTTCTTTGTTACGTCAGGTGGGCCTTTCGGGAAGTGATGGAAGCAACCCTCATGATCCAACTGAAACCGTCCCCATCACGAGCCTTTCTTAAATTGAGCGTGATGCCTCCCTCGCCTGGCGCGATTGCGACGTGCGCGTTACCTTTTTCTAACAATTGGATCATTTGCGACAACGACTGGGGTGTTTGCACGACACGACACGATATCGACTGCGACTGCGACTGAGATCTGTAACTTTGTCTCTCACGGCGCAAGACTACGACTGAAGACGCCGAAACCGCAATCATGGTCCTCGTAGGTTGCGCAATACCTCACTACCGTCAGCAATATCAGCTAACACAATCCTCATCTAGGCTGGGTGCTGCGAGGCATTAATCGTCGGTCCCTCTGCTATTACCTCTTAAGAAAACTCCATTCATCTAACAATTCTTCCAACCAGGCCATCTTCCTCCCACCCCTAGCAGTCCTCCTCCGTCGAGGCTGCGGCGCCTCCTTCCTCATCAACATTATCCTCACAATCCTGGGCTGGATCCCCGGAGTAATTCACGCCTGGATCGTAATCATCGCCGAGCCCTCACGACACCACTCTTCGCGGCGACCCAGCCACAGCCACTCCAACCACCACAGCTCCTCTCACGCCGGCCGTCACCACCACCATCACCACCACAGCAGTGGCGGCGGCGGCGGACACCATCACAGCCACACGGGGCGACACCACGCTAGGCCTGCAAGGAGGAGCTACGATCGTCCGGCGTATCGCGATGGGTATGATGTTGCGCCTGCGCCGTCGAGGTATGGCGGTGGTGCACCGCCGCCTGGATACGGGCCTCCGCCGCAGATGGGGTATGCACCACCGAGGAGGTATTGAGGGGAGGCACTGTTGGGTAGATGAATCGGTAATGCTGAGGCAATGGAGTTGAGGGGAGATGAGAAGACAAGGCATGCTTGAAGATCGGTAATGGGAAGCTTGAAGCTTCATGAATGGAATATGGAAGGCGCGGCTGGCAGAAGTTTCCGTGCTCCTTCCTTCTATAAAATCAAGATGCGATCCCGTGCGTGAACATATGAACACGAGCACAAACTTTCAAATGTTCCTGGAATATTCAGTGGCCAGTGTCATTGTGTCATTGTGTCAGCGTACGGTATTTGTGTTTGTAGAATAGAAGCGCATCTTGAACGCTACCTGCCTTATGCTCTCCGCGCCTACTGAGCTTTGATTTGAGATCCTGACAATTGAATCATTCATGCTCGCCACTGAGAGCGCTGGATTCAGGATATGTAGCCAACCATCGTAATGCCCATATATTTCTGCAGCACTTACGCTCAAGTTTGTGCGCGACTTAAGCACTAGCACTAGCGCTTTGTCGATATCCCTCGATACTATCATAATAGACTCTAGGCGATTCTAGAAGTATATTAGCCGAAGAGATACTATTCACGTCGCCTCTGTATCTTAGAAACAGGAGTGCTAGTACCATCTATCTCAAGGCCTAATAATCTTGCCGTTCCTATTGCGATACTTTTCACTTTACCTCAGTATCTCAAAATTTGAAATGCTAGTACCATCTGCCTTGAAGAAAGGTAGGTAATCTTGCTGTTACCATTGAGAGTCCGTACATAAACTTGAGCGCAAGAACTTTACAGTGCGCATCTCAGCCTGATCCGTCCTCTGGCTCGAGTATGCATCTAGAAAATAAGTTGAGAGCAGCAATAGAAAGATAGTAGTGTCATTATCGACTTTTTTTTCTCATTCATTCGTTTCGTAAAGCAGACGTTAGTCGCCCGAGCTATCAGTAAAAGGCTGAGCTGAAATTCAAACCACAAAAATCCAAGTGAGGGTATCCGATGAGGGGGTATCTCTCCTTCGTAACCAAAAACAAAACCATACGCTCCAGCCTGCCAGCGAAACAAATATAAGTAACTCCTTGCGCGCAGAGAAGCAACAATAACCATGAGTTGAGACTTTTTTTTTTCTCCCCGGGGGCGTACTCCGTTTCAGTCATGACCGCAGATCATTTTTGGGCCTCAGAGGCCACACGTCGGCAAAGCACTTTCCCTCCTTTTTTTCCGTATTCCGTATATTCGTCATTCTGAATCCATGCATCATGACCAGATGCTTCTCCGATCATCCGTCTCTTCAACACAGCCCTCGAACCAGGGGCTTCGCAGCACATCTCCAATGGTCCATCTGAGATCGATGTCGAGTTCCAGGCATCCTCTAACCAGCTCCATAGCTGCCTCAGAGCCAGCGGACGCTTGTCGGAGAGCATCGCCATCCCACTCTGCGTGCATGATAAGCTCGATGGTCTTGCTAGGCATTGCGTGCCGGAATGGTAAATCGCCAGTGCAAAGAGCATAGACAACAACACCAAAAGCCCAAATGTCGCCGGCGGTCTCGAACAGCTTCCGATTCACTGTAAGACCCTTAGGAGAGGCGTACTCCAGCGTGCCGATAACAGAAGACGTAGTGCGCAGGTGGGCGCGCTCCATAGAATCATCGTCAAGCTGGTCGCTTGTTTGATCGTCCATGCTGCCACTCGAAAGGAAGTCAGCAAGACCGAAGTCGCAAAGCCGCAGATTGCCGCCTTCGGTGGCAGCGTTTGGCCCCGAAGTGTCAACCAGACAGTTTTCGAGTTTGACATCGCGGTGGCACACCCTGATATCCTCGTGAAGATACCGTAATGCGCATGCGAGTTGGAAAGCGTAGCGCCTCGCGAGCGCACTGTCCAATCCCTTTGAGCAACCACTGTTCGCAGCTAGGGTGCGTTGCTTTGCGACAAGGTCGAATAGTGAGCCGCCCACGTTCAAGTCCATCACACAGAATGTGGCATAGTCCATCTCGTAGACAGCGTGCAAGCTCAGAATGTGATTGTGTTTCAAGTGTCGCCATACAGAAACTTCGTGCTCGAGCTCTTGCTGAATCTTCTCACCAGCATCATCATCTTGGCCAGGTGCTTGTTTGTGGACTATCTTGACAGCTCTGATAATGTTATCTCCGGTTCTAGGGTCAAAAGAATGGACTTCCTTCACCACCCCAAACCCACCACGTGCGACAGTTCGACCGATTATGTACTCATTGTTCATGCCGATCGACTGACCTTCGTCGTCCGGCTTAGGTTCTACCTGCGCGGGTTCTGACGTGGCTTCGCGATTGTTCCATGACGACAAGAATGCATGTGCGGGACTAGCGGACATTTGATTTGGGTCACCAGAACGGCGGGAGGATCGTCGGGAGCTGGAACCGAGTCCAGGTATTCTGGCAGCACGTCCAGTGGCGCGTAAGGATCTGGTACTGGAGTTTCTGCTCAGGGGGTTGTTGCTCTCGTAGTTGGGTGACATCAGTGGCGACACAGTATGATCAATGGCGGCATCGAGCGAGTAGTCAACTTTGCGACCTTCAGGGATTGTTTGCGGCGACACAGTAAGCTTGGCGGCAAGACTATCAAGTGAGGCTGTCATGTATGACTCAGAAGATGAGGGTGAAGACGGGCCAGGCGAAAGCACTTGGTCGGGCGTCACGCTAGGAGGAAATGCCCTCGATCCGTATGTCGGGGAGGCTGACGCTATGGGCACTGCTTGGCTGTTTGACATCATCAGGCTGGACATGGAGGACCGGTATGGGTGGCCCGGCGTCTGGATCGGAGTTGTTTCGCCTAACTGGCTCGCCTGTGTTTGTCAAGTCAGCCACTTGCAGTCACTGTTGTCGTATGACACAGCGTCACTAACCTGTGAACGGATTCGTCTTGAAATGGGTCGGATCGTATCGCTCGAATCCGTCTGCAACCTCATCTGCGGTCGGCTCGACATCACTGGCCCGCCTTGGGGGAGATCTGCCTCTCTTCCCTCCTTTGATCCCTCTAGAGTTGGGTCCGGAGGGATGATCTGTGGAGAGGAGGAGTGGGATACGTTCTCCATCATCGGTGACTGCATGACTGCAGAAGGAGATGCTGTTTCCACGTTTGCGAAGAGATGTTTGCAGCTGCGCAATCTCGGCCGACCTCTGGTCAGCTCTTCCTTCGGAGAAAGCGCGCCACGATACACCACCGCCCTGTTGCGGCTTAGGTTTGTCGACTCGTTTGATCTCAGTGTTTGTTTTGATGGTGTGGAACAAGGGTCCTAGTCCTTCAAGGTCTGAGTCGTAGGTGTCGTCCTGGCTGTTGGTACGGGAGGTAACAGCCACGTCGTTCTCGTCGTCGCTGTCCTGCAAGTATTTGGTACCGGCGAAGGGCGAGGCAACGGTATGCCTAGGTGGGGCTAACTTTTGCTGAGCGTGGTTCTCTTTCTCTCCACGTGGAGTGGAAGATCTCCGTCCAGGGCTGACGCCGTCCGAGCCTTTGCGTGGAGAAGGACTAGGTCTCCTGTCGCGGGGAGATCGACGCGGCGGGGAAAGGGCACTGTCTTCGTCGTCGTCGCTTTCGTCGAGGTAGGCAAGGATGCCTCCGGCTTGGGCTTTGGCGGCTAGGGTGCGATTTGCGGCAGAGGCACTCTTTTTCACAGAAGGGCGGCGGGCAGCACCTTCGGAGACGAACGTGGCGGCCAACTGGTCGGGCGCAGGGCTCAGACGACGGTCGGCTTTGGTCTTGGACTTTGTCGTGTCTAGAAATTCATCTTCGCTGTCGCGGGCGTTGTTGGAACGTGAGACTGGCTTGGCGGCAGTAGCGGGCTTTTTGTCTGGTGACTTGGCCGTAGGTTTGTTGGCGCTGCGGGCGCGTGCGAGGTCGCCCACGTCGTCCTCGAAGCCGGTATCGAAGGGATTGCGCCTACGCCGACCGGTGTCGACGCGCAAAGCCTTGAAGTGCTTCTGGATGTCGTACGCTGCCATGCAGACAAGCTCTCTCGCGCAACTGACTACTCGCGCGCTGCGTGTGGTGGGAGGGCTCTCTCGGGGGCTTCCTAGCGTAGCGGGGCTTAGCGTCGTCTATGCACCGGCTGAGCTGCTTCAGGGACAGTGTCAGTGCGTGCGTGCACGAGTGGGAGGCGAGGAGGTGGCGAGCAGCAGCAGCAGTGGCAGGCGTAGCGGTAGTGGTGTCGGTAGCGATGCTGGTATATATTCAATGGATGGACGGCGGAACGGTGTTGGCTAATAGATATTCCAGCAGTCTCAGCACGGGCGGCAGGCGGTTTGTCGGCGCGATCTGTGGGTGGTTGCGGGCTGATGGGAGAGTGCAGCAGCGGTGGAAGGGAGAGACCTTGGACTAGAGCTCTCGAGGCTGCTGCTGTCGATCTTTGCTTCCTGCGCTTCCCTTTGATATCATGCGATGAGATGGCGCGCTGCCACGTCTTCTTGGCAGAGCAGTACGGTTTCGAATAGCGTGAGGCGGTGCAGAAACGTTAGCTGATAATTGCCGCTCTCACATGATCCGCCCAAGGTTGCGAATGCAGCAGACTGGACGAGCGAACGAGCCCGCTCTCCCAGGCCTCCAGCAGTGTCCCGAGGCCCCATCGCGCATCAATCACATTGCTCGTGTCGCCGTGGTGCTGGCGACAGGCACCGTGCTGCTAGATCCTTGGGTGCATTCCACTACTTCTCTGGCTCACCACACACGGCCTCCCCCACAAACTATAGCGGATCCAATCAATGAACGGTCCAGGCCCAACGTCACTATGTGCTGCTCTCACGTCTGCACGGTCTTGCGATACCTCCAACGTCTGGTAGGGCATGTACATTGCTGCTTGCCATCTGTCAGCACGGCATGCGAAAAGGCAGCCACGCGAGAACGCCATCTTGCTGATCGGATATTGCACCGATCACCGCTACTCTACATTCAATAGTGACTACCGTTGTTGACCCTGCGGTGCTGCCATGCTGCTGCGAAGCCACCTTGAGGGGTCCATCATATGCACGGATAGAAGCTGGGTACGAACTGGCGAGCCAAGCAGCCAGACCCACACGGCTAGACATACAAAGGCGGATGCTGCGGTTGTCTACCACGCTTCACCTTCAAACCCCCAAGCCGGCTCCCTCCTTCCATATCCCAAGTGGAGCGCCCAATCTTTGCGTGCATGCTCGCTGACTCTGAAGCGCCCGCATCGATGTCATGCTGCAGACACGTCAGCTACACCGAAGCTGCGGCCAAGACTTTGAGATGACACAGCCAAGACGACCATCCCATCCATGTCTCTCCTTAGCGAGATCAAATCACTGAGCCATTTTTGACGACCCTCCGACACCTCGAACAGCTATAACCACGTGTAAACAGCTGGCAGCAACACCAAACTCAAAACTACCCGGATAAGATTCCGGCTGACCGCGAGCCGAGCTCGTAATTTCATCCAGTCGTCTTGTCAGGCATGACATGACATCTGTGAGCCAAGGAAACCACCCTCTCGTCACAGGAAAGCCAAGCGCAGCACGAACACATCTCCAGTCTTCACCGTTGCGCTGCGCGTAAGGCTGAATTGCTTGTCGTAGCTTGTCGTGAAGATTGTGCCATCTCTCTCACACCGCATTCAGCGGATGACTTTGACTTCACGTCGTGCGAACTTTTCAGATAAGATTTTATCGTAAGTCATCGCGAGAAGCTGATCCTGAGCGGTAGGGAAACTCAGTACTGTGGTCGCGAGAAGCGCGCTCGTCCACCGCGTCCCAAAATTGACAGAACATGCAGTAGAGGCCATGCTCCCTCACAGCTACCTGGAATTCATGTCCACCATTTAGATGCTGTCGAGGTCTGCAAGTAACCCGCTACACGATCTTCGCTCATGCCATCAGCTACAAGATGAAAGACAAATGAAATCGTCCAAGGAAGAACCCGGACACAGCACTGCACGCGCAATCGCACGATTTACCTTCATCGAGGACAGTCTACGACCGCGACAAAGATTCTGGAGCACATCGTGAGTTTCTGCTTGCTTCTTCTGCGTACGATTCAAGTTTGCAGGCCCACTTGTTCCTAATCGGTGCGTGTGACAAGGACATGAAGCCACATATACAGACTCAGCCATTGCGAGGACGTGCAGGACGTCATGTTTGCTTGGAATGTCAGTGAGCCTGTTGAAACAGGAAGATGTGCAAGCTAGATAACAGTAAGGACAGAATTTGCCCTGCTTGCCTTGCTTACGCATATCAACGGAAGACCTGCTTGTTACGGCGTGACTCAGTTCTGAAATGTCGATCTGGCCATTAGAGCTAACAGTTATCGTTTCACGCAAGAACGAATTGACAATAGGGCTGCATCATGAGGTGCCACGCTAGTATCTTGTATAAGCAATAATTTCGCAATACAGATTCCCTGCGACTCAGAGCATATACACTCCTTCCAGACATTATGCGCTGAGCGTTTCTACTGGCCTCATTTGGGCCGCTTCCGCCCAATTGCTCGTCCTCCTATGACTACGAAAGGTTGCAGACGAAGTTGTAGATACCTGATTGTCTTCTTGTTGGATTCATTTGCCTTATGTGAGAGGTTTCGTCCGAACATTATTGATGACTGGTTAGTATCTACCGAATCATTGCTGTTTACCAAACCTCTTGGCTCCACGTCGACTTTGAGCTTTTCGAATGCTTCTTAAGTCTGTAAACATGCAGAGCATGCATGACGTTACGAATGTATACATACCTATACGGCATGTGGTACGATCAATGCTTCATCTATTTGTGTAGTATCGATCACGACCACTCAACTCATTGATGTACATGCACATGGGACATTTCACATGAACACGGTGCATGCCACGGACTGGGACATGATGAGTGCCACTACGAAGGCTCTATATAACCAGAAAAGCACATTTCGAGTTGCGGAGATTGAACACCTCGTCCGCATGTACCTCCTGCTGGATTGAGACACGTGAATAGGTCATCTCTCCTAATTGAAGGTAACGGTGCAGATATATCCTCCCATAAGCCATGAGAATGAAGCTGCAACTGGCAACGCTTTAATCATATGTCGTGTAGATAGCCACGAATCACAAATCAGGCTTATCGCCAAATTCGACGCAGCAGGCGTACCGTGGATGCTTTGGGGGTGCCAGCGTCTTGTACGATCTGCTCGAGAATGGTACAAATGTATGTCAAGACATCACTGACACAACATCAACGAGCACATACGATATACGACGAAGCGATTCCGGAAGGTAGAAGTGATGGTGGTCAGATATGCGCCGAACATGTACTTTCACCAGCAAACTCCGAGGGAGAAAGGGTCATAACATGTTATTTTTCAAGTAAGCAATAAAATTGAGTGGACAATAATATGTTTGCCTGCAACGCTCATTTTTGCATAACAGATAGTTCGGAGATTACTGATGCAGCAGAATCGAGGCGCATGTCGACTCGCCACGCGTACTAGTACCATGGCGTACGGTCCCTGTGTTATTTCGTGATGGCCATTGAGATGCGCTCCAACGCGGGGCGCACTCGTGTCTTGCGTGCGAGGGCGGCTGCTTTTCGTCCAATGCACCATCTGGGCAGGCGAACGTTGGTACAAACTTTGCAACGATTGCTTCTCCAAAAGTATTGGCATTCTTCGTCCAGGGTCTCAGATATTCGTAAAGTCCACTAGGTCCATCGGAATGGGCTAAGAATGGCGCCAGAGCTAGCGGTACCGGTATTCAGAAGCTGCGCGTGAGCAGTGAAGACCAAGTGCGTCGATCAGATGGTGTATTTGAATAAGTATCGGGCGATCACCAAAAGATGCTTATCAGTGCATCTTATTTGTTGGGCGAAGTTTGACCCTAGTAGCCTATGCTTGTTGAGAGGATCTGATGTAGCCGCTTAGATCAATGTCTCTTGCTTGAACTTAGATTATCTGCACCTACGTCAGTGCCTGGTGGTACAAAATGCTGTACCTTGCTGAGTAGGTGCATATTCGCGACACGGTGAATGCACAATGAGTGCACCGTGTTATCACAGTCTGTGTATCAGATTGGCGACATGAATAGCATCCACTGGCATGAGATATTATTGTAGACATGAAGAAACGAACAATGTTGAAGTTGAAGGTCGATGTCGCTTGGAAACGTTGATCGAGCAACGCGACTTGCCGCTGACGCACGGCCGTTCCACTTGCTTTGAGACGACAGCTCCGAGACGACTTGACGCTACTGTGCCTCCTCCCCAGGGCCGCCCGTCCGTCATCTGACCTTTGCGCGTGCTTGCTTGACCTCACAATTCACATGCCAGCAAACAGCAGTACATTGACAGCAGCTTAGTGCATCCGCGCACAGTATTCCACTACAACAACAGCGACCAGGCCCGCCACCGCCACCGCCGTCGACGCCCTCCGATAAGCCCATCCAGCCAAGCTGCCCTTCACCGCAGCCGCGCGCGCGAGAGGAATCCACCCATAGCTGTTGGCCTGCTGCGGCACCTTCTGCTCGCAAGGCCACGGCCTACACAATGAGCGATCTCTGCCGCAGGCTGTTCTTCTGCTGCGGGTCCAGCCGATCAAAGGTCGACTACGATAATGTCCTCGCCGACTCTGAGCGCGAGGCCGTCGCCGATCTGCTGAACTACCTCGAGAATGTAATTCATACCCACCGCAGCGCCTCCCATCTGCAGGCTCGGCAATTGCGCCGTGCTCGCAGAGGCGCTGCTCATTCCTATACAGATCTAATTGCTGATGTCGAGGATGATTTGCAGAGAGCCGAGACCGACTTCTTCACTGGCGAACCGTTGAATGCGCTCAGCACCCTAGTCTACAGCCAGAACATCGACCTACAGCGCAGTGCAAGCTTGACGTTTGCTGAGATTACAGAAAGAGGTGAGCTGCTTTGGTACACAATACGAACATGGAATGTTTGCTCACAATCTCTGCTAGATGTGCGCCCCGTTGATAAGGCTACCCTGGAGCCAATCCTCTTCCTACTCGAGAGCCCTGATATCGAGGTTCAGCGGGCTGCCTCGGCCGCACTGGGCAATCTTGCTGTGGATGGTAAGGACATGCTGTGTCAATCACCGTAGTACAGTCTTGCTAACAATATGCAGCCCAGAACAAAGTACTAATCGTTTCCCTCCACGGACTAACTCCCCTCATCCGCCAGATGAACTCACCAAACGTCGAAGTACAATGCAACGCTGTCGGATGTATCACAAACCTGGCAACACATGAAGAGAACAAGGCGCGGATAGCAAGATCTGGTGCTTTGGCACCGCTCACACGTTTGGCCAAGAGCAAGGATATGCGTGTGCAGAGGAATGCTACAGGCGCTCTGCTCAACATGACACACTCGGACGACAACCGTCAACAACTCGTTTCGGCAGGCGCCATCCCTGTACTGGTCGGCCTACTCAGCAGTCCTGACACCGACGTCCAGTACTACTGCACCACCGCTTTGAGCAACATAGCAGTCGACTCGGCGAACAGGAAGCGACTCGCGCAAACAGAGACTAAGCTCGTGCAGAGCCTCGTGCAATTGATGAAGGGCCAGGCACCCAAAGTACAATGTCAGGCTGCACTCGCGCTCAGGAACTTGGCAAGCGATGAAAAGTACCAATTGGACATCGTCAGAGCTGGAGGACTTCCGCCTTTATTGCAGTTGCTGCAGTCAAGTTACCTGCCGTTGATTCTGTCGGCTGTTGCGTGTATAAGAAACATCAGCATACACCCGATGAACGAATCGCCGATCATCGACGCTGGCTTTTTGCGACCGCTGGTCGACCTACTTGGATCTACTGAAAACGAGGAGATTCAGTGCCACGCAATCTCAACTCTTCGCAACCTTGCGGCATCGTCCGACAAGAACAAACAGTTGGTTCTCGACGCAGGCGCTGTGGAAGAGTGCAAGCGCCTTGTTCTCAAAGTGCCGCTGAGCGTACAGAGCGAGATGACTGCGGCAATCGCTGTGCTTGCGCTTTCCGACGAGCTCAAGCCTCACCTTTTGAAGTTGGGTGTATTCGACGTGCTCATCCCTCTCACAGAAAGCGAAAGCATTGAGGTGCAGGGCAACAGTGCGGCAGCATTGGGAAACCTCAGCAGCAAAGGTACGCAGAGTTATCAGTCTCAAATGCATCCAGACAATGCAACTAACACTACCACAGTTGGCGATTACTCCCTCTTCCTCGACTCATGGAACCAGCCTTCTGGTGGTATTCATGGCTACCTCGCTCGATTCCTTGCCTCGCGCGACGCCACTTTCCAGCACATTGCTATCTGGACCCTTCTCCAGCTCCTCGAGAGCGGCGACCAGAGTCTGCTGGACACCATTAACAAGGCCGAAGACGTTATGCAAATGGTCCGCGAAATCAGCGAAAAGACAGTCGAATCCGAGGACGAGGGTGAGGGCAGCGAAGATGGCGGCGAGGGCGAGGTCGTTGCTCTTGCAAGACGTTGCCTCGAGCTCGCTAGCGGAGAAGCCGTGGACGAAAGCGACTCTGGATCAACTTCTGGTTACAGAGCTTAGAGAATCCTGTGAGGACAGAGCACGCGAAAGTGGTTTCTTGCAGCATCCAGGATGGGTGCCTTTGTGCATTTGAGGCCAACTGGTGGTGGATTAGACGCGATCTCCAGGTCACCTGGAGACTCATAACGAGCGTTGGGCGTTTTTTCTGAAGGGAGGATGCAGCAGTGACGATGGCTGACCTCCCTTTATTGATTCATGGATCTTCTCTTTTGACTTTTGGCGCGGTTTCTCCCACGCCGCGCGTTTGCGGGTGGGAGTTTGTTTGTTGCCTTGTTTCTCCTAACTTCCATTCTCTTAGCTTTAGCCGATTAGGGGCTATTGCCCTTTTGATTGTAATTCCTGGATTGGTACGTTCCGAGCGATGCATTAATTCTTTCTTGTTGCGCCAGACAGAATAGGGACCGGGAAAGAAAGTATGATTGAAAAGAAAAGGAAAGAATGAAAGACATGTTGAGGCTTCCCGATGGATCAGTCGAGTGATTGTGTTTCAATGTGTATGTTCTTGATCGACCTATAGATTCATGTTGTTGTGCAGAGACAACCAACCATCTCGGCCTGAGCTCATCGTACAGCTGTCAAGGTAACACATGGCGCAGTCTACCATTGTTTCCATTGGTGAATAGCTTTTTCAAGCCACGTGTACCCAGACCAGTTCACGGTTTGTTATGCCTCGGCACTGCAACTGCCACGTGCCACCTGCATGACGCGATTGTAAGTGAAGGCCGATGAAGTGACTGGGCATAAGATACATGTAAGGTATATGTTGCACAAAAACATTCCCCGCTGACATAATCGCACGTGGTGGTGACTCCAATGGTGTCATCTTGGTCGCACAGCCGCATCAACCCTGGAGCGCGTGACTGTCTGACCTGACCGCTCACGTTGACCACGCCCTTAAAGTTAATATAACTCGCGACTGCTCTTAGAGTTTTTCCTGCCCTACTTTCCCACTCACCATCAAACCTCGAGCAAAAGCAACCATGATCACCAAATCCACTCTCCAGCACTGTCGCGTCACCTGCATCCCGATCGTCCCAAACAACAACACCTGAAGCGCGTGTCCGTCGAGGCATACCGAGCACATTACACATTGCCGCCGCGGCTCGGAGGCGGCTCGTTTAACGGTCAATTATCATTACCTACAATCATCTCGCCTTACCGAACGAACCACCCCGCACAACTTAGCGCGCAATCCTTTCGATTACCCTTATCTCTCCCACTCCGCAGTCTAAAGCAGCTCGGCCTATAGTCCCGACTGTCCTCCCGCCAGCGAAGCGCGCTTTGAAGCGGTTCATACCACCATGGCTGGTGGAAACGACGTCTACATGGCCAGCGCCGGTAGCGGTCGCGACCTGCAGTTCGCAACCCCACCGGCTCCCGTCGGCGCATCTCAAACACAACAATCCTCTGCAGGTGCCAACAATAATGCTGGGCAGGCCGGTCACCAGCGCACCTACCAGGCCTGCATCCCATGTCGCCGTCGCAAAGTACGCTGCGACCTGGGCTCCGTCGACAACCCCCACGATCCACCGTGTCTGCGCTGCAGGAGAGAGGCCAAGGAATGCTTCTTCTCGGCCACGCGTAGGAAGAAGAAGGATGGCACCAGAGGCAGTTTCTCCGAAGAACCCGGTCAGGACGACGGCTACGAAGTCAAGACCGGACGAAAGCGCGTGAGGGCAAACACATTGGAAATCGAGGACGAAGAAGATGACGAGGATATTCCTCGCACTCCGGGCGGATCCATTGGACGTACACAGCCATTGAGGCGGCCTGAAGGTCCGAAACCGTTGCAGTACGGCGAAGAGGACTTCAAGGCCAGCGACCATATGACTGCCATCTTGCAAGCAAGCGAGGTACACAGTGGACACGACGCGTTGAAAGTCCTGTATGAAGCAGCAGTCCACGGTAGAACCAACAGTTCTGCAAGTACCCAACGGCCAAACATCAGTGGACCGTCGCCTGCTGCTGCCACGTCTTTCCCGGCCACAATGAGCCCGGCGGATCGCGTCCCGGCGTCGAACCCAAGATCTTCATACCCCAATGATTCCGCCTGGAAACCCAAGGCCGAGCCCGTGAACTCCATTGATGGAGACGCACTGCCTGAGCCAGATCCGATACATGTTGCTGCGGCTCTCAAAGCTTGGTCGCGCTATCGTTTTGTGCGCCAAGGCTGGTTCACGGCCAAAGAGGGCATGGCATATGTCGAGTATTTCTACAGATACTGTTCGCCGCTTACGCCTGTCTGCTTGCCTGATTTCAGATCACCTGAACATCATCCCAAGCTCCTCACTCAGGAACCTATGCTTTCCGTCACAATCTTGCTCACAGCATCCCGCCACATGGAGCTTGAAGGACCTGGACACCAGAGTCGTCCGTACGTGATTCATAATAAGCTCTGGACCTACCTTCAGGGCATGGTCGATCGTCTCGTTTGGGGCCAGGAGCAGTTCGGAGGAGGCTTTTGCGGAGCCGGTGCAGAACCTAGTAGCGATGTCAACCCGCTATCGCGTAAAGGCCTCAGAACTCTGGGCACTGCTGAGTCGCTTATTTTGCTCACCGAGTGGCACCCACGTGCGATGCACTTCCCTCCGGACGAAGATGACGACGACCTCATGACCCCAGAACATGCCATCAGTACACCTGATCCTGAGACTTACGATGAAGTTCCGAAAGGTATCGGCGGCCAGCGGATGGACTCGTGGTTGGAGCCTTGCTGGCGTAGTGATCGCTTGTGCTGGATGCTCCTGGGCATTGCTATGTCGCTGGCTTTCGAGATCGGTGTCTTTGACAAGAGCGACTGGCAGAGACATGCAAGGTCGGCCAATGGCCTTCCTTTGTCTGCAGATGAGCTTTATGCGTACGACAAGAGACGTGCTGGCGTACGCGATCTTCTTCTCGTCAACGTGACCTTGACCAGCGGTCGCCTTGGTCTCACGTCGATGTTGCCTAACAACTACAGCAAGCCTGAAGACAGCGATCTCTGGAAGAGGCAACTCGGCCAGCATGACAGCATCCAAGACACCGTCATCCATTTCTGGCTCCGCATCGCTGCCACTCTGCGTGAAGGCAACGCAAAGATTTTCGCCAACAAGGCTTTCACCCGCGACTTGATCAAGAATGGCGACTACAAGGCCTCCCTTGAACAAATCTTGTCACCATTCAGAGAATGGCGCAAAGATCTCGAGCAGTGTGTGTCGATTCCGAAATACATGCGCTACATTCTCGAGATTGAATACGATTACTGCCGCGTGTACCTCAATGCTCTCGCGCTGCAGGCTGTTGCAGAGCGTTGCGCGAACGAGTACCCAGTGCAGATTGTCGGACAACCTGCCGACCACGTGCGAGCTGTAACAACTAACGGCGTCAGAAGTGACGTGGCCATCACACCTCAAACGCTTTCGAAATGGCTCGGCGGCGACAGAAAGTACATGATCGAGGTCCGCGACGCGGCGTGCCATCTTTTGAACGTCGTCGTCGACGGACTGGTTCCCAGCAACTATCTGAAACACGCGCCTGTCCGTTCATACTTCCGCATCATCAGCGTGTGCATCATGCTGCTCAAGTCTTTCTCGCTTGGCGCCAGCGAGGCCGATATTGCAGACGCCCTGAAGCTCATGGACAAAACAGTTGAGGCTTTACGCACATGCATCGTCGACGATGTTCACGTCGCAAGTCGCTTTGCTGATCTTCTTGACACTCTTTGTCAGAACCTGAAGCCTCGTCTCGTCCGCTTCACCGCAGATGGTCGTACCGTGTTGGCTCGTAGCAGGCGGGAGAGCCAGCTTGGAACTCCTCTCTTCCCCTTCAGTCAGAATGGTCAAAATGGCCAGGACAGCCAGGCTTATGGCGAACACCAACAACAAGCCGGTACAGGTACAGGCGCCGGCGCTCTTCAACACAACTGGTCCTCATACGGCTCCGACTCCCAGCAGCAGCCGAACAACTTCAACCTGCCGACTGACAACAACTACGACCATCTCCTCAGTCCTCACGACAACGCTTTCTCGGTTATGCCACCGCCGTCCTTTGGCCTGCAGTCTCCGAATCAGAATCCGGACGGCACCAATCACATGTCTGGCGGCAGCATCAGCTCCGCCAACGGCGGCGATACGAATGGCTACAATGGTACTGGCGGCCATTTCACTGGCTTCGGTGACGATATGCAGGACTGGCTGGCCCTGCCGCTTGATCCGCTGCTCAACATCTCAGGTGCCGACGTGAATCAGACCATGTACGGTCCTGAGCTGGGCGGGCAGGACATGCTTGAGTTGTTGCTCAACGGGAACAATGGCCATCACCACTCCAATGGATTCCAGTGATCTCACCATTCCTCCATATCATGGTAATTGGTGGGTGTACGAAGTTACGAGGAACATGACTTTGAAACAACTGACAGGCGAAGTGATATCGCGCTTCAGTCAGGGAGAAAAAACAAAAATGCACATAACTTAGAGGTTGGAGTTGACCAGATAGCATGCAAGATCATAGGGTGGTTATTTTAACAGTACTTGGGGCGAATGCGGAAGGTTCGTTCATTTTGCTTCGAGGTTGATTTCTAAGATGTCGGTGCGGGGTCTGAGTGCGTTGAAAGGTGAAACCAATACTGAGAGACCACAATACCCACACGGCGGGCTGCGTGTCAATTCAACTTGCGCTTTGATTTCGACTTGTTGCTTTCGTTTGTAGTTGCTCGGTAGCACTGAAAGAAACTTGTACACACAATTGCCTTTCCGGACCTTGACATTGTCACTTTCCGACTGAATACGTCGCGCCCAGGCGCTCCATCAGGTGGTCCCTCGCCGTCATCACTGCCTTCCCGTCTGCCGTTCTGCGCCCACTTGCTTTGCCACCTGCTGCGTGGTCGCGCACGAGAGCGCTGGGCACTGGTTCGAGCAAGGCGTTGTCGAGTGGATGGCAGAAGTACGCGAGCGAGTAGCGGTCTTGGGATTCTGTTTGCGTGGCTGGGAAGATGACACGGTGGAGGGTGGACTTTAGGAGTCCGGCGGTCCACTTCTTGAGGCATTAGCAGTTTGTACGCACAAATATCACATCAGATCTAGGAAGGGTTACTTACGTCTTCGAGGAGGTCGCCAATGTTGACAAGTATCGGCAAGGCCTTAGTCGCTTCTCCATCCTGGCCAGTGCTGTTGCTTGGGTCAACGGGTACGCTTGCCCAGTGCCCTTCGGGAGTCTTAATCTCGAGACCAGGCTGTCCGGGGAGTTGGAAGAGGAGAGTTAGGCTGCCGAAGTCGCTGTGCGCTCCTGCGCGTAGGTCTGTCCCCTCTACGGTCTTGGTGGCGGGATAGTAGAGCATGCGGAAGACTGTTCCTGAGGGACCTTTGGATTGGTCATGGCGGGATGTGAACCAGTCTGGTGGAGTTTGGAGGGCTGTTGCCAGATGAGAGAAGAGTAGTTGGCAGAGGGTGTGACACCGGTGTTGGAATGAGACTAGGGTGTGTAGGTGAGGCGCCAATGGGGATGGAAGGGGTTGATCGAGGGTGTTGTCAGGGAGAGGCGGGCCCATGTTGAAAGCTCTAGTGAGATTGTATCAGTTATCAGGTTCAACACGAGGTCATTGGGGCGAATCTCATTCATACTCTTTCACGTCGGCCTTCTTCTGTGTTTTGGGATCGAGTTTCTCAATGCCTTGGCTGAGCCAGCCATGGTTCTTGCCAGCCTTGTTGGAGCCTATGGACACCTCTTCCTTCACCTCTGTGGGAGCCGCGAAGAAAGTCTTGGAGAGATCAAACATCTCTGCGATCTGCTGTGGCGGTATGCCGGCTTCGGGGCTGTTCTCGATGAAGACGAAGCCATATTTTGATGCGGCTGATAAGAGCTGGTTCGGCGCATCGGGGTTGGAGGGCGACACGTCGATGACTGGAATGTTGGCGTTTGACATTTCCATCTTGGATTTGGGCAAGATCTCGTACAAAAACGGCTGGTGGTTTTTGTTCTGAGGTTGACGTTGACAAGCGTACATGTAAGTGAGTTAGAGCAAGTGAACGCTTATCTGGCCACAGGCAACTGCTGTGTCACAGAAACAGCGTTCCACTGCAAAGCCACAGCACACACTGGACAGCCCATCGCCTCACAACCGTACGATAGGAAACACCATCTGTGTATGGAAGAATACACCTACAAGAACCTTTTATTCTCAGGAAACGAGATAGAGGAAGGCAATCGTTTTAAGGGTTTGGGGCAAGTAGGGTTAGTCGTACGCGGTACCATTTACATCTTAGATATGTCTACATACGAGGACATGATCTTTGCGTCGGGAATGTTTACCATGTCCATTGCGAAAGTTAATCTGGACATCGAACAAAATCGATGGTCTTACTTGAGCCATTTGAGCTATCGGCTAACTAGACGCCTATACTTTCGGCATCATATCGATCTTGAGCCTATATTGTGTACGCAGGTATATGAATGCTCCAGGTCTTATCACGATTCTCCTCTCGAGACACCCGCTAGTTACATGCATGCCCATTGACCAATACAACACCACGTCAGCTTCCTCTTCAATCGGACTTATTTCCGACCTCAAGCGTATCCTTGTCCTTCCTACTGTTATACTGTAGCGCCATATGTTCTCCCACTACTGCCAATCATTCGCACCTTGGCTGGGGTCGCTTTGCCTCTTTCGTAGTGCAGAAGCGGCCATGTCCGGCACTCCCGATATTTGGTTCGGACAAGCCCTGTACAGATAAGTGTTAATTCTTATTGGATGACTTGCAAGTCTGCTTATCTACGTACCTTGAAGCGCGCATAACAATGTTGATAAGGTTCCTCGTTCCCTGCGTTTACCTCACTTGGCTTTACACCCACTGGCGTTGAGCATGTTGAAATATCGCCCCGTCCAATGCGCTTCGTGATGTAAGTCATCTCTTGCGATTTTCTGGGGACCTGTTTCGTTGTACTTCCGTGTCGTTGTTGCGGTGTTTCTTCCATCTTCCCAGATCCGCACCATCAAGCAGGACGAAACCATTGCCATGGAGAAATCACCACTCAACCGCTTACCATCAGAGCTACGCCTACAGATTTTCGAGTATGTCTTCACGTATGAAAGTCTGGCCTGCAAAGACAGATATTGGTGGACGTTGCGAGAAGGCGAGCGCAAATACCGTGCACTCTCGAAAGAGTTGGACGTCACTCTGGTTTGCAAGCAAATCCGCAAGGAGACACAACATATGCCATTCTTACATAACAACCTAGTATGTGGCAACGAGTTGGGCGATTTCGACCCGTGGTCCGAGTGGTGGAATGGTCTTCCGCTCAAGACACCATGCATGGTGGCTTATAATGCACTTGAAAGATTGACGCCTGTCCTCTCGGACCGCACAACGCTTGAACTACACCTTTGGGCTTTCCCATCCATGTCTGAGCCAAGGAAGATGAGCAACACGGAATGGCTTCAACTGAGTAATACGTTCGGAGCGCTCGTCGATGTTCTTGGGCCTGCAAAACTCATCGTCACCCTGCACTTTATCTTGCACTTCAAGGATCTTCAATGCGACTACTTGGATCCTCTGGTTGGACACGGGGAGATTAAGTTTGAGATACACGCAGGTCGTTCCACTGCAGCAAGAGAAGGAATGCCGCTTCTCGCAGCAACGATGAAAGATAAGCGCGAGGAGATAAAACGCCACGAGGAGCACTCGGGGGTGGGTTGTTGTTCCATCAACCAGTACCACGATATGCTATCAAAACAATTGATGGAGACCGAGCAGGTGTGCCTGAGACTCATGAATCTTGCAACACGAGCGGGCAATCGGGGAGACAAGTCATCCGATGTGAGCGGAATCAAAGATTGTGTACCATCAGGGCAACAGGAACTGAGACGCGATTCTACTCGTCCAACAAGAGAAGAGGAGCAGCAATAACGGAATTCTTCAACATTACTTCACTTCACTGCTAGCGCGCTCAGATTGCCGCATGACCATGGCTTTCACTGTTCACACAAAAATCCCTCCAACCTGAAACCATGCACTACTTGTACAAAGTACAACGCCGCCACACCAATCACCACATCCACAGCCACAAAACATACCACGCCAAACAGCCATGGACGACTCCAACTTCAACAGGCTGCCCGCAGAACTGAGAGTCAAGGTCTACGAGTACGCCCTCACGTTCGACCGAGTGAGCTTCAGACCTCATGAATCAAGTCGCTTCCAGCCAGAGCGCTCATTGACCAACCAACTGGCCTTGACCCGCGTATGCAAGCAGATCCGAGCGGAGTGTCAGCACCTCCCACTCACCTTGAACAAACTCGTCGTTGGAGTGGCACCTTGGCAAGAACGTTCACCGTGGCAAGAGCGCTTCTTCTCGATTTCCGATCTCTACAGCCTCGTCGATGACGTTGCACAGAACATCGCGAGCGTTCCACCGGGCCTCATGCCTGCATCAAACACCTTCTTGACCCTAGACATGGACCCCAAGATCAAGGCAATGTGCTATCGGCCTGGGATCAACCTGCAACTCCTCGGCGACTGGGTCGCGATCAAACTATTCTTTGGGAGATTGTTGCTGCGTACCATCCAAACGCACGGAAGAATCCTCCTCGACGTCACGCCAGGTACCGAGAAGCACAATGTCCATCTACGGTGCGAAGCTGGCGACTATGGCCCCTCTCAGCCCGGCCTCGGGTCACGTTTCGAACTGCGGCCTGAGATTGGGACGCCTGGTAGTAGTCCAAGGCGATTCATCGTCGCTGCGACATTTGATTGTGCGCCGGTACGTGCCACGATCCATCGCCACCGAGATCAAGATCGGTCTCTCTGCAGCGTGGCGAAGCACGGAGAGCAGCTGCTTGCTCATGTGGGCAGTCTCGAATGCCATGCTAGGGCGATCATCGCGCGGAACATCAACGTATGGACCGGCTCAAGCACACTACGGATCTGAGATCACGCTGCCGACGGACTTGCAAGAGGCTAGCACATTAGATACTACACAATCGAATTCTTGAACGCTTGTCACTTTCGATGTTGAGGTAGAGTTCCGTTGAGGTAAGTACAAAAAAATTGATCCCACGTCCTCCTCCATCATCACCTCTTCACACGCCTCTTCCTCTCCCTCCTCTGCCTCCGCTTCCACTTCTTCTCCGCCCACTCCGAAATCTCCCCAAACTTGACAAACAACACCACACACAGCATGCTCGCTGCCGTAATCGGAATCGCAATCGCAAAGTAGTACTTGAAATCGTGCTTCAGCCCCGCACCCTCAGCGAAATTCATACCAAAGTACCCACTGACAACCGTCAGCGGCGCGTAGAAAACCGTGACGATGGCGAGCACGGCCATGAAATTGTTGGTTTTGGCCTGCACGGTGTTGAAGACGAGGGTGGAGATGTTGCTGGCGGACGCGTCCATTTGCTCGAGGGATTGGATCAGGGTGATGCAGTGGTCGAGGACGTCGCCGAAGTAGGTGTGTGCTAGGGGCGTGATTTGGATGGTTGCGGCGTCGGGGTTGCGTTTGAGAGCGCCGATTTCAGATACCTGGCGGGTGAGGCGGGGAGTTGGGCTCTGCGAGCGACCGCGGAGTTGTGCGGCTTGGGCCAGGTGCTTGTTGCTGGGCTTCGAGGCCATAGGCATGGTTGGTTGTCTGAGGCTCTGTGGTTTGTGTTGTTTGTTTTCCACGGGGTAGGAGGAGGTGTTGAGCTGGCCGTGGTTGAGGATGAGCTCTGAGAGAGGCGCCATTGACATTTGGGGTTCTGTGTTGTGATCTCGTAGAGCGTTGACTAGGTGGACGATCGGCTTAATGAGGTTCTGAAGCATGTCGATCTCCTCGCCGAAAATATGCAAAGCTCGTGAGGTTGAGACGTTGGGGCTTGTCATAGCATCGACTTGGAGCTCCTTCCTTGCTTTGTTGTAAGCGTTGCGGACCGGCATAGCCAGATCGACAATGGCGTCGATTATGGCCTGCAAGACTAGTGAAGCATCGCAGCTGCTTCGAAGCACCGTCTCTTCGCTCATCAGACGCTGGAGGATCGGTGTCTCGATATCCTCAGCTGAATGTTCGAAGAAGCTGACAATTGTGTTGTCAGCCAGCAGGAAGATGGATACTTGCTCCACGCTGACCACGAGGTCTTCGTTGGCCAACACACTGTGCTTCTCCATGAACGCCGTGTGCTTGGCTATCTGAGAACTCTCATAGCGGTGTAGAGTCCTGATGTCTTTGACAGGGCTGTTCTCGGAAGTGTTGCTGTGTGCTTTGACAAACTCGTCTATCTTGCCGTCGTGATCACGGTCAAGGTAGCGAGGCAGAACATCTTTCTCCTTGTAGGCATCTCTAGGCCCGACCCACCATCCACCCTTTGCACCGCCCATAGACTCGACATCTTCGTGGGCTGGACAGTCCTCATCCTCGTCGTCATGCTGGTGCAGCCGTACCAGCTTCTGCAAGGTCAACACGATCATTGCTTGATCACTGTACCAATCCACTTTCGTACGCGAGTGAGTGTGTATCAAATCCTCGATAGCCAATCTGTGCAAGCGGAAGCGGTTGCCAATCGTCTTAATCACATCCCAGGAAAGGCCATTGACGTTGATCCAGCGGCACTTCGTATCTTCCGGCTTCGGCGCCTCCAGCACATCGAACAGCGTGCCGTTATCAGCCTTCTGCACCGAGATCCTCGTTTCCGAGAAATCGACAATCTGAATATCGCAAGGCGCAATCAAGTTGATGAGATGTGGCGGGACCTTCTCATCCTCGACAGTGACATCGATACCCGGCTCCGCACCGGGTTGCTGGAAGACATCGATCTCGGGCTCCGAGGAGTGGTAAGTCTTGACCGTGTTAGTGCGCTCGAGCCGGCGGTGTCTCAGGTGGCCTTCGTTGTTACTACCAACTGAATCGACCCGCGAGACGACGCTGCCGCGCCGGTCTCTGGCCATGCTGTCGCGGGCCGGAGGTGATGCCCGTCCGGCATGGTCGCGGGCTGTGCTGTTGTCGCGTCTCTGGGTGGAACTTCTGCGCACATGTTCAGGGGAGCTGCGCCCGGATCGTGTGTGCCATGTGTTTGCGCGCTCACGGCCTGATCCCTGGTGCGAGCTCCGTGGCACCTCGGGGGAGAAGTCGCGGATGGTGGTCATGATGGATATTTATTTGCCACGGGCGGCGACTGTACGATGTAGTCTAATCGTTCCCCAAAGTCTGTCGAAGAGATACTCTCCGAGGCTTCCGAGTCCAGATGCTGTATGTCTCACTGCATGCCTTGAGCAATTTGTCGATGTTCTCAAATACCAGGCGTCGATCGTGAAAACTATAATGCCGTCCAGCCGCGTTACCCACAAGTATGCAAAGCAAGGGGAAGAAAGCTTGCGGGTCGTCAGAAATCGCGCGAGGTCCAGAAGCCTAGAATGACACAGCTCCGCGAGAAGTCCATTCGCATTGTCGCGTCGCCAGTAGAAAGCCAGTAGTCACAGAAAGTGAAAGCAATCAACAACTTTACAGGAGAAAGTCGGGTTACGTAGGCGAAAGGGAAGCCCAACTCCAGCCACACGCTCGTGCCGACCTCTCAAAGGGCCGGCCGCGAGTCAAAGCTTTGCACGTGGGGTTAGACTCGCGCTAATTGACGACGAATCTATGAAGCTTAATGCTGTTTCGAGGTTGAGGCATGTAGAAGTGAAGTGAAAGCATTCGTTGGGCTCAGGTTTACATATACCGTCTCATCAATAATGAATGCATGTATGTTAATTGCTCAATCTCCTTAGAATGGGGTATAAAACCATGAAAACATCCATCCCAGTTCCTGACACGAGCATCGGCTCACCGTCAGCAACATCTCAATTCCCGGGGCATGTTTACAATGTTCCTAGCAGTCTATACGTCCAGCCACAACATTGCCCAACACGAAGCATTGGGAGAAGAAAAAGAATTCTTCTCCTCCGTCCTCATATACTACAAGTCATCCATCAACACAGGCCCGGTACAAGAATGAGCCCAGCTTGCCAATTTCCCTTCTTCTAGATCTATACAACTCCATGGTCAACATCCAGTCACAGAACCTATACCGATACTCGGTGGTAATCCACTTAGGACCAGCCTCGCGGACACCTGCCAGCACATCGACCGCTCACGGTTTGAAACTTTGAGAACGGCTAAGGGAATAACATGGTAATAATAATAATAATAGTATTCTTTCGTTTCGCCGAGCTGCGGGTATTTGATGATGATGATGATGATGATGATGATGATGATGATGATGATGATATAACAAAATAAAAAAAGGCGATGAGACTTTCCTCTCTCCCTCTCTCTCTCCGTAGCATGGACGTGTCCTACCCTGTCCTGGACTATTCCTTGGTCTTTTTTCAAAAGACCCCAATTCCATGTTTGTCCCCTTTCCTGTCTAGACAGGAGAGAAGTTTGGCCCAGCGCATGTAAATGCTGTTCAATTAAATGGCGAGAAGACAAAGAAAACCGTGACAAAAAATGCAAATGCCTTGCTTTGCTCTTCTCTCATCGCTCAGCAGCGCCACTGTGGCTGTGGTGATGAGAGTGGCTGTGACTGTGATCATGGTGATGACGGCGGTGATGTCTGTCACTGCTGCCTTCGCCGCTGCCTTCTCTGCCCTCTCGGCCGTGGCTGTCGTCTGCTGCCACGCACCAAAAGCGGTGGCTGCCCCAGGCGCCTTTTTGGCACTCTTTGGAGCAGTATTTTGTGCGGCGGCAGCGTCGGCATTTCGCGAACTGCCTGGTGTATTCTTCCCATTTGCCGCACTGCCAGTAAGCACACTGTCGGATGCCACCGCGAGAGTCGTCTTTCCGGCAAAGGTTGCGCATGACTACGCCTGCCCAGTATGACATGTCATCATGTTGTGGTGAGATGTTGTGGGGTGGGTTGTGTCGTGAAGAGGTAGATTGTTTGGCCGTGAATTTCTCAATGAGCGGGAAGATGTTGTATGGTAGCTCCCCAGGCTTCTCAACAAACTCATTATCCCAGTCATCATCAAGCTCTTCCTGTGAGGGACCGAGTGTCGATGTAGCTGGGTTGTAATCGGGATCGAGGAGATGAAGATCCTTGCCAATCTTGAGTCGAGGGACAAGATGTGATTGTTGGAAGTATGAGCGGAGGTTGCAATATTTGGAAACGTATGCGAGAAGCTGCAGCGACATGAGGACGTCTTCGTCGCGGGGCATAGCAGCAATTACTTGTTGTGGTGGAGGGCGGTCGAGAGGGAGGCTTCGCTGGGGCATCCATGCGAGAGGTTGTTGGAGGTTAGGAGGAGTTGCGTTCAAAGGGTTCAGCGCAGCGGGGAGCTGGTTCGGTTGGAAACCATTTTGCGCTTGTGTAGGAGTGGTGACAGGGTTCAATGCGCTGCCGTCAGTGGATAGACGGTGGCTGATGTTGAAGGTTTCGTCCTCGTGAGATACACCAATGTTCACTGCATCAGTGCGTGGCTCGAGTATAGTATCATCGTCCAATGCATCCTGCATCACAATGTCTGATTGGATGTCCACACGAGGCTCGGGCTGTGTCTCTGCTTCGTTAGTGTCTTCCGAGCCTGCTTCATCAACTTGCGCATCATCGTCTGATCCAGAGATGGAGAGCTGGTGCCTGATGGAAGGCCGCCTCACTCGCCTCAAGCCAGTAGGGCTCTGGCTGTCCGGTCGTGTGACAGGAGCGTGTGGTGTGGTAGGAGATTGTGGTTGAGAACTGAGCTCGGCATGCAGAGTGTGAAGCATCGAAGGGAGCCTGTCGACATCTCTCACAGGTCGCAGTCCGAATGAGACGGCGCTGTCTTGCTGAGATGGAACTGAAGTCATAGGAGTCTCCAATGCCTCTCTGCTGGCACCAACACCAGGGGTCGAGAACTGCACTCTGCTGCTGTGCGATCTTTGGTGTTGGTGCCGTTGAAAGCTTGTACGATCCGGTGGTGAGCTCAGGGATAGATTCGCTGCGTTCGCAGTGGGTGTGACAGCGGCGGATCCTGTTTCCTCTTGCTGCTCACGCGGTTCCGGAATCGAGATGGGAGGCGGAATGTGTCGCCTACTCCTCTCTGATCGTTGTGCGTAGGGGTCACTGCGAGATGAAGAAGAGCGTGAGAAGCTGCTACGCGAGCCGCCCAGAGACCCTAGAGGGCACTTCTTTCGGCTCTCGACCTCGGCTCTTTCTCTGCACTTGTCCATGACTTGGAAGTAGTTGTCAAGTATAGTCGCAATGACAGGAACCATGTCTGCTTCAACAACGCGGGTGCGGACAGCTTCTGAACCCCTCACGCCGATGTTGACGATGCACTGGAAGGCCAAGTTCCATTTCCACATTTCCATCATATCCTTGCTCCTGCCTTCCTTAAGGATGCATACCAGACGTTCGATACCGCCATCGACGGTGAGAATATCGCGGATGCGGCCAGATGAGGTGGTGAGGTATGCGAGGTTGTTGAGGGAGTTGATCAGGGGAAGTGTGGAGGTGCAGTCCAGCGCTCGGCGGTCATAGAGGGCAGTGGTGATGCTGACCGAGGCCTTGTTTGCGTTGGGGATGCTGAAGTTGACCTCGCGCATGTTTGCGCCGGGCTCAGGAGCGCGTGGCGCTCGCTATGATGTGTGGTTCGATGGGATGAGTTTGCAAACTTGATGGTGTCGGGGTCGGACGGGACAGTCAGCCAGCGCAGAGCGAGTTAACGCCTCCGGAGATGCTGTCGCTTGTTTGCAGAAAAACACGCAGTATTGACTCGTGCCGAAAGGGGCCAGGTCGTATGCCGGGATGCGATGATCAGAATGCTTTGTGTGTGTCGAGTACCGGGCGGGTCGAGTACACAAAGGGCGGTGTCCCGGGAGGTGCGCGCTGCCTCGTCGTGGGGCTCGCTGAAGGAGGCGACGGCTGCACGGAGGCGAGGCCGGAGGCTGGTGGCAGGAGGTGAAGAGGAGGAGAGTCGTGTTCAGTCAGCGATGCAACGGGTGATGATGCAGTGGCTCGTCAAGGGTGGCGGCGGCGAGGAGGGTGGTGGTGGTGTAAAGTTTGCTCGTCGGAAGGGAGTAGGTGGTGGTGAGGTGGTGAGTACTGGGTAGGGCAGTAGGCTCTCACGCTGTTTCGCCCAGCCAGCGCTTCTGGTGTAGCGCCCAGGCCCAAGGGATGGATAGCGGCTGCGGCTGCCGCTGCCTCGCTGCTTTCCGCCCGCGCACTGGCGCCCGAAGAGACTGGTCAGGGTATGACGCTGTACCGGAGAGAATTAGTCAGTCGCTCGAGTCCCTTGTTTGTGGCTGGTGACGGAGATGCTGGGTGCAAATATATAGAATTATGATCAGTGCTGGTGTTGGTGTTGGTGGGTAATGGTAATGCTGGTGTTGTCGCCGATGGCCTTCTTCGCTGCTCGACTGCGCGTGGTCAGCAGAGCAAAGTCAAGGCTGGCTTGCTCAGCGAACGAGGGGAAACAGCAGCAGCAGCAGCAGCAGCAGCAGTGGAAGGCGCGTGAGACAGCGAGACTGCGCTGGTGGTGGCGAGAAGCTCCAGTCCAGTCCAGTCCTCTCCTCTCTCTGCCTACTCTGCCTAATCTTAGCATCCGCCCTCCCCCCATCCAGCTACTGAACCAGCCAACCCCTGCAGCCTGCGCTACATATGTTATATTGTTTTTACTGTGTCGCGCATTATTCGTGATGCCGCGCATGATTGTCCGCCTGCACCCCAGCAGTTGATCCTCATTATCACCCTGCGCCTGCAATCATCGCCATCTCATCACGCATTTGCTGCTTGCTGCCCGAAACACCAACACCAACCTCACCACTCGACACGCCGGCTGTCGTGTTCGACTCGCAACAAGACACAACATCGCCGGGCGCCTGGCAACGGCACTGCGACGAAGAAACCGTCTGCCACGCCAGTCTCATCACACATAAAACAAAAGCCGTTCCACCGTCCAATCTTCAGGAGTCACTCACTCTCACTCCAGCTCGTCGCATGGCATTGCGAGACAGCCAGCCCAACGCTCGCTGCCTCACCCAGAGAAAATGCAATGCTAATCCCAATCCTAATAATCCCAGTCCACACTCCGCTCGGCACTTGTCTCTGCATGCTTGTCTTTTGACTTTCTCGTCTGTGCCAAACCAACCCGACCCTCTCGCTTGCCGAAAGCCGAAAACGTCCGTCTCGCGCGCTGCCCCCAGCGACCGAGCACCTTTCGTCCCACAATCCTTCGTGGCTGCACGAGATTGCGCTGATGCACGCAAGCAAGCCCGATCCCCAACCTCGCCGGCGCTGTGTCCAGCGCTGGGATCTAGCTTATGCCCTGTGGCCTGACGTCGCTCACATCATCTCCACCTATACATTACTATACTATATTCACAGGGGTTTGCTTTTCAAGGGTTCGTCAAGCAACGTTTACTACTGTCATATGTGCATCCCAATGGCAGACCCCTAATTGTTCAATACCGGTGAGTATCTTATATTACTGCACGGCATTATTGCACGTAGACATATGAGCCTTTTCGCCGCGGACGACGCTCCTGCGACGAGCCACCGACTGCGTGTCTTACGTGAAGCACACGACTCACATGGTACTACAACTGACCTGCGAAGTGCTCACTTTCTCTCACACGTCACTGCAAGGAGAACGTTCGCATTCAATGAATCACTTAACACTAAATTCAGCTAGTTATCACTTCCGCATCCTCACTTGACAAAGAACCGGCTCCGGCTTGACGAACCAGCGATTACAATGAGTCAACTCGTCTTTCAGGCCCTCAAAATCATACCTCTTGATAATCTCCGGGATTAACTTCACCATCTCAAGATGCGAAATATGCTATAGAACGAAGGGTTCAAGTCAGCACAGTGTCTCTCAAACATCATATCGGTTTGCATCCTTCGGTCACGTACCCTTCCGATACACGTTCTCGCGCCGGCGCCAAAAGCCAGGTAGTATTGCTCCATGGCAGCCAACTTCTCCGGAGATGTCTGCTTTGAATCCCAGCGCTCCGGGACAAATTCTGCGGCATTCTCGCCAAAGATTTCTTTGTTCCTGTGCGCTACCCATGGGTTGATACCGACGATGGCCTAGCTGCTGTTAGCACTGCTTTGGACGCTCACATGAAATGCTTGTTACTAACCCCAGGCGGGAAATGTGTGCCATCGATATCTAGCCCGGCGCCATTTATTTCACGCCACATTGGCAGGCCTACCACTGGACGTACCCGAAGCGACTCTTTCATCACCATCTGGAGATAAGGCAGTTGCTGCGCTTGATCGAACGTGATACGCTCGTTGGTCAGCATATTATGAGAAGCAAGCTCATCATGCATGCGACGAGCCACGCCCTTGGTAGTGAAGATAAGATACAAGGCGCAGGTCAGAGAGATGCTGGTCGTGTCACTTCCTGCGGCCACGTTCCCGAACAGTGTTACATTTTCAAGACGATACTTCTCGTAGCCCTCGGGATCCATTTCACGTAGGCGATGGACTTTCTGCATGAAGGTCTCTCCGCCGGTCTTCACCTCGCTGTCGGTCTCGGCCCGCTCAAGCTTCTTTGCGAACGCTCCTATTCCTGCGACAGGTTTGCCGTACACTGCAAAGAGCACCGCCAACAGCGCAGCGCTCTCACCCGCAAAGGTCGAGAAGGAGACACCGTTCTCGAGCTTTCTCATGATGCCGTCGATGTCATGGCCGCCGGACTCCAGAAAACCTACACGTTTGCCGAACTGATTGCCGAATTAGTATCAAAACGGCTCGATTGACATGGACTCCGGAGACGACCGCCCGACTCACAGTGATAGCGCCGATGACATCGAACGCGTAGCAGCGAAGATAATGCTGCAAATCGAACGTTCGACCGTTCGCCGCGAACTCGTCGAGGCGCTGCAGCAACAAGTCGATACAGCTGTCCGCGTAAGGCTCGTACGACTTGATCGTCGTCATCGCGTACATGTTTCCGACTTTGCGCCGCATGATCCCATGCACGTCGCGGTTAGTCGCGTTGAACAGATTGTGATTCGGGACGCGCGGATCGCCCCAAGCCTTGTACCATTTGCTCTTGGGGAAAGGTGAGCCTGCGCCGTAGAGGATACGTGCCGTAGCTGGATCGTCGACGCTGTACCTCTGGGGACCAACGCGGACGATTTTCTTGGCTGTTTGAGGCAGTTAGTCTCGTGAGCGGTGTCTAGATGAGTGACGTGGAGGTAGGTACCGCCGCCGCAATGCGCGTCAATATCATATTTCTCAAAGTCGCCTCGCCAGATCCTGACGAGGTACCAGATCTTGCTCCATTTCGCTGAGGCCGGACCGGGAACCGAGGGAAACGAAAGGCAGAAACGAATGTGTTTGACGATCAACCCCAGGCTGACGAGCACAAAGAGTGTTAGGATTGTGTGCGACATGTCCGCAATAATCTACGGCGTTGGTATCGCAGATCGTAAACATGCAAAGAGAATCGATCTTAGCTTTGTATACTACTTATTTACATGATGGCAGTGATTTGGATTTGTCGCAAGTCATTAGGAGGGTGGGGGTGGGGTTGTGGCGGTGGTAAGAAGGTAAGAACCGGCTTTACGGAGAAGCTGAAAGGCATACCTCCGGAGGTAAAACCTCTCGGCATGTTGGAACGGTAACGAAGGAATAGTTACCTTGCCGTCTTCTATCCACTCTCGTATTGCAGAATCATAGCCCACTTTGCGTTTCGGCGTCTGGATTGCGGGCGTCCCCGTTCTAATTATTGCTTTAAGCCCGATTTGTCTACTTCACATCGTTCGTCGACAAATATAATCAACGATCGATCAAACGGGCACCATCTGACCCAAAAGCCCTTGCAAGCAAGCAAGCGAGCACATGCTTCGAAACCCCCTCAGCCAACATGGCCACAATCACAATCTCCGGCATCTCTCTACCCCGATTATCCTTCGGCCTAGGCTCCCTAATGAAATGGGCCCCGAACCACACCCACCCCCTCCCCACCGACAGCACCCTCGAAGTCCGCCAAGCCCTCGCAGCAGGCTTCCGCCACTTCAACACCGGCGACCTCTACACCAACAATGCCAGTGCTGCAGCCGCGCTGCGCGAAAGCGGGCTGAAGCGCGAGGAGGTGTTTTTGTCGCTCAAGGTTAATACGTTTGCGAGTTTGGGGTGTAAGGGAGCGGAGGATATGAGGGGGAAGGTTAGGGGGGAGGTTGAGAGGTTTTTTGGGAGTGGTGATGGTGTTGGTGGCGGGGGGTATGTGGATGTGCTGTTGTTGCATTTCCCGCCGAGGGGGTATGTTGGAGGGAATTTGAGCACGAGGGAGGCGTGGAGGGTGGTGGAGGAGTTGAAGGAGGAGGGGGTGGCGAGGGTCGTGGGG